>PVBE010975886.1_pt1 | contig 34897 bp, 37 predicted proteins | sample 1631181 | NCBI WGS metagenome assembly PVBE01 (sample SAMN08397723, study PRJNA350692) | Marine metagenome, whole genome shotgun sequencing project. | isolation source: water | place: Pacific Ocean | collected 2012-04
TATTTTTAACCGCAAATTCGTCGTCGCAAATGAGTCCATTTGCTCGGGATTTGCTCTTATTTTTAACCGCAAATTCGTCGTCGCAAATGAATCCATTTGCTCGGGATTTGCTCTAGGAGGCGTACGCGACGCCCTTGTCGTCGAGCAGTTTCTTCAGTTCGCCCGATTCATACATTTCGCGGACGATATCGCAACCGCCGACGAATTCACCTTTGACGTAAAGCTGCGGGATCGTCGGCCACGACGAGAATTCCTTGATGCCATTGCGAATATCGTCGTCGGCGAGAACATCGACGCCCTTGAACTTGACCTCCATCACGGTCAGCGCCTGGGCGACGGCGGCGGAAAATCCGCATTGCGGGAACATCGGGTTGCCCTTCATGAACAGGACGACGGCATTACCGTCGATTTCGTTTTGAATTTGCTCGAATACGGGGTTGTCGCTCATGGTTTGTCCTTGTTTAAGTGTTGTCCGGCGCGCTGGTCTGCAATTGCAGCGCATGCAGTTCGTTACCCATGCGGCCCTGCAGGGCCTGGTAGACCAATTGATGCTGTTGGACCCGGCTTTTGCCCGCAAACGCGGCGGAAATGACCTGCGCCGCATAATGGTCGCCGTCACCGCGCAGATCACTGATGGTGACGTCGGCGTCGGGCAGGCCTTCCTTGATCAGGCGTTCGATTTCGGCGGCTTCCATGGCCATTGGGAAAATCCTCGGAAAATATATTAACGAATGTGTGATTTCGCTTTGGGGATATGGGCCGTTACCGCGCCGCCGTCAACCCTTTGCTGTTTATGGGATTTTTTGTCTCAAGCCCCGCCCATGTACGCCGGCAGCCAGTTCTCGTTGGCCTGGCGTAGCGCCTTGAGCGCGGTTTCCTTGGTGCCGCCGAGCAGCGACAGGCCCTGGCCGCCGGAAATGCCGATTTGCATCGCCGGCACGCCGGCTTTTTCCGCCGCCGCCAGCAGGCCTTCCGCGTCCTCGGTGGTCAGCACGTAACGGCCCTGGTCCTCGCCGAACAGCCAGGCATGGGCGGGAATTGTATGTCCCTGGACGCTTTCCGGCACCTGGAGGGTGGCGCCGATGCCGCCTTTGATGGCCATTTCGGCGACGCAGACCAGAACCCCGCCGTCAGACACGTCGTTGCAGGCGCCGACCGTGCCGCCGGTGATTTGCTCGCGGACGAAATCGCCGTTACGTTTTTCCGCCTCCAGGTCTACCGGCGGCGGGCTGCCGATTTCCTGGCCGATGATTTCGCGCAGGTACAGCGATTGCCCCAAGTGGCCCTTTGTCTCGCCAACCAGCACGATAGTTTCGCCCTCGGCGGCAAAAACAGGCGCGGCGGCGGTGGTGAAATCCTCGATCAGGCCGACGCCGCCGATGGCGGGGGTCGGCAGCACCGCGGCGCCTTGGGTTTCGTTGTACAGACTGACGTTGCCGGAAACCACGGGGAAGTCGAGCGTCTCACAAGCGGCGCGCATGCCGTCGATGCAACCGACGAACTGGCCCATGATGTCGGGTTTTTCCGGGTTGCCGAAGTTGAGGCAATCGGTGATCGCCAGCGGTCTCGCCCCGGTGGCGGTAATGTTGCGCCAGGCTTCGGCGACGGCCTGGGTGCCGCCCTCTCTGGGGTCGGTCTGGCAATACCTGGGCGTGCAGTCGGTGGTGATGGCCAGCGCCTTGTCGGTGCCGTGCACCCGCACCATCGCGGCGCCGCCGCCGGGCCGGCCATGGCCCAGCGTGTCGGCCATGACCATGTGGTCGTATTGTTCCCAAATCCAGCGTTTCGAGGCCAGGTCCGGGCATGCCAACAGCCTTTCCAACGCCGCCATCGGGTCGTTGGGCGCGGGCACGTCATCGATGTTCAGCGCGTCCGGCGCCGGCGTCGGCGTCCATGGGCGCTCGGTCTCGTCGTATTCCGGCGACGCCAGCGCCAGCGGGTCAATGGGCAGGTCGGCAACGATCTCACCACCATGCCTGAGCACCATGTGGCCGGTGTCGGTAAGGGTGCCGACGACGGCGAAATCCAGTTCCCATTTTTCGAACACGGCGCGGGCCTGGTCCTCGGATTCGGGCTTCAACACCATCAGCATGCGTTCTTGGGATTCCGACAGCATCATCTCATATGCCGTCATGCCAACTTCGCGCTGCGGCACCTGGTCGAGGTCCAATTCCACGCCCATGCCGCCTTTCGACGCCATCTCGAACCCCGACGACGTCAGCCCGGCCGCGCCCATGTCCTGAATGGCGACGATGCAGTCGGTCGCCATCAACTCAAGACAGGCCTCGATCAGCAGCTTTTCGGTGAACGGGTCGCCGACCTGCACGGTCGGGCGCTTGGCCTCGGAATCCTCGGAAAACTCGGTCGACGCCATGGTCGCGCCGTGGATGCCGTCGCGGCCGGTTTTCGATCCCACATAGACGATCGGGTTGCCGACGCCGGAAGCCGCCGAATAGAAGATATTATCGGCATCGGCCAGTCCCACGGTCATGGCGTTGACCAGGATGTTACCGTCGTAGGCGGCATGGAAGGTGCATTCGCCGCCCACCGTCGGCACGCCGACGCAGTTGCCGTAGCCGCCGATGCCGGCGACGACGCCGGACACCAGATGCCGGGTTTTGGCATGATCGGGGCTGCCGAAACGCAGCGAATTCAGGTTGGCGATGGGGCGCGCACCCATGGTGAAGACGTCGCGTAAAATGCCGCCGACGCCGGTCGCAGCACCCTGATAGGGCTCGATAAAGCTCGGGTGGTTATGGCTTTCCATCTTGAAGATGACGGCCTGGTTATCGCCGATATCGATGATGCCTGCGTTCTCGCCGGGCCCGCAGATCACCCAAGGCGCCTCGGTCGGCAGCGTCTTGAGCCACTTTTTCGATGATTTATAGGAGCAATGCTCCGACCACATCACCGAGAAGATGCCGAGCTCGGTGATGTTCGGCTCGCGGCCCAGAATCTCCAATACCTTGTCGTATTCGGACGCACTCAGGCCGTGGCTTTCGACCATTTCAGGCGTGATCGGGGCGGTGTCGGGGGAGGCGTCGTTCATGGCCCCTTTTTAGCAGATGGGCGACACGACGCAATGCCCGGATAGGGACTTCGTCAATCCGGGCCGGGGTCATTGATCCGCCCGGGGTATAAGCCCAAATAAAGGGTGTGAGGAGACCGGTCATGGTCGACATCGCGCCGCTTAATTACGAACGCTGGGCGGTCATCGTCAGCCCGCTTCAGGTGCAAGAAGTCCAAGGGGGCGGGTATGCGGTTCCGCTAAGGCATCCGGAAGGGCTGGTCCAAGTGGGCGCATCGCTCTCGCGCCTGGATTCGCGGAAAAAAGAAAGCCTGATCGAACAAAAAGTCCCGCCGCCGGAACAGCGCCATAAAGTCTCTAGATCTAAACCTCAGCCGCCACCACCGCTTCCGATCAAGTCGCATCCGCCCGATTGGCTGTTGCGCCAGCCGCTGCCGATGGCGGCGATCGCTTCGGCCCGCAACCAAACTGTAGTAATCCCAGGAAAAGTCATAGGGCTCTACACGCCTCCCGAAGTAGCGTTCGTCCCGTCTATGCGGGTTTCCGGCTGAAGGGCAAAGCCCCTAGCCACCGTCGATGACGTCGAGGCTGTGGGTGTAGATCTTGATTTTCTCCAGCGCCTCGTCCATCTCGGCGTCGGTGAGCAGGACCGGTTCGCCGATCTGTAAGGTGAGACAGTATTGCCGGGCCAGGGTTTCGACCTCCGACGCGCGGGTCAGCACGCCTTTGAGGTTGCCGGCGACGGCGATCATGCCGTGGTTGGCGAGCAGGCAGGCGGTGCGCCCCTGCATCGCCTCGATCATGGCGGTGGACAGTTCCTCGGTGCCGAAGTTCGCGTACGCCGAGCACAGGATGTCCTTGCCGCCGGCGATGGCGACCATGGGGTGAAAGGGCGGGATCGCACGGCGCATGCACGCCAGCACCGTCGAAAACGTCGGGTGGGCATGGAGCACCGCCTGGACCTCCGGCCGGGCGGCCAGCAGATCGCGGTGCATGCGCCATTCGGACGACGGTTTGTGGGGGCCGTCCGGGGTGCCGTCCATGGTCATGCGAATGATATCATCCGGCGCACAGGCCTCATAATCGATGCCCGACGGCGTCACCAGAAACCCGCCGTCGATGCGGGCGCTGAGGTTGCCGGACGTGCCCTGGTTGATGCCCAGGGCGTTCATGGCCCGGGCGGTTTCGATGATGTCGCGTCTGAGATCATGCCCCCGCATGGCGGTTGTGCTTCCACTTAATTTTGCGAAGGTTAACATAATTAGGAAGCGGCGAACATTTTGCGTCTTTCGACGGCGATGGCGGGAGCTTCGTGGCGGCGACGGTCCGGCCCGAAGTAGTTTTCGACTCGGATGAACTGGCGATGTTTTTCGATGACCGAGACGATGCGGCTGTAAATGGTTTTCGCCGACACCGGCTTGACCAGAAACTCCGTCATGCCGGCATCGCGGGCGGTGACCACATGGTGTATTTCGGTGTTGCCGGTGCAGATGATGATCGGCACGAACGGGTCGGGACTTTCCGGCGCCGAGCGAATGCGTTTGAGAAATTCGATGCCGTCTACCTCCGGTGACCAGTCACTGATGATGATATCGGCGGCATCGGACGAAAACATTTCAAAGGCGTCATCAGGATCGCCGGTTTTCTGCCCCTTGCGGACGCCGAATTCATGGAACACGTTCGACATCAACTGGCGGATCAGTTTGTTGTTTTCGAGAATCAGAACGTTAAGTTTGGTCAAATTGTAACTTTGCATGCCGGGTTCCCAAATCTGTTGGATTTACCTTTTGTTAAGCAATTGGGATGCCACCGCCGGATTCGGCATGGAATCAAGGTGCTTAACCGATTCAGGCCGATGAAAAGGTGCCGAAAAGGGGAAGATTCTTCACTACCGGTGGGTAATTCTTGCCGCTACCGGCGGGGGCCTTGGCCGCCGTTGTCGTTGCCGTTCATTGGCGCCTGCTCCTGCCGCTGTCGGGAATACGGGAGCGCCGCCGCGTTTCTCGTTTCGGGGCTTTTTCAATGCCGAGCCGTAGCTCAAAGCGTTTCTTGTCGCTGTCGAACAGCGCCACGCCCTTGCGCCGCATCGGAATAATCAGCGCCACGCCGGCGAAAAAGCCGCCGATGTGCGCCCACCAAGCGACGCCGCCACCCGCCCCGCCGGCGGCCATGGCGGTGGAAAAAAACTGAAAGCCGATCCAGAACCCCAACACCACCCAGGCCGGCAGGCTGAGGATGAAATAGCCGACCAGGGTCTTGATCCGGGCCTTGGGGTGAACCATTAGGTAGGCCCCGATGACGCCGGAGATGGCGCCGGACGCGCCGATCATCGGGATATGCGAAGCGGTATCGGTGACCGCATGGGTGAGCGCCGCGATCAGGCCGCAGACCAGGTAGAAAACGACAAACCGCCGATGGCCCAACGCATCTTCGACATTATCGCCGAGCACCCACAGGAACAGCATATTGCCAATTAAATGCATGAAGCCGCCGTGCAGGAACATCGATGTCACCAGCGACAACGCCGCCGGGACGTGTACCAGTTCCGCCGGCAAGGTCTTGATCCCGAATACCACCGCCGGAATGGCGCCGAAGCCGAAAATGAAGGCCTGTTCGCTGCGCCCTTGCAGGGACAGTTGATAGAAAAATACGGCAACGCAGGCGGCGATAATGCCGATGGTGACGTACTGGAACTTGATATGCTTTAAGGGGTTGTCGTCGTGGAGGGGCAGTAACATTGATCTTTGATATTAACCGAGCGCCCGGACCAGGCCGTCGAACATTCCCCGTCCGTCGTCGCCGCCCAGGTCCGGATCGTTCAAGCGTTCCGGGTGCGGCATCAGGCCCAAGACGGTGCGGGTGTCATTCAAAATTCCGGCAATGTCATCGAGCGATCCGTTCGGGTTGGCGGCCTCTTGTTGTGTCCCTGTCCGGGCCCTGGGGTCTTCGGGGGACACCCCCGCTCCCCCGAGGCCCGTCCCCGCCTCTTGGTCCCTTGTGCCATCCGCGTTGACGTAACGAAAAGCGACGCGGTCCTCGTCGTTGAGGCGCTTCAGGGTGTCGACGTCGGCGAAATAATTGCCGTCATGATGGGCGATAGGCACGCGAATGACCTGGCCTTCCACGTAGCCTTGGGTGAACGGCGTGTCGGCGGCTTCGGTGCGCAAATGTATGTCCTTGCAGACGAATTTCAGGTTGGCGTTTCGCATCAGCACGCCGGGCAGAAGTCCGCATTCGGTCAATACCTGAAAGCCGTTGCAGATGCCCAGCACCGGCACCCCTTTATCGGCCTTGGCAACGACGTCCTTCATCACCGGCGATTGCGCCGCCATCGCGCCGGAACGCAGGTAATCACCGTAGGAAAAACCGCCGGGAACGACGATCAGGTCGACATCGGGCAGCGCCGCCTCGCCGTGCCAGACCATCAACGGCTCGGAGCCTGAGGATTGGCGGAGCGCGATCTGGACGTCGCGGTCGCAGTTGGATCCGGGAAAGACGATGACGGCGGCTTTCATGGAGGGTCGCCTATCCTTCCGAAATATCGACGCGGTAATCCTCGATCACCGTATTGGAGAGCAGCTTTTTGCACATCTCCTCGACCTCGGCCTCGGCCTTTTTGGGGTCGGTCTCGGTCAGCTCAAGCTCGATGAACTTGCCCTGGCGGACGCTATCGACGCCGCCGAAGCCCAGGGCTTCCAGGGCGTGCTGAACCGCCTTACCCTGTGGATCGAGGACGCCCTGTTTAAGGGTAACGTGGACTTTCGCCTTCATTGCATGACTTCCGGGCCGGGCATGTCGGCGGGGCCGCCTTCGGGCAGGATGCCTAAGCGACGGGCGACCTCTTGATAGGCTTCCTCGACGCGGCCAAGGTCTTGGCGGAAGCGGTCCTTGTCCATTTTCTCATTGGTTTTAAGGTCCCACAGCCGGCAGTTATCGGGGCTGATTTCGTCGGCGAGGACGATGCGCATTTGCTCGTTGTCCCAAAGCCGGCCGAATTCGAGACGCACATCGACCAACCGGAGGCCGATGCCGAGGAACAGGCCGGAGAGGAAATCGTTGACCCGGAGCGCCATCGGCACGGTTTCGTCCATGTCCTGCGGCGATGCCCAGCCGAAGGCGGTGATGTGTTCCTCGGAAACCAGGGGGTGCGGCCCATTGGGGGCCTTATAATAATACTCGACGATGGAACGCGGCAGCGGCGTACCTTCGGTCAGGCCAAAGCGTTCCGCCAGCGAGCCGGCGGCGATGTTGCGAACCACCACCTGGACGGGGATGATTTCCAGTTCGCGTACCAGTTGCTCGCGCATGTTGAGCCTGCGCATGAAGTGGGTCGGTACGCCGATTTCGTTCAACCGGGACATCAGGTGTTCGGAAATCCGGTTATTGAGCACCCCTTTGCCGGTGATAATCCCGGCTTTGGCCCCGGATTGGGTGTCGGCGGCGGTTTCGTCTTTGAAATATTGGACCAGGGTCCCCGGTTCAGGGCCTTCGAACAGAACCTTGCCGGAGCCCTCGTAAATGCGTCTGCGTCTGGACATGAATTTTTGTTCCTACAAAGGGGATTACCTGAACCCCCCGGAAAACTCGCTAGAGTAGGCTTGATATAGCAGGTGTCCCCGGCCAAAACAACGCCACCTCCGGCCCCGTATCAAACATAGCCAGCGGCTAGATTTTGACAGCCGAAAAGAGCGTTTGATCGGGGTGGCCGGGCGCGAACAGCCACTTCGGCTTGATCTTCTCAAGACCCTTGGCCCGGGTCTGGTCGGGTAGCGCCAGCAGCGACGACGACACGGTGGCGAACCCGCCTTCCTTGTTAGGGCCGGTGGCGCCGGCGGTGAAGGACATGGCGTTGCGGCCAAAATCGATGGCGTCATCGAAACTTTCCGTGTCGCCGGGGTCGCCCATCAGGATTTGCCATTCGGCCCAGTCGCCGGCGACGGGATCGGGCGGGCGGGCGGCTTCGAATTGAGGCTTGTAGCGTTGGATGCGCGGAGATGTGGCGTCGTTGAGGTCGTGGGCCGTAATCATCGACACCCCCTCGGGGATGGCGGTCATGGAGATGGGCTCACCGTTACCGGGTGAACGGATCCAAAAGGCCTGGGCGGCGTCGGCGATGACCAGGTTGAAGGAACGGTAGCTTGCGGCATCGACCGCCGCCATGGCCTCGGCGGCGACGGCGGCTTCGGCATGGTCGAGCGCCTCCAGGGGCAGTTCGCCGCGGGACCTAAGCTCGGCGTCGGGGCCCAGCGACCCCGGCCGGTTCAAGATGCCGGCGATCACGCCCCAGTCGTTCAATCCCAGCCAGGTGCCGCCGGCGAGCGTGTCCTGCCCGGCGATCACCTCGGCCCGCTCAGACCAGTGGCGGGCCGGTGGTAGCCATGGCCGGCCGGTCATTTCGTCCCGGTTGGCGGCCAGGATCAACGGCCAGTCATGGCCGGGGCGGCGGAGAATAACGACGGTGCACATGGGTTTCGGTCCCTGGTGTTGCCCTGGGTTGCTAATGGCGGTCAACGACTATATATAACCTGTAACGGTTTTGAACGAAGAGGATGCGCGAATGTCTGATACCTTAAAAGACCGGGAAAAAGGCGAAGAGTTTCGCTTCGAAATGGAACAGGAGATTCAATTCAAGGCGGAATCACGGCGCAACCGGCTGTTGGGCGAGTGGCTGGCGAAGAAATTCGGTTTGATCTCGACTGAAACCGAAGCCTACGTCAAGGAAGTGATCGGGTCGGACCTGATAGAAGGGGGCATCGAAGACATCATCGGTAAAGTGATGAAGGATATCGAAAACCGCGGCGCGGCGATCACCGAAGACGAACTTCGGGCCGAGATGGAGCGGCTTTTCCCGGTCGCCCTGGAACAGGTAAAGAGCAGCTTTAAATCCGACACCGTTTAGGCGCGGTTTTTTTCCGCAAATGCGTCGTCGCGGATGTTTCCATCCGCTCGGGATTTGCTTTTTTTCGCAAATGCGTCGTCGCGGATGTTCTCATCCGCTCGGGATTTGCTTTTTTTTGCAAATGCGTCGTCGCGGATGTTCTCATCCGCTCGGGATTTGCTTTAGGCCTTTCCGAAAACCCGCTTGAAGATGGTGTCCGCGTGCTTGGTGTGGAACGCCATCGATCCCCCTTCGAACATCTCCGCCAGCTTGTCGGGCCCAAGCGCCTTGGCGACGTCTTCGTCGCCGGTGAGGTAATAGAGGAAACGGCTTTCGTGCTCGGCGGTCTCGACGTCCTCGGGCGCGGTATCGACGGTGGCGCCCTGGTCCCCCGACGGGTTGTCCGGGTCGATGCCGTAACTGCGCCATACCTTCATGGCATTGCGCTGGACGATGGCGTAGGCATCCTCGCGGCTGACGCCGTTCTGGGTGAGGGTCAGCAGGACGCGCTGGGAATCATGCAGGCCGCCGAATTGTTGCAGATTTTCCAGCATCGACCCTGGATAGACGACGAGCTTATCCAGCATCGAGGTCATCCGCGCCAGGGCGAAGTCCAAGGTCACCGTACTGTCCGGTGCGATCATGCGTTCAACGGAAGAATGAGAAATATCGCGTTCGTGCCACAAGGTGATGTTTTCCAGCGCCGGTACTACGGCCATACGAACGATCCGCGCCAGCCCGGTCAGGTTTTCGGTCAGGATCGGGTTGCGCTTGTGCGGCATCGCCGACGAACCTTTCTGCCCCTTGGCGAAAAATTCCTGGGCCTCGCGCACTTCGGAACGTTGCAGGTGGCGAATTTCGGTCGCCAGCCGTTCAATCCCACCGGCGACGACCGCCAGGGTGCTGAAAAAAGCCGCATGGCGGTCCCGCGGGATGACCTGGGTCGATACCGGTTCGATGCGTAGGCCCATTTTTTCGGCGACGTAGGCCTCGACGGCGGGGTCGATGTTGGCGAAGGTGCCGACGGCACCGGAAATGGCGCAGGTGGCGACTTCGGCGCGGGCGGCAGCGAGCCGGTCACGGTTGCGTTTAAATTCGGCGTAATGGCCGGCCAGTTTGATGCCGAAGGTGGTCGGCTCGGCGTGGATGCCGTGGCTGCGGCCGATGCAGACGTGGTCTTTGTGTTCGCGGGCACGGCGTTCCAAGACCACCAGCAACGCGTTGACGTCGGCCAGCAGGATGTCAGCGGCCTCCGTCATTTGCACGCTTAAGCAGGTGTCCAGCACGTCCGATGAGGTCATGCCCTGATGCACGAAGCGCGCTTCGTCGCCGACGTGTTCGGCCAATTCGGTGAGAAAGGCGATAACGTCGTGATGTATCTCGCGCTCGATCTCGTCGATCCGGGCAATGCGCTCAGGCGTATAGGGCTTGTCGCCATTTTCCCGGACCGCCTTGGCCGCGTCTTTTGGAATCACGCCCAGCGCCGCTTGCGCATCACAGGCATGGGCCTCGATCTCGAACCAGATGCGGAATTTGTTGGCGGGCTCCCAGATGGCGACCATGTCGGGGCGGGAATAGCGTGGAATCATGGAATTCTCTTATGCCTCAAAAACAACAAAGGCCGGCCCCAAAAAAAAGATGGCCCGGCATGGCCTATCATACAGGGTTCCGGCGGATTTGGAAAATCCGGCGTCGCCCTAGGTCTTCCGGTACACCAAAAACCAAACCAAACTCAGCACCTGCAGCACCGCCATCACCGCGAACGCCGCCTGGTAGCCCTCGGCGGCGTAACCGCCGGCAGCGGGGGTTGGCCACAGGTTGATAATCTCCCCCATGCCCCATTGGCCGAGGAAGGCGCCGCCGAAGGTGAACACGTTGAGCCCGGTGACCACGCGCCCGGCCAGTTCCGGTGGGAATTCCTGGCCCAGCGCCGCGTAAGACAGGATTCCGGCGGTCCCGAAAAATCCGAACAGCATCCATGTCGGCAGCACGGCACCGGCCCATTGGGTAATCAGCACCGTCTGCAAGGCGGCGAAGACGGTCATGCCGGCGAAGGCGACATACATGGTCTTGACGCCGATCCTGCCTAAACGCTCGGCGATGGTGCCCATGCCCAGAAACCCGGCGACCATGGAAACCGCGATTAAAAACAGATGGTTGGCGACGGCCTCCCGGCTGAGCCCGGCGACGTCGGTAAGCCACGGCCCGGACCACAGCCCCTGGGTGCTCAGGAACATCGCTTGCGACGCCACCGTCATCGGCGCGATGCGCCAGAACACCGGGCTGGAGAAGACCTGGCCGAAACCGGCCAGTTGTTGTTTCAGGGTGCCGGGCTGGGTTTCCGTCCCTTTGCGCCGCGGCAGGACGAAAAAAACCAGCGCCGACATGACAAGCGCCAGGATGGCGAAGACAACGAACAGGCCGCGCCAATCGGTCACCGTCAGCGCCATTTCCACCGGCACCGTGCCGGCGACGGCGCCCAAGCCGCCGGCCGCCATTTGCAAGCCGTTGGCAAAGGGAAGGCGGCCGCTCGGAAGCCACATGACATAGGCCTTGAATGCTCCCATCAGGCACGCCGCCGTGCCCAGCCCGATCAAGGCGCGCCCGGCGATCAGGCCCTCGGCGGTGGCGGCGGTGGCGAAGATGAAACAGCCGAGCGCCGCGAACAGCAACAAAGAGGCGTCGGTCCGCCGCGGGCCGTAGCGGTCGAGCAGGATGCCGACCGGCAGTTGCGCGATGGTGAAGGCGAAGAAATTGGCGCTGGTCATCAACCCCAAATCGGCCGCCGTCAGGTTCATCTCGGCGATCAGGTCGGGCGCGATGACGGCGTTGACCACCCGCAACAGGTAGGACAGGAAATAGCCCAAGGCGAACGGCACGAAGACGCGATAGATGTTCACAACAAACCCATGTCCTTGAACGACGAATGCCCGGCCTTGGTCACGATCAGATGATCGTGCAGCGTGATGCCGAGCTTGGCGCCGGCATCTTGGACCTCCTTGGTCATGTCGATGTCGGCCTTCGACGGCGTCGGGTCGCCGGAGGGATGGTTGTGGACCATGATCACCGCCGTCGCGCCCAGTTCCAGCGCGCGTTTGACCACTTCTCTGGGGTAGACCGGCGTGTGGTCGATGGTGCCGGTCTGTTGAACCTCGTCGGCGATCAGCACGTTTTGGCGGTTGAGGAACAGGATGCGAAAGCGTTCGTTTTTCTCGAAGCCCATGGAGGCCCGGCAATAAGCAATCAGCTTGTTCCAGTTGGACAACACCGGTTGGTCCAGGACCTCTTCGCGCGCCAGCCGCAAGGCCGCCGCCTGCACTGTCTTCAAGGCCACCACCACCGCCTCGCCGATGCCGTCGACCTCCTTCAAGGCACTTTCCTCGGCGCTGATGACTTCGGAAAAGCTGCCGAAATGCTGCAGCAGCCGTTTGGCGATGGGTTTGGTATCGCGGCGGGCCACGGCTTGGAACAGCAGCAATTCCAGCATTTCGTAATCGGGAAGGGCGTCGGCGCCGCTTTTCAGGAACCGCGCCCTAAGCCGCCCTCGGTGGCCGGCGGTGCCCGGGTCGGACTTGACGATTTTTTTCGTCACCGGCTATCAAGGCCCTTAAACGTCATAGGGCGGCTGGTCCAACCCCATTGGCGACAGCGTAAAGACCTCATAGCCGTCGGCGGTGACGCCGATGGAATGCTCGAACTGGGCCGACAGGGACCGGTCCTTGGTCACCGCCGTCCAGCCGTCATCGAGGATTTTTACCTCATAGGCGCCGGTGTTGATCATCGGCTCAATGGTGAAGAACATGCCTTCCCGGAGCACGTCGCCCTCGCCGGGGGACCCGTAATGCATGACATTGGGGGCGTCGTGGAAAACCTGGCCCAATCCGTGGCCGCAGAAATCCCGGACCACGGAACAACGCTTGGATTCGGCATATTTTTGAATGGCATGGCCGATGTCGCCCAGCGTCGCACCGGGGCGGACCGCCTTGATGCCTTCCCACATCGCATTGAAAGTGACGCTGATCAGGTTTCTCGCCTTGACGCCGATCTTGCCGACCGGGAACATGCGGCTGGAATCGCCGAACCACCCGTCCAGGGTCACGGTGACGTCGATGTTCATGATGTCGCCTTCCATCAGCCTCTTGTCGCCGGGAATGCCGTGACAGACGACATGGTTGATCGACGTGCAGATGGATTTCGGGAAGCCCCGGTAATTCAGCGGCGACGGTATGGCGCCCTGATCGACAATAAAATCATGGCACAGGGTGTCCAGCTCCCCGGTGGTAGCGTCGGGCTTCACGTAAGGGGTGATGAAATCCAGGCACTCGGCGGCCAGCCGCCCGGCACGGAGCATGGCGTCGAAATCCTCGGGCGGATGAATCTTGATGTGACGGCCGTCGGACGCCACGAAATTAGCGATCATTTCCTGCATTATTGAATTATGCCATTTTTTTCTAAAAAGCCAATGGGCCGAGAAATGGAACAGGGCCGGTGAGCGTGATGTTTCGTTTTGTCAGCCGGCAGCCGTAACACAACACCTCGACCCCGGCCTTCTGCGCCGCCGTCAGGCCGCCTGCGTATTCAGGGTCGATGTCGGCGGCGATGGCGAAGCTGGGGCTATCTGTGCGCTGGACCAGATACATCATCACCGCCCGGTGCCCGGCTTTGACCATATTGGCAAGCTCGACCAGATGTTTGGCGCCGCGCGTGGTCACCGCGTCGGGGAACTCCACCGGCGCGTCCTTGGCCAGATCCCGTTTCATGGTGACGCTCTTGATTTCGACGTAACATTTTCCGCCTTCATCGGGGCCGTCTTTTTCCAACAGGATATCGATGCGGGAATTTTCGCCGTATTTGACCTCGCGCCTGAGCGACGCATATCCGGTCAGCTCAGGAATCTTTTCGGCGGTGATGGCATCGGCGACCAGCCCGTTGGGGTGGCTGGTGTTGATGCCGACCAGGGTGCGGCCGATGCGGATCATCTCCCAGGTGAATTTGAGCTTGCGGTCCGGGTTGCGGGCCGGGCTCAACCACACTTCGGCGCCGGGCTCGTTGACCGACAGCATCGAGCCGGAATTGGCGCAGTGGGCGACGACGACTTTTCCCTTGTCGGGGCCGTCTTCAAGTTCCACATCGGCCATGAAGCGCTTGTAGCGCTTGATCAGGCGGCCACGGAGGAGGGGGTCGGGAAACTTCATCGCCGGAATGTAGGGATAGAAGGGGAGGGGATCAATGGCGGTTGGTTTCTGCTATGATCCCTGCCGGGAGGCGGAATTGATCAGAAGCCTGATATTCGGCGTGTTGGCGGTGGTGTTGATGTTGTCGGGAGCGACACCGGCGGCCGCCTGCGGCGGTCGGGTCGAAATCCTGTTCTTCGATTCCGACGGCGACATCTTCGCCATCCGCAACAAGAGCGAGCCCAAGCTGGCGCTGGAATCGCTGGTGATCCGGCTGACCGGGTCCTATGGGCGGGTATTTTTCGATACCGATTTCGGCGGCCTCGGCGCCAACATGCCGACGAAATTCGCCGCGGTCTCAGATGTAGCCGGGGGCGAAGTCGGGTTTCAAGGCGCGACCCCGGTCGATGACGGCAGCGAAGTGGTGCTGTTGACGTTTTCCAAGTTTCTGCCTGGCCGCGAATTCATGTTTATGGTCGACGTCGACGACCGGTTGGAAGACTCTGAATTTGGCCAGGCCGTGGTCAGCGGGGCGGAGATTGAGGGTGCCGAGGCCGAGGCCGTTCTGATCATGCCCAGCGGCCATGCCGCCAAAGCCAAAGGCAACTTCGGCGACGACGGCCGGGCGTTGTTGAAAAGCGGCGTCTGCGCTTAGGTCTTTCCGGTGTGGGAGCGGTTAACTTTCAAGACAATCCATGCACTGGGCGGCGTGGGGGACGGCGTCCAGGCGGGCCTCGCCGACGGGCTCGCCGCAGGTGGAGCAGGTCCCGTAGACGCCGTTGTTGATGCGCTCCAGCGCCGCCTTGATCTGACCGATTTCGGTCAACGCCGCCTGGCCGAGCCTTTCCAGGACCTCGTCGCCCTCCATCTCGGTGGCGTTTTCCTCGAAATCGGGATTCGGGGTTTCCTTCAGCTCGGCATCGATCTCCCGCGCCGTTTGCATCAACTCGGCGATCCGGGCCTCGAGCCGTTGCTTGATTTTGTTGGTGTCGGTGATAGCGGCCTCCCACGGCTTTCCAGGGCTGAAAAGAGCATCTTCACGGGTATAATTTATGCCTGCGGGGGGTATCTTTCAACTCGGCTTCGCCTTGTCGGGCAGCGGGTGTTCTTCGGCATCCAGCGCGTCGGCGAGGCGGGCGGTGGCGGAACCGGGTTTCAGGGGCTGTTGCTGCGAGGCGTCGGGGGCCCAGCCGGTCAGGGTGATGATCTGAAAGGTCGCCGGGATGTTGCCGTCGTCGGTGGCGAACAATTCCGAATACCGCGCCGCCGCCGCCGCCAGGGTGGCGGGACGGGTAAATCCCTTGCGGCTTTGCATGGCGGCGTTGGTCTCGCCCATGGCGCGAAGATCGGCCATCAGGGCCATCGGGTCCGGATACATCACCGTGAGGGTGTCGCTATCGACCACCGGCAGCGCCAACCCGGCCCGTTGCAGCAAGCCGCCCAAATCGCGGACCTCGGCCATCGGGGATATTCTGGGGGACAAACCGTCCTCCTCCGCGATTTCGGCTTCTGTCAGCGCCTGGCGAAGCTCCGTTAAGGTGTCGCCGCCGAACATCGCGGCCAGCAACAGGCCATCGGGCTTCAGCGCCCGGCGCATTTGAATGAGCGCGCCGGGCAGGTCGTTGACCCAATGCAGCGACAGATTGCCGATAATCAGATCGAACACCGCGTCGGCGAACGGCAGTGCCTCCTCGTCGGCGGCGACGGCTAATCCTCCCGCCTCGGTTTCTGTCAAGGCGCTGGCGCGGGCCGCCATGACCTCGGACAAATCACATTGGACCAGGGTGTCGATGCCGCGTTCCTTCAACGCCCGGCCCATCCGCCCGGTGCGGCAGCCGAATTCCAGCGCCATAGGAAAGCTCCGGGTGACGTCGTCGAGCCGGTCCAACAGGCGCTCGGCGGATTCCCGAAACAGCAGGTCGCTGTCGTCTTTGCCCCCCATTGCGGCTCGGGCCCGGTGGCGGCGAACGGCGCGGCGGTTGAATACGGTGATCGAGTCGGTCATTAAAGGGTCCAAACTCACTCAATTTATGAGCTTTGGTTTGATCAGAAATGCCACGAGATTAGGAATTTGGCAGAAGGACATGTCTAACATATTCGAGGCCATAATGACGACATCTCGGGGCATTTCCGTCAAATCCCTTTCGGGACGGGGCTCTTTTATCGCCGGACGTCGTTGCGAAAACCTTGTGATGGGTGGCATCATGGCGGCTTTCGCGCCTGGTCCGGCGAAAAAATGGCTCCCGCGAAAGCCATGAATTGAGTGAATTTGGGCCCTAGATGTATGACACAGGGGGGCGGCACCATAAACACTTCCCATATCCGGCACATCGCCGGCCGGGCGCTGGACGTCCTGTTGCCGCCGCAATGCCCGTCGTGCAACGCCGCCGTCGAAAGCCCCGGCGTCTTGTGCGGGGCGTGCTGGCAGCAGATTGATTTCCTCACCGATCCGCAGTGTTCGGCCTGTGGGCTGCCGTTTGAATTCGACATCGACCCCGACACGGGTTCCGGCCCAACCGATGCGGTGCTGTGCGGGGCCTGCGTGCGCGAGCATCCACCGTTCCAACGCGCCCGCGCCGTCATGGTTTACGGTGACTTCAGCCGCAAAATCGTCCTCGCCCTCAAGCATGGCGACCGCACCGACACCGCGCCCGCCCTCGGCCGCTGGCTGGCCCGCGCCGGCCGCGCGCTGATCGACGACGCCGATATGATCGCGCCGGTACCGTTGCATTGGACGCGGCTGCTGGCGCGACGCTACAACCAGTCCGCGTTGCTGGCCGGTGTCGTCGGCGAGGTATCGTCGGTGACGGTGGTGCAGGATTTGCTGGTGCGGAAAAAGCGGACGCCGTCGCAAGGGCGGATGGGTTGGTCGAAACGCCGCCGCAACGTCCAGGGTGCCTTCAAGGTCAACCCGGCCCGGCGCCAGGGCCTCGCCGGTCGTCACGTTCTTTTGATCGACGACGTATTGACTACCGGCGCCACCGCGCAAGCCTGCGCCAAAACCCTGCTCCGGGGCGGCGCCCAGGCGGTTGACGTTCTCACCCTGGCTAGGGTGGTGCGGGCCGCCGTTTGATCTCAGACCGGTTCCGGGCCTTTCATGACGGGCGTAAAATCACTATATAAAGCCCGCGCAACAGCAAACGACGAGGTGCCCGCCGTGGCCGAGATCGAAATTTACACGTCGCCCTTTTGCGGGTTCTGCCGTGCCGCCAAGAAGCTGCTGGAAAAGAAGGGCGTCGCCTTTACCGAAATCGACGTCATGATGAAGTCGGACAAGCGCAAGGAAATGACCGAGCGCTCCGGCGGTAAGCGTTCGGTGCCGCAAATCTTTGTCGATGGCGAGCACCTGGGCGATTGCATGGAGATCATGGAGATGGATGCCGACGACGAACTCGACGCCCGGTTGGGGCTGTGAGGCTCTAATGACCGGCCCCTTTACCGTCGCCTGCGTGCAGACGACCTCCGGCCGCGAGATTGCCAAAAACATCGACGCCGCCGGCGCCCTGGTCACCGGCGCCGCCAAGGCCGGCGCCGATTTCGTGCTGCTGCCGGAAACCGTCAACCTGATGGAGAACAAGGGCAAGCTGCGCGCCGAAAAGATCACCAAAGGGGACGGCGACGGCGGATTGTCGGCGTTTCAGGAGATGGCGTCAGGCGCCGGCATCTGGCTGTTGGCGGGCTCCCTGGTGGTAAGGGGAGAGGATGCCGAGTCCGAGAAACCCAGGGCCGTCAACCGGTCCTTCCTGATTGACCCCGACGGTGCGGTCCAAGCCAGCTACGACAAGATCCACATGTTCGACGTCGATCTCGGCAATGGCGAGGTGCATCGCGAATCGAAAGCCTATGCCCCCGGCGATAAGGCGGTGACGGCGGCGCTGCCGTGGGGGCGGCTTGGCATGACGGTCTGTTACGACCTGCGTTTCCCGCAGCTCTACCGGGCGCTGGCGAAAGAGGGCGGCGCCGATTTCCTGTCGGTGCCGTCGGCCTTCACCCGGCCCACCGGCGAGGCCCATTGGCACGTGTTGTTGCGCGCCCGGGCCATCGAAAACGGCTGTTACGTTTTCGCCCCGGCGCAATGCGGCGACCATGAAAACGGCCGCAAGACCTATGGTCATTCGCTGATTATCAATCCCTGGGGCGACATTCTGGCCGACGGCGGCGAGGAGCCCGGCTTCATCACCGCCGAAATCGACCCGGCCGAGGTCAGCAAGGCGCGGACGACGCTGCCGTCGCTGACCCACGACAGGGCCTTTACTTAACCTTTTGAATGGACCGGATGCGGGGCGGGCTCACCGTCGTCGCGCTCGCTTGCGCCGACATCGTTGACGGCGCAGATGCGTTCCTTGACGCCGGGGATTTCCGCCGCCTCGTCTATACCGTGTTCATAGGCGACGATCTGCAGGCGGCCCCGGACCAGTTCCAGAAGCTCGCCGCTTTTTAACAGGTGGTCGGGGTTGCGGGGGCGGACGAAGGCCTCGTTACCGGGCGCGAAGGTTTCGTAGATCAGCACGCCGCCGGGGGCCAGCGCCCCGACAAGATCGTTCATCAACGGCCGGTGCAGGTAGTTAATGACGCAGACCCCGGCAAAGCTGCGGCCATCAAGGGCACCGCCGGCGGCGAACGGGGCGGGCTCGCCTTCCAGGTCGGCCTCGATGATTTCGGCGCCTTCCAGGCCTGCAAGCCCGGAGACATCGCGGTCGATGGCGGTTACCGCGTGGCCGAGGCGTTGCAGGTGGTGGCTATGGCGCCCGCCGCCCGCCGCCAGGTCCAGCACCGCGCTTTTTTCGGGAATTAACGGGGCAAACCGCCTGACCCAGGGCGACGGCTCGGTGATCCGCAGGTGGCGGCTCCGGGTTTCCGCATCATTAGGGGAATTTGGGTTTTTCATTTCTTAACCGTTTTATTCTATGCCTTTGGTCAGTATAACCGTTAAGATAAGAAAGTATCCCCGCGACCCGAGTGAGGATGGCCGAAAGCCATGATTCTTTACCAGTTGAAATGTCATCGGGGCCATGCCTTCGAGGCTTGGTTCCTCAACGGCGCCACCTACGACAGCCAACAGGCGTCGGGTGACGTGTCGTGCCCGCATTGCGGCACCACCGGCGCCAGCAAAGCGCCGATGGCGCCCAATATTTCCCGTGGCCGTTCCGGTTCATCTCAGGATCTCAAATCCGAATACCGGGCCCAGGAAGTGGCGGAGAAGATCCTCGAAGCCGTCGACGGCTTGCGCGAGGAGATCGAGGAGAACTGCGATTACGTCGGTGACGAATTTGCCGAGGAAGCCAAGCGCATCCATTTTGGTGAATCCGAAGAACGCGGCATCTACGGCGAGGCCACCGAAGAAGAAGCCGACGATTTGGACGATGAGGGTGTCGAGTTTTTCCGCTTTCCCTCAACCCGCCGCCGCAACGACTAAACCCGAAAATCCTTCCTTCAAGCCGCCTGTTGGGCGCGGCGTTTTAGCCGTAGCCACAACGCCGCCAACACGGCAACGGTGATCGGTCCGATGGCGGCGTAGTTGACGGCGTTCCAGTCGAGGAAATAAAGAATCGTCCCCGACGTCAGCGACGCCAGGGCGACGGTCCCGAACACCATAAAATCATTCAGCGCCTGGACCTTGCCCATCTCGGCAGGTTCGTAGGTTTCCGTCAGCAGGGTCGAGGCCCCGATGTAGGTGAAGTTCCAGCCCAGGCCAAGGGCGAACAGGGCCAGCCAGTAATGGACCAAATCGGCGCCTGACAGGGCGGAAACGATGGCGCAGCCCAGCATGACCGTGCCGCCCAGCATCACCCGGACGACGCCGATGCGCTGGATCAAGGTGCCGGTAAAAAACGCCGGCGCGAACATCGCCACCATGTGCCATTGAATGACAAAGGTCGCGTCGCTAATGATAAAGCCATGGCCGACCATGGCCAGCGGCGTCGCCGTCATCAGCAGGTTCATCACCCCGTAGCCGATCATGCCGACCACCACGGCGACGATCAGCGCCGGCTGGCGGACGATGGTGCTTAAGCTCCGCCCGCTTTCCAGGCGCTCGTCCTCGCCGGGGGGCGGAATGTCGAGGAAGGCCATTAACGCCATGCCGGCAATCACCAACCCGCAGAGAACGACGAAAGCCCCCAGAAACGGCGTCGCGGGGAACAGGTCGTGACTCCGTTTCGCCAACTCCGGCCCCAGCAACGCCGCAACGATGCCACCGGAAACCACCCAGGATATCGCCCGGCTTCTGAAACTGGCGGCGGAAACATCGGCGGCGGCGAAACGTAAATATGAGGAAAACCCGGCGTTCATGCCGAATATAAACATGCCGAAACAGAATAACCAGAAACTGGAAATCGTCAGCGCGTAAGAGGCGATGGCGGCGCCGGTGAGGCCGAGCAGGTTTCCTAAGATGAATCCGGCCCTGCGCCCGATGCGCTTCATCAGCAACGATGCCGGAATGGTGGACAGCGTCGATGCGATGACGACGGCGGAAATGGGCAGGGTCGCCAAGGCCTTGTCTTCGGCGATGGTGGCGCCGACCAGGCCGCCGAGGATAATCTGCATCGACATCCCGCTCATGAACAGCGCCTGGCAGGCAGCCAGAATGCCGACATTTTTATAATCACGCGATAATGTCATGGTTGGGGCCTATTAAAACCGAATCGCCCTAACGCTTGACGCCGAAGGCCAGGTAATTGACGTCCAGGTCCTGGCTCAGGCGCCAGTCGCGTTCGATGGCGGCGTAGGTCATGCCTTTAAGGTCGGTGATCTGGATGCCGTGGGGTTCCAACCCCGACGCCAATTCCGACGGGCGAACGAACTTGCGCCAATCATGGGTACCGACCGGCAGCCACCGGAGCACGTATTCGACGCCGATTTTCGCCAACGCCAGCGATTTCAGGGTCCGGTTCAGGGTCGATAGCACCATCGCCCCGCCGGGACGGACCAGGCCCGCCGCCGCGGTAAGGAAAGCGTCCAGGTTGGCGACGTGCTCGACCACTTCCATATTGAGAACGACGTCATAGCGGCCCTTCTCCGAACCCTCCCCTTCCAAAGCTAGGTCTTCCGGTAACCGGTGGCGGTAATCGATGTCCAGGTCCGATTGTTCGGCGTGGTGGCGGGCGACATCGATATTTTTCTGGCCGGCGTCGATGCCGGTCATGGTGGCCCCCAGCCTGTGCATCGGTTCCGCCAGCAGGCCGCCGCCACATCCGATATCGATGATGTCGAGGCCGTCCAGCGGGGCGGCGTCCAGGGGGTCGCGGCCGAAATGGCTGGCGATATGATCGCGGATAAATTCCAGGCGTACCGGGTTGAGCTTGTGCAGCGGCGCGAAGTCGCCTTTGGGATCCCACCAAGCCTCGGCGATAGCGGTGAAACGGGCAATTTCGTCCGGCGATGCCGTTGACGGCGCCGGGGATGCTTTATTCCGGTTTTTAATCGTTGCCGCTTGAGCCATGGGTGGCTTGCCTCTGTTCACTCTAATAGCGTATGTATGCGCCGATTAACGCCTGAAAACCAATTAAGTTTTTGAATCTATATTGTTATGGCCAGAATCGTACAAAAATTCGGCGGTACATCCGTTGCCGATATCGTCAGGATCAAGGCCGTTGCGGCCACCGTCAAGCGTGAGCTCGACGACGGCCATCAGGTCTGCGTGGTGCTGTCGGCGATGGCCGGGGTCACCGATCAGCTTGTCGGCTATGCCGCCGATGCCGGCGGCGCCCATTATTCGCCGGAATATGACACCGTGCTGGCCACCGGCGAACAGGTGACGGCCGGGCTGTTGGCGCTCAGCCTTCAGGAAATGGGCGTCGAATCGCGCTCGTGGCTGGGCTGGCAGATTCCCATTCGCACCGATGGCGTCCATGGCCGCGCGCGGATCGAAAAGATCGAGATCGAAGGGCTCGAGGAAACCTTCGACGACAACAGCGTGCCGGTGATTGCCGGTTTTCAGGGGCTTGGCCCCGACGGCCGGGTGACCACGTTAGGGCGCGGCGGCACCGATACCACCGCCGTCGCCGTCGCCGCCGCGCTCGGCGCTGATCGGTGTGATATCTATACCGACGTTGATGGGGTTTACACCACCGATCCCCGGATCGTCGCCAATGCGCGTAAACTTGAGAAAATAACGTACGAGGAAATGCTGGAAATGGCGTCGTTGGGCGCCAAGGTTTTGCAAACACGGGCAGTGGAAATGGCGATGAAAACCCGCCAGCGTCTGCATGTTCGATCCAGCTATTCCGATGTCCCTGGAACCCTTGTTGTCGATGAGGATGAAATCGTGGAACAGGAATTGGTTAGCGGAATTGCCTACAGCCGGGACGAGGCCAAGATCACCCTCGTTCAGGTCGACGATAAACCCGGTATCGCGGCGGCCATCTTCGGGCCGCTGGCGGATGCCAGCATCAATGTTGATATGATCGTTCAGAACGTCTCGGCCGACGGCAAGGCGACGGACCTGACGTTCACCGTGGCCAAGGCCGACCTCGACCGCGCCGTTGAGACCGTTGAGGCCAGGAAGGACGATTTGAATTACGTCGATTTGTTGTCGGATTCCAACGTCGTCAAGATTTCGGTGATCGGCGTCGGCATGCGCAGCCATGCCGGCGTCGCCCAACGGATGTTCGAAACCCTGGCTGAAAAAGGCATCAACATACAGGTGATTTCAACCTCGGAAATCAAGGTTAGCGTGCTGGTCGCCGAGGACTATACGGAATTGGCGCTTCGGGCGCTGCACACCGCTTATGGGCTCGATGCCGAATAAAGACCATCGCGCTTGAAGTCCTTTGCCCAGTCGTGGGATCATTCCGCACCCAATTTTGGGAAATTTGTGATTAGAACATATGGCTTCTCCTGAACAGGCAGATATTAGCAATAAAGAGGGCGAACAAAACAGCGCCACCGGCGTCGGCGCGCTCCTGAAAGCCTCGCGCCTGCGGATCGGCGATGATCTTCGCCAAATCGCCAATATTCTCAAGATTCGCTACGTCTACCTGGAAGCGATCGAGGATGGCCGCTTCGAGGACCTTCCCGGCCACACGTATTCCATGGGGTTCGTGCGCGCCTATGCCGAACACTTGGGCCTCGACAGCGACGAGGTCATTCGGCGCTTCAAAAATCAAGTCGTTGGCGAACACCCGGAACCATCCCTAGAATTCCCCGAGCCGTTCCCTGAGATGGGCATTCCCGGCGGCGCCATTATCTTCATCGGGATTCTGGTGGCGGCCGTGGCCTATGGCGTCTGGTACGTGAATACCTCCAAGGACGGGTTTATTGCCGATCTGATTACGCCGGTTCCGGAACGCATGGCCGAACAGGCCGCCGGCGGCGGTCAGCCGAAGGAAGCCGCCCCTGAGGTCGTGGCGAAGACGGAACCGAAACCTGAAATGCCGGTTGTCACACCAACGGAAACAGCAACCGTAACCGCCACCGCTACCGCAACAGTAACCGCAACAGAAACTGCAACTGAAACAGCGGCGGAAACACCGGCCCCGGCACTAGAAACGGCGTCTACACCGGAACCTTCTCAAGCCCCAGAAACCCCGGTGTCCCCGGAACCCCCAATAACCCCGGAAGCCATGGTACCCGCTGAAACCGTGGCGCCGACGCCCGAGGCCGCGCCTGAACCGGTCCCGGTGGAAATTTATTCCCCCGAACTTATCGCCGCCCCAGTTGAGGCATCCCCGGCGCCAACACCCGCCCCACCTGTATCCACGCCGGCCCCGGAACCCGTTGCCCCGATTGAAACAGCGGCGACCCCGGAACCGGCGCCGGCCCCGGAACCCGCGCCAACCCCCGAAGTTGCACCAACGCCTGTGGTCCCGGTTGACGCTCCCAGCGCGCCCAGCGTCGTGCCCATGGATATGATTCCGCCGACCGCCCCGGCTTCAACCACGGCGACAAGTACACCGGCCAGCCAACCGGCGACGGATACTCAAACCGCGGCCCTGCCCGCCGCGGCCCCGAAGGCCGAAACAACGCCGGCATCGTCCGGTGGCCAAAATCGAATCGTCGTTCGTGCTAAAATGAACAGCTGGATTCAGGTTCGCGATGATACCGTTAACGAACTGCTGGTGACCCGGCTGCTGAGGGCCGGTGACAGCTACGCCGTGCCCGACCGTTCGGGGTTGAAACTTTCCACCGGCAATGCCGGCGCCCTGGAAATCCTGGTTGATGGTGAGGCGGTGCCGTCCATCGGCGGTGAGGGAACGGTGCGCCGCAACGTCTTCTTGGACGCCGACAAGCTCAAGGCGGGAACGGCGGCTGGTGAATGAGCGCCCATGAATAAGGAATCGGCAAGGTGACGTCTGATGCGAATAATTTAGGGACGCGGCGCAACAGCATCCCGGTGACCGTTGGGTCCGCGACAGAGGGTTCCGTGACCATCAGCGGCGACGCCCCGGTGGTGGTGCAATCCATGACCAACACCGATACCGCCGATGTCGCCGGGACCGTGGACCAGGTCGAGGCGCTGGCCCGGGCCGGATCCGAACTGGTGCGGGTCACCGTCGACCGGCCGGCGGCGGCGAAAGCGGTTCCCCATATCCGCGACGAATTGGACAAGCGCGGCGTTGATGTCCCGCTGATCGGCGATTTCCATTACATCGGTCATAAGCTGCTCGAGACCAATCCGGCCTGCGCCGAGGCGTTGGCCAAGTACCGGATCAATCCGGGTAATGTCGGCTTCAAGGAAAAACGCGACAGCCAGTTTTCGTCGATGATCGAAACGGCGCTCAAATATGACCGCCCGGTCCGCATCGGCGTCAACTGGGGCAGCCTGGACCAGGACCTACTGGCCCGCCTGATGGATGAAAACGCCGCCTTGGCCGAGCCTAAGGAGCTTCCCGAAGTGACGCGCCGGGCGCTGGTCGCATCGGCCCTGGAAAACGCCGCCCGGGCCGAGGAGTTGGGCATGGGCGCGGACAGGATCGTGCTGTCGTGTAAGGTCAGCGATGTCCAAAGCCTGATCGCGGTCTACGCGGACTTGGCGGCATCTTGTCAATATGCGTTGCACCTGGGGCTGACCGAGGCCGGCATGGGTTCGAAAGGGATCGTTGCCTCGACCGCGGCGATGGCGGTGCTGTTGCAGAATGGCATCGGCGACACCATCCGGGTGTCATTGACCCCGGAACCCGGCGGCGATCGGACCCGCGAGGTCATCGTCGCCCAGGAAATTTTGCAAACCATGGGGCTTCGTTCGTTTACGCCGTTGGTGACGTCGTGTCCCGGTTGTGGCCGCACGACCAGCACCGTGTTCCAGGAATTGGCGGAAAAAATTCAGCGCCATGTCCGTGACCGCATGCCCGAATGGCGTGAGGCCTACGAAGGGGTAGAGGACATGGACCTGGCGGTGATGGGTTGCATCGTCAACGGGCCGGGCGAAAGCAAGTACGCCGATATCGGAATCAGCCTGCCCGGCACCGGCGAGGAACCGGCGGCGCCGGTGTTCGTCGACGGTAAAAAGACGGTGACCCTGCGCGGCCCGAACATCGCCGAGGAATTTCAGAAGATTGTCGATGACTACGTCGATAGCCATTATAAACGCCGCAGCGGAAAGGCCGACCCGTCAACGCCGTCGGCCGCCGCCCAGTAGTGAGCTAGAGCTTCATGTCGGATTTGCAGCCGGTTCGCGGCACCCATGACATTCTGCCCGAAGAACACCGCCGCCACCGCTTTGTTGGGGATACGGCGTCAGCCATTGCCGCGCTTTACGGTTATGAAGAAATCTCGACGCCGATTTTCGAGGCCACCGACGTTTTCAGCCGCACCCTGGGCGAGACGTCCGACGTTGTGACCAAGGAAATGTACAGCTTTGAAGACAAAGGGGGAGGGTCGGTGACACTGCGCCCCGAATATACGGCGGGGGTGGCGCGGGCGTTTATTTCCGGCGGCCTGGCCCAGAACCTGCCATTAAAGTTTTTTTGCCGGGGGCCGATGTTCCGCTACGAGCGGCCGCAAAAAGGCCGCCAGCGCCAATTCCACCAAATCGATGTTGAATTGTTGGGCGTCGCGGACCCCCTGGGCGATATCGAGATTATTACCCTCGGCGCTCATATCCTCGAAACCTTGGGGGTGCTGGATAAGGTGACGTTGCAACTCAACACGCTTGGCGATTCCGCAAGCCGAGAGGCTTATCGGGGGATGCTGGTCGATTATCTGGAAGGCTTCCGCGATAAGCTATCCGAAGACAGCCGGGCGCGGCTGGAACGCAACCCGCTTCGAGTCCTGGATTCCAAGGATGAAGGCGACCGGGCGATCATCGCCGATGCGCCGAAGCTGACTGATCACCTCAACGAGGCGTCCAAGACTTTTTTCGATGACGTGAAAAAAGGGCTGACGTCTGCGGGAATATCCTACGAGATCAACCCGGCCCTGGTGCGGGGACTCGACTACTACTGTCACACGGCGTTTGAGTTTGTCACCGATACGCTCGGCGCCCAGGGCACGGTACTGGCCGGCGGGCGTTACGACGGGCTGATTGAAGCCATGGGCGGGCCTTCGACTCCGGGCATTGGCTGGGCTGCCGGCGTCGAGCGGTTGTCGATGATGATCGCCGAGCCGCCGCCCGCATCCCGGCCGGTCACCATCATCCCGGTCGGTGACGAAACCAAGGACCTGGCGCTGGCCATTGCCCAGCAATTGCGTCATGCCGGTTTTACCATTGATTTAGGGTTCTCGGGCAACCTCAAGAAACGATTGAACCGGGCCAACAAGGCCAATGCCATTGCCGCTGTCATCATCGGCGAGGACGAACTGGCGAAGGGGGTGGCTATGGTCAAAGATATGGAAATGGGCGAGCAGACGGAAGTACAGCTTTCTGAGCTTGAGGATCACCTCGCCCAATACCGGTAGCGACGGCCATGGCGGACACCGAAACAAATATCCCTATGCCGATGGTGGTCGGCGCCAATCACCGCTCCTCCTCGATGAGCATCCGCGATCGCCTGTTTGTCGAAGATGCCCAGGTTCCCGGCGTCTTGGAAAAGCTGCGCGACGCCGGGCTCAAAGAGGCGATGGTGCTGTCGACCTGCGACCGGGTCGAAATCCAGGCGGTTCACGATGACCCCATCGAGGCCGCCAAACGCATCATCAATATCTTTGCCGAGCACGCCGAGTTGAAACCGGAAGACCTGGACGGGCAGACCTACACGCTAACCGGTGATGAGGCCGTCCGGCAGATTTTCCGGGTCGCCGCCTCTTTGGACAGCCTGGTCGTCGGCGAACCCCAGGTCCTGGGTCAGGTCAAATCATGCCACCGCATGGCCGCCGATGCGGGGATGACCGGGACCAGTCTCGAAGCCATCCTGCAGGCCGCCTATACCGCTTCCAAACGGGCGCGAAACGAAACCAAGATCGGCGAACGCCCGGTCAGTATTGCCGCCGCCGCCGCACGGCTGGCCCAAGACCTGCACGGCGATCTCAAAAAACGGTCCGGGTTGTTGATCGGCACCGGTGAAATGGGTGAATTGGTGGCCGGCGCCATGATCGAGGACGGCTTAGGCGATCTCAGCGTCGTTCACACCACCGCCGCCCGGGCCGAGGCGCTGGCCCGGGAATTAAATTGCCATGTCGGTGACTTTGATGATCTGGGGCGGCTGCTGGACGAAGCCGATATCGTGCTGACGGCGCTTGGTTCGCGCCGCCATGTGGTGACGTCGGACATGATGCAGGTGGCCATCCATCGCCGCCGCCGCCGTCCGGTGTTCCTGGTCGATACCTCGCTTCCCGGTGACATCGACCCGGCCATCAACCGCATCGACGAAGCCTTTCTGTATGATCTGGCCGACTTGGAGAGGGTGGTCATGGACGGCCGGGCGACGCGGGAATCCGAAGCCGAGATCGCCGGCGGAATTGTCGATGCCGAGGTCGAAAGTTTTCTGCGCGGGCGCGCCGAGAGGGACGCGGTGCCGGCGCTGGGGGATTTGCGCGGTCATTTCGAAGACGTTCGCCAACAGGTGCTGTCGGAAGCCGGTGACGATGCCGAAAAAGCGACCCGGCTTTTGGTCAACCGGCTTTTGCATAAACCGTCCGAAGCCATGCGGGGTGAGGCGGCATCCGGCGGTGGCTGGGCGGCGGCGGAAGATATGATCCGGCGCCTGTTCGGTCTTGGTGGTAAAGCCGGGGGGGATAAAGCCGCGGGGGATAAAGACGCGGGGGATAAAGCCGCGGGGGACAAGGATCAATGAGCCTGGACGAAAACCTGGACCGGGTGCTGGCCCGTCACCAAGAACTGGAAGCCCTGATGTCCAGCGCAGACCCGCCATCGGCGGATGCGTTCGCCAAGCTGTCCAAGGAATATGCAGACCTGACCCCGGTGGTCGAGGCCATAACCGAGATCAACAAGGCCAAGGACGAAGCCATCGATTTGGCGGCAATGATCGCCGATGCCGACAGCGATGCCGAAATGAAGGCGCTGGCGGAACAAGAATTCGCCGAGCTCAACGAGACCATCCCGAACCTGGAAAAGCGGCTACAGGTGATGTTGCTGCCCCGGGACGCCGCCGACGCCAAAAATGCCATCTTAGAGGTTCGCGCCGGCACCGGCGGCGACGAGGCCGGGTTGTTCGCCGCCGACCTGTTCCGCATGTATCAGCGGTACGCCGAGTCGAAGAAATGGAAGTTCGAATTGATGAGCCTGAACGAGACCGGCATCGGCGGCTACAAGGAAGCCTTCGCGGTGATTTCCGGGCGCGGGGTTTTTGCCCGCCTGAAGTTTGAATCCGGTGTCCATCGTGTGCAACGGGTGCCGGAAACCGAATCCGGCGGGCGTATTCACACCTCGGCGGCGACGGTGGCGGTGATGCCCGAGGCCGAGGAAGTCGATATCAAGGTCGAGGATAAGGACCTGCGCATTGACGTCTTCCGGGCCTCGGGTCCCGGTGGTCAATCGGTTAACACCACCGACAGCGCCGTTCGTATCACCCATCTTCCAACCGGGATCGTGGTCTCGCAGCAGGATGAAAAGTCGCAGCACAAGAACCGGGCCAAGGCGATGCGGGTATTGCGGTCGCGCCTCTATGACGCCGAACGCCAAAAGGTCGATGACGAACGCGCCGCCGCGCGAAAAAGCCAGGTCGGTTCCGGCGACCGGTCGGAACGCATCCGCACCTATAATTACCCCGAACGCCGGGTCACCGACCACCGCATCAACCTGACCCTGCACAAGCTGAATAGCGTGATGAACGGCGATTTGGAGGAGTTAATCGACCAGCTCAGCGCCGATGATCAGGCCCGCAGGCTGACGGAACTGTCGTGATGGCCGGCACGCTTGGTGATGTGCTTGATAATTCCCTCGGCGGAGCCTTGGCCGCCGCCGCCGGGCGGCTTATTGCTGCCGGCATCGAAAGCGCCCGCCTGGACGCCCGGTTGCTGGCTTCCCTGGCCCTGGGTTGGGAACAGGGGCGGGTTCTTTCCCACCCCGAGCATTCCCTCAGCCCCGAACAACACCAAGCCCTCGATACCCTGGTGGCCCGCCGAGAGGCGCGTGAGCCAATGGCCGCAATTACCGGGCAATGCGAATTTTGGAGTCTGGACTTCACCGTCACCAAAGACGTCCTGGTGCCGCGCCCGGATTCCGAAACCCTTGTCGAAGCGGCGCTGGCCTTTCTCACCAACTCGGGCAAGGACCGCGACGCCGAATTGGAGATCATCGACTTCGGCACCGGCACCGGGTGTCTGTTGCTGGCGTTGTTATCGGAATTGCCGCGGGCGCGTGGGCTTGGCGTCGATCTATCCGAGGCCGCCCTCGACGTCGCCGCCGGCAATGCCGGGCGCTTAAATCTGGACGGACGGGCGCGGTTCCAACGCTCTGATTGGGATGGTGATGTTGACGCAGTTGAAGGCGGGCGGTTTGACCTGGCCGTCGCCAACCCGCCTTATATCGCGGATAAGGATTTTGCCCGCCTTGAGCCCGAAATCGCCCGGTATGAGCCTCGCCTGGCGCTTTCCGGCGGCGCCGACGGGCTCGATTGTTATCAAAAGCTCGCCCCCGGCCTCAGCCGGTTGTTGAAGCCCGAAGGCCGCACTTATTTGGAGATCGGCGCCACCCAGGCGGATGCGGTAAGCCGGATTCTCCGCCGCCACGAATTGGAAACCGTTTGTATTCACAAAGACTTGTCCGGGTTGCCCCGGGTTATCGAGGCGGCTAAAGAATTTTGAGAAAAAGGTTGGAATTATGGCGCTTAGCGTCTACCTTTCACGGGTTAGGCAGACGTTTTGCCGCAGGGGGTCCATACGCAAAGGCGATGCCGATCCCTATCATTTTCCCACGCTGAAATCGTTTCTCCGCGTTTGTTGTATTTAGGAGAGTCGGTTATGCCGGTCCGGGCCGTTGTACGGACTAATGTTGGCGGGGATTGTCAGGCACTCTAATAAAGCCAAGGTGACATGAAACAACAAGGTTCCAATAATAGACGCTCGCGTTCCCGAGGCGGCGGAAAACGTAATTCCGGCGGTGGCGGAGGCGGCGGTAGGAATAGCTTCGAAAGCAACGGTCCCGACGTCAAAATCCGCGGCTCCGCCCAGCAAGTGCAGGAAAAGTACCTGACCTTGGCCCGTGACGCGAGTTCGTCCGGGGATTGGGTTTCGGCCGAGGCGTATTACCAGTACGCCGAACATTATCATCGGATATCCAATACCGATGGCGGCAAAGGCCAAGGACAGTCGCAAGGCCAGAAACAGAACCAAGGCGGCGGCAACACCAAGACGCAGGAACCCCGTGTGGCTCAAAACGCATCGTCTGGTTCCGATAAAAAAGCCGACAAAGGGGAAGCGGAAGTCATCGATACCTCCCCGGCGGCGCTGGCCGCGGCCGTTGCCGATCGCGAGTCTCAGGAAGCCGATGCGCCGAAAGCCGCTAAGGCCCCCGCTAAGGCCCCCGTTGAGGCCGTCGTCGAGGCCGCTACCGAGACCGAGACCGAGCCCGCTCCCGAAAAAGCCGCCTCCTAAATCAAACGTCTTTCTATTTGGCTTATTCCGCCAGGGTAAGGCTGTCGCCCGTGGCGATGTCGCCGCCTGTGGTAACGGTGGCGTATACGCCCATGTCAATATGGCCGAAGCCGCGCTGCAAGTCCTTCACCAGATTAAGGTCCCGTTCCCCCGTTTGCGGATCGACGCTGGTGGCGGCGCAGCGGTCGATGCGCGCCGTCACGGTCAATGTCGCCCCGCCCAGCGATATTTTCCTATCCAGCCATTGAAATTCTTGCCACGGCTCCAGACCGTCCAGATAAACATTGCCGCGAAAACGCAGCGGATCGATGGCGGCGCCGGTCACCCGTTCCAGGTCCTTGACGCTGGCGGGATTGATGAATGAAACGACGGCATTCCGGTGATCGGACAACGTCCTTGCGGGTTCCGCCTCGACAAGCTTCGGGCGGCCTCTGGCCTCGTCCCCCATGTAGGCGGCGAAGAATTCCTCGATCATGGCACGGCCGACGGGCGTGGTGATGTTGCCCTTGGCGACGGGCTTGCCGCCTCGCTCGATCACCAGGATGCCGCCCTCCGGGTCGAAGGCGGTTTTCAGCTTTGCCAATTTTTCATTGCGCATAAGCATCAGGAAGAAGGTTTTTTCCCTCCAGCCGATGGTCGGACCGTCGGTGGGCGTCGTGCCCAGGGTCATGGCGAAACGCCGGTCGCCGGGCAGCGCCAATCCTTCGCCAAGAATCACGGATTCCATAATCTCGGGGCTCAGTCCCTTGACCGGATAACGGTATATTTTGGCAACGGTGATGGTCATGGGGGCGAAGATTGCTCTGGATATCGCCGTCCGTCAACGGCGGAACGCTTGCAGAACCGGTCTTTTAAACCATATTTAGGGGTATCCGGTTTGGAAAACGGTTTGAAGACGATGGAATTTGAAAATTATACCGAACGCGCCCGCGGGTTCATTCAATCCGCCCAGACCTTGGCGCAGACCTCTGATCATCAGCAGTTGACGCCGCTGCATCTATCCAAGTGCCTGCTCGATGACAAGGAAGGCCTGGCGGCAAACCTGATCGCGGCCGCCGGCGGCGACCCCAAAAAGGCGTTGACCGCGACCAAGGCGGAACTGGACAAGCTGCCCAAGGTCGAAGGCCCCGGCGCCGGACAGGTTCACCTGGCGGCGGAAACGGCAAAGCTGTTTGAGCAGGCCGAACAGATCGCCGAGAAATCGGGCGACAGTTTCGTCACCGCCGAAAAATTGCTGCTCGCCATCGCTCTCTCGGGGGGAAGCACGGCGGCGGGAAACCCGGCGGCCAAGGTGCTTAAAGAGGCCGGCCTCACCCCGCAGAACCTGAACAGCGCCATTGATGATTTCCGCCAGGGCCGGACGGCGGATTCCCGTACCGCTGAAGACAATTACGATGCGCTCAAGAAATATGCCCGCGACCTGACCGAGGCCGCCGCCGAAGGGAAGATCGACCCGGTCATCGGCCGCGACGAGGAAATCCGCCGGACCATCCAAGTGTTGTCGCGGCGAACCAAGAACAACCCGGTTCTGATCGGCGAGCCCGGCGTCGGCAAGACCGCCATTATCGAAGGCCTGGCCATTCGAATCGTCCAGGGCGATGTTCCCGAAAACCTGAAAACCAAACGGTTGATGGCGCTGGACCTGGGCGCGCTCGTCGCCGGAGCCAAGTTCCGGGGCGAGTTCGAGGAACGCCTGAAGGCGGTGTTGGGGGAGGTCACGGCGTCGGATGGTGAAGTGATTCTTTTTATTGACGAAATGCACACCATCGTCGGCGCCGGCGCGGCGGAAGGCTCCATGGATGCATCGAACCTGCTGAAACCGGCCTTGGCCCGTGGTGACCTGCACTGCGTCGGGGCGACGACGCTGGACGAATACCGCAAGCACGTTGAAAAGGACGCCGCCCTGGCGCGCCGCTTCCAGCCGGTGTTCGTGTCCGAGCCGAGCGTCGAAGACACCATTTCGATCCTGCGCGGCATCAAGGAAAAATACGAGTTGCACCATGGGGTGCGGATTTTGGATTCATCGCTGGTCTCTGCGGCGATGCTCGGCAACCGCTATATCTCCGACCGCTTCCTGCCCGACAAGGCCATCGACCTGATGGACGAAGCGTCGTCGCGGCTTCGCATGGAGGTCGATTCCAAGCCCGAGGAGATCGACGAGCTCGACCGACGCATCATCCAATTGAAGATCGAGCGCGAGGCGCTGAAGAAAGAGACCGACAAGGCGTCGAAAGACCGGCTCAAGACCTTGGAAAAAGACTTGGACGGGCTCGAGGGTGAATCCAAAATCCTGACCAAACAATGGGAATCGGAAAAAGGCGCCTTGGCCGATGTTACCAAGGTCAAGGAAGAGCTCGACCGCGCCCGCATCGCCCATGAGCGGGCCTTGCGCGAGGGCAAATTGGAAGAAGCCGGTGAGCTGCAATACGACCTGATCCCGCGTCTGGAAGCCGAAATCGCCAAGGCCGACAACGCCGAGCACGACGATGGCGCGCTGATGGTCGAAGAAGCGGTAACGCCGGAACACGTCGCCCATATCGTGTCGCGCTGGACCGGAATCCCGGTCGACAAGATGCTGGAAGGCGAACGCGCCAAGCTGCTGCACATGGAAGAAAGCCTGCGCGACCGCATCGTCGGCCAGGAAGAAGCGCTCGCCGCCGTTTCCGACGCCGTCCGCCGGGCCCGCGCCGGGCTCCAGGATACCTCGCGGCCGACCGGCTCGTTCATGTTCTTAGGGCCCACCGGGGTCGGCAAGACCGAATTGTGCAAGGCGCTGGCCGAATTCCTGTTTGACGACGAACACGCCATGGTCCGCATCGATATGTCCGAATACATGGAAAAACACTCCGTCGCCCGCCTGATCGGGGCGCCGCCGGGATATGTCGGCTATGACGAGGGCGGCGCCTTGACCGAAGCCGTCCGCCGCCGGCCCTATCAACTGGTACTGTTCGATGAGATCGAAAAGGCGCACCCGGACGTGTTCAACGTGCTGCTTCAGGTCTTGGATGATGGCCGCCTCACCGACGGCCACGGGCGCACCGTCGATTTCCGCAACACCCTGATCATCATGACCTCGAACCTGGGCGGCGATATCCTGGCAGCACAGGAAGAAGGCCACGATTCCGAAGAAGCCCGCGACCAGGTGATGGAGGTTGTCCGCGCCACGTTCCGCCCCGAGTTCCTTAACCGGCTCGACGAAACCATCCTGTTCCACCGGCTGTTCCGCGAACACATGGACGCCATCGTCGAAATTCAACTCGGCCAATTGCAGGACCTGTTGGCCGACCGCAACCTCAGCCTCAACCTGGACAAGGCGGCCACCGCCTGGCTCGCCGATCAAGGTTACGATCCGGTGTTCGGCGCGAGACCATTAAAGAGGGTGATCCAGAAATCGCTGCAAAATCCGCTGGCGTCGCTGATTTTGGAAGGCCGCATCATCGACGGCGAAGAGGTCAAGGTGTCGGCCGGTCCCGACGGCCTGACCCTGAACGGCATCAAGGCGGAAGCGGCGTAAAGCCGTAATCCCTATTTTGAAAACCCGTCCGGGTTGTTACAGGCTGGATTTTCCGCTTGTTTTACGTGTACCCTATTTACAGTTGCTTTCTTAGCGAGAGTGCCGCCAAGAGCGCTCGTGAGGGCAGTCCTATCTTTATGCTTAAAATTGGGAGGGCGCGATGGTTTATCAATTCAAGAATTTGGTGTTTGAAGGTGGCGGCGTGAAAGGAATCGCCTACGTCGGTGCCATGACGTAGGGCTTGACGTAGGCCGGCGCCATCAGCTTCACCTCGTGCCCCAGCGCCCGGAGCTCGCGTGCCCAGAAGTGGCTCGTGGCGCACGCCTCAACGCCGATCAGACACGGCTCCAACTTGCCGAAGAACGGCATCA
>PVBE011609802.1_pt1 | contig 34880 bp, 28 predicted proteins | sample 1631181 | NCBI WGS metagenome assembly PVBE01 (sample SAMN08397723, study PRJNA350692) | Marine metagenome, whole genome shotgun sequencing project. | isolation source: water | place: Pacific Ocean | collected 2012-04
CACGTCATCGCCTACGAGAAGCTCGACCGCCTCTCCGCCGACAACCTGCCCGGACGCGGCGAGGTGATGGCGTACTACGTCGGCCTCTCCGAGATCGTTCGCGACTACCTCGAGCGCCGCTTCCGCTTCTGGGCTCCGGAGATGACCAGCGAGGAGATCCGCGCCGAGATCGTCGGCCTCGAGCTGACCCCGGAAGGGCGCACCGGGATCGATGACTTCCTCGCCGAGACGGACCTCGTGAAGTTCGCGGACTTCGCGCCCTCCGACTCCGCCATCGACACGGTGCTCAAGCAGGCCTACGGCGTCGTCGCCTCCACCCGCGTCGCACACGTGGATGACGAGGAGGAGGCCTCGTGAAGATCATCTGGCCGGAGTACGAGCTCTGGGTGCTGATCACCTTCGGCGCGCTCGCGGTGACGAGCCTCGTGCTCGTCTTCCTGTCGTGGCGCCGACGCTGGGCCTTCGCGGCCGGGATGCGCTACCCCGCCAAGCGCCGCCTCGACGGTGTCGCGCCCGGGTGGCGCGCGCGTCTCGTACACTTCCCGCTCGTGCTGCGCGCCGCCGCAGTCATTCTGCTCCTCGCCGCGCTGACTCGGCCGCAGCTGCCGGAGGACGAGACGGCGGAGGTCGAAGGCATCGACATCGTGATCGCCTGTGACCTGTCGGGCTCGATGCGCTCGGTGGACATCTCCGACGCCGACCTGGTGACGCTCCAGAACAAGGGCAAGGAGCCGAAGGACCGCTTCAACATCGCCGTCGACGTGCTGCGCGACTTCATCCGCAGCCGCAAATACGATCGCGTCAGCCTCGTCGTCTTCGGGAAGGAGGCCTTCCTCCAATTCCCGCTCACCCTCGACTACGGCGTCATGCTCGGCATCCTCGGCCGGATGGCGCTCGACGACATCGACGGTAGCAACACCGCCATCGGCAACGCTCTGGCGATGAGCCTCGCGCGGGTGCGCGACAGCGAGACGAAGACGCGGCTGATCATCCTGCTCACCGACGGCGAGGACAACGGGAGCTCGGTCTCGCCCATCGACATGGCCAAGAACGCGGAGGAGAAGGGCGTGCCCATCTTCACGATCCTGGTCGGCACCGACGACCAGTCGCGCCAGCCCACCGGCCACCGCGACGCCTTCACCGGGCGCCAGATCTACAAGAAGATCGACAACAAGGTGAACCCGGCTTTGCTCGAAGAGATCGCGAAGACGACGGGCGGCCGGTTCTATCGCGCGACCGACCAGGAGGCGCTGGCCAAGGACTTCCGCGACATCCTCGACGAGTACGAGAAGTCACGCCTGATCGATTACGCCGCCGCCGACCGTCGCGAGATCTACGGCTGGTTCCTGTTGCCCGGCCTGCTGCTCCTCCTGCTCGAGGTGCTGCTCGCCCAGACCGTGTTGAGGCGCTTTCCATGAGGTGGGGACACGGCGAGATGTGGTGGCTCGCGGCGATCCCGGTCGCTGCCCTGGCGCTCCTGGTCTACGGACACCTGCTGCGAAACCACCTCACGGGCAAGGCGGGCGACCACCCGCTCGTCATGAAGCTGTTGGCGACCTTCTCGGTCGAGCGGCGCCTGTTCAAGCAGCTGCTGCTCCTGGTCGGCATCACGCTCGTCACGGTCGCGGCCATCCGCCCGCAATACGGCCGGCGCCCGCAGCCGCTCAAGCGCAGCGGCATCGACGTGGCGATCGCTTTCGACATCTCGAAGTCGATGCTTGCCCGGGACGTGCAGCCCTCGCGCATCCAAGCGGCGCGGGCCGAGCTGGTGACGCTGCTCGGCGGCATGAAGAACCACCGCGTGGGCCTGGTGCCGTTCGCCGGGGTCGCCTTCGTGCAGTCGCCGCTCACCGCCGACCAGAGCGCCATCCGCCTCTACCTCGACAGCCTCGACCCGATGCAGATGCCGGTCGGGGGGACGAACCTCGCGATGGCGATCTCCGAAGGCGTGCGTCTGCTGACCAGCCGCAGCGACCGTGGCGAGCGCCAGAGCCGCAGCCACGTGCTCGTGCTCATCACCGACGGCGAGGACGTGGTTGGCGACGAGGGCAAGGCCGTCAAGGAGGCGGCGCGCAAGGCCGCCGAGGCGGGCGTGAAGCTCTAAGCGGTGGCGGTGGGCACCCGCACCGGCGAGCCCATCCCGAAGCTCGACGCGGAGGGCAACCACGCCGGCTACCAGACGGACACCGACAAGAAGGTGATCTACTCGAAGCTCAACGTCGACCTGCTCGAAGAGCTCGCCGACCTCGCCGACCCCGAGGCGACCGACGCCCGTCGCGTCTATCAATACGACGGGGCCGAGCCGGTCTCCGACGCGCTCGCCGCAGACCTCGACCAGCTGCAGAAGTCGGCCCTCGAGAAGTCGATCCGCCACAAGCATGGCGAGAAGTTCCAGTACGCCCTGCTGCCGGCCATCCTGCTGCTGCTCGGCGACCTGCTCGTCGGCGAGCGAAGGAGGCGGGCGGCATGAAGGCGCGGCTTCGCATCGTCGCCGCGACCCTCCTCCTCGCGGGGTATGGGCCGTTCACCTGTGCGCATGGTGACGTCGACGACGCGAACGCGATGATCCAGCGCGGCGAGGCCGAAGCGGCGCTCACCCTGCTCGACGGCATCGACGAGGCCGGACCCGAGGTGCACCTCAGCCGCGGCGTCGCCCTCGTCCAGCTCGAGAAGTGGGACGACGCGACCAAGGCCCTCGACGAGGCGTACCGGCTCACCGCCGCCGCCGAGGCCGACCTGGAAGAGGACGAGGACCGCAGCCGCTTCGTCGAGCTCCGTCGGCGCATCGCCTGGGGCCGGGGTCTGGTCGCCGTCGGCAAGGAAGACTGGGAGGCTGCGCAGGTCGAGTTCGCGCGCGTGCTCGCCATCGATCCAACCGACGAGCCGGCGCGGCGAAACCTCGAGCTGGCCTGGCACAACGCGAACCCGCCCTGCCACAAACGTGACGACGACCTCGAGCCGAACGACACCAAGGCCGACGCCAAACCGTTGCCGAAGGAGGGCGCCAAGGACCGCGTCCTCTGCCCGGCCAACGACGACTGGTACGCCGTCGAGGTCAAGCGCGACCCGAAGGTGGGCGGGCCGCCGCCGAGCTTCTACGTGACCCTCGAGGGCGAGGTCGACCGCTCGGACGACACCGACCGGCTCGTGACGCTGACGCTGTTCTCGCCCAGGCGGAGCCGGGCGCGCCGCACCGTGAAGATGAAGGACGGCAAGGCATCGCTCGGGGTCACCTACGTGCGCGACCTGGGCACCTGGCAGGTCCAGGTCTCGGGGGCGGGGCAGGCCGAGGTGAAGTACAGCCTGCGCTTCGAGGTCGTGCCGCCCTGTCCGGTGGATGATGGCTTCGAGGAGAACGACGACGCCGACAACGCGTCGCAGGTGCCCGAGTCCAACCCGCAGCAGCCGCCGCCCGGCGCCAAGGCGTGCCCGGGCGACGCCGACTGGTACTCGTTCAGCGTCCCGGCCAACGAGGGTCGCATCCTGGCCGTCGTCTTCGACGCAGACCGAGCGCCGCTGAAGGTCGAGGTCTTCGACGGCGACCGGAAGTCTCTGGGCGAGGCGAAGCCGTCCAAGCAGGGGCTGCAATTCCACGTCACGAAGGTGGAGGGCACCGCCGCGGACGACGAGAACCCGGAGCAGCGCGCCTTCCTGGCGCGGGTCGACACCGCCGAGGACCGCGAGAACACCTACGCGATCACGCTGCAACCCGACGACGGCGGCGAGGACGACAAGCAGAAGCAGGACAAGGACAAGGACGAGAACAAGGACGAGCAGAAACAACAGCCGAAGCCGCAGCCGCAGCAGGTCAACATCGACGACCTCATCGACCAGCTCGACAAGCAGAAGCGCAACCCACAGCTCGAGAAGGCGCTCCAGCGCGCGGTGATCCCGCGGGGCATGGAGGATTACTAGATGCCCTCGGCGGAAGTGCTGCACCGGTCGCGACGGTCGATGACGCCGATGCCGGCGTTCCTCCTCCTCGACGCACCTCTGGTGCGCCTTCGTCGTTGCGCCTTGGCCTCGGCGCCATCGCCTCGCCGCGCCCGGCTCATCACTCCCGCCGAGGTCATCTAGGTGCGTCTCGCGCTGATCCTCCTGCTCTCCTGGCTCGCACCGTCGGTCGCGGGCGCGCAGCAGACCCTGCGCGTCACCGTCGACACCGAGAAGGTGGAGGCGCTCGGCGTCGTGACCGTCCGCGTCGACGCGGCCGGCGGAAACGTGCAGGCGCCCGACCTCGAGAGCGCCGGTTGGCGCCTCGTGGGCCGCAACACGACGCAATCGAACTTCAACGGGCGGGCGATGACCCGGCTCACGCTGCGCCTGCAGGCGATGCGCGAGGGCAAGCTGGTCATTGGCCGTTTCCGCGTGCAGGCGAGCGGCGGCGTCTATCAATCGAAGCCCATCACCGTGACGGTCGGGGGCGGCGGGGGCGGCGGCACGCCCGCTGGCAACGCGTCCACCCCACCGGGTGACGCGCCCCGGGACGAGCACGCGTGGGCGCAATGGGGCGTCGACCGCGACAAGGTCTGGCTCGGCGAGGAGCTGCGCGCGCGCCTGTACCTCTTCGTCGATCCGCGCATCCGGCTGTCCAACGTCGACACCAGCGATCTCGACCTCAAAGGCTGGTGGACCGAGCACACCGGGCAGCGCCGGCGCGCGCGGCGCCAGGTGACCGTCGGAGGCCACGCCTTCACGCGCATCGAGCTCGGCTATTACCACCTCTTTGCGCTGCGGGCCGGTGAGCTCGAGCTGCCGCCTGTCACCGTCAAGCTTCGCCAGAGCCGCGGCTTCTTCGACGACGGGAACGGCACGCGGGCCAAGCGTACCGCGGAGCCCCTCCCCATCACCGTGCGCCCGCTGCCCAAGGAGAAGCGTCCGCCCGGGTTCGCCGGACCCGCGGTGGGCGCCGTGAAGCTCACCGTCGGGGTCGATCGGCGACGCATCAACGCCGACGAAGGCGTCTACCTCACCGTCCGCACCGGGATCCGCGGCGGACGCATCGAGGCGACGCCCGAGGTCGCGCTGCCTCCGCTGCCGGGGTTCAAGGTCTTCCCGCCGACGAGGGACACGAAGTCGGAGATGACCCGCGGTCAGATTCGTGGCCACCGCACCCAACGCTGGCTGCTGCGGCCGAAGAAGGGTGGCCGCGTGACCATCCCGGCGCTCCGGCTCCCGTTCTTCAACGCGGCGAAGGGCGTCTACGAGGTCGCGCGCAGCGCGCCGATTCGCATCACGGTGCGCGGGAAGCCCGGCGCGGCAGCGAAGACCGCGAAGCAGGGCGGAGCGGGGGCGTCGGCGACAAAAGGGCCGGCGCTCCGCACGATTCGGAAGGATGCGGACCTGGGCGCAAAGGACCGCCCGCTGCACGCGTCGTTCTGGTTCCTGCTCGCGCTGTGTCTGCCCCCGCTCGGGCTCGTCGGGCTGGTCGCACGCGACCGCGCCCTGGCGCACCTCGGCGCCACCGCGGGCGGGCGAGCGGCGCGCAAGGCCGGGGCGGTGGCGACCGCCGATCTCACGAAGGTCCAGCGCGATCCCGCGACCGCTTATAGCGACATCGCCCGTGTGCTCGTCGCCTACCTCGACGCTCGCTTCGAGCAGACTTTCCGTGGCTTGACCCACGGCCAGCTCGGCGAGGCGCTCGCGGCGCGCGGGGTCGACGAGAGCACCGTGCGCGACCTGGTCGAAGAGCTCGAGAATTGCGACTTCGCGCGCTACGCGCCTGCGGCCGACGCCGGGGCGGTCGACGCCGCCATCGAGCGAAGCTGTGCCCTCGTCGCCCGCATCGAGGAGGCGGGTTGAGGCTGCTCCCCCTCCTGCTGGTCCCCATGCTGTTCGGCGCCGCCCCTGCGGGCGAGCTGAGCGCGGGCAACGAAGCGTTCTGGCAGGGCGACTTCACCGGCGCCGCCGAGCGATATCGCCGGGTCACCGAGGTGGCGCCGCACAGCGCCGACATCTGGTTCAACCTCGGCACCGCGGAGGCGAGCGCCGGGCACATCGGGCGGGCCGTTCACGCGCTCGAGCAGGCCCTGCTTCTGCGCCCGGGTGACGCCGACGCGGCTCACAACCTGGCGTCCATCCGCGAGGCGGCGATCGCCCAGGGCGTCGAGGCGAAGCAGGGCGCGCGGCTCATCTTGCCGGGCGACGACGACCTCGGCACCGGGCTGCTCACCGCCGCGGCCCCCGGCACCTTGGCCGCGATCTTCCTCGCGACCTGGGCGCTCTGCTTCGGGATGGTGGCGTTCTGGCGGAAGTCAGGCAGCTCCGGGCGCCGCACCGCGCTCAGCTTCGCCGCGCTCCTCTTCGGTCTGGGCGCCCTCGCGAGTGGCGGGCTCCTGGCGGGCAGGGTCTTCGTGGTCGACGCCACCGACTACGGGGTGGTCGTGGCCAACGAAGCGCCCGTGCGAACGGGGCCCGGCGACCAGTACAAGGCCTCGGCCCGACTGCTCGGCGGGGTGAAGGTGCGCCTTCGAGGGGCGGACCGGGGCTGGCGCCAGGTCACGCTGCCCGACGGCAGCGAGGGCTGGCTCCAGGGCGAGCAGCTAGCGGCGCTGCGACGTCCCTGATCTGCCACTGAATCTGCGCAGCCGCGCCTGGATGTGTCCACCGTCGTCGAGCGCCCGCTGCTCCGCCGTGCGCAGACGGTCGAGCAGCGCCCGGCGAAGCCAGACGTCGTCGAGGTCCTGGGGGTCGATGGGTCGCAGCTCCACCACGGGCGCGTGGGCGACCGCGTGCACCCGGTACGGGGCGCCGGTGAGCGCGTCGAGCCCCACAGCGCGCCGCTGCCGAGCAACGCCACTTCCCCAGGGCTCCCATCCTCGCGGCGCCCAACGAGACGCACGGCGCCGCGGACCACCTCGTAGAGACGCAGGCGTAGTCGAACGTCGACCAAACGCGACGCCCGCATCGATTGACCGACGGCCCCTACGCCACTTGGAGACCCATCCGATTGGTGAGCCACAAACACCTCGACGTCCGGTGTCCGTCTGGCCCGGGTGCGCCGACAAGAAGGCGGTCCACGACCAGCTCGCGGTGTCGACGATGGAGTGCGGAGCCGTGTTCGACGTGTCGCGCAATGAAGGACTCGTCGCGGGCGTGCTGTCCGGACAGGACGCTGCAGCTCGACAGACTCGGCGCGATGGTGTCGATGCTCGCGATGGGTTGAGCGTCGACTACGCCCGACCGACTACGTGGAACGACGATGGTGGCGACCACCAGAACCGATGGAGTTCAGGGCCACGGCCACGGCGACGTCGACGTCGACGGTGGTGTCTACGTTCACGTTGAACCGCGGCACGTCTACGAGGGCGGTGCGAGCGCGACCTGCTCAAGGCGAGGTCTGCACTGCGCTAGCGGCGGCGCCGCCGGACCGCGAGGGGGGCGAACAACAGCAGAGCCCACGGGGCGGGACTGCCGCCGCGAGGCGTGTCGCATGCACAATCGGGGGCGGGCTCCTCGTCGGCCGGGGAGACGCCGCCGTCGCCGCCGGGCGGGGGCACGTCGCCGTCCTCACCGCCGCCGTTGATTGGGCCGCCGTCCTCGGGCGGAGGCGGCTGGTTGCCGCCGTCGCCGTTGGGGGGCGGGGTCGGGTCCTCGGGCGGCGCCTGGAACGGGTTGACGCATTGGGGTGAACCGCCGCGGACCTCGCAGACCTGGCCGGGCGGGCAGGCGATGGCGGAGCAGTCGTCGAAGACGCACTCGCCGGCCTCGCAGCGCTGGTTGTCGCCGCACATCACGCCCCCGCAGGGATCGCCCTCGCAGGCCCCGAACGCGCAGACCTGACCGTCGGGGCAGGCGACACCGCCGCAGTCGTCGTCGACGCATTGGCCGTCGACGCAGGATTGGAAGAGCGGGCAAGCGACCTGCGCGCACGACGGGATGCACTGGCCGCCGCGGCAGAACTGGCCGGCCTCGCACATCGCGTTGGCGCAGGGGTCGGGCACGCACTCGACACCGTTGCAGATGGAGCCGTCCTCGCAGCCGGTGGCGACGCAGTTGTCGGGCACGCAGCCGCCCTCCCAGCATCGCTCGCCCTCGCCGCAGTTCACGCCCCCGCAAGGGTCCTCGCAGGCGTTGGTGGCCGGGTTGCACACGTCTCCGAAGTCGCATTCCGCGCCGACGCACGGCTCGATGCAGAGCATGCTCTCCGGATCGCAGAACGTGCCTGCGTCGACGCACTCGTTGCCCTCGCAGGGCCGCCAGCAGGCGCCGTCGAGGCATTGGCCGTCGGGGCAGAGGTCGCCCTCGTCGATCTCGCCGTCGCAGTCGTCGTCGAGGCCGTTGCACACCTCCTGGGGGTCGGGGTCGCAGTTCCCGCAAGCGTTGGTCAGGCCCTCGTCGACCTCGCCGTTGCAGTTGTTGTCGCGCCCGTCGCAGACCTCTTCCTCGGGCTCGTTATTGGGCACGCAGACGATGTTCCCGTCGATGCATGCGCGCTCGCCGCGGGCGCAGATGCCGGGCTGGCCGGTGGCGCACTCGCCGGGCGCGACGGGGTCACCGTCGTCGGGGCCCTCGTCGACCATGCCGTCGCAGTCGTTGTCGTTGCCGTCGCAGAGGTCGGGCATGCCGTCATCGACGCAGACGATGTCGTCGCAGATGTCGCCGATGCCGTCGGCGTCCTCGTCGATCTGGTCTCGGTTCGGGTCGTCCACGCAGTTGTCGCAGGCGTCACCGATGCCGTCGTTGTCGCGGTCGGCCTGGTCGGGGTTGGGCACGTCGGGGCAGTTGTCGTCCGTCGTGCACAGCCCGTCCTGGTCGTCGTCGAGGATGCACACGCCACCGAGTGAGCGGGCCAGCACCAGGATCGAGTAGGAGGTGGCCGCCACGTTGTTCCAGCACCGCGCGGCGTTGCACCAGGCGCCGTCGCCGCCCTGGCTCGTCACCAGGTACCAGGCGAAGTCGTAGTACCAGCGCGGCGACTCGTCGGGGTAGCCGTCGCCGCCCGGGTCGCGCACGCCTCCGACGGCCTCCGAGAAGATGAACTGCCCGCTGCCGTCGTCGGTGGTGACCTCGAGCGCCTTCGCGGCCGCCCACATGTAGTAGTACTGCGACGGCCAGTTGTTGATCTGGGTGATGGAGTTGTAGCTGTAGTTTCGCTGCAGCCAGCCCATCGCCGACTGGACCCGGCCCTCGCCCGTGGGCAGCCCCGCCAGACGGTAGGTCCAGACGCCCGAGGCGGTCATCGACGACGTCGAGGCCAGGCCGCGGCCGCTGAGGTATTTGTGGCCGCCGTCCCCGTTCTTGGCGTTCGTGACGAAGTCGACCGCGCGCGGGAGCGTGTCGTCTGCGTCCGGACGTAGCGAGGCGGCCGCCGACAGGCCCGCCATCGCGAATTGCGTGGTGGACAGGTCGCCGTTGTCACTCGGGCTCGTGTAATTCCAGCCGCCGCGATTGCTGCCGCGGTTCCCCTGCGTGCCCCGGAGCGCCGCGACCCCGTTGGCGACCGCCTGCGAGACGGGTGACGCCGCGCCGACGTCGTCCGGGCCGCCGGTGACCAGGTAGAGGCTCATCCCCATCAGGCACGAGCCGGTCTGGTACGAGTTCGGGTTGTTGTTCCGGAAGCCGCCGATGCTGTTGATGCAGTAGCGCACCGCGTTTCGGACGCGCTCCTGGTCGGCCTCTTCCATGCCGAGGTAGCCCTGGGCCGGCGCGTTCCAATCGGCGCTCGAGCGCTTCTCGAGGAAGCAGAGGATCGGCAGGCCCGTCGGCTCGCCCCAGCCACCGTTGCCCTGCTGGTTGGCGCGCAGCCACTGCAGGCCGTCTTCGATCGCCTGGTTCACTTCTTGGCCGAACGGCGTGACATTCGCCCAGGCGGCCGTCGGGCCAAGGGCGAGCGCGAGCGTCAGGAAGCATTTCATGGAAACGCGCACGCCGGACTCCTTACGTGAAACGACACCGGTGGTCCCAGTACACCATTCAACAAAAATGCCAAACCGCACACCCGCACGGCAAGCCGAGTTGCGACGCCCTGGTGCCTGTGGACCCTGGCGGGGTTGGGGGATCGAGACCCCCGTGTCCCGCTGAGACTCAGGGGTCCCGCTTGATGTTTAGCTTGGTGGCCCCCCAGACCTTGTCGGGCTGCACCACGATGCGGAAGGCCTGCTCGGGCTCGGCCGCGAGCGGGCTGTCGTAGACGAGGCGCACGTCGTGCGGACCCTCGGGCAGGCGGAGCTTGTACAGGGGTGTTTCACCGCGGGGTTTGCCGTCGATGAACACCTTCGCGGCGGCGGGCTTCGAGTTGATGTTCACCCAGCCCCAGCCCTGAGACGGGCCGTTGATCGGGCGGTGCGTGACCTCGTGGGGTCCGCCCGGGCGGGCGAGGGCGCCGCGCGTCGTCGGGAGCGCCCCCGCAGAGCGGACTGGCGCGCGGTTCGATGCTGCGCGCTTCAGCGGAGTGGGCGCGGGTGGCTCCAGCCGCTCGGGTGCGGGGTAGACCGGGATGGGCACCGCGGGATCGACCTCGACCGGGGCCACGACCGGCGCAGCAATGGGTGCGGGCGCCGGGGCCGGCGCGCGTGTCTCGGGCTTCGGCTGGACGGGCGCCGGGCGCAGCTCGCTGGGCGACACCGGCTCGACCACGGACACCGGCGGATCGCTGCGCAGCGCGTAGCCGACCGCAGCGGCGGCGACGGCGGTGAGCGCGAGCACGCCGAGGCCGACCGGGACCGCGGCGAGGCGGGCGAAGCGTCGAGTCGGCGGGGGCGTCGGCAGCGCGATGAGCGGCACCAGCTCGGCGTGGTCCTCGGCGAGCAGCTCGAGGCCCTCGCCCAGGGCGAACAGAAGCTCGACGCACTCGTCGCAGCCGGAGAGGTGCGCCGCCTCTTCGCGCGCGGGGTCGCCGCCGTGCAGGATCTCTGCGAGGCGCTCCTCGTCGAGGTGGTCGCCCGGGCAGTCGAGGCGCAGGTCGAGCACGCGCAGGCGGTCGTCGATTCGTTCGGCTTCGGTCACCGGCGCCCTCCACGGGAACTCACGGCCGCGGTGTCCCGCGCGTCCTGGGCTTCGAGCGTCTTCTTGAGGCGTTCGAGGATGCGCATCTTCCTCATGCGCACCGCCGAGGTGCCTTTGCCGAGCGTGCGCGCCACCTCGCTGGCGTTGAGGCCTTCGACGAAGAAGAGGCGCACGTAGAGGCGGTCGATCTCGGGCAGGGTGCGCACCGCGGCGCGCAGACGCTCGGCGTCTTCGGCTGCGGCGGTCTCGAATTCGGGGCTGTGACGGCCGGTGTCGGGGAGGCGCGCCAGCACCGCTTCGTCGGTGCGGCGGTCGCGTACCCGGCGCGCGAGCTGACGCTGGAAGTAGCGCAGCGCCACTGTGTAGAGCCAGGACCCGAACGACGCGCGGCCCGCGAAGGAGCGCAGACGCCGGCCGCCGTCGCTGAAGAGGAAGCCAACGAAATCCTGGACCAGATCTTCGGGTTCAACGGGCGCCTCCGGCCGCCATCTGCGCAGCGCGCACGACAGGGAGTGCCGGATCACCGCCCGGTATCGCCCCTCGAACGCCAGAACCGCCGACGCCTCGCCGGCGGCCAGCGCCCGCGCGAACGCCAGATCGTCCGGCGCGGTCGTGTCACTACGCGCCACCTGCACCCCGCAGAGACCAGTACAGGCGAAGGTGTCACAGAAGCGGGCGAAGAGGCGAAGACGCGAAGACGCGAAGACTACTTCTTGGGCGGGGTGGGCGGGGGCGCCATCTTCATCGGGGGCTGCGGCGGCGCCTTCTGCTGGGCCGCCGCCATGCCGATGAACATGCCCGCCATCTTGGTGAGGGGTACGAGCTCGGCGTCGCTCCAGTCGCCGCTGACGAGGACCGACTTGCCCTCGGCCTTGGCCTGCAGCCTGGCCATCAGCTTGGCGACGCCCATCATCGCCATGCCCGGGTCCGCGCTCGACTTCTTCACGCCTTCGTGGATCTTGGCGACGAGCGCAGCGGCCTGCTTCTTGTCGGCGAACGCCATCTCGAAGCGCATCGCGATGCCCTTCGAGAGGTCGAGCTGCCCGTGCACGCTGTTCAGGCCGGGCATCTGCCGGCGCATGTCGTCGGTGACCTCGGCGGCGACCCAGATGTGCTTCTTCTGGTCGACCTTCTTGGCGAGCTTCATCACCGGCGCGGAGCTCTTCAGGCGCTTGCCCTTATGCGCCTCGATGGCCGCCTTCACGTCCGAGATCTTGCCGACGATGGCCTGGCCACCGATGAAGGCGACGCCGCTGTCGTCCTTGCCGTGCCAGTACTCGACGCCCTTGTGCTTCTTCTTGGTCGCGGCCCCGTCCTTCTTGGCGACGGCGGCGATCTTCGCCTGGTCGAACTTCCCGGACACGACGACGATGCCGTTGCCCTTGCTGTTGATGGCGGCGGTGAAGCCGTCGAGGTCCTTCTCGAAGTCGAAGCCGAACTTGTCCTCGGCCTCCTTCTTCGCGTTCTGGTACTGCGGACCGTTAGCGAGGATCTTGTGCAGCTCGCGGTAGAGCATCGAGCCGCGGATGCCCTTCATGTCGATCTGGATGAGACCCACGGTGCCCGGTGGGATCATCTTCATCACGCCAGGGTTCCCGGCGACGGCTTGCGAGGAGAGGCCGGACAGCGCGAGGGCGAGGGCGGCGAGGGCGACAAGGCTGCGGGGCATGGTGGCTCCTTCTGCGAGTGGCGGCAGCATAGTAGTCTTCGACCGCTGAAGGGCGGTCGACATTCAACGGAGCTTTTCCGTGGCGGCGAGCGAAGCGCGGATCCGCGAAGTCGGCGAAGACCTCTTCCGCCGCATGAAGGGGCAGACGCCCGGCCTGTTCGACAAGGCGTGGTGGAGTGGGCAGGTCCTCGAGTGGGCCATGCGCGACGACGGCTTCAAGACGGAGATGTTCCGCTTCGTCGACGTCTTCCCAGTGCTCACCACGCCAGAGGAGATCGCCCGCCACATCCAGGAGTACCTGCTCCGTCCCGGGATCAACGCGCCGGCGGTGATCAAGGTGGCGCTGAAGGGCGCCGGCCTGGGTCGGCTCGCGACCAAGGTCGCGGCGGGGCAGATCGCGAAGAACCTGGAAGGCATGGCGCGCAACTTCATCGCGGGGGCCGACGCCTCCTCGGCGCTGAGCGCGCTCGCCACCCTGCGTGCGCAGGGGCAGGCGTTCACCGTCGACCTCCTCGGCGAGGCGACCGTCAGCGAGTCGGAGGCCGACGCCTACGCCGCGAAGTACGCGGCGCTCATCGAGGATCTGGCGGCGCAGACGGCGGGGTGGGCGTCCGACCCGCGCCTCGACAGCGACGACCGGGGCCCGATTCCGCGGGTCAACGTGTCGGTCAAGGTCAGCGCGATGTACAGCCAGCTCGACGCGACGGCCTTCGAGGCCAGCCTCGAGCCGGCGGCCGAGCGCCTGGTGCCGCTGTTCCTGGCAGCGAAGCGTCACGGCGCGTTCCTCAACCTCGACATGGAGCAATACGCACTCAAGGACCTGACGCTCGCGCTGTTCAAGCGGGTGCTCGAGGATCCGCGCCTCGACGGATTCGAGGACGCCGGGGTGGTCATTCAGGCGTATCTGCGCGACGCCGAGAAGGACCTGCGTGAGCTGGTCAAGTGGGCGAAGAAGAAGAAGCGCCGGGTGACTGTGCGCCTGGTGAAGGGCGCGTATTGGGACGTCGAGACCGTGCAGGCCGAGACCGAGGGGTGGCCCGCGCCCGTGTGGCTCGACAAGGCGGACTCCGACGTCTGCTTCGAGACGTGCGCCGACTTGATGCTCGGCAACCACAAGCACCTGCGCAGCGCCATCGGCAGCCACAATGTGCGCAGCCTCGCCCACTCCATCGCGAGCGCCGAGCGCTACAAGGTGCCGGCGGACGGCTACGAGATTCAGGCGCTGTATGGGATGGCCGAGCCGATCAAGGGCGCCTGCGTCGAGCGCGGACATCGGGTGCGGGTCTACGCCCCCATCGGTGAGCTCATCCCGGGCATGGGCTACCTCGTTCGGCGGCTGCTCGAGAACACGAGCAACGAGGGCTGGCTGCGCGCGGGCTTCGCCGACGGGCGCTCGATGGACGAGCTGCTCGCCACCCCGCGCTCGGTCGGACGCGGGCCCATGCTGCGGGCGGTGCCGCCGGCGCTGACGCCGGCTGATGATCCCCCTGCCTATGTCAACGAGCCGCTGCGCGACTTCGGCGACCGCGCCCAGCGCGAGGCGTTCGGGAACGCGGTGGCCAAGGCCACAAAGACGCTCGGACGCACCTACGCGCCGTTGCTCGGCGGGCGCCCCGTCGCGGGTGGGCGCGTGCTCGACAGCGTCGACCCGGCCGACGGCGAGACCCTCGTCGGCGCCGTCCACCTCGCGACCGTGGCCGACGCGGATCGCGCGATCGCCCATGCCCGCGACGCGTTCTCGGACTGGCGCGACCGGCCCGTGCGGGACCGCGCCGCCGCGATCTTCGGGCTCGCTGCGAAGATGCGGCGGGAACGCGACGCTCTGTCGGCGCTGATGGTGCGCGAGGTCGGCAAGCCGTGGCGCGAGGCGGACGCCGGCGTCGCTGAGGCCATCGACTTCTGTGAGTACTACGCACGCGAGGCGCTGCGCCTGGCAGAGCCGCGGCTGATGCAGCGGCTCCCCGGCGAGCTCAACCACCTCAGCTACCAGGCGCGCGGCGTGGCCGCGGTGATCTCGCCGTGGAACTTCCCGCTCGCGATCTGCACCGGCATGACCGCCGCGGCGCTCGTCACCGGCAACACGGTGGTGGTCAAGCCCGCCGAGCAGTCGATGGTCATCGCCGAGCGCATGGTGCGCCTGGCCCACGAGGCGGGGGTGCCGACCGACGCGCTGAGCTTCCTGCCAGGCGTCGGCGAAGAGGTCGGGGCCCACCTCGTGGCGCATCCGGACGTGGCGACCATCGCCTTCACCGGCAGCCGCGCCGTGGGGCTCGCGATCTACCGCGAGGCCGGCATCACCCACCCCGGCCAGGTGTCCGTGAAGCGGGTGGTCTGCGAGATGGGCGGGAAGAACGCCATCGTCGTCGACAACGACGCAGACCTCGACGAGGCGGTGCTGGGCGTGGTGCGAAGCGCCTTTGGCTATGCCGGCCAGAAGTGCAGCGCGTGCTCCCGCGCGATCGTCGTCACGGACCACTACGAGAACTTCGTCGAGCGCGTCGCCGAGGCCACCCGCAGCCTTCGCGTGGGGGCGCCGACCGATCCCGCGACGAAGGTCGGTCCGGTGATCGACGCCGAGGCCCACGCCCGCATCGCGCAGACCATCCGCATGGGCCGGACGACCGCCCGGTTGGTGGTCGGCGGCGGCACGCGCGGTCCCGGCTACTACGTCGAGCCGACGGTCTTCGCCGACGTCGACCCCGCAGACCCCCTCGCGACCGACGAGATCTTCGGGCCCGTCCTCGCGATCACGCGCGCCGACGACTTCGACCACGGCATCGACCTGGCGCTGCGCAGCGAGTACGCGCTGACCGGCGGTGTCTACAGCCGCTCGCCCGCCAATATCGCCAAGGCGCGCGCGCGCTTCCGGGTCGGCAACCTCTACATCAACCGCTCGATCACCGGCGCCATCGTCGGTCGCCAGCCGTTCGGCGGCTTCCACATGAGCGGCGGCGGCACGAAGGCCGGCGGCCCCGACTACCTGCTGAACTTCCTCGACCCGCGGGTGATCACGGAGAACACCCAGCGCCGCGGCTTCGTCCCGGAGTCGTAGCGCGTCAGCGCGCGCAGAGGACGAGCTTGCCGCCCACGTTCTCGATGTCGTGGCACGCGCCCAGGCGGCGCAGGTCGCGCAGTTCGAACCGGGCGAGCTCCGGATCCGGGTCGATCCACGCGTCGCCGACGCAGTAGACGGTGCGCGGTGCGTCGTCGGTGGCGGGGAGCGCGACGAAGCCGGCGCCGTTGTTCACGTCGAGCACCACGTCGTCGGTGCTGAGCCACACGTGAGGCCGGTCACCGTGGTCGTAGGTTTCAGTTTCCCAGTCGTACTCGCCACCGGAGATCCGCATCGAGTAGCCGCCGATCTCGTCGAGAGAGAGCGGGTGGCCCTCGATCGTGCTCGTGTAGGCGCCGGCGTAGACGTCGCCGACGACTTCACCCTCCACGGCCACCCCATTGGGGCAGGCGCCGAGGGCAACGAGCTGCGTGGTGCGGGCGTGGACCTCGTTGGCTTCGCGTTGGACCTCGCCGTTGCCGCAGTACAGCTCGCCGCTGGGCGCGCGGAAGAGGACGGCCGCCTTCCGCGTCTCGCTGACGTCGAGCTCGCCGTCGGCTTGGAGGTAGATGTTCCCGCCCTCGGTCAGGAAGTCGTAGCTCCGCTCGGAGCCGAAGTCGGTGAGCGGCCGCCCCACGTAGGACTCGTCGCCGGCGAGGACGACGTCGCCGATGCTGCCCTCGAGGCTCACGTAGTGATCCCTCGGCGGACACGATGCGCGCAGCGCGAGATCCTCCGACGCGGGTTCGCGCAGGCGAGGGGGCTCTTCCGCTTCCTCGGTGGACTTCAGCGGGATGCATCCAACCGCGATCAGGGCAGCGAACGGTATGATGTGGCACTTCATGACTCGACCTCCATTCCCGGACCCCCACCTGTTGAGCAAGTGGAGTGCCAAGTGGAGTGCCATGCGCATGCCCGCGGAGTTCCGTGGAAGCGGTCGTGCGAACGGTGTCCGCGGACGCCCGGCGGACGCCCGGCGGACGTCCGTGGGTGAACGATGCTGCGAGATCGGCTATCCAAGGAGGGTGCGTGCGCTCGTCCTCGGCCTCGTCTTCGCCCTCGGGTGCGCCCAGGGCGTAGACACGCCTGAGGTCGGTGTCACGACCCGCGACTCCAGCCTGCCGCCGCTGCAAGGGGGGAAGAAGCCTCCGCCGGCGGGCGGGGCCGACGTCGCGATGCCACCGCCGACGCCCGACCCGGATGCGGGCGGTGAGGACCCTCCGCCACCGCCCCCCCTGGTGCCCGACGCGGCCCCGCCACCCCCGCCGCCCCCTCCGCCTCCTCCGGAAGGGGCTTGTCAGCGGCACGAGGATTGCGGCCAGGACGAGCTCTGCATCGCCGACCAGTGCACGCCGGACCCGTCGGCGCCGCAGAGGATCGGTGACGGGGCCTGCACGAACGGCCGCGACGAGGACACGTTGCGCGCCGGCGGCATCGACGCCTACGCGCTGCTCGAGCAGTGCGGCGTGATGTGCTTCGGCCAGGACGTGCAATGCATCGTCGGATGCGTCACGCAGGCGCTCCCGCTCACCCCGGATTGCAGCCGCTGCTTCGGCGACCTCGTCGGCTGCATGGCCACGTTCTGCGCGATCCCATGCGCATTCGAGGACGAGTCCGACTGCGAGGATTGCCGCCGCCAGGCCTGCGACGGCGCGTTCGAGACCTGCGCCGGGCTACGCGTCCCGTTCTAGGTCGGCCTCCTAATCGGCCGCGAGTGCGGCCAGGTGCGTGAGCGAGGCCTCGAAGTCACGCCCGGTGACGAACACGGTCTCCTCCGCCTGGGGGAAGCGCTCGTAGAAGTCCTCCATCGCGCGATGGTGGCGCTCGGTCGGCGCATCCCAGGTGACCTGGATCGGGATGATCCGCCCGCCTGCCTGCACCACGAAGTCGACCTCCCCACCTTCTCGCCAATAGAAGACCTGGCCAAAGGCTCGGCGGAGCGCGAGGTGGACCGCACACTCGAGGGCCTTGCCATTGTCCGCACCAGTTCGGGTGACCACGACGCGACGCAGGCCGGTGTCGACGGGGTAGTACTTCCGGTTTCGACTCGCTCGCTTACGTTCGGAGAACGCGAAGTACGGGCAGCTGAACAGCAGGTAGGCCGCCTCGCAGGCCGAGACCTGCGCTGGGCTGCGCGTCCCCTGGGAACGGGCAGGAGGGACGGGCAGGGGCAGGGGCATGGGCACGATCACGGGGACGGGCACGGGAACGGGGGTGCGCTGCGCGCGCCGTCGAACGCCGTCGGAACTTCGGGACGCCGGTGCTATCCCGGCGCAGGGAGCTTGAAACCACTGCGGGGATAGCGCTCGGCGGCCGCCTCGAGGCGCTCGGTGAGCATGTCCGTGGTGATGACCTCGGGCAGCAGGTCGTAATTCCCGTCGGGCAGGTAGATCACGTACGCGGGGATCCCGTTGCGGCCCAGCTTCGCGAGCCACTTTTCGATGACCGGCGCCTTGTTGGTCATGTCGGCCTTCATCGGGAGGATCTGCGTGTCCGTCAGCAGGGTGCGGATGCGCTCGACCTCGATGAAGACCTTCTCGTTCGTCTTGCAGTTGAGGCACCAGTCGGCCGTGTAATCCATGAACACGGGGCGCTGCATGGCGAGGGCGCGCTCGACCCGGGTGTGGTCGAATTTGGCCCAGGCGATCTTCCCGTTCTTCACGACCGGGGGCAGCGTGAGCTTCCTCGGGCCCGCGTCGCCCGCTGTGCGCTCGGCCGCAGCGATGGGCACCGACGGCACGGGTTCGGGCGGCGTCAGGTCGAAGAGCATGAAGCCAGCACCCACGAGCCCGGCGCCGACGAGGCTGCCGATCCGGTTGCGGTCGGCGTGGGAGAAACGCTGCATCGCCCAAAGCGCGAGGGCCACCAGGACCAGGAAGTAGAGGAAGCCCTGGGCGCTGTCGGACGTGACCTGCGCTCGAAGCGCGCCGTAGAGCCACGCCGCGGCGGCGAAGAGGGTGAAGCACATCAGCACCTTCACGTGGTTCATCCAATTGCCCGGCTTGGGCAACAGCCGCGCGGTGGCAGGCACGAATGCGATGAGGAGGAACGGGAACGCCAGCCCGATGCCGATGACCATGAAGACGATGGCGGTGACGGTATTCGACACCGACTTGTCGAGTGCGAACGCGATGGCCGCGCCCAGGAACGGTGCGGAGCAGGGCGTCGCCATCACCGAGGCGAGCACGCCGTTGACGAACGAGCCCCAATAGCCGGACCGCTCGCCGCCGCCCGACAACCAGAGCGGTACTTCGAAGACGCCAACCGCGTTGAGCCCGAAGACGAAGATGAGCGCGGTGAGCGTGGCGACGAAGGCGGGGTTCTGGAATTGCATCCCCCAGCCGACGAACTCGCTCGATGCCTTCAGCGCGATGACGAAGGCGGCGAGCCCGAGCATCGTGGCCACGATGCCGGCGGTGTAGGCGAGGCCGTGCAGCCTCGTCTCACGCGGCTCCGCGTGCGCGTTCTCGACGACGTGCATCACCTTGAACGTCAACACCGGCAGGACGCACGGCATCACGTTGAGGATGATGCCGCCGACGAAGGCGTAGCCCAGAATCTCGAGCAGACTCGATTCCATGGTCACCCACGGTCTACGGCCCCTGCGTCAGCGCAGGGCCCTCCAGAGAAAATAGCCGAACGCCGCCAGAACTGCCGCGCCTCCCACTATTACGTAACCCCAGACGGCGTTGTTGCCGGCTTCGGGCTCCGCGACCTCTTCCATCTCCGACGATGGATGGCCCCCGAGCTTCCCGAGCTCGTGCAACCCGCTCGCCGGGTGGCTCCAGACGCCCGCCTGGGCTCCAGGTTCGGATGCTTCGGGCGGCAGCGCGGTCGCACCGATCGCCTCGGCGATGGCACGGCGCATCTCGCCAGCGCTCTCGAAGCGGTTGTCGGGGTCTGAGGCGAGGCCGCGGCGCAACACGGAGTCGAGCGCCTCGAGGCCCACCAGCTCGGGGTCGACCTCGATGAGGTGGCGCGGGGCGTCGTCGAGCCGCAGCGCCCGGAAGGCGACCTGCGAGACCATGCCGGAGTCGGGGCCCTTCGTCTCGTACGGCAGCTCGCCCGAGACCATCCGGAACAGGAGCGCGGCCGCGCTGTAGAGGTCGGCCTTGAAGTCGGTTTGCTTCCCGCGCAGCTGCTCGGGCGCCATGTAGCTCACGGTGCCGACGACGATGCGCTCTTCGCCCGTCACGTCGAGGGCGTGGGCGTCGTCCGTGTAGACCCGCGCGAACCCGAAATCGAGGATCTTTGCGTGGTCCGTCACCCCCGGCTCGGTGACCACGAAGATGTTCTCGGGCTTGAGGTCGCGGTGGACCACGCCCCCGTTATGTGCTGCTTCGAGGCCCGCCAGGACGCCGTCGATGATGCGCGCGGCGCGCTTGGCTGGGAGGCGCTCCTCGCGACCGAGCAGGTGGGCGATGGTCTCGCCGCGGAGCCACTCCATGACGAGGTACGGGCGGGCGTTCGGAAGCTCGCCGAAGTCGCTCGTCTTGACCACGTGTGGGCTCGACAGGCCGCCGGTGAGCAGGGCCTCGCGTCGGAAGCGGTTGACCTGGTCCTCGGGCATGCCGGGCTTGAGCAGCTTGACGGCGACCTGGCGGAACTCGAGTCGGTGGTCGCGCGCCCGGTAGATCTCGCCCATCGCACCGGACTCGACGAATTCGAGCAGCTCGTAGCGATCGTGCAGCAGCTCGCCGGTGTAGGACCCTGACTCCGCCATCGCAGCGCATCCTGCACGGTCGCCTCCCGAGCGGCAACCGGCTATCCTCCGCGGCTCAATCGACCCCCGGAGGCGCCGATGTCCAGGTACGACCCCGCCGCAATCGAGCCAAAGTGGCAGGGCTATTGGGACGCGAACCAGACGTTCTCGGTCACCGAGGATCCGTCCAAGCCGAAGTTCTACTGCCTCGACATGTTCCCGTATCCGAGCGGCTCCGGGCTGCACGTCGGGCACCCGGAGGGGTACACCGCGACGGACATCCTGTGTCGCTACAAGCGGAGCTGCGGCTTCAACGTGCTGCACCCGATGGGGTGGGATGCGTTCGGACTCCCGGCCGAGCAGTACGCGCTCGACACGGGCACCCACCCCGCGGCCACCACGCAGCGGAACATCCAGACCTTCAAGCGGCAGATCAAGTCGCTCGGCTTCAGCTACGACTGGAACCGCGAGGTCGACACCACCGACCCCGGCTACTACCGCTGGACGCAGTGGATCTTCCTGCAGCTCCACAAGAAGGGGCTCGCGTACATCGCCGAGGTGCCGGTGAACTGGTGCCCGGCGCTGGGCACAGTGCTGGCCAACGAAGAGGTCATCGACGGCAAGAGCGAGCGCGGGCAGCACCCCGTCGTGCGCAGGCCGATGCGGCAATGGATGCTGGGGATCACGAAGTACGCCGACCGCCTGCTCGAGGACCTCGAGGACCTCGACTGGCCCGAAGGCATCAAGGCGATGCAACGCGACTGGATCGGCCGCAGCTTCGGGGCCGAGGTCGACTTCCCGGTGGTCGGTCGCGACGAGAGCATCAGCGTCTTCACCACGCGTCCCGACACGCTCTTCGGCGCGACGTACATGGTGCTGGCGCCCGAGCACCCGCTGGTCGAGCACATCACCACGCCGGATCGCCGCGCCGAGGTGTCGGCCTACGTCGAGGTGGCCGGGCGCCGCAGCGAGCGCGACCGAATCGCGGATGTGAAGACCAAGACTGGCGCCTTCACGGGCGCCTACGCGACCAACCCCGTCAACGACGCGCAGGTCCCGGTGTGGATCAGCGACTACGTGCTCATCAGCTACGGCACCGGCGCGATCATGGCCGTGCCCGCCCACGACGTGCGCGACTACGAATTCGCCACGACCTTCGAGCTGCCGATCGTGGAGGTCGTGTCCGGCGGTGACATCTCGCAAGAGGCGTATACCGGCGACGGCAAGCTGGTGAATAGCGGCCTGATCGACGGGCTCTCGGTGGTGGACGGGAAGGCGAAGATCATCGCCTGGCTCGAAGCGCAGGGCAGGGGCAAGGGCACGGTCAACTACAAGCTGCGCGACTGGCTCTTCAGCCGTCAGCGCTATTGGGGCGAGCCGTTCCCGCTCATCCACGCCGACGACGGCGAGATCGTCACGGTCGACGAGTCCGACCTGCCGCTGCTTCTGCCAGAGGTCGAGACGTATCAGCCGTCGGGCACCGGCGAGAGCCCGCTGGCGACGATCACCGACTGGGTCGAGGTGACGCTGCCCGACGGGCGGTCCGGCCGGCGCGAGACCAACACGATGCCGCAGTGGGCCGGGTCGTGCTGGTACTACCTGCGCTACATCGACCCCAACAACGACACGGCGGCGTGGGATCCGGAGAAGGAGCGCTACTGGATGCCCGTCGACCTCTACGTCGGCGGCGCCGAGCACGCGGTCCTGCATCTGCTCTACGCGCGCTTCTGGCACAAGGTGCTCTTCGACCTCGGCTACGTGAGCACGGTCGAGCCGTTCCAGAAGCTCTTCAACCAGGGGATGATCCTGGGCGAAGACAACCAGAAGATGTCGAAGTCGCGCGGCAACGTGGTCAACCCGGACGAGGTGGTCGACGCGTACGGCGCAGACTCGATGCGGCTCTACGAGATGTTCATGGGCCCGCTCGAGGCTACCAAGCCGTGGCAGATGAGCGGCGTCGAGGGCGTGCGCCGCTTCCTCGACCGCGTCTGGCGCCTGGTCGTCGACGCGGACACCGACGCCTGCCTGGCCGACGACTCCACGCCGTCTGCGGCCGTGCAGCGCGCGATGCACAAGACGATCAAGAAGGTGACGGGCGACCTCGACGGGATGCGCTTCAACACCGCGATCTCCGCGATGATGGGGCTCGTCAACGTGCTCACCCCGCTCACCGAGCGTCCGCGCGAGGTGCTCTCCGTGCTGGTTCGCCTGGTGTCGCCCTTCGCGCCGCACCTGGGCGAGGAGCTTTGGCAGCGGCTGGGACATACCGACACGGTGGCCTTCGCCTCCTGGCCGACCTACGACGAGGCCCTCACCGTCGACGCGACCGTGCGCTACGCGGTGCAGGTCAACGGCAAGCTGCGCGGTCAGCTCGAGCTGGGGAAGGGCGTGGGCAAGGACGACGCGCTCGCGGCCGCCCGCGGCTTGGAGAACGTCGCCCGCTTCCTCGAGGGCAAGACGATGCGCCGCGAGATCTTCGTCCCCGGACGCATGATCAACTTCGTCGTCAGCTAGCGAACGCTTCGAGCAGCTTCACGAACGATGGGCCCAACGTTCGCTCATCCACGACTCCGCCTACGGCGCGGCCCGTCACTGGGCGCCTTTCGTCTCCGCGGGTGCCGTCTGAACCGCGGTCGGTCGCTGCGGGCGCGCTCGCGATATGCGACAGGAGTGCGCCCTCGCTATCCGAAGTTGTTCCTGCGCCTAAGACGCCTTCTTCGCCCCTTCAGGCCGGTGGACCCAGCGCTCGAGGGCTTCGAGCAGCTGGTTGGGGCGCACGGGTTTGCCCACGAAGTCGTCCATGCCCGACTCCATGCAACGCTCGCGGTCCCCGGGCATCACATTCGCGGTCATCGCGATGATCGGCATCCCGCGGTAGGACTCGCTGCTGGCCCGGATGGCGCGCGCGGTCTCGAAGCCGTCCATCACGGGCATCTGGCAGTCGAGCAGCATCGCGTCGTAGTCGGCCATCGCCAGCGCAGCGAGGGCCTCGCGGCCATTGCCCGCGACGTCGGCGCGGTAGTGGAAACGCTCGAGCAGGCGCACGGCGACCTTCTGGTTGACCGCGTTGTCCTCCACCACGAGGACCCGGCCGCGTATTTCGTCGGCGGGAGGCAGCGCTCCCAGGCTGGAGTCAAAGGGTCATGGCAGACTGCAGGTGCCGTGTCAGAAGATTGTTAGGGTATTGACCTGATCTGCCTAATAGGATTAGGCTATATGTCATGGAGCCTGACGAAATCGACCTGCAACTCGTCGCGGAGCTGCAGCAGGACTGCAAGGTCTCGTACAGCGAACTCGGCGCACGCGTGGGTCTTTCGGCGCCGTCCGTCCTCGAGCGGGTGCGCAAGCTCGAGAAGGCGGGGATCGTCACCGGCTACCACGCGCTCGTCGACGGTCGGAAGCTCGGGCTCGATGTCACCGCCTTCGTCGGCGTCGGCTTCAACTTCCCCCGCAGAATCGAAGCGATCGAGGCGAGCATGGTGGTGCTGCCCGGGGTCCTCGAGTGCCACCACGTCACCGGGCAGCACACGCTGCTCATCAAGGTGAAGGCGCGCAACACGGCGGACCTCGAGCGGCTCATCAGCGCCATCCGTTCGCTCGAAGGGGTCGAGAGCACCGACACGATGGTGGTGCTGTCCACGCAGACCGAGCGCGTCGCGCTGCCCATCGACGCGGCGCTGGCGACCCGCAAGGGCAGGCGGCGCAAGAGGTGACGCGACCCGCCCGCCAAGGTCTGTACGACCCGCGCGACGAGCACGGCGCATGCGGCGTCGGCTTCGTCGCGAGCGTCCGCGCCGAGCGTCGGCGCGACATCGTCGAACAAGGCTTGAGCGTGCTCTGCCGCCTCGGCCACCGCGGCGGCGTGGGGGCCGACCCGTTCACCGGCGATGGCGCCGGGATCCTGCTGCAGATCCCGCATGCGCTCTACGCACGCGACGTGCCCGACCTGCCCGAACCCGGCACGTACGCGGTCGGCACCCTCTTCCTCGATCCTGCGCGCGCCCCGGACCAACGCGACCGTGTCGAGCGCGCCGTCGTCGCCCACGGCCTGCAGGTGCTCGGCTGGCGGAACGTGCCCGTCGATCCGGCGCAATGCGGACCGCTCGCTCTCGCGTCGCGGCCGTTCGTAGCCCAGGTCTTCCTGTCGGGTGACCTCGCGCGCCTTCTGCCCGCGCGCAAGCGGGTGGAGCGCGACAGCGGCCTCTACGTCTGCTCGTGGTCCGAGCGCACCGTGGTCTACAAGGGCTTGCTGCTGCCCGAGCGCCTCGCCGCGTTCTACCCCGACCTGGCAGACCCCGATTGCGTCTCCGCGGTGGCCCTCGTCCACCAGCGCTTCAGCACCAACACCTTCCCGAGCTGGGCGCGCGCGCACCCGTATCGACTGCTGGCCCACAACGGCGAGATCAACACCCTGCGCGGCAACCTCAACCGCATGCGTGCGCGTGAGGCGCGGATCGACCGCAGCCTCCGCCCGCTGCTCGACGCGGACGCGAGCGACTCGGGCATGCTCGACAACGCCCTCGAGCTGCTCGTGTGGGGCGGACGTTCGCTGCCGCACGCCGTGGCGATGGCGATGCCGCCCGCGTGGGAATCCGATCCGGAGATGGCGCCGGAGGTTCGCGCCTTTCACGCCTGGCACGGCGCCGCCATCGAGCCTTGGGATGGCCCGGCGCTGGTGGCGTTCTGCGACGGGCGTGTCGTCGGCGCAGCCCTCGACCGAAACGGCCTGCGTCCGGCGCGCTACACCTTGACCGCCGACCGCGTCGTCCTCGCCTCCGAAGCCGGCGTGCTCGACGTGCCCGCCGCGGAGGTCCTTCGCAAGGGTCGCCTCGGACCAGGGCAGCAGCTGGTGGTGGATCTCGAAGCGGGCGGGCTGCAGGAGGACCACGAGGTCAAGCACGCGCTCGCCATCCGCCGGCCCTACGCGGCGTGGCTCGCAGGGGAGGAGATGCCCGCCGAGCGCCTCCCGCCGGCTCCCGCGCCCACCCCACCGCGTGGGCCGGAGCTGCGCACCCTGCTGAAGCTGCACGGCTACACGCGCGAGGATCTCCGGACCCTGCTGTCACCGATGGGGCGGACGGGGAAGGAGCCGACCGGCTCGATGGGCGACGACACGCCGTTGGCGGTTCTGAGCGACCGGCCGCAGCCGGTCTTCCATTACTTCCGGCAGCAGTTCGCCCAGGTGACCAACCCGCCCATCGACCCGCTGCGCGAGCGCGTGGTGATGTCGCTGCGCACGCTATTGGGTCCGGAGCGGCGCCTCTTCCAGCAGAGCCCCGGGACACGCAGGCGGGTGGTCCTCGACGGGCCCGTGCTCAACGACGCCGACCTCGCGCGACTGCGGGCCTCGGATGGCCGGGTCGTCACGCTGCGGCCCGCGCTGAACGGCTCGCTCACCGCCGCCCTGACCCAGCTCGAGGCGGAAGCCGAGGCTGCCGCGCGTTCGGGCGCCACGATCGTCGTGCTCTCCGACCGGGGGCTCGAGACGACGCCGGTGCCGTCGCTGCTCGCCCTCGGGGCGGTCCACCAACACCTCGTGCGCATCGGGCTGCGTCCAGACGTGAGCCTCGTCGTCGAGTCCGCCGAGCCGCGCGAGGTGATGCACGTCTGCCTTCTGCTCGGCTATGGCGCCACGGCCGTGAACCCGTACGGTGCGCTGGCTGCGGTCGCCGAGCTGGCGCGCGAGCGGGCCGGCTCCGAAGCGGCGTCACGCAAGCGCTACGTGGGCGCGCTGCACGCCGGGATCCGGAAGGTGCTCAGCAAGATGGGCATCTCGACCGTCGAGAGCTACTGCGGCGCCCAGGTCTTCGAGGCCCTCGGGCTCGCCAGCGAGGTGGTCGACCGCTGCTTCGCCGGCACCAGCTCGCGCATCGGCGGCGTCGGCTTCGAGATCCTGGCCGAGGAGGCCCGCCGCCGCGCGCCCACGGACGACGAGGGGCTCGCCGTGCTCGATGGCGGTGGCGAGTACCGCTGGCGGCGCGACGGCGAACACCACCAATACGACCCCAACACCGTCGGCTTGCTGCAGCACGCGGTGCGGTCGGCGGACTACGCCGTCTTCAAACGCTTCACGGCCCACGTCGACGCGCGCTCGGCCGAGGCCCGCACGCTACGGGGCCTGCTCGAGCCGGTCACGGGGGGCCCGATCCCGCTCGACGAGGTCGAGTCCGAGGTCGACATCGTGCGCCGGTTCCGCACCGGGGCGATGTCGTACGGCTCGCTGTCGAAGGAGGCCCACGAGAACCTGGCGGTGGCCATGAACCGCCTCGGGGCCCGGTCGAATTCGGGTGAGGGCGGTGAGGCGGTCGAGCGTCGCGGGACGAGCCGCCGCAGCGCGGTGAAGCAGGTGGCCTCGGGGCGTTTCGGCGTGACCCCGCATTACCTCGCCGACGCCGACGAGCTGCAGATCAAGATGGCGCAGGGCGCCAAGCCCGGCGAGGGCGGGCAGCTCCCCGGCCACAAGGTGAACGACGAGATCGCGCGCACCCGGTGCTCGACGCCGGGCGTGACGCTCATCTCGCCGCCGCCGCATCACGACATCTACTCGATCGAGGACCTGGCCCAGCTCATCTTCGACCTGCGCGAGGCGAACGACACGGCGGAAGTCTCCGTGAAGCTCGTCAGCGAGGCGGGGGTCGGCACGGTCGCGGCGGGGGTGGCCAAGGCCGGCGCAGACCGCATCCTCCTGAGCGGCCACTCGGGCGGGACGGGCGCGGCGCCGCTGAGCTCGATCAAACACGCCGGCGTACCGTGGGAGCTCGGGCTCGCAGAGGCTCAGCAGGTCCTGCGGCTCAACGGGCTGCGCGGGCGCGTGCGGCTCGAGGTCGACGGGCAGCTGAAGACGGGCCGCGACGTGGTGGTGGCCGCGCTGCTCGGCGCCGAGACCTTCGGCTTCGGCACGGCGGCCCTGGTGGCGAGCGGCTGCGTGCTCATGCGCGCGTGCCACCTCAACACGTGCCCGGTCGGGATCGCGACGCAGGACCCGGCGCTGCGGCGGCTCTTCACTGGACAGCCCAAACACGTGATGAACTTCATGGTCTTTGTCGCCCGCGAGGTGCGCGAGTGGATGGCGCGCCTCGGGTTCCGGTCGATCGACGAGATGGTCGGACGCGTCGACCGTCTGCAGGCGCGGCCAACGGACCATTGGAAGGCGCGCACGCTCGACCTGGACGCGCTCCTCCACGCGCCGGGCGACGGGAGCCGGCGGTGGGCGGGGACGCGCCACGAGATGAAGCCGGACCCGCTGGTGCAGGCCTTCGCCGGCGGCCCGATGCTGCTCGACCGGACCATCCGCAACACGCAGCGCACGGTGACCACGCGGCTGTCGTCCGCGGTGGTGCGCCAGGCGGGCGCGGCCGGGTTGCCGCCGGGCACGGTGCGGCTGCGTTTCCAGGGAAGCGCCGGACAGAGCTTCGCGGCGTTCCTCGCGCCCGGCATCGACGTGCTCCTGGTCGGCGACGCGAACGAGGCGGTCGGCAAGGGCATGGCTGGCGGCCGGCTCGTGGTCCGCCCGCCGGCAGGCGCCGGCTTCTGCGCGGCCGACAACGTCGTCGTCGGCAACGTGGCGCTCTACGGCGCGACGGGCGGCGAGGCGTTCATCAACGGGCGCGCAGGCGAGCGCTTCGCGGTGCGCAACAGCGGCGCGGTGGCGGTCGTCGAGGGCGTCGGGGCCCACGGCTGCGAGTACATGACCCGTGGCGAGATCGTCGTGTTGGGGCGCACCGGCCGGAACTTCGCGGCGGGCATGAGCGGCGGCGTGGCCTACGTGCTCGACGAGGACGGCCGTTGCGCCGTGCGTTGCAACGCTGCGTCGGTGGGGCTGTCACCGCTCGACGAGGTCGACCTCGAGCGCGTCTACGCCCTCGTGCGGGCGCATTACCAGGCCACCGAGAGCAACCGCGCCTGGCGCGTGATGAGCGACTGGGCGGCCGCGAGCGAGCGCTTCGTGAAGGTCGCGCCGCACGCGGCGACGCGACGAGCAGAGCCGGCACCGTCCGCACAGGCGGTGGGCTAGTGTCCTGGACCAGAAGTTTGTGGCGTTATCCGACAGGCCTCGGTGGGCCTGCCAAGGCGAGACGACGAGCCATACCCGAAGGTATGGCGAGGAGGAGCAACGCCGGCAGGGCCGCCGAGGGCCGAGGAGAATGCCCGCAAACTTCTGAGACAGGACACTAGATGGGTCGGCCCGACGCGTTCAAAGACGTGCACCGCACCCCGCCGCCCAAGCGGCCGGCGGGCGAGCGCGTCCACGACTGGCGGGAGGTCGGAGGGGATCTGGCGCTGCCGGTGGTGCAGCAGCAAGCCTCGAGGTGCATGGATTGCGGCGTCCCGTTCTGTCACGGGGGGTGCCCGCTCGGGAACCACGTGCCGGAGTGGAACGACCTCGTCTATCGCGGTGATTGGCAGGCGGCGTCGGCGCGGCTCCACGAGACGAACAACTTCCCCGAGTTCACCGGGCGCATCTGTCCCGCGCCATGCGAGCAGGCCTGCGTGTTGGCGCTGCACGGCGAGCCGGTGACGATCGAGCACATCGAGAAGCGCATCGTCGAGCGCGCCTGGGCGGCCGGCTGGATCACACCTCGACCACCGACCACGCGGACCGGGCGGCGCGTCGCCATCGTCGGATCCGGCCCCGCGGGGCTCGCCGCGGCGCAGCAGCTGGCGCGCGGGGGCCACTCGGTCACGGTCTTCGAGCGCGACGACCGCCCGGGCGGGCTGCTTCGCTACGGCATCCCGGACTTCAAGCTCGACAAGGCCGTGCTCGACCGGCGCCTCGATCAGATCGTCGCCGAGGGCGTCGTCTTCCGCACCGGTGTCCAGGTGGGCCGCGACATCACGCTCGAGGCGCTGCGCGCGGAGCACGACGCGGTCTGTCTGGCCGTCGGCGCGCTGCAGGCCCGCGACCTGCCGCTCCCGGGCCGCGACCTGCCGGGCGTGCACCTCGCGATGGACTACCTCACGCGCCAGAACCGCGCCGTGGCAGGCGACGACATCGATCTCATCGACGCCGCGGGCTCACGGGTGGTCGTGCTGGGTGGCGGCGACACCGGGGCCGACTGCCTCGGCACCGCCCTGCGGCAAGGGGCCGAGGAGGTCTTCCACTATCACTACCGCGACGCGCCACCGACCGAGCGCACCGAGGACATGCCCTGGCCCTGGTGGCCGATGACGCTCCAGAAGACGAGCAGCCACGAGGAGGGCGGTCAGCGCGGCTGGAGCGTGCTCGCCAAGGCCTTCCTCGGCGGTGATCGCCTGGAAGCGCTGCAATGCGTCCGGGTCGAATGGTCAACGGGCCGCATGCGCGAGGTGCCCGGAACAGTCTTCGAACTGCCCGTGGATCTCGCGTTCCTCGCGGTCGGCTTCACCGGCCCCGACCCCATCCCCGGCGTCGACTTCTCACGCGCCGAGGGCTTCCGCACGACGCTGCCCGATGTCTACGTCTGCGGCGACGCGCGCCGCGGTGCCTCGCTGGTGGTCACGGCGATCTGGGAAGGGCGCGAGGCGGCGCGTGTCATCGACGCCGCCTTGGTCGGCGAGGCCCGCCTCCCCACGGTGCCGAACCCGTATCCGCTGTAGAGAGCTGCGAGGGCCAGGGACGTCAGCGTGCCTGCGCGGCCACGGTCCCCCCCAGGTGCCCCAGGTCCAGTCTGCAGTTGACGCCGCCAGGCTCGTCCCCGCACGGGAGATCGGGGCTGCCCGCGTCGACGCAGGCGGATCCGGCGAGCAAGGCCAGGTCCTCCGAGAACGGGTCAAGGCATCTCTCGTCCGCGAGCACGCCCTCCGCCACGACGTTGAGGGGCGCTCCCGCCCGGTCCAGCGCGAACCACGCGACCGGGATGGCCGCGTTGGCGACGTGGTTGTCCACCGCGGCGCCCGAGACCATCGAGAAGATGCTGTCTCGGATCGTGACGCTGTCGATCGGCGTCCCGACGCGCACGCCCGCCTGGGCGTCGCTGACGGTGACGTGGGCGACCAGCGCCAGGCCCGCGCCGTCGCCGAGCTCGATGGCCGACCCGCCCGGGCCGTCCAGACGTTGCGCAAGCACGTGGTCGACCGTGGCGCGCTCCACGTCAGTCAGCCGCAGCCCCGTCGCTCCACCCTGCGGCCCGGCTAAAGCGGCTCCTGAAGCGCGGAGAGGTCGACCTCCATCGCGAGCGGGGCTTGTCCGTGGCAGCCAACGCACGCCGAGATGACCGCCTCGTACGTCTTCTTTGCCCCGTCGCCGTCGCCCGCTTCGGCCTGACCGGCGAGCTTCGCGGCGCTCGCGTGGAGCGTGCGGTCGAATTCGGCGAAGCGCTCTCCGTAGGCTTTCGTGTCGGCGGGCGGTGGTCCCGAATGTTCGCAGGCCTTCGCGACCGCGGACGCGTGTCGCGCTGCCGTCGTCAGGTCGCCATTCGCGATCCCGCCGCGGACCTGGACCATGTCGACGAGCATAGCGCCCATCAGCTTCCGCAGCGCCTCCGGGTCGTCGTGCCCGTGCCCATGTCCGTGTCCATGTCCGTGCGCGGCGGGGGCCGAAGCCGGGTGCTCGGCGACGTGCTCGTGTTTCGCGCCACACGCGAAGAGCAGGAGCGCCGCGAGGGCGCAGGACAGCCGGTTCGTCATGTCAGTCCCCCGTTGGCGCGGTCGAGCTTCGCGGCGAGCACGAGTCGGCCAGGCTGCAGATTTCGGCTTCGCTCAAGTGGTTTCCCCGGATGATTGGGGTCACAGGCTGGCGTCTGGTCAGCGCGGGATCAACCGCGTCGCGATGGTATAGACCGCTCATGGAGACCCTGATCATCGTGGCGCTCGCCCTCTGGGTCGGCTACGCCGTGGTGGCGCTTCTGATGCGGCCCCCGGGGAACGACGAGCCCGAGCGGCCGCGGCGGCCCACACCGTCGCTCAACCCCGAGCCCGCACCTGCGCCCGAGCCAGAGCCCGTCGTGTTGATGTCCTGGGACGCGGACGGCTCTACCACCATCGGCTCCGGCCCTGACGCGATTCGGATGAACGCGGCGCATCCGGACGTCGACACCGGAGATCCGCGGCGCGATCCCATCAAGGTGGCCCTGGACATCGCGACCCGCCAGGTCGAGGAGGCCACTGTCGAGCGGTTCACGGACGCCATTACGGTGCTCGTGCGCGCTGGGGTGGAGTGTCCGTCGGCGCCAAAGAGCGCACGTGCCACCGCCGCGCTCGTCGAGGCGCTGACCGACGCGGATGAGGAGACCACGCGCGAGACGCTGCGCGGGGTTCCGGAGGGGGCGTGGGACGCCGTGTTCGCGCTCAGCGCCGAGCGCTTCCCCGAGGTGGTGTTCGAGGCGGCGCTCCCGTGGCGACGCGCGACGCGAGCGCGGGGATCGCCGCCGGTCACGTGAGCGTGCGCCCGCAGGAGATGTCCATCCGCGGCGTGCATCCCTGCGAGATCCTGGTCCTGCAGGCCGCGCTGGACCGCCGCACGCCGCGGTGGTTCATCGAATCGTAGGTCAGTACGCGAGCAGCGCGCGCACGGCGCTGGCGACGCGGTCTCGCGGTGAGTGGATCGCCTCGAGCGCGGGGCTGAACGGCACCGGGGTGTCGAGTGCGCCCAGTCGCATCACCGGCGCGTCGAGCCACTCGAACGCCTCGCGGCTCAGGGTCGCCGCCACCTCGCCGCCGAACCCGCCCGTCTGCGGCGCCTCGTGCAGGACGAGGGCCCGGCCGGTTCGTCTCACCGCGGCGACGCAGGCCTCGACGTCCCACGGGGCGAGGGTGCGCAGGTCGAGCACGCCGACATCGTGTCCGCCGGTGGCGAGATCCTCGGCCGCCGCGAGCGCCCAATGGACACCGGCGCCGTAGGTGATGACCGTCGCGTCGTCGCCCGGTCGGGCCTCGCCGGCGACGCCGAGCGGGATGACGTAATCGCCCGCGGGCACCTCACCGCGGAGCGACCGGTACAGCGCCTTATGCTCGAGGTAGAGCACGGGGTTGCCGTCGGCGAAGGCGCCGAGGAGCAGGCCCTTCGCGTCGGCCGGGGTCGCGGGGGCCACGACCTTCAGGCCCGCGACGTGCGTGAACCAGGCCTCGACGCTCTGGGAGTGGAACGGGCCGGCCCCGACCCCGCCTCCGTGAGGTGCGCGCACGACGACAGGAAGCGCCTCGCCCCAGCGGTAATGGGTCTTGGCGAGGTTGTTGACGATCTGGTTGAAGCCGCAGGTGATGAAGTCCGCGAACTGCATCTCGACCATCGCGCGATGGCCACCGAGGGCGAGACCCACGGCGGCGCCGATGGCCCCCGACTCGATGATCGGCGTGTTGCGGACGCGGGCGCGGCCGAACGCTTCGACGAAGCCCTGGGTGGTCTTGAACACGCCGCCGTACTCGGCGATGTCCTGCCCCATGAGGACCAGGTCGGGGTAGCGCACCATCGCCTCGCGCAGCCCGTCCGTGATGGCGTCGATGTAGCGCATCTCGCTGGGCGGGCCGCCGGCGCGCGGCTCTGCGCCCGACGGGGCGAAGACCGCGCCGAGCTCGCCGGCGGTGGTGGAGGCGGGCGCGGGCACGGGCAGCGCGGCGTCGCATGCGTCGTCGACCTCGGCCTCGAGCGCGGCGCGCAGCGTTTCGTCGACCGGGCCGAGGCGGGCGATGGGGTCGCGCTCGGCCCAGCGCTCGAAGAGCTCGGGGGGCACGTATCCGACGCCGGACGCCTCTTCGTGGCCGCGCATCCGGAAGGTCAGGCATTCGAGCAGCGTCGGACCGTGGCCGCCGCGGGCGCGCTCGACGGCGCGGGTGACGGCGTCGCGTACGGCGGTCACGTCGTTGCCGTCGAGGTGCTCGCCGGGCATGCCGTAGCCGGCGGCCCGGTCCGAGAGATGGGCGCAGGCGTACTGCTCGGAGACCGGGGTGGACAGGCCGTATTGGTTGTTCTCGACCACGAAGACGACCGGCAGCTTCCACACCGCGGCGAGGTTCAGCGCCTCGTGGAAGTCGCCCTCGCTGGAGGCGCCGTCCCCGGTGAAGGCCACGGCGACGCGGTCGCTCCCGTCGAGCTGCGCGGCGAGGCCCAGACCGCACGCGACCGGGAGCATCGCGCCGAGGTGGCTGATCATCCCGACGATGTGGTGCGCCATGCTGCCGAAGTGGAAGCTGCGGTCGCGCCCGCTCGTGAAGCCGCCCTCGCGCCCGAGCAGCTGCCGAAGCAAGCGGCCTGTGGGCACCCCGCGCGTGGTGAATACGCCCAGGTTGCGGTGCATGGGCAGCACCCAGTCATCGTCGCGCAGCGCCGAGGTGACGCCGACCGCGACCGCCTCCTGACCGATGCCGGAGAACCACTTCGTGAGGCGCCCCTGCCGGAGCAGGACGAGCATCTTCTCCTCGATGACGCGCGGGCGCAGGAGGAGGCGTTGCAGCTCGGCGGCGTCGGGGGTGCGGGTGCTCATCTCGCGAAATCTACGGTCGGGGTGTCAGACCCGCCCGCGCAACCGCGAAGTCCCTCCCGAACACAACGACGGGAGGAGTTCCCACATGACTCGGCGATGGAAGAAGTGGAGCGTTGCAGCCCTGATGGCGACGGGCGCGCTGGCGACCGCCGGTGCGGTGCACGCCGCCCACGAGACCCACTCCTACGGTGTAGCCAACTTCGGCGGCGCCAACGAGTGCGGCAGCTCGGGCAGCACCCACCCGATCCACGAGGACACCTCGGACGCGTTCGACGACGTCTTCGACGACATGCAGAGCGACGGCATCTGGACCTCGTCCTACATGCGCGACAACCAGCTCGCCCGCGGGAGCTATTGGACCGACTCGAGCAAGGCCGGAGCTTGCAGCTGCACCGCCGACGACGTGCGCAGCAACTACGGCGCCGACGAAGCGGACGTCGTCTTCATCCACACGCATGGCGACCACGTCTCGAGCGGCGGCACCCACCGCACGAGCCTGCTGATGGGCAACTCCAGCTACGACTGCTGGGTGCGCACCAACGACAACATGATGTGGGACTCCGACCTCGACATCGCGGTCGTGAAGGCCTGTCAGTCCGGCGACTACGACGTTTGGCAGAACGGCGGCTACCGGCAGCAGTTCACCGACAGCGGCTCGCAGATGCGCATGTGGAACGCCTTCCACGGCAACTCGTCGTGCGGCAACCACGTGACCAACTACGTCGAGGACTACGCCGAGGACTCCATCTACAACGGCGTCGGCGAGAACTGGCTCGACGAAGCGTACGACTGGGATGCCGGGGCGAATAACGACGACTGCCCGACCTCCATCGTCTTCGGTTCGAGCTCCTACAACCGCGACCTGATGTACGAGTACGGCGGCTGGCGCGACCGGAAGAACACGGGCAGCCGCACCGGCTCGACCATCTACTACATCTCCGGCTGCGACCCCTCTTCGGGCCGCTCCCTTCCCTAAGGGCCCGCGCAACAACAACTTCCGGTTTCGCATCCACGAGCGCACGCCATCTTCGCCCGCGCCTCGGTCGCCCAATCCTCGACGTACCTCTGGTACGCCTGCGGTTGAGCTCGGTCGCCGCGAACGAATCTGACGCA
>PVBE012565220.1_pt1 | contig 34867 bp, 26 predicted proteins | sample 1631181 | NCBI WGS metagenome assembly PVBE01 (sample SAMN08397723, study PRJNA350692) | Marine metagenome, whole genome shotgun sequencing project. | isolation source: water | place: Pacific Ocean | collected 2012-04
ATATCATTGGGGCTGCAGCTGTTGCCGTATACCCGTCGGCATTTGAAGCCGTCGAGGACTGTACCGCGTTCTTTGATCGAACCGCAGATCAGCTTGAGGCTGACCCGGCGTATCGAAGCCAACTGAACTTCGTGTCTGCTGACGCGCTCGGTGGCTGGGTTGCTTGGAATATGCTTGGGCGCGAGCCAAATGGACAGCAGGAGCTGATGGCTGCTCGGTTCCTGGGCACTTGGCTCATCAGCACCTTCTGGTCTTGGTGGAACACGTAGTGTGTCTGGCCGACTGGCCTAATCTGCTGGCGATGCAAAGGAAAGCGCGTCAGAACTGAGAAAGCGGGGCTGATTTGACCAACGGGCTTACGCATCTAATTGGCACAGGCATAGGAGCTGAACAGACGTTCTGCGGAAAGCCTGCTGGACCCCGGGATGTAGTCGTGATGGCACCCGATGAAGCGCCGGAAATGGTGATGCAGCGGCTAGAACAGTGGGAGGCGTCAGGCACCGCATGCCCAGCTTGCCGCCAGTTTCTGGCTGATTCGTTTGGGGAATTCCGCGCCAGCCGCGCACGGGCCGGAGATGGCCCACTGGCGCAAGCAGCCCCCCCCGATCGTGAACTGGTAGAGCTAGTGTTGTACGACGCAGGCCAGCGCGGCGCCGATCGACCGCAGCGAAGCGCGGAGCTCGAGCTGCCATAGCGCCAGGCTCAGGCCAGCGAGGCCGCCCCAGGGCGTCAGGGTCTCACCCCGAGAGTGCGCAGCACCTTGTACATTACCCTGTACACACCCGTCGCGCAGGAAAGAGAAAACCCCCCAAGCGCAGAGCACTTGAGGGGTTATCTGGTCCGGGGGGCCGGACTTGAACCAGCAACCTATGGATTTACAGTCCACCGCTCTACCAATTGAGCTACCCCCGGCTGGAACGCGGTAGGTTACTCCACGCCGCCAGATACCGCAAGGTGGTGTCGAGAAGCTGCTTGCGGGTCCCTGGATGGCTGAAGCGGTGGTCGGCTCCCTCGACCGGCACCAGCTCCCCTCGGTCCTCCGCGGCCGCGGCCAGCGCCTGCCCGTCCGCCAGAGGCACGACCTCGTCGGCGGTCCCGTGGAGGAACAGTTTGGGGCAGAGAGCCGCCCTCGCCGCGCGCGGAATGTCCTGAGTCCGGGCGTCGGCCAGGTAGTCGGCGCCGATGCGGTTGCCGGCCACGGTGATGTGGCCCCGCTGCTCCCACTCCGCCAGGACGGACTCCGGAAAGTGCGGCGGGCGGGGGCGAGCCGGGTAGGCCGGGCTGCCGAAGGTCACGATGCCGTCGATCGAGGGATCGGTAGCAGCGTAGAGCAGGGAGACCGAGCCCCCCATGCTGCTTCCGATCAGGAACAGTTGCGCGGGGCTTAGCTGCGCCCGAACAAACGCAACCGCGCCGGCCAGATCCTCGACCTGATCGGAATAGGTGATCCGCGAGGAGGGGAAGTCGGGATTGAGCCGGTTCGACTTCCCCCGGGCGGAGAAGTCGAAGCGCAGCACCGCGTGCCCCTCGGCCTCGAGCCGCCCTCCCAGCTCAATGTGCTTGATCGAGCCCATCGAGGAGAGCATGCCGTGACAGATGACCGCGACCGCCGGACCTCCGGGATGAAGCAGACCGGCCAGCCGTCGGCCGGATCGGCTCGGGAACTCGACCGGCCTCAACCGCTCGTCCGCTGCTTGGCGATGACGCGCAAGTCGCCGACGGTGCCGACGGCATGGGGCGTGTCGCACAGCTCGTCGAGTGTGTTCTGGTAGTCATCGGGGTCGTCATACCCCAGAATCAGCCAGCCGCAGCCATCGCAAATCGCGACATCCCGATTGCGCCGGATGCTTCGCTCGGCTTCCTGTTGGCAGCAGGGTTTCATTAGCGCATTATAAGGTATATGCCCCACCAGAAACTGATCGACGCGCTCCACGACTGCCCGGGGAAGCTGGTCTATGCCTTCGCCGGCGCCGGCAGCCAGGCCCTGCACTGGCTGCATGCGCGGCCCGGTTCGTCGCGGACGGTCCTCGAGGCGCTCGACCTCTACGCGGCGCCCTCAATGGATCGGTTTCTGGGAACGACGCCTTTTCAGTACACGAGCGCCGCGACCGCCTGCGCGATGGCCTGGGCGGCCCTGGTGCGGGCCCGCACACTCGCGCCGGAAGAACCAGTGGCCGGAATTGGACTGACGGCCGCGATCGCGACCGACCAAGAGCGACGGGGAGAGGACCGGGCGCTCGTCGGCGTGGCCCAGGACCATCGCGTGCTGGTCTGGAACCTGCCCCTGGAGAAGGGCTCCCGCGAGGAGGGAGAGCGGCTGGCCAGCGAGCTGGTGCTGCAAGCCCTCGGCGAGACTTTCCGGCTGCCGGGCGCACCCTGGACCGAGGCGGCGCCCGAGCCCGCCCCCTTCCGGGGCGCATTGCTCAGCCTGCTCGGCGAGCAGGCCAACCTGATCGGACTGCCCGACCTCTGCTTCTCGCCCCCGCCCCCGCCCGCGGTCTTGTCGGGTTCGTTCGATCCGCTGCACGACGGCCACCGAAAGCTGGCCGAGATCGCCGGGGCACGTCTGAACAGCCCCGTCGCCTTCGAGCTGTCGGTCGTTCACCCGAACAAGGGGAGACTGGATCCGACAACGGTGGAACAGCGGATGTCGCAGGTCTTCGGGCCCCACCCGATGCTGCTCTCCAACAGCCCGCTCTACCTCGATAAGGCCCACAGCATGCCCGGCGTGGTCTTCGTGGTCGGAATAGATACGGCCGAGCGGATCGTCGACCCGCAGCACTACGAAGGCGAGCTCACGCGGGCACTGTCCGAGATCCGGGAGCTGGGCTGCCGCTTCCTGGTCGCCGGCAGAACTGACCAGCAGGGTTTTCGCGCAGCGGGGGGCTTGGCTGTTCCCGAGCAGTTCACCGATCTGTTCGAGCCGATCCCCGAGTCGGCGTTCCGGATCGACCTCTCCTCCACCCAGCTGCGAGCAACCTGACCGAACCGGGCCCCAAAACGAGTGGCCGGGCCCTCTCGAGACCGGCCAGCTCAACCTACCTACCCCTAGATAGATGACTCAGCTTAGAGAATCAGCCTGACCGCTGTCAAGGCTGGCCGCCGGAGGACAAAACCTCTTCGCACCCCGCGCCCCGACACCGGCAGCTAGAGACTGGCCGTACGGGGGCTCTTAGGCTACCCTATCGCATGCGAAAACCCCCTCCACGCCTTCTGTGCAGCCTTCTCCTGGCCGGCTCCCTGCTACCCAGCTGCAACCAGCACAAGCCAACCGCCAAGGAAGAGTTGAAGCACACCGAGAAGAAAAAGGAGGTGATCCCGGTTCGCGTCGCCAAGCTGACGATCGGACCGATCTCCCGCAAGCTGAGCGGATCGGGCACTCTGCGCGGGCGGGCCGAAGTCGAGGTGCAGACAGAGCTAGCGGGGCTGGTCACCGAGATCCTCTGCCGCAAGGGCCAGCAAGTAAAGCAAGGACAGGTCCTTGCCCGGCTCGATGATCGGCTGCTGCAGGTCGAGCTGCAGGAGGCCAAGGTCGGCTACGAGGACGCCAAGGCCCGGCAGAGCAAGGCCGAGTACGCCCTGCGAGAACATGCGCATGTCATCGAGCGTGCGCGGCTCACACTGGAAGACGCCAAGGTCGCGAAGATAAAAGCCGGGCTCTCCTTCTCCGAGAGCAAGCGGGAACTGGGTTCGAAGCTCAAGCTGCCCGAGGGCTCGCTGAGCAAGGACGAGCTGGAGCGGGTTCGGCTGGCCCGCGATCATTCGGAGCAAGAGGTGGCACGGGCCAGGCTTGCGGTCATGCAAAAAACGCTCGACCTGACCAGCGCGATGCTGAAGAAGGGAGACCTGAACCAGGACCTGCGGGACGCCAAGCGCCAGGTGGCACGCTCCTCTTTGTCGGTTCAGAAGGCCCTGCTGGCCGTCGATCGAACGCAGATCAAGGCACCGATCGCCGGAATGATCTACAACCGCGAACTCGAGCCAGGCCAACGCATCTCGGCCGGCCAGGTCGTGTTTCGCGTCGTTGACCAGAGCTGGTTCTACCTCGACCTGCGGATGCCCGAAGCGGAGCTGCCGCTCCTGGCGCTGGACCAGCGAGTGCGAGTGACCACTCAGTCCTTGTTCAGTCCGGTACGGGGCCGGATCGTCGAGCTGGAGCCCTCGATCGATCCGCGCACCGGCACGGTGGGCGTGAGAATCCAGATCCCCGACAGCCCCGCAGCCGGCCAGCGTCCGCTCACCGGACTGCCTGCCGATTTCATGCTGCGCCGCGGTATGTTCGTCAGAGCGCAGATCGAGGTGATGACCCACCCGCAGGCCAAGCTGATCAAGCAGGAGGCGCTGATCTACCAAGACCAGCAGGCCTATGTCTACACCGTGCGAGACAAGAAGGCCAAGCGCATCGCCGTGAGGCTGGGTTTTGCTCGGGAGAACGCGGTGGAGATCTTCGCCCCCGAGCTGGCGGAGGGCGCTCCGATCGTGATCGTCGGCCAGCGGACCGTCAAGGACGGCACCCCGGTCAGGATGGTGCCGGCGACGCCGCGACGTGGCGATTCTGGGACCCCGCGGTGAGCGCACGCTCCCTGCCAGGGTTCACCGGCACCGCGATCAGCCGACCGATCGCGGTGTTGATGACGGCAGTGGCCATCTGCCTGCTCGGCGTGGTCAGCTACCGCGAGCTCCCGGTCAACCTGATGCCGGAGATTGCCTACCCCAGCCTGACCGTGCGGACAGAGTTCCCCGGAAGCGCGCCAGAAGAGGTCGAGAAGCTGGTCACCGAGCCGATCGAACAGCAGCTGGGGGTCCTCGGCAACCTGGTCTCGATCCGCTCGGTCTCGCGTGCCGGCTTCTCAGACGTTCAGCTGGAGTTCCGCTGGGGCACGAGAATGGAGCATCGGGTCAGCGAGATCCGGGAGAAGCTGGACCAGCTAGGCTTTCCGGAAGACGTCGAGCGCCCGCTGATCCTGCGCTACGACCCCAGCCTCGACCCGATAATGACCCTCGGGGTGAGCGGACTGAAGGACCAGGCGCTGCTGCGCCGCGTCGCGGCCGATACGATCCAGCGACGGGTCGAGCCGCTCAAGGGTGTGGCGGCCGCCGAGGTCGAAGGCGGGCTCGTCGAAGAGGTGGTCGTCGAGCTCGTCGAGTCCAAGCTGGCCGCCCGCAACCTGACCATCTCGCAGATCTCGCAGCGCGTTGCGGCCGAGAACTTGAACATGGCCGGAGGGCGGGTACGGGACGGTGAGACGGAGAGCGTGCTACGCACGCTCAATGAGTTCTCCTCCCTCGCGGATATCGAACAGACGGTGGTGCGGCGCGACAACAACGCGACGATCCGGATCCGCGACCTCGGCCAGGTGATCCGCAGCTATCGGCGTCCGGAGGTGATCACCCGGGTCGGCGGAGAGCGGGGCGTGCAGCTGGCGATCTACAAGGAAGCGACAGCCAACATCGTCGCGGTCGCAGACCAGGTGCGACAGGCGCTCGATGGTCCCGAGGGACTCAACACAAAGCTCGGGGGCGTGGTTCGGATCGAGGTGCTCTCGGACAACTCCCGCTTCATTAGGCTGGCAACCGAAGAGGTCCGCCAGGCTGCGCTGATCGGCGGCCTGCTGGCGATGCTGGTGCTGTACTGCTTCCTCGGATCGCTGCCCAACACGCTCATCATCAGCCTGGCGATTCCGCTGTCGGTGATCGCCACGTTCATCCCGATGAGACTCGTCGGGGTGTCACTCAACGTCATGTCGCTGGGAGGGCTGGCGCTCGGGATCGGCATGCTGGTCGACAACTCGATCGTCGTGCTGGAGAGCATCCACCGCGCCCGCGAGGAGGGCCTCGAATATGTCTTCGCGGCCCTGGTGGGAACCCGGCGTGTGGCCAGCGCCGTCACGGCCAGTACGCTGACCACGGTGGCGGTCTTCTTCCCGATCGCCTTCGTCGAGGGGATCGCCGGTCAGATCTTTCGCGACCAGGCACTGACCGTCGTCTGCAGTCTGGTTGCCAGCCTGATCGTGGCCCTGGCCTTCATCCCGATGCTGGCCGCTCTCCGCCTGCCCCCGCCCGATGAGCGCTACTCTCTCAAGAGCTCCTGGACCCGCTGGGCATCCTGGAACAAGGTGCGTCAGGACGTGCCACACAACAAGCGTTGGTACCGCTGGCCCTTGGCGCTGTACCACGTTATCCGGTTTCTGCTCGCCGCCGCCCTCGAGCTGGTGGGCAAGATCCTCGCGCTCGTGGCGGTGATCATCTTCTACGTCGGCCTGCTGCTGCTCTGGCTGATTCGCAGCTCGGTCCTGCTCATCCTCTGGGCCCCACAGCGCCTGGTGCACTGGCTGATGGAAAAATCGGAAACGCATTATCCACGCTGGCTTGGCGCCGCCCTCTCCCGCCCCGGCCTGGTGCTCGTCCTGCTCGCGGCCATCATCGCCACCTGCTACCTCCTGGGTGACAAGCTGGGCAGCGAACTGATCCCTGAGGTTCGGCAGGGAGAGCTGCTGGTGCACCTCGACCTGCCGGTCGGCACCCCGCTGGACAAGACCAACCGCGTGATCGGCAACCTGGAGCAGCAGATCCGCAAGCTGTCGAGCGTCGCGACGCTCGACACCCGGGTGGGCATCGAGAAGAAGGCCTCCTCCGACCCAGGAGCGGGCGAGCACACCGCGCGACTACGGCTGCGGCTCAAGCCGGAGCTCCCGCGGAACGCCGAGGACCAGCTGATCGCCGCGATCCGGGCAATCGTGGCGAACGACCCCGGCGTCGCGTCTATCCGCTTTGCCCGTCCCACCCTGCTCTCCCTGCGCTACCCCGTCGCGGTCGAGATTCGCGGCGACGACACCGGCGACCTGGCCCGCATCTCGCGCGACGTGGCCGGCGTGATGCAGGCACACCCGGGCCTGACCGACATTCGCCTGACCCAAAAGCAAGGCAACCCCGAGCTGCACATCCGCTACGATCGCGAGCGGCTGACGCTGTTCGGGCTGGACATCCGGCAGGTCGCCGAGACCGTGCGCAACAAGGTCCACGGCGATCAGGCCACCCGGGTCCGCTGGGGAGGAGAGAAGATCGACCTGCGGGTCAAGGTGCGACCCGAGGACGTGTCGACCCGAAAAGCCCTGGCCAGGCTACGAGTCGACGCCGGCGGCGAAGCCGTGGCCAAGCGATTGGGGGAGGTGGCCCACCTCGAGCGGCGCTCGGGCCCCAGCGAGGTGCGCCACATCGGCCACCAGCGAGCCAGCGTGATCGAAGCCCGCGTCGGCGGAATCGACCTGGGCAGCACGGCCACGGCGCTAGAAAAAAAACTCGCGGCCCTCGAATACCCGGAGGGCGTGACCTTCGCCATCGCCGGACAGAACCGTGAGATGCAGGCCTCGTCGGGCAGCCTCTACTTCGCGCTGGCCCTGGCGCTGTTCCTGGTCTACGTCGTGATGGCCAGCCAGTTCGAGTCACTCGGACAGCCCCTGGTGATCATGCTGACCGTACCCCTGGCGGCGGTTGGCGTGGTGCTCGCGCTCTGGGCCTTGACGATCCCCGTCTCGGTGATCGTGCTGATCGGCGGCATCGTGCTGGCGGGCATCGTCGTCAACAATGCGATCGTCCTGGTCGATGCCATCAACCAGGAGATGGCTCAGACTCCCGAGCTACGCACCGCGGTGCTGACGGGAGCGAAGACCCGGCTGCGCCCGGTGCTGATGACAACCCTGACCACCGTGCTCGGACTGGTCCCGCTGACCGGCGTCTTCGGCCAGACCACCGGGGCCGAGCTGCGAATGCCCCTGGCGATAACGATCATTGCCGGGCTGCTCTCGGCCACACTGCTGACGCTGGTCGTGATCCCGGTCTTCTACGGCTGGGTCACCCGCAGGACGAAAACAGCCGCGGAGGAAGAGGACTCGCAGGAGGAAGCGGCGGAAGCGGCGGTGCACAAGCTCCCCGAGCGGCTGGCCTGCCAGCCGCTGCTGATGCAGAAATACCGCCCTTGCGTGGCGATGATCGTGCTCAACCAGCAAAACGAGCTGTTGTGGTGTGAGCGGATCGGCTTCACCGACTCCTGGCAATTTCCCCAGGGTGGCATCGAGGAGGGCGAATCGGCCGAGGAGGCGATGTGGCGGGAGCTCGGCGAAGAGCTCGGCCTGGCCGCCCCGCGAGAGGTGATGCGGCTCGAGCGGACACTGCCGGAGGCGATCCGCTATGACTTTCCCGAGCACGTGATCGAGAGCTTCATCGAGCGGGGACGGAGCGTTCACCTGGGCCAGAGCCAACAGTACTTCCTGCTGCGCTTCGAGGGAGAGGACGATCAGATCACCCTACAGCCGCCGGGCGACGTGGCGCCGGAGTTCATGCGTTTTGCCTGGGCCGGGCCGGAGCGGGTGACGCGGGCGATCGACTTCAAGCAGGCCGGGATGGTCGAGGCGATACGGCAGTTCGATCTTCAGTAGCGCGACCCTCCCGCCGCGCCAGGCGCAGAACCGTCCGCTTTCGCGGCGCCTCCCCGATGGGTCAGACCAGCTCCACCGAGATGTCGAACTTCGGGTAGATCCTCTTGCCGCAAAACCACATCGCTGCCAGGGCCTCCGCAGCGATGATCGGGCCGGCGACCAGCGCGCCAACCAGCGCGACCCAGCCGATGCCGACCAGCGACTCTCCCACCAGCATGACCCCGAGGGCAACCACGACCGCAGTGACGATCATCGGCAAGACGAGCGCACCCATCAGCACCAGCATCCGGATTAGCGCGCTCAACATGCTCTGCCCCATCTTGTCCAGCCCACCCCCCCGAAGCGGCCCCAGCTGCGTCCAGCCCGGATAGGCCAGTGCCAGGCAGTTTTCGACACAGACCCAGGCCAGGGCCAGCGCGGCGATCATCGCCAGTCCCGCGAAGAACACCGGCACGCGAAACAGCAGCGGGAGCATCGTCCCATCCACCTGGGTAACGGCGCAGGCGCAGAAGGTCCAGCCGATCGTGGCCATCCCGCCCAGTATCAAGGCCAACCCCAGCACCTCCCCCAACAGGAGCCCGAAGCCGGAGATCGGCAGGGAGCGCAGGTAGATGAAGTTGGGGATGTCCAGGCGCAGATCGTTGCGAACATGCTGGGAGACCATCAGGCCAAGGATCACGACGATGTACAGCACGACGCCCGACAGCGTCGCGGGCACTTTCGGGTCCAGGCCCGGCCAGTTGCCCAGCGCGAGGCCGACGACGATCGCCGCCAGCATACAGCGAGAGAACATCCGCGGGGTGTACCTGGTCCCCGCGCAGATCAAGTTCTTCCAGAAGATCGCGACCCAGGCCCGACCCCCGGGGCTCAGCTCGAAAGGTGGCGGGGGCCCCCCGCCTGATGGCTGATTCAGCTGCCGCTGCTCGCGCCGCCAGGCCCACCAACCCTGGCTCTTGATCCGCGTCACCCGCGCCGCCAGCTGCAGCGACGGCTGAATGAACTCGGCCCGCGTGCGGAAGATCAGCAGGGTCAGCAAGCCGAAGCAGACAGCCAGCGCACCCAGGCTGGCTGCTCGGTCGCGCAGTGGCCCGGGGGCCGCGACGGCACCGGTCAGCCGCAGGGGAAGCATGACGTACCTCAGCGGCCGTCGCTCGATCCACCGGAACAGATACGGCCCCAACCGCTCCGAAGTCAGCGAGAGATCTGCCGGCACTTCGACTGGGCTCCGGCGGCGCTCGACCTCTTGCCGGCCACCGAAAGCCCACGTCGATGACCGCTCTACCCGAGCGCGTGGCTCGTAACTGGCGAAAGCCGCGCCGGCGATCAGCAGCAGACCGAGGACGCCGACCCAGCCCATCCAGATCCGGATCCCGCGCTCGCGCAGACCACACAGCGCCAGCAACCACCAGGTGCGGAACAATCCGAGCAGGCTGAACAGCAGGTAGGTCCCCAGAAAGGCCCACCAGCCACCACCCGGTAAGAGGAAAACCAAGATCCCCATGAAGAGGCTGGACAGCAGCGCCGCCGGCTGTGCCTGGAGCAGCTTGAACCGCAGTAGTCCCGCCCGTGAAACCGGCGCGGCGAGCAGGAACAGCAGCTCGTTCTCGTGATAGACCAGCCCCGTCTCCGAGCTGAAGGTCTGCAGCAGCAGCAGCAGGGCGAAGGACAGACCGACTCCGCCCTGTATCAGCACCGACATCTCTGCCGGGGCAATGCCATCGAAAACCCCCAAGCGCTCGAACATCACGATCGGCCGGATCATGAACCACCAGATGTAGAGCAGGCCAAACACCATGCCGAACAGGTACTTCGGCCGCTTGAGCTTGCGCAGCATCGAGAATATGCGGTTGCGCAGGCTCTCGCGAACGAGAAACAGTAGCGGCCCGCCGCTCATCGGCCCACGCCCTCCCGGCCAAAGAACCCGGCACTCACTCGGCCGCCTCCCCGATCACATGGAAGAAGATGTCCTCCACCGTCGCCTCTTCCGGCAGGTCCGGCATCTGTGCCCGGATCTCCTCCATCTTACCGCAGACCACGGCGCGACCCTGATTGAGGATCAGCAGCGCATCGCTCAGCTCGCGGACCAGCTCGAGCTGGTGCGACGAGACGATGATCGCCGCCCCCTCCTCCTCGGCACGACGCGCGATCGAGGCCTTCATGTTGCGGATGCCCAGCGGATCGAGACCGGTCAGCGGCTCGTCGCAGAAGATCGCCTTGGGCTGGTGCAGGAAGGCACAGCAGATCGCCAGCTTCTGCTGCATACCCCGCGACAGCTCGTGCGGCAGGACATCGACCTTCGCGATCAGCTCGAACTCTTCGAGCAGCGACATGCCACGCGACTTCCAGTCCTCGACTCCGTAGAGACGGGCGACGAACTGCAGATGCTGGCGCACAGTGAGGTACTCGAACAATTTCGGCGTGTCCGGGATGAAGGCCAGTTCCCGCTTGGCCTGCAGTGGCTCCCGCTCGATGTGCGCGCCGGCTATCAGGATCGAGCCCGATGCCGAGGGCAGGATCCCGGCCAGACAGAGCAGGGTCGTCGTCTTGCCCGCGCCGTTGGGTCCGACCAGCCCCAGAATCTGTCCCGATGGCACCTGGAAGGAGAGCTGGTCGACGGCGAGGATGCCGTCGTAGTTCTTGCACAGCGCATGTACATCGATCAGGGCTTCAGTCATTGGACGCGTTCCTCCGGGTCGAGACACTCCAGTACGAAGAACACCCAGTTAAAGCACAAATACTCAGCGCCGAAAAGGTCGCCCGAGCTGTCCCGAGCACCGGCCGAGGTCAACCCCGGCGACCTTAAATAGAACGGGCCGCCTCGGCTGGAGGCGGCCTCGTTCCGGTCTTGAGATTATCTCGGGGGATTACTCGTAGAATTCCACCTTGGGCTTCTTCGCCTTGCGCAGCGGCCTCGCCGGGCGAGCCGGCTTGCGCGTGCCCCGCTTCTTGTGAGCCTTCGGCGCCTCGAGGCCGATGTTCCAGGCGCTCTTCCAGGTCTTGCTGACCTGACGGAAGCCCCGCTTGACCAGGCGCTGGTGGAAATCGGCATTGTGAGCGGCACCATAGAACAAAGCCATCTTGCCGTTCTTCAGCTTTGCCAGTTCACGGTCGAAGACCTGCATCGCCTTCTTGTTCCGCTCGACCACGATCACCCGCTGCATCTCACCGGACATCATCTTGGTCGCGCCGGTCATCTGCTGAGCGAAACGCAGCTTCAGGTTGTTGCGCATCTGCGGGTTGCCTTCCATCATCTTCTTCATGAAGCCGGAAGCCATCTTGAGCATCGGGCCCAAGCTCTTCATCATCTCGGGGCTGAACAGCCCGCCGCCCGGCATCACCTTCGACATGTCGCCGCCGGAGACTTTTTGCAGCTCATCGAAGGTCATGTCGGCATGCACGAAGTTCTTCGACTTGTAGTCGATCCCGTCCTTCTGAAAAGAGAGGCCGAGCAACTCGCCCATCATCTTCTGCATCTCGCCCAGACCCTTGGCCGATTCGGACGGCTTGATCTTCTTCTTGCCGGGCTTGACCAGCTCGTAGAGCACGACATCGTGACCGTCCAGATCGCTCTGAACCGACTCGTAGTAGGCCATGTCGGCGATGTGGACCACACCATAGAGGGTGATCGTCACGTCGGAGGTGTCCGACTTGTAGGTGGCGTAAGCGATCTGAAGAGCGCCCGTGCCGGGCTTCTCGCCGGCCTGGAAACGGATGAACTTCGTGACGTCTTCGGCGAACAATGGGGCAACTGCGCCGGTCATCAGCATCAGTGCCACGATCAGGGTGCGGGTCATTCTCATTAGTCCTCTCCTCTCGGGGGTTTGCTTCTTGGAGACCTTGGTACGGGGCAGTCCCGGTGGTGTTGGAAAAACTTTGGGAACTGGGCAATTCGGACAAGCTGGATTCAACCAGAAAGCGGCGGAAATCTGCAGTCGCTCCCAAGTGACGCGCCTCCGATGGCCACAGCCAGCAGGACCATGGTCGCGATTGTCCACCGACCGGCCCACGCCGGATGACGAGGTGAACGCGCTGCGATGACACGGTCCGTTACCAGCGCGTTACTCCCCGGGGGCGGACCACCCCATAGAATTACTATCCGAAGAAACCCTGGAGGAGCACCCGTCATGCGCTGGATGAAAAACAGGATCGGATGTTCGGGCAGCTGGAGTGAGTACGTCATCAGCTCCTGCTGTATCGCACTGCTGGCGTGTTTCGAGCCGGGCCAACTCGCGGCGGACGTGGAGAATCGCGACGCGCGACGAGCCACGGAAGTTTCGGCATGGGTCGCCCAACTCGGACACCGTTCGTGGAGGGTTCGCGAGAAAGCACAGAGAGCGCTGATCGAGGACCACCGGTCGATCACGCGACAGCTGCGCACGCAGCCGAGACATCGGGACCCAGAAGTTCGGCGACGACTTCTCGCTGTCCTCGAAGGGCGGGGCCACCATCTTTGGGCCGCGCGCACCTACCGCTACTGGACCTGGGCACCCGAGTGTACGACGTCCGTGCACGTGGACACCTGCATCACCTGCGATCGGCTGCGCATGGAAAAATCCGTCGTGACGAGCGCCACGTATTTCAAGCGTCTCGGAGCAAGAGGCTTCTTCCGCCAACTCGAGTCGGAACGCTCGCGCAAGCGCCGTCGAGGCAACTAGCGAGCAAGAGCACGTCCCGGCGATGGCCGACTCCGTTGACACCGGCCTGAGGCTCCGCAGCGCCCGACAACGTCAGGACGCATCCCGCCGGAGATACATCGAGGCCAGGGGACTGGCCGCCTGACGATTCACCTCGGCGAATCGTCAGACGGCACTAGCAGACACAAGCCCCCAAAACCAGACCCGCCAGTCGGGCCCAGTGCTCGATCTTCTCCAGCTCGTCGTTCGTGGGCCAGCGGTTGCAGGCTCCACGGACCTCCAAGATCTCCCGCGAGCTGTTCAAGACCTCGATCGTCAACCGGCGCTGGTGCCCCAGCGAATCCCGGCGACGCAGCGACCAGATCGAGCTCACCCCCCCCACTGCAGTCATGCAGGTAGAGGTATACACAGTGTCGCAGCGCGCCTCCCTCCTGCGCCAGCTCCTGGCTGGAGAGCAACTCGTGGATCGTCCACACCACACGCTCGGGCCCCTCCGCCCCGGTCAAACGCAGCCCGCGGATGCCGCTGCGGGCCCAGCGGGTGACCGGGCGAGTGAGGTCGCCCAGCGCGCCATGCCAACGTTCCACCTGGCCCAGCAGGCTCTCCACGGTGCGTCCCTTCATGCTCATATTCGGCTGCAGCTCCAGCTTGTCGAACAGATAGTCGACCACCGGCCCGTAGTGCACCGGCAAAAGTCCGGGACTGCGCAGAAAGAACCGCCAGACCGAAGACCAGAAGAGAGAACGACCCTGAGTGCTGAACGGGTCAGCCGCCCGCGTACCCAGAATCGCTCGAGCCACGGACCGGCTGGCACCCATGTGAACCAGCTGGCCCCAGCGCAACGCGTGCCCGATCGTCAACTCGTTCGGGGCCCCCAGGAAGTGGCGCCCCATCCCACGCGCCATCGCCATGGGCAAGTCAGGCGCCGTCTGCGGACTGCCCCCACACCCCAGATGGCGGTACAAGCTCTGGCAGGCCAGGGCCCTCTCCCACTGGCAATCCCAGAGGCTGAGCAACCAGGCCCGATCCATGAACGCAGGCGGCCGGTACTCGGCAAACAGGTGTGCCGCCAGCGAACCCACCACGCACCTATGGCCGACCGGTCGCCAGCCCTTCGGGTCGCGGATCCAGTCCCAGCTGTGGTAAGCCATCGACAGCAGTGCGGTCGCCAGCTCCGGGCAGTGCTTGCGTCGCCAGCGTCGCGTGATGCCCGCCGCCTGGCAGGCCTGCAAGAGCTTCGGCGCGGCATGGGTGCAGCCGAGCTGCGTGGCCTGAGGGATGAGCGAGTGCATGATGCGAGACAGAACAGGGCATGGGACGGAAGGACCCCTTTATTGCCCCTGCACGAGCTCGCGAGACACGTGCGTTCTAACCCAGCAGGCTGACATGGCCGTCCTTGGCCACGATCACGTGGTCGAGCAGCAGAATGCCGAATAGCGCGGACGCGGCCTGCACGCGTTCGGTCAGCTCGAGATCGGCGCCACTCGGCGATGCCTCCCCGCTCGGATGGTTGTGGACCAGGATGATACCGGCCGCCGACTCACGAATCGCCGGGAGCAGGATCTCGCGTGGCTGGACGCTGATGCCCGTCAGCCCCCCTCGCGCAATCTGCTCGATACGGAAGACCTTGTTGCGACAATCGAGTAACACGAGATACAGCCGCTCGTGCGCCAGACCGGCCAGCCGCGGGCGAAAGTACCGAACCACGTCCTCGGTGCGGCAGAATCGAGCCAGTGCATCGAGCGAACCAACCGACCGGCGCCCCAGTTCGAAGGCCGCCTTGAGTCGGCAGGCCCTGGCCGGCCCGACACCCCGTACACAGCGCAGCTCCGACAGGCCGCGCGTGGCGATCTCGGCCAGGCTGCCAAAACGCGCGAGCAGATTGCGGGCCAGACCATGTCCGGAGCCCAGAACCAGGGCAAGCAACTCGACATCGGAGAGGGCATCCTCACCTCCGAAAGCCAGTTTCTCGCGTGGACGCTGCGGCAGTGGCAGATCACGGATCCGTTCCATTGAATTAGCGTACCACGGGCCAAGGACAGTTCTTGACGATCACCGGCTTACACGGAAAATGATCGGGTGACCTACTCCAAGAGCAAGAACCGGTCGCTGATCGACGAGTTCCAGTCGGTCTTCGAAGCTTCGGCCCAGCCCGAGTTCGACATCACCAGTGTGCCGATCGACAGGCTCCTGGTGGTTTACGATCGCTCGAACCGCAACGAGCGAGCGGCCGCCACCGCCGACGCCATTGCCGAGCGCTACAACTCGACGGTGACCGAGGCGCTCGTACCGCACGCCACCGCACCTGCCGGCCGGTCCCCGAAGCCCATCGAGGGCGACATCAGCAGCGCAATCAAGACGCTGATCAGCGAGACAGAAGCTGACCTTGTCATCCTGCCCTGCCCCTTCTATGTCGCCGAGGAGCAGCCGGAATCGCACTCGATGGGCGGGATCGTCGACGAGTTGATCGGCGAACTGGCGACTCCCTTCCTGCTAGTGCGCACCACCTCCACCCGCCCGCCGTTCGACAAGATGATGTTGTACGTCCCGGGAACGATCGGAGTCGAGCAGGGGTTCTCGCTGGCTTTCGAGCTGGTCGCCGAGAATGGCGCTCTCGAGCTCTACCACGTGGTGGACGAGAACATCGTCCAGACCGCAGCCGAAGCGCTCGAGGTCGTGACCGAGGTGCAGACCGATGTCGGGCGCTCGGCACTGATCGCAGGGCTACAGCAGCAGGTGCACCTGCTGCTGAATCAGGCAGCCAAGTCCGCGCGCGACTTGCCCTTCGAGTTGACCACGCTGATCGAGTTGGGACACCCGGTGGAGAAGGCCATCGAGCGCGCCGGAAGCGAACAATACGGCACGGTGGTGCTACGTATTCGACCCGGTGAGCGAGAAGAGCACGATCACCTCTCAGAGCAGATGGCCCGCGACCTGGACGACGTGCACGTCCTGGTCGTATGACGATCTTCTTCGGCCTGCTGCTGGTCACCATCCTGGTGTTGCTGGCGCTCGAACTGATCGAAAAGCCGGTGCTGGCGATGCTCGCCGCCGGGGCCTGCCTGATCTGCGGGTATCTGATGATCCCCGCCGTCCGCCACGAGATCGCCTACGCCGCCGGCGCGGCCCACGCGGTCCCGCTCTATATCACCTATATCGACTGGGCAACGATCGGCGTGATCATCGGCACGACGATCTTCGTCGAGATCGTGTCCCGCTCCGGAGTGTTCACCTGGGCTGCGGTGAAGATGATGAAGCTCTCGCAGGGCGACAGCGGCAAGATGTTGATCCTGCTGTCGGTATTGACCGTCATCTTCAGCGCTTTTCTCAACAACGTGACCGCGATGATCATCATCGGCTCGCTGACGGTGGTGGTCTGCAAGCGGCTGTCGATGGACCCGATGCCGTTCCTGGTCACCGAAGGCATCCTGACCAACGTGGGCGGCCTGCTCACGCTGATCAGCTCGATCCCGAACATCATCCTCGGTCGGGCAGCCGGCATCGGTTACGCCTCATTCCTTATTGTTGCGGTGCCCTACGTCGTGGTGGCGACGATTGTGACTCTCTGGATCTCCAAGGTGATGTTCGCCGACAAGCTGCCCCAGCCGGGCTCCGCGGAAGATCAGGCGGCGCTAGCCCGCAAGATCGAGGACTTCGACGAGTGGGAGTCCGTCCAGAACATGGGGTTCTTCTACGGCTCGATCGCCGCCCTGGGCCTGCTCATTCTGGCCTTCGCCTTTCAGGCCCATATTCCGGTGCTCAAAGACATGGGCCTCGAGATCATCGCTCTGGGCGCCGGCGTGATCATGCTGCTGGTCAAACCCGGAGACGTGGAGGAGACCTTCGAGAAGATCGAGTGGTCGATGGTCTTCTTCTTCGTCGGCCTGTTCATCGTTCTGGGCATAATGGAGGCGGCCGGTGTACTCGGCGCGATCGGCAACGGCATCACCGCCATGCTCCAGCTGGGCCAGAAGACCGGCATCGCCCTGCTGCTGGCGGTCTCGGCGATCGCCTCCGGCCTGACGGACAATATCCCGCTGGCCAGCGTCCTGGGCAAGATCCTCACACCCGAGACGCCCAAATCAGTCTGGTGGGCCGCCATCTTCGGCTGCAACCTCGGCGGCAACGCCACACCGATCGGCAGCGCCTCGACGGTCGTGGCCGTGATGTTCCTCAAGAAGCACGGCGCCAAGCTGAGCTTCCTCGGCTTCGTCAAGATCGGCGGCGTGTTTACGTTCGCCCAGGTGCTGCTGGCGATCGGCTACTGCATCCTTCTCGACATGCTCTAGAGCACCGCGGGCCACACCATCCCCCGCAGCCTGATTTGCTTCCTGCGCCCCGCTAAAGTACACTGAGGTAGGCCCCAGGACTGAACGGGCCGCCTCACAGCCGGTTCTACGTGGAACACCTCCCAACCCGGACAACAGAGTATTCCGATCCATGCTAGCCGAGCCGACACTGGTCCTGAACAAGAACTGGGTGGCGATCCAGACCACCACGGTCCGTAACGCCCTGTCCCTGCTCTACACAGGTGGCGCCAAGGTCATCAACACCGACACCTTCGAGCCCCACGATTTCGAGTCGTGGACCGATCTCGCGGTGGCTCGCGACACGGACTGCGTCAAGACCGTGAGCCTGAAGATTCGGGTTCCAGAGGTCATCCTGCTGCAGAATTACGACAGGATCCCGAAGCGGGAGGTCACCTTCAGTCGGCGCAATCTGTACCGCCGGGACCGCTACACCTGTCAGTACTGTGGGTGTACTCCGGGCAGCGCCGAGCTCTCGATCGACCACGTCATGCCGCGCTCGAAGGGTGGACGTACCACCTGGACCAACTGCGTGCTAGCCTGCATCAAGTGCAACAAGCGCAAGGGTTCGCGGACCCTGGCCGAGGCGCACATGAAGCTGCTGACGCAGCCGGTGAAGCCCAAGTGGAGCCCACATGTGCTCATACCGCTGTTTCGCAAGAAGCAGAGTTGGGACCGGTTCGTGTCGGACAAGTACTGGGACACCGAACTGATCGATTAGGCCGAACGAAGGGCCTGAGGGCGCCCTGCGTCTCTGGGCTCCCGGCCCCTGTCGACAGCTCGGGCGAGCCGAGCTCGCCCGAGCTGCCGATCAGGCTCTGACCCATCTTCTCGGCCCCGTCAGGTGCGCCCCAAAGGAGTTGCTCTGTTCCGGAGCCACGCGTGGAACTTGACAGGTCTTTGCGAGGACCCTACAATTTCTCCCCCCCGATGGCTCTAGCCGCTAGCATGCGGCCAGGCCAACGCACCACCCGCAGAACCAAGGACAACCGTGGACCGCGGGAGGTCTCGTGCCCCCATCCAGGGGAAATTTCAGGTCCCTCGGGACCGAACTAGCTGCAGATAAAAGGAGCATTCGAATGAATGCGCGCAATGCGTTCCTGATCGCCCTCGCCTTGGCGGTCGCCCTACCGAGTGCCGGCCTGGCCGAAATGACGCCTCAGCAGAAGTTGATGGCACGTCGCGCGGCCGAGTTGGATGCCTACCGCAAGATCACCGAGACGATCAAGGGCTTCCGAATTTCGTCGAAGACCACCGTCAAGGACTTTGTCACGGAAAGTGACCAGATCCGGTCAGGCTTCACTCACTTCGTCCGGGGTATCCGGATCGTCGGCGATCCGGTCTACAACCCAGACGACACCGTGGAGGTGACCGCCGCCGTGACCCTGGCCCAGGTCATCCGCTCCCTGAAGCGAATTCGCCGGACGGCCTATACTGGCAGCGGATGGGAAGAAAAAGTGTTCAACCAGGTTAGAACTTATGTCAAGCGTAAGGTCATCACCGCAACCGGCTACGGCGCTCCGCCGAAGCCCCAGGACGTCGAGAAACCGGACTTCACCGGTAAGAGCGATCCCCCGCCGGCAGAACCCCGACCCGAGAAGCAACGCTGGATCTACAAACCGTCGCCCGTCGCCGGAATGGCCGGCTGGGAAGGCGTTACCGGCCAGGGCAGGCTGATGGCCTATCGCGCCGCGCTGACCGACGCCTATCGCAAGCTGGGAGAAACGGTCAGCGGCATTCGCCTCTCGTCCCGGACAACCGTAAAGGACTTTGTCACGCGGAGCGACGAGATCAAGAGCGGCATGCGGACCTTTCTCAGGGGCATCAAGCTGCTCGGACCACCGCAGTACAACCCGGACGGCACCGTCGAGGTCAACGTGGGCGTGACGCTGGCGCAGCTGGTCCGCGAGGTGCGCAAGCTGGTCAAGCGGCATCATAGCGGGGCCGGCTACCAGGACATCACCTACGTCAAGACCCGGACCTTCGTCAAGAAGAAGCTGATCGAGGCCACCGGGTACGGCGCGGTCAACGCCAAGTTCGTCCTCAAGGGCCAACATTTCATTGGCTGGGACAACATCCCGAACAGCATGAGCCGAGTCAAGTTGATGGCTCGTCAGGCCGCCCTCGAAGACGCCAAGCGGCGCTTCGCCGAGCGGGTCAAGGGGTTGGCGATCCTCTCGGGAACCTACGTGAAGGACTTCGTCGCCGAGCACGACGAGATCCGCACCGGGCTCGAAAACTACCTCCGGTCGATGAAGGTGGTCGGTGACGTCGTCTTTTACGGCGACGGTGCGGTCGAGGCCCAGATGGGCGGAACCTGGCAACAGATCATCAAGTCGGTCAAGAGCCAGATCCGCAAGCGCTGGACCGCGTCCGGCATGAGCGTCGACGAGGTGGTCCGGCGAATCCGCATCTTCGAGAAGCGTCAGTTCTTCGCCGAGACCGGGTACGGCGCGCTGCCTTCACGCGCACCATTCTATGTCGGCAACCCCACACCGCCTCCGCCCGAGGTCGAAAAACAGACCGCCGGCTGGGCCGAAAAGGTCTTCCGGGCCACGGGTTACGGCGCACCGAGAGAAGGGGTGACCGGTCCCCAGGCCAAGCTGTTGGCCAAGCGGGCTGCCTATCTGGACGCGCTGCGCAAGCTGACCGAGCAAGTCTACGGGCTGAAGATCCGATCCCAGACGACCGTCAAGGACTTCGTCACCGAAAATGACACGATCGAGAGCGCCACGGCGAGCTTTATCCGCGGCGCGACCACGGTCGAGGAGACAGAGAAGCCGGACGGCACCTGGGAGGTGACGATCGAGTTGAAACTCAGCGCTCTTTACAAGATACTTCGGCCGTACCTATAATTGACTGAGCACAACCAAGGGGGCGAGGCCGACGGCCTCGCCCCCCCTCTGTCTCAAGGGCCACCATGCGCGTATTTCTAGGCAACGCACCCTGGTACAAGGAAGGCTTTTACGGCGTACGCGCCGGGAGCCGGTGGCCCCACTTCGAGGACCCCAAGACCAGCACCTACATGCCCTTCCCGTTCTTTCTGGCCTATGCCACGGCCGTGCTGGAACAGGAACCGGCGGCGGACGATCTCCTTCTGATCGACGGGGTCGCCGAAAAGATCAGCGAGGCCGAGTTTCTCGAGAGAGCAGAGAGATTCGTTCCGGATCTGGTCGTCCTCGAAGTCTCGACCGCATCGATCGAGACCGACCTGCGGGTCGCCCGGGAGCTGAGCACCCGCATGCCCGGGCTGAAGGTGGGCTTCTGTGGGCTTCACGTGTTCATGCAGCAGGCCGCCTTCTTCGACGAACACCCGATGATCGACTACGTGTTCGTTGGGGAATACGAAGAGATCCTGCGGGATCTGGTCAGGGCGCTCGAGCAGGGCAGCGATCTGCGGGCGATCCAGGGTCTGATCTTCCGCGATCGCGAGGGCATCACCCGCAATGGCCCCCGCCCGGTGATTCAGGACCTCGATGCGCTTCCCTGGCCATCCCGTCGTTTCCTACCGATGTTCAACTATCGAGACGAACCCGGCTCGATCCCACGCCCCTCGCTTCAGATGTGGGCCTCTCGCGGCTGTCCCTACAAGTGCGTTTTCTGCGCCTGGCCGCAGATCATGTACGGCGACAGCCACACCCAGTACCGCACCCGCGACCCGATGGACGTGGTCAACGAGATCGAGGCCCAGGTGCAAGAGTACGGCTTTCAGTCGGTCTACATCGACGACGACACCTTCAACATCGGCAAGAAGCGAATGCTGCGCTTCGCGCGGCTGATGAAGGAGCGCAACATGGGCATCCCCTGGGCCGTGATGGCCCGGGCCGACACGTCCGACGAGGAGACGCTCGAGGCGCTAGCGGACGCCGGACTGTTCTCGATCAAGTACGGGGTGGAGTCTGGCGACCAGGAGGTGATCAAGCAATCGGGGAAGAACCTCAAACTGGACCGCCTACGCCGCATGGTGGCCAAGACCCATGAGCTGGGCATCCGGATCCACCTGACCTTCACCTTCGGCCTCCCCGGAGAGACCAAGGAAACCGTGCAGAAGACGATCGATCTGGCGCTGGAACTCAACCCGCACTCGCTGCAGTACTCGATCGCCACACCTTTCCCAGGCAGCCGGCTGTACCAGCTCGCCGAGGAGAACGGCACGCTGGTCAGCAAGGACTGGAGCCTGTACGACGGCTACAACAATGCCGTGATGCGCACCGAAACTTTGACCGCAGGAGACCTGGAAAACGCGAGGGAGAGGGCTTCCGAGATCTGGGACCGATATCGCGAGCAGCGAGCCTGGAAAGAGGGCGGACGTCGCATCTGGTCCCCGGGCACCCTGGCCCAGGCTGTCGCTCATCCGGTTAGGGCGCTCCAGAAACTGCGCACTCTCCTGACACCGATCGAATAAGCTCCGTGCACACCCTCCTCCTGCTGCCACTACTGTTGATCTGTGCCGGATGCTCCGCCGCCGACTACCGCCGGTCTGTCGAGGTGCGCGAGCGACCCACTGTGGTCTCCATCGGCCTCGACGCGGCACAGGCCAGCCAGCCGGAATGGCGCCGCGTCCTCCTCGGCGAAGGCTCGGATCCGGTCATCGGGCGCCTGGCAGTCGCCCGCCTGGACCGCCGCAGCGTGCCCAACAAACCAGACACGCCCACGCTGAGCGCAACGGCGACCCGGGAGCGAGACCAGGCCTACCAGCGACCAGCGACAGAGCGCGTGCAGTTCACCCTGATCATGACCATCGGTCTTCGAGTACGGCTCGAACGCCGCGAGCGTTATGTCCGCCGCTCTGGCACCCGGACCGAACACTTCGACGTCGGAAAACTCCCCGCTGGTGAACTCGATAGCTGGGCCCGCACCCAGCGACGGGAATTGACCCGCTATCTGGTCACGTCACTCATCCGAGACCTGCATCCAGTACAACGCTCGGTCAAGCTGGCCTTTTTGAGCGATGGGTCAGCGCCGGTCTCCCGCGGTATCGAGCTGGCCGCGCAGGGAGACCTGAACGGATCGGCTACGAGCTTCCAGCTCGCCTCTCGCAACGCCATCCAGTTCAAAGACGTACCGCTCTACAATCTCGGTCTGCTGCGGGAAGCGACCGGACAACTTCCCCAGGCACAAGCGCTTTTCGAGCAGGCCTGGCTGCTGACCGAAGACCCGCGCTATCTCGAAGCGATGGGCCGTATACGACGAACCCAGCGGAGGAAAGATGGGTAGAGCCTGGCCAGTCCTATGTCTGCTGCTGACCGCCTGCAGCGGCCCGCCAATCATCACCGAGGTGACCTACAAGATCCGCCCGAACAGCGAGGTGCCCAGCGACGTGCGCCTGATCGGAGTCACCAACCCGACCGCCCCCTCGAGTATCGCCGGCGCCGAAAAATTTCTCGGCCAACTGGCCGACATGCTCAGCGTCGAGCTGGCCAAGAGCTATCAGGTGACCGGACCAGCAGCGCTCGGCCGGCAAGTCGGCGACACGCCCTTGGCGCAGGCTCGCTCGGCCAGCCTGGATGCGGTCGTCTCGGGTGAGTTGAAACAACTGACCATCGACCAGGAGCAAGGGGAGTACATCCGCACCGGTCAAGACGAAGACGGTAATCCCGTCAGACGAGCGGCGACCGACATCCGACTGAGTATTCGCCTGATCCTCACCTTGCGCCTGGTCGCCGTGGCAGACAAGAAAGTGCTGGCCACACTCCGCTTCGAGCGGATGCTTCGACAGACCCACCCATCTGGCCGGGCGGCCAATCGTCAGCTCACGAACTCCCTGCCCAACACCGATCTGGCGGTCAAGCTCGAGGCCTCACCGACGCAGGCCTATCCGGGAAAGGCTACCCTGCTGCATGCGATGGCTCAGCAGTGCGCGCGAGAGTTCCAGCGCGAGATGGTCCCCTTCGAGCAAACCTTTCAAGTCCAGCTACTCCGGGATGGAGACGTCAACGCTCAGGGACTGGCGCTGATGCAACAGCGGTTTCCCGCCAAGGCTGCAGAACGCTTCCTGCAGGCGACCGACCAGTCAGCTAACAGCCCAGACGTGCCCTGGTATAATTTGGGAGTGGCCTACGAGCAAACCGGCCGGTACGCCGAGGCCCGCGCTGCCTTTCGCAACGCTCTCGGAATCGAGGACAAGCCACTGTACCGGCAGGCCGTGGCGCGGGTGCAGAAGTATGGGCGATAGCCCTTTCGCCGGCACATGGTTTGCTCTATGCTCTATGGCTCCCATCATCCAGATTTAACAGTTGCACCCACACACCCCCCCCAGGAGGTGATAACCCAATGAAACTCACTCAATGGACGCTCACGCTGATCGCTGTGCTGGCGGTCAGTGTCCCAGTTTTAGGACAGGAAGTCAGTGTGACGGCCACCGGCTACGGGGGCGGCGCGCAGGCCACGGCGATCGACGAGGCGACGCAGGATGCGATGCGCAAGGCCGTCGAGCAAGGCTGTGGCGTGTTCATCCAGTCGAAGTCGGTCACCAAGGACTTCGTGCTGGTCAAAGACCAGATCATCAGCGAGTCGAAGGGGTTCGTCACCAATCACAAGGTGGTTTCATCGAAATACGACCCAAATCAGCAGATGGCGACGGTCACGATTCAGGCCACCGTCTCCAAGAAGCTGCTGATCAGCAAGTGGGCACTCTACGAAGCCTCGATGAACCGCATCGGCAAACCCAAGGTGATGTTCGTCACGGCGCTGTACCACGGCAAGCGCATGGTGCGCTCCAAAGAGGCCGAGAACAACCTGAGGCAGCCGTTCGTCAAGGCACGCTTCTTTGTCGTCGACGCCGAGGCGGTTGCAGCCAAGAAGAAGGTCGACTTGCAGCTCGCCGCAGCAGAGGGCGACATGAAGGCGCTCAACCAGATCGGCAGTGAAGCGGGCACCGATGTCATCGTGCGTGGCAAGGTCACCGGCGAGTTGACCGGGAAATACGGCAGCTACGGCGGCACCGACCCCTACTACAAGTACACCTTCAACTACCAGTTCAACATCATCCGCCTCTCGGACAGCCGGACGCTACACAGCTTCAGCGACAACTTCACCACCAGCGTGCAGTCCCAGTCGCCGTCTGACGCCTTCCGCGTAGGCGCCGACAAGTGGTCCCGCACGATCGGCCCCCATCTGCGCACCGAGCTGATGAAGTACTGGGCCTTCATGGGACAGAACCACATCACATTCCACCTCGAGGTCCGCAGCATCAAGTTCCGCCCGGCCAAGAAGCTGCGCCAGTGGCTGAAAGAACAGAAGTGGGTGGTCAACGTCTGGCAGGACCGGTTCCGCCAGGGGATCGTCGTCCTGCGGATCGAGAGCAAGATCAGCGTCGAGACCGCAATGGACAAGCTGGATGAGCAGTCAGCGGTGCCGATCGAGATTCAGGACAACGACAAGACACACATCCGCGCCAAGTACGGCAAAGAGGATGAGGATTAGCGAATGAGAACCCACGTCTGTTTCTGTTTACTGTCCCTGTTGGCGCTGGCCCCGCTGGCCACCGCCCAGACGACAGTAACGGTCACCGGTGAGGCGGCCGGCCTGGACCTGGCCGCCAAGGACCGGGCCCTCGAAGACGCCTTCCGCAAGGCGATCGAGAAGGGTGTCGGCACCTACATCTCCAGCCAGTCCGAGACGAAGGACTTCACGCTCGTACGGGACAAGATCTACGCCGAAGCCAAGGGGCTGGTCAAGAACTACAAGATCACCTCGGTGACCAAGTCCGGCGACACGACCCGGGTGACGATCACCGCCACCGTGCTACCGGACGTCTTCCGTAACCGCTGGGACGAGATCCGCAACCTGATTCACCGCAAGAAGCGTCCGCGGCTGATGTGGCTGATCTACGAGATGGGACCGGCGCACCGGCCAGCCGGCACCGGTCACCATGCCTTCGTGACCTACGCGGCCCGCACGCTGACCGGCCGGATGGAAGAGTACTTCCTCAAGCGTAAGTTCTTCCTCGTCGATCGGGAACAGTTCATGACCCTGAAGAAGACCGAGCTGCAGGCTTCGCAGCTCGAGTCCAACCTGGCTCGATTGGTCGCACTCGGCCGCCAGCAAGGGGCCGACATGATCATCTACGGCTATGTCCAGCCCTCCAGGGGTCGGGTCATCACCGTGCCCGGCACGAACATGAAGACCCCCTCTTATCAGGTGGACATCGCAGCCAAGGCGATTCGGGCTGACTCGGCCAAGATCGTCGCCAGCATGACCCGCAGCTACACCGGAACGGGCATGAACTGGGACGCGGCCAAGACCAACGCTTTCAAGAAGGCGGGGACGGAATACTCCAAGCTGCTGATGAAAAAGGTCCTGCGCAGCTGGATCCTGGACGTCAACAATGCCAGCAACGTCAAGCTGGAGGTCAGCCAGATCTCGTTCATGCAAGTCGCCAAGCTGGAGGCCTTCCTCAAAAAACAACGCTGGATCGGCCAGCTCAGCGCGCGGCAGTACTCGAACAAGGTGCAGACGTGGGACATCGAGAGCAAGCTCTCCCCGCGAGACCTGGCGATGAAGCTGGCCACCGCCAAGATCGACGGCGTGACAGTCGAAGTTCAGGGCGTGACCGCCAACACGATCCGCGCCGCGGTGAAATCAGACGACGATTGACGAGGAGATGAAAACGATGAAGCAGCTGGTCATTGTGCTGGCCATGATCTGTGGACTGCTCGCCCTGGCGGCTTGCCAGACCGAGAACCACTATGTCACCGTCGAGCCCCGACGGGTAGCTCCGCGACCGGTGCCGAGAAAGGCGCCGTCGAAGACGGTCATCGAGGAAACCGAAGAGACCGAGACCATCCAGAAGGAAGGCACCATCGTCGACTAGCCGAGCACCATGATCAGTCGCCAGGAACTGCTGCGAGGCCTCCCCCGAGTCGACGACCTGCTCGGCGCACCGGAGGCCCTCACGCTGGCCGAGACCTACTCGCAAGCCGCAGTGCTCGCCATGGTCAGGGACCAGCTGGACCGCCTACGTCAGCGCTTCGTCGCGGGCGAACAATTCGCCGACGACACCCGCGCGGCCATCGAGCCGGCCACGGTGCTGGCCGCCGTCGGTGCGGCGCTAGCCGCGCGGCTCGAGCCGGTCGTCGCCCGGGTGATCAACGCCACCGGCGTGGTGCTGCATACCGGCCTGGGCCGCGCCCCGCTCTCACCCGCCGCGCGAGCCGCAATCGACGACGTGGCCCGCGGCTTCTCCCTGCTCGAGGTCGACCGGGCCACCGGCGAGCGAGGAACGCGGGAGACCTCGGTGGCCGACCTGCTGTGCCGGCTGACCGGCGCCGAGGCCGCGACGGTGGTCAACAACAACGCCGCGGCGACCTTGATCATCCTCGCCGCCCTGGCTCGGGACAGAGAGGTCATCTGCTCTCGCGGACAGCTGGTCGAGATCGGCGGCTCCTTCCGCATCCCCGAGGTGATGGCCGAGAGCGGCGCCACTCTGGTCGAGGTGGGCAGCACCAACAAGACCCACCTGCGGGACTACGAGCGGGCAATCACCGCCAACACCGCTGCACTGCTTCGGGTACACACCTCCAACTACCGAATCCAGGGTTTCACCAAGGAGGTCTCGACCGCCGAGCTGGCCGAGCTGGGACGACGCCACGGCATCCCCGTGATCGACGACCTGGGCTCCGGGGCGCTGGCCGACCTGGCCCCCCATGGCCTGGAGGGCGAGCCGCTTGTCAGCCAGGCCCTGGCGGACGGGGCGACCGTGATCTGCTTCTCCGGTGACAAGCTCCTGGGCGGCCCACAGGCCGGACTGATCGTGGGCAACCAGCAAGAGGTCGCGCGCGTCCGCCGCCACCCATTGTTTCGCGCGGTGCGCCCGGACAAGCTGACGCTGGCCGGCCTCGAAGCGACCCTGCGGCTCTACTTCAACATGGAGCGCCTGGCCGAAAACCACCCCACCTTCAGCATGCTGACCACGCCGGCCGAGCAGATCAAGCCCCGCGCCGATGCGCTGGCCGAGCAGATCCGGGCGGCGGTCCCGACGCTGGCCGTGCAGGTGGTAGCCGATGTATCACAGCCCGGGAGTGGCTCGATGCCCACGGAGGAGATTCCGACCTGGGTCGTACAGCTGAGCTCGCCGGAGTGCTCCGCCGAAGAGCTGGGCAATCGCATGCGTGCGCACACACCCCCGGTCTTCACCCGCGTACAAAAAGAACTGGTCCACCTCGACCCGCGCACCATGCTGCCTGGCGACGAGCAGGACGTGGTGGACGCGCTCCGCACGGCAACCGGCTAGCCAACCAGATGTCCGTCGCCACGTGCGCCATCCGGTTCCTGCCGGTCACACCTGAAAAGGCAGCCGCGGGGGACCGACAGCGCGCTGGCCGTCACGAGCGATACGAGGAGTGAAAGACCGGACCCTCGTCGCGCTGGCGCTGACCCTGACGCTGGTGATACTGGGGGCGCTGATCGCCCCGACGACCGGTGGCCGGGTCTATTTCGCGAGCGACCTGGGCACCCAGAACCTGCCGCTGCGAAAGATCTACGCCAGCCACCTGGCGGCCGGTGACTGTCTGACCTGGAGCAATCGACTGTTCAGCGGCTACCTGATGCACGGCGAGGGCCAGATCGGCGCCTACCATCCTCTGCACTGGCTGTTGTACCGCTTCCTGCCGCTGCCTGTGGCCTTCAACAGCGAGTTGATCCTCAGTTATCCGCTGATGCTGCTAGGGATGTTCCTCCTGCTGCGGCGCTGGGAACTCGATGACGGCCCAGCGCTATTCGGAGCCCTGCTGTTCACCTTCTCGGGCTTCAACCTGTTGCACTTCATTCATCCCAACGCGGTCGAGGTGACGGCCCACCTGCCCTGGCTGCTGCTGTCGATCGACATCGCGTTGCGCAGTGCCGACCCCCGCAAGGTCGCCCTCGCCCGGTTCGCGATAACGCTGTTGACCACCTCCCAGCTACTACTGGGCTATCCACAATATGTCTGGTTCAGCTCCTTGACCGAGCTGTGCTACCTGCTGCTGCGCCGACCGGCAGGCCTGCGTCCACTGCTCGGGCTGGGGCTGGCCAAGGCGCTGGGCATCCTTGGCGGCAGCCTGCAGCTGCTGCCAACGCACGAAGCCGCAGCGCTCTCGACTCGCGCGATCCCGACGACGGCCTTTCGCCACTCCTTCTCGCTGCATCCGTTCAACCTGATCCAGCTCGTGGCGCCCTACCTGATGAAGGGCCGCGTCTACGGCAACTATGCCCACGAGTTCGGCCTCTACAACGGCACCGTCACGCTGGCGCTACTGGCCTGGCTGGTGGTTCGACGAGGCCAGCTCACGCCGAACCACCGGCGACTGGCGCTCGGCGCACTGATCTTGGGCGGGGGAGCCCTCTGGTTGGCCCTGGGCCAATATGGTGGCATCTACCAGATTCAGGCCCGCCTACCACTGATCGGCATGTTTCGCGCACCGAGCCGCTATCTCGTACTCGTCCACCTGGCGATGGCGGTCGGGGCCGCGGTGGCCTTCGCCGACCTGGCTCGCTGCCAGATCCAGCTGGAGTGGAGGCGCTGCTGGCCCTTCGGGCTGCTGATAGCCGCGAGCCTGGGGGCCGCCGCCGTGGCCCTCTGGCCTCGAGCCGCGCATCGGATCGCCGCACCCTGGATGGTGCTGAGCGGGCCCACACTGATGCTGCTTAGTTGTGGTCTGTTACTGGGTGCGGCCCGTGGCCGCAAGGCTCTCCTCGGGATCTTGCTGCTAGTCGGCGTGGCAGACGTCGCCACGTATGGACTGACCTACCTGTGGCGTTACCCGCCGACCATGACGCTCGACGAGCTCAAAAAGCTCACGCCGCCGCCGGCCGAAGCGACACGCCACCGGCTGGTCGGGTGTAGCTCCGCGCTGTCCCTGTCGGGCCACCGACTGGCGGACGGCTACGCTGGACTGTTCCCCCGCCGCGTGCTGGATCTCGAGTTGCCTGTCGCCAAGCGTCTGGCCCAGGTGGGCTGGGCCTTCGATCGAGGCTCATGGCGCCCGATTCCCGGTCCACTCCCCCGCGTTCGACTGGTCGCCCGAGCACAGGTCAGCAACGATCCCGGCAAGGATGTGACACGGATCGACGTGGAAACCACCGCGCTCGTCCCCACGCCCCTCTCGTTGCGCAACGGGCCCCCGGGATCGGCCCGCCTGCGCGTCGACCGGCCGGGCCACCTCGATGTGGAGACCACCGCCCCGAGCCCGCGGCTGCTGATCCTGTCGGAGAGCTACCACACCGACTGGACCGCGAGAATCGGCGGAAAGCCCGTCGCCGTCATACCTGTCTACGGCGACTTCATCGGCTGCGTGGTCCCTGGCCGAAAGGCGCGGGTTCAGTTTCGCTTCGAGTCTCGCAGCTTGCGCCTGGGAAAGGGCTTGAGCTTTGTGGGGCTGCTCCTCGCCCTGGTCTGGCTCATCGTCGCTCTCGTCGCCGGCAGAGGTACAACCCCCGCGGATGCCTCCGCTCCATCCGATAGTGCGCCTTGAACCAGGACACCCCGGCGCCGTCTTGCGGTGCATGGTGCGTCAGCAGCAGCCAGAAAACAGGCGTGTCGGCAAGCTTCCGGCTCAGCTCGTCGGGACCCAGATAGCGCGGGGTAATCTGACCGACCAGGGGCGTGTCGACCTTGATCTCCAGCCCCCGACGCTCGGCGTAATAGAGAAATGGGGCCACCCCACCGGTGATGTAGATCTGCTCGACCCGCGGCCTGCTACCTTCGACGACGCTGACGATCTCACGCCACGGATACTTGTCTCCCGGCTCATACTGCTCGGCCAGCCTGGGAGCCGTCAGTGTCAGGATGAGCACAACTGCTGCCCACGTGAAGACTCGCGGCAGCCGATCGAGCCCCTGGGCGATGAGCAGCCAGTAGGCCGGAAGGCAGAACAGGAAGTAGTGAGCGACGAAGACGGGCGTCATCAACTGGCCGTGCAACCAGATCACGACCGGCGACAGGAACCAGCTGAGCAGAAAGACCAAGCCATCCAGCTCGGCCGATGCTTGCTTGTTCCGGGTGCGCCAGACATGGATCAGCCCGTATGCCACCAGGCAACACAGAATCGCCACCATCAGCTTGCCCGCACTCGAAGAAAAGCGCCAGAGTAGGTGATAGTAGCTCCTGATATCGGGCTGGCCGACCCACCACTGACCCCTGCGAACCTGCATCTGATGTACGGTGACCAGCAGGCCCCAGGGCGCAAACAGTGCGGCCAGCAGCACCAGGCCTTTCGCCCGAGCGCCCCAGATCGGCCGCCGCATCAACAAATGATGAGCGGCCTGGGACCCGAGAATGAGCCAGCCAAACAGGTGCGTGTAGATCGCGGCCAGACTGAAACCAAGCCACAACAACAGGTCCCGCCGGCTCTGGGCCCGGTGGCTGCGCCAGTAGTAGAGGGCCGACCCCAGGCAGAAAGTCAGATGCCAGGCGTACATCCGGGCTTCCTGGGCATAGTAGATCTCGAATCTCGAGATGGCGCCCAGGAAAAGAGCCAGCAGCGCGCCCCAGTCGCCGAGCAACTCCCGGCCGAGCAGGAACAGTAACCCCAACCCGAGCATATCCGCGACGACAGAGAGCAGCCGGGCGGAAACCTCCGCGTTGCCGAGCACCGACGTCCAGGCCCGCAGCATCAGAAAATATAGCGGGGGGTTCGTTTCCGACTGGATCAACATCGGCAGGAACTGATCGAGCGTGGTCGAGGCATTGTGGAGCGACGAGGCCTCGTCGAACCAGATGCTCTCCAGCCCCAGCTGGTGCAATCGCAACAGCAGTGCCGCGACCAGAAGGGCAATTGCGAGTCGTTTTGCGCGACGCCGGGCAGACATCTTTCAGACCATACTCACGACCAGAGGGCATCGCTATCCTAATCAGGACCCGGCGACAAAATGTGTTGAGGCGGGGCAGGCGAATTGCTACGCTCTTGCCTTCACCATTTTTCGGCACTCGGAGAACTCTCTCATGAGGCTGCCCTGGGTTCAGGCCTTCCTCCCCGGAGTCCAGCGACTCCAGAGCCTGGCGACGCAGAACTGACGACATTCGTGAGTCACAGTCGCTCCGACAGACGAGCCATCCGCTGGGTGATCCTCCTCGTCGCCCTGCTTCCCTTCGTCCTGTTCTACTGGACCATGCCCTTCGTCAGCGAGTGGACGATCGGAAACGACTACCTGCTATTTTCCATCCAGACTCAGATGGAATTGAGCTTCTGCCTCGAGACCGGATCCTTTCCGCTGTACGTGCCCGGGTTCGCTGGAGGCCGATCCTCGGCGGCCCTGACGTTGGGGGAGGTTTTCCACCCCCTTTCCCGCCTCGCGGCCTGGCTCCCCGGATACTGGAGCGGATATGCCCTGGATTGGAATACCTGCTTGCGGCTGGTATCGCTCGGCTTGACCCACCTGCTGTTGTTTGTATTTCTGTTACGACTCCGACTGGCCCCCACCTTCGCCTTTCTGCTGTCGATGATCGCTGTATACAACCTGCGAACACTCGACCTGTTTCGCTACGGCTCCTCCCTCGAAAGCTACACCGGGTTCATCCTCCTCTGCGTTGCCATTGGGTACTACTGCCTCGACTCGGCCCGCTCCGGTCTGCTTGCAATCACGGGCGCCTGCTACTGGCTGATAACCAGTGGCCACCCGCAGATGACCTACTTCGGCCTCCTCGGGGCGGGCTTCTTCACCCTCGTCGCCCCCTTCTTCGTCGGTGCCATGCTCCCCGACTGGCGTCTGCGACAGGGACTGTTCGGCTTCTATCTCAAGGTGGGACTATTCACGGCCCTCGGTCTGGCGCTCTGCATGGCCTATCTGGCCCCGCTCTATTTCGACTTCATCTCCGACAACGCCGGCAGAGTTGCCGCGGATTACTCCTGGGCAGCCAACGCATTTCTCGACTCGCTGCTGGGATCGCTGGCCAGCTTCTTTCGCCCGCTGCGAGCCGACGTGCATGGCGCTTTCGGTGGCTCATCGATGTTTCTGGTTGCCGCCCTTGCGCCCCTGTTGTCACTGGTGTCGAGGAAGCGCGTCCCGCCGAGTGTCTGGGCCTTGTGGCTGTTCTGCCTCCTCGCCATGATGTACATGCAGGGCCCGAGAACCCCGCTCCACTGGCTGACCTGGAAATATCTCCCCCTCGCCGGGAAGTTTCGCATCGCGGGGAGAATTTCGCTGGTGCTGCCCTTCATGTTGACGATGATCCTCGCCTGGGTTTTTCGGCCCTCCAGTGGGGGCCCGCCGACTGCGGAGAATTCGAGATCAGCCTCACCCACCACGGCGGTCGCGATCGCCTCGCTGATCGTGCTCGGGAGTCTCGTGCTGCTCCAGTCGATGCTGGAGCCGAAACCGAGCCCGTTTAGCCCAACCAGCATTCGCAGGGTTCCCGGATGGATCGCAGATCCTCGAAGAACAGCTAGGCAGCCACCGGGTCCTGATGACCCCCTCCTGCTCGGCGGCACTCGAGCTGGCCACCATGCTCTGCGGCCTGGAGCCCGACAGCGAGGTGCTTCTCCCCTCCTACACGTTTGTCTCGACAGCCAACTGCATCATGCGCGCTGGAGCCCGGCCAGTGTTCGTCGACATTCGACCGGACACGCTCAACATCGACGAGAAACAGATCGAGAGCGCCCTGACACCTCGCACCCGAGCGATCATTCCAGTTCATTACGCCGGAGTGGGGTGCGAGATGGACGCCATCATGGCTCTCGCGGACAAGCACGGGCTAGTGGTCATCGAGGATGCAGCCCAAGCGGTGAACTCCTACAAGAACGGCCGGGCGCTGGGCTCGATCGGACACCTCGGGGCCTTCAGCTTCCACGAGACAAAGAACTACACCTGCGGCGAGGGCGGGGCCCTCTGCATCAACAAGCCCGAGCTTGAGCGGCGCGCCGAGATCATCCGCGACAAGGGAACCAACCGGCAGGAGTTCTTTCGCGGCGAGGTCGACAAGTATACCTGGGTCGAGGTCGGCTCTTCCTTCGTGCCCAGCGAAATCTGTACGGCGTTCCTCTGCGCCCAGCTGGAGGCCATGGAAGAGATCGCCCATCGTCGCAAGCGGATCTACGAGTTTTACACCGAAAGGCTGGCCCCCCTGGAGCAGGGAGGATCTCTGTGCTGCCCTTTCATCCCCGAAGACTGCCAGATCAACCACCACATGATCTACATTCTTCTCGAGAACGAAAAAACCCGCAGTGCCCTGATAGAGCACCTCAAGGAGCGGAACATACACGCGGTCTTCCACTACGTTCCCCTGCACAGCTCCCCGATGGGCGAAAGCCTCGGCTTCAGCAAGGGCATGCTGCCAGAAACCGAGAGCGTGAGCCAGAGGTTGCTCCGCCTGCCCATGTTCTACGAGATCACCGAAGAGGAGCAATCCAGGGTGGTCGCCGCAATCTCCTCTTTCTTCGGGGCCTGACGAGAGGAGAGACGCCCCGCCGACCGGCCCCAGCGGGAGGCGATCCGACACGGCGCCCTCCGATCCGAGCTAACCGTGGAGCCCCCGAACCGGGCTCGATATCCTTGTTAAAGCGGGCTGACTTAAGGGGTTGCCTCGCGCCTGCCGAATTGCTACGCTTTTCCCTTCCCATTTTTCAAGCACACGGAGAGGTACCTCATGAGGACGCTCCTGGTCTGGGTCGCGGTATGCCTGCTAGCCACACCCAGCGCAATGGCCCAGAACAAGCCGGCCACGGCAAAGAAGCCGAAGAAACCGGCCGCCGCCAAGAAACCCGGAGGCCAGAAAACGCCGGCAAAGAAGCCCAAGGAGGGCAAGAAGCTGCCCGCTCCGACCCACGCCTACACCGGCCTCACGCTGCATGACGGAACCGGCAAGGTCATCCCCAACGCGACCCTGCTGGTCGGCCAGGGCAAGATCGTCGCCGCCGGCCCAGCCGCCAAGGTCAAGATCCCACCCGGTGTCTACGCGATCGCCTTGAAAGGCAAGCAGGTCATTCCGGGCTTGATCGACGCCAACAGCCGACTGTTCCTGGCGAGCGCCTCCGAGGCGCGCGGCAGCAGCACGGTCAACGAGCTCAAGGACGGCCTCAACCTGTTCGACAGGAATGCGCGATCAGCCTTGAGGCGCGGGGTGACCAGCGTCCATCTGGCCCCAACCGGCCCCCGTTTCGGCGGCCAAGGCGTTCTGGTCAAGCTCACACCTGACGGGGCCCAGACTGGTGCCGTTGCAGTCCCAAATGCTGGCGTGACAGCCACTTACGTGCTGCGCTCTGGTGCCAGCGCGACACCCGCCGCTTATCTGAGCGTTTACGACCGCTACAAGGCCGAACTGGAGCGGGCCGTCGACTACAAGGAAAAATGGGACAAGTACGAGAAGAAGCTGAAGAAATACAAGCAGGACCTGGCGGCCTGGGAAAAGAAGGAGAAGGCGCGCAAGGCGGCTGAGGCCAAGAAGAAGGCCGATGGGGCCAAGAAGAAGGCCGATGGGGCCAAGAAGAAGGCCGAAGAGGCCAAGAAGAAGGCCGAAGAGGCCAAGAAGAAGGCCGAAGAGGCCAAGAAGAAGGCCGAAGAGGCCAAGAAGAAGGCC
>PVBE011313293.1_pt1 | contig 34866 bp, 27 predicted proteins | sample 1631181 | NCBI WGS metagenome assembly PVBE01 (sample SAMN08397723, study PRJNA350692) | Marine metagenome, whole genome shotgun sequencing project. | isolation source: water | place: Pacific Ocean | collected 2012-04
CAAATATTACCAGCTCAACCTCACGACCCATCCAACGCAACACTGCAAACAACTGCTCCGCCTGCTCAAGCGGAACACGATGATCTTCATCACTGTGAACAATTAGAAGTGGCGTATGCATATCTTCTGCATAAGCAACAGGAGATCGACGCCAAACTTGCTCTAGATTACTCCAAGGATCTTCTCCAGTCTCGTTGCGAGTACCCTCAGGACCATTGTCGGCAGTACCTACCTTACTCAAATGGTTAACGATCGAACGTTGTGCCACAGCAGCTGCGAACCGATCAGTATGACCAACAATCCAGTTGGTCATGTAACCACCACAACTACCGCCAGTTACCCCCATGCGCTTCTCGTCCACATAACCACGCGCGATCAATTCATCAACCCCCACCATCGTCTGTTCGTAATCCCTGCCACCTTGATCTCCTTCACTAGCCACTGTCCAGGCCTGGCCATAACCAGCCGTAGTACCAATCGCATTAAAATACGCAACCAGATAACCAGCATTAGCTAAACTCTGAAACTCATGATTGAAATCCCAGGAAAACATAGAACAATGTACATATAACACGAGTGGGTATTTGCGTTTCTCATCAAATCCAGGAGGCTTCATCAACCAAGCATGTACTTTCTCTCCTTGGCCAGCATCAAACCAATACATCTCTGGAGTCCCCAGCCAATGATCTCGCAACCATGGGTTTATATCAGTCAAACAACTACTTTCACCTTGTTCCCAAATATATATGTCACCAGGACTAGATGGATCTGCTAAACCATAAGCCACATTACCACCTACAGCAGGACTGTACTCAAAAACCACTTGCTCGCCCTTGATCAATAATTCTTTGTTGCCTTTAACATCAATGCGATACAAATTTGTCGCAGCTTGCTCTGTCAACAGAAAATAAATCCAAGGATCTCCACTAGCCCACTTGAGCGTCACATTGGTCAAGCTTGGCCGCTGATCAGCCACTCCATAGTTGCCAACCTCTTGATCCAATCCAGGCGCAAGTTCGTGTGCTGTTTGTTTCTCCACATCTGCTAAATATGGGGTCATGAAAATCCTACGGTTAGTAGGAGCAGGATGTGTATGACCAGCAAAGGCAATATATTTATCGTCTTCGCCCCAGACTGGACTATGACATTTACCAACCCAATCTGGCAAAAGTCTGAAAGGTGCCCCTCCAGGATGGTCACAAATAAATATCTGGCCTTGACCAAGCTCTGTATTTTGCTCACGGGCAACACCAATAAACGCTAAACGCTCCCCCTTATTACTCCATTTTGGCTCCGCATAATCACACTCACTATGAGTGATTTGACGCAGTGCACTAGAATTCAATTCCAATACCCAGATCTGCAAAAAACGATCATGTACCCAACCTACACCATCTTGCTTGTAACGTAAGCGTCGTACAACTTTAATGGCTGGTTTAGGTACGCCATCGCGCGGACCTCTATCATCTGGATTAGCTACAGGAGTCCAACGTACTCCAACAAGCCTCTCTCCACCAGCTGACCAATCCAAACTGGACAAAGGCTCTCCATCAACCTCAAAAATCTCTTCCTCTTCAGTTTCAACAGAATATATATGCACTGCACTGCCTACCACATCGGCTTCTACAGAGCGCCAAGAGTAAGCTAAACGACTGCCATCTTTGCTCCATGCTATTGCTGAAGCTACACCAACCTCAGGCGTAAGACACTTGCCCTCGGAACTGTTCACACTCCTGAGATATACACGTGAGATATAACCATTAGTATCTGAATGTGGCTGTTTTACTGTGTAGGCTACTGTTTGACCATTCGGACTAAGAGTGATTTCATCTGCCCAAGAAAACTTGAGCAAGTCCTCTGCAATTAACCCACGCTGTACACTACCGTATTTGCTATTCGCAATATCCATAATCTAATACCAATAATATACCAATCAATCTTCAGGATAAGCCCAACTATGTGCATGAGGCTGAATTAACTCAATAGTAAAACCGACTCCGTCATCTGGATAAACAAATGCTTCATATCCATCGTTAGCATCAAAAATCTTGTCTTGATAGATAGGTATATTATTTTCGTTTAGATACCTAATATCATTCTCTATCGTATCCGTCTGTAAGGCAAGATGTTCCAACTCTTGCCCACGCTCTTGAAGAAATTTGTTGACACGAGATTCAGGGTTCCAGTTCTGCACAATGTGCAACCAACATTCGTTTCCCAGCAAAACTCGTGCATCAAGCTGCATACCTTGCCCTTGATCATCACGGAAATCACGAGCAGGCAATCCAAACAGATTCTCAAATCTTTCACATGCTGACTTTAAATCATCAACACCAACGCCTATATGATGAAGTCGAAGCAGACCCATTGTATCGCTTACAGATTCATTGCCTACATCCTCAGGATAAGTCCAACTTGTATCATGGGGTTGAATCAATTCAATAGTAAAACCAATCCCATCGTCAGGATATACAAAAGCCTCATATCCATCATTGGCATCGAAAATCTTGTCTTGAAAAATGGGCACGCCCATATCACGAATACGTTGCACATCAGTCTCTATGTCATCAGTTTCCAAAGCTATATGCTCAAGCCCTTCACCAACATTTTCCACGAATTGATAAACTCTCGAGTTAGGATCCCAGTTATGCACAATATGAATCCAACAATCATTTCCAAGTAAAATCCGAGAATCATACTGCATACCTTTACCCTGATCGTCACGGAAATCACGGGCCTTTAAACCAAACACCTTTTCGAATTTGTTGAGAGTAGTTTGAAAATCCTTTACCGCAATGCCAATATGCTGTACACGAACAATTGTCATACCACTAATCTCCTATTAATTACTATGCGAATTCACAAGTACAATTTATATATTACGCATATGTTGTCTGACTAAACTGCAGAGACACGCTAATTCTACCACCAGCAAAAATTTGTCTCTGGAAGCTAATAATCTAGAGTAGATGATCTACCGTAATGCTTTGTAAAATTGAGGTAGCTGCAATGAATAAAGCCCGCCTTCAGCGGGCTTTATTTCCCTTCGCTATTCTACTGGTACATTCATTGCGTCCCAATCGGATTGGCTACAAAACTTCGTCACATTACGACCATCAGGAAGTTTTCCACGAAACGCATAACGAGTTCTTACCGAACCATTCTTTGTAGTAGAAGTATAACTAGTCTTCTTTATCTGACCATCTTGAAGCGTAACCTTCTCGCGGTTCTTTACATCATAAAACTCTACTGACATTATACTGGCCTCCTTACCGGAAGTTTGGGATGACAGCAGCGGGCCTGCCATCATGTATTCATAAAAATATTGTTTTGCCCGAGGCCCTGCTCGAGACAGACTAATAAACTAATCGGTAAAACTACCATGATCTTACCGTACGACAGGTATTAGCACTATTCAGATTATACACTAAATGTTACTCAGTATGTATACTGAATACAACCAAAGAATAGCCTATATAATATGAACACTTAAACTAACAATCACAGTATTTTGTCATATCAATTGTACACAATAAGACACAGAAACCAATTCAAAATATAATGAGTAAATTTACTATAAGTAATAGTGTCGAAAATATTCGTAGACACTCGCTAGAGCAGAAACTTCAACATAAATTAGGAAATGCGATTTATCATCCTTGTTTGACATATGATACACTCTTCACACTGTGCAGTAAGCCTAGAATCAGGAGGCAAAATGCCGACCAAAATAACAATGCCAAAACTAGGTGAAAGCGTAGTGGAAGGCACGATCAACAAATGGCTGGTCCAAGAAGGCGATCAAGTACGACAATATGATCCTATTCTTGAAATCACTACTGACAAAGTGGACGCAGAGATACCCTGTAGCACAAATGGAATAATACTTAAATTGCTTGTTTCTGAGGGTGATACAGTACAAGTAGGTGGGCTGTTGGGTTGGATAGGAGAACCTGATGAAGTTATCGAGACTAAACCAAATGATGGTTCAACTGTATCAGGCTCGACCAAATCGGCATATTCTTCACATAGCACATCCCCAGCAACCCAGGAAATCTACATGTCTCCAGTAGTCAAAAAGATGATTTCAGAAAACAATCTTGACATCACTCAAATAAAGGGTACTGGCCGAGAGGGCCGAATTACCAAAAAAGATGTGCAAACCATTATTAATACAAAAGACGATAATGCAACGCCTGAGCCATCAGCTACAGAGCAAGCTATGACTCCAATGCGCAAAGCAATTGCCCAACACATGGTACATAGCATTCATACTTCGGCCCACGTCACCACTGTCTTTGAAGTAGACATGACCAATGTTACTAACCATCGAAAAATAAATAAGGCATCGTATGCAAACGATAATATCAACCTGACATATACCGCTTACTTTCTTTACGTATCTGCTTCGACTCTGTCATCTCACAAAGCAATGAACAGTACACTTGTGAATGACAAAGTGTTGATAAAGGATGATATTAATGTCGGGTTTGCAGTTTCATTAGAAGAGGATGGCCTAATAGTGCCTGTCATTCGAAATGCTGATAAAAAAACTCTTAGCAAATTAGCGTATGAACTCAATGATCTAGCGACGCGTGCCCGTAACCATGAGCTGCAGCCAGATGAAGTACAGTATGGCACATTCACAATAACAAATCATGGTGTCTTTGGTTCTGTAGTAGCAACAGCAATAATAAACCAACCTCAGTGCGCGATCATGGGAATAGGGCCAATACAAAAACGTGTAGTAGTAATAGAGGATATAATGGAAATTCGTCCTATGGCGTACATATCCCTCACCTTCGACCATCGCATAATAGACGGAGCGTACGCCGATAAATTTTTAAAGAAAGTCAAAAATGAATTGGAGCAATGGGCATAATATGAACTATGACATGTTGGTGATCGGCGCCGGACCCGGAGGATATGTATGCGCCATACGAGCCAGTCAATTAGGACAAAAAGTAGCCATCATCGATAAGGAGTGGCTAGGTGGAGTATGCTTGAACATTGGTTGTATACCTAGCAAAACACTTCTCAAGAACGCAGAAATTGCCGATATTATCCGCAACCGAAGCAAAGAATTTGGTTTCACTTTTGACAATATAGATATTGATTATAGTGTTGCTGTCCGTCGATCACGAAAGGTGTCACAGAGACTAACCAAAGGCATCGAATATCTGATGAAGAAAAACAATATAGATGTATATATGGGTAGTGCCCATATCCAATCAATTAACGAAATAGAAATTGCTCAGACAAATGGAAAAATCACAACGATTACTGCCGACAACGTTGTGATTGCCACCGGAGCAAGACCAATAACTCCCAATGAATTCAAAATAGACAATAGAAACATTGTTACATACAGAGATGCCATACTACAAGACAAATTGCCTAAATCAGTAGTCATTATTGGAGGTGGAGCTATCGGAGTAGAATTCGCCACCATCTGGAATTCGTATGGAAGCGAAGTCACAATCGTCGAGATGATGAATAACATACTGCCAATGGAAGATATTGAAATTAGTACCGAACTCACAAGATCATTCACTAAAGCTGGTATACGAATACTGAAAGACTCAAAAGTAGAAGAAATCAGTCTGGAAGATCAAAATGTCACCATTACAATCTCAAATGAAAGTGGTCACAATTCTATTCAAGCCGAACAAGTACTAGTAGCAATTGGATTTACTCCCAACATAGAGGGTTTAGGTCTAAATGCCATGGGTGTTACAAAAGATCCACAAGGCTTCATACAAGTCGATGACAACATGTCTACAAACATAGAAAATGTGTATGCTATTGGGGATGTAACCGGCAAACTTCTACTTGCACACGTGGCAACTGCACAAGGCATTGTGGCAGCAGAAACAATTGCTGGACACCCAACTGTACAGCTTAACTACAAAATGCTGCCTAAAGCTACCTACTGTCACCCAGAAGTAGCATCATTTGGTTACACTGAGGCCGAAGCTCTAGAAGCCGGGTATAATACTAGAGTATCGAAATTTAGATTCAGCGCAAACGGTAAAGCGCTTAGTCTAGGAGACCATAGTGGTTGGATAAAGATAGTCAGCAATGATAAAAATCATTACATTCTCGGTGCCCATATGATTGGTCCACAGGTTACCGAGCTATTACCAGAATTATCATTGGCATACAACGCAAAATTAACTGCTGAAGATATAGCTAAAAACATTCATGCACATCCAACACTCTCCGAAGCAATAATGGAAACTGCACAGGGCTTAGTTGATGAAATGATCCACGCTTAACAACACTATTTGCAAATATATTTCTAATCATTGCTCAATATAATACTGGCGAAAAATGCCTGACATAGACGTTTCTACCAAATTTTATGAAATCACGTTTTATTGACAAATCAATCTTATTCCAAAAACTAGTGCCCACATTACTTGTTGTATGTAGCATTACATTAATTCTTCTAATACCATTAGCAATTTGGGTGGCATATGGACCTATGTCGAATCAAACCGATACTGTCACAATTGGCAATAGCAACAACATTTTGTTGCCTATACTATCAGCTGGTCTGATGATAGTATTTGCTATATTTGTACTCAACAGATATATATCTAGCAACAAGATACACTTTTTTTTCTGGGGTACTGGATTACTGATGTTTAGTGTTGTCAGCCTATCAGAAATATATCTGTCAATGCAATGGAATAGGTGGGCATTCTTCTTTTGGTACTTTTTCGGAGCCGTACTCAATGCGGCCTGGATTGGACAAGGAACAATCTGCTTGCTGTTATCGAGCAAGTGGCTGCGACCTACTATTACACTACTTTTATTTGCCAGTTCAACTGCCTTAATCGTAATGCTTCAAACTATGTCATTGTTAGACGTTTCAAAATTCGATAACACCATCATTATGAATGCACAATACCGTAATATAATGCCTGCACCACTTGAAGGTGGCATCATTCGACTCATGACACCTTTCTTTAACGTGTATGGAGCAACATCTCTGATTGGTGGAGCAGTATGGTCGGCATATCTTTTTTGGCGGAAGAGCATACTCCCAAATCGGGTAATTGGAAACATTCTCATAGCTATAGGTGCCATTATTATCAGTACCACCAGCATTCTTACAAGAATAGGGGTCAGCAAATGGTGGCATCTAGGAGAACTACTAGCTGCTATATTGCTGTTTGTAGGATTTATATTTGCCTCTCGACAAACATACGCAAAAGTGTCCAAAAACACAGCAATGTTTACCAGACAGTCCGTGGTTGATTATACAAATGAATAGAACACAAATCCTTCGTCTAGGATTGTTTCAAATGGCCGCAGGAGGCCTATCTGTGATATTTCTAGGTGTTCTCAACAGAATCATGCGAGTAGAGTTAGGAATGGACTTATTACTAGTCAGCTTCCTAATAGGTGGAGGACACTACATGGGAGCTGTAGTAGCGATACCATTTGGACATTTCTCAGACACACATCGTGTAGCAGGTTACAGACGAACTATTTATATCATCATGGGAACAATTGTTACCATTACCATACTGATTCTATCTCCTCAAATGGCAGCTTGGGTGTCTTATAAGACTACTATCTTACGCATCACAATTGCCTTCATTTTCTTCTTATTGGAAGGCATTTCCACATTCCTGGCAGGCACAGCCTACTTAGCTCTTATAGCCGACCTCACAAAACCCAATGAGCGCGGATCGGCAGCAGCTTTAGTGTGGACATTATTAATGGTTGGAATAATCATCACTGGCATAGGTTCTGCATCATATATGGAGATTTACTCATTTGACCGCATAATAATTCTATGCTCAATCACCTCTGCAATAGCACTATTAATGACTCTTATAGCACTATGGAAACAAGAAGATCGTACTAATGACAAGATATCGCAACCTGAAAGTCTACTGAAAGCAGTCAACACAATGATAAGCAGTCAAACAGCTCGTCGGTTTGCTGCTTTTCTGCTCCTAGGAATGTTCTCATATTTTATGCAGGATGTTATATTGGAACCATTTGGCGGAGAAGTGTTTGGCCTGTCGGCAGCTGAGACTACGAGATTCAATTCATATATGGGTATAGGCCTAGTAAGTGCCATGTTATTTGGAGGAATGTACCTAACTCCACGAATTGGAAAACGTAGAGTAACCACTCTAGGATGCTGGATAATTGCTATATCTTTTACTGGGTTAGCTATAAGCGGTTTCTTGGAAAATGGACAAACACTTAATCCAATAATCGGATTGTTAGGTCTAGGAGCAGGATTTTTTACAGTCGGAAGTGTTGCTTTAATGATGGATATGACCGCCACACAGCATATAGGACTTTTTGTTGGAACTTGGACACTAGTCCAAGCAGTAGCTAAAGGTCCTGCAGCAATTCTATCAGGCGGATTTCAACAAATGTTTTCATCCTTAGGATTATTGCCTGGCCAAGCTTACGGATCTGTATTCTTGCTTGAGGCAATCGGTATTGTTTCGGCTATGATTGTACTCAACGGAGTAACTATAGAAAACTTTAGGGAAGAAATGAAGTCGGCATTGGTAAACGATCCTATAAGCATCGACTAATCACGTGATACTAAGATTTAGATAATACATCCAATTGCGTTTCCACCGCAAGATTAGGTAATCTGTAAATCTAACCTCCTATATAGGACATCTCTACCGGCGATACTCGATGTGATTGCTTGCTGCGCAATTCAGAATAACGATCATCTCGATTCTTCCAAAGTGACGATACTACATCAACTATTTTCTCATCAGATGCATTATTCCTCAATAGTGAGCGAACATCATAGCCTGATGAAGCAAATAAGCAGGTAAACAATTCACCTCTAGCTGACAATCGCAACCTACTACAATCACCACAAAATGGCTGCGAAACCGAGGAAATCAACCCAATCTCCCCACTTCCATCTGTATATTTCCAACGATTAGCCACTTCCCCGCCATAATTAGGGGCTATAGGCTCAAGTGGCAATTGTGCTCCAATTAACTCCACAATTTCTGATGATGGAACTACCTCATCGAGTCTCCATCCATTGCTATCGCCAACATCCATATATTCAATAAAACGAAGAATATGTCCGCTCTCTCTAAAATGCTTTGCCATTGGAACAATACTGGCAAGATTGACACTACGCATTACAACCATATTAATCTTTATAGGACTTAATCCAGCAGATGCCGCATTATTAATGCCATTTATTACTTCATCAACGGAAAATTCTACATCATTGAGTGATGCAAATGTATCATTGTTGAGAGAATCGAGACTAACCGTAATGCGCTGTAAACCAGCCTCTCTAAGTGCTAGGCACTTATCTTGTGTTAGCAGTGAACCATTTGTAGTGAGTGTCAAATCCAAACCTGGAATTAAAGCCAACATTTTTATTAGATACTCTATATCTTTCCGTAATAATGGATCACCGCCTGTTATCCGTACCTTGGTAATTCCTAGATTAACAAGCAGTCTAACAAAACGAACAATTTCCTCGTACGATAACATTTCACTTCTGGATAGATAGTTATAATCCGAACCAAACACCTCTTTAGGCATACAATATACACACCGAAAGTTACAACGGTCTGTAACAGAGATGCGCAAATCTTTCAATGGACGAGAAAATTTGTCTAAAACCATAACATTTTTACCCACTAAATATAAATGATACCACCCCTCTAATTATTAGTAGTGATAAGTATAATTGTGATTATATGACAATACATACGAAATCGTTTGTTGCACTAGAGATGCCACTAGTACTGGAACAACTAGCTGAGCATTGCCAATTCTCTGCAAGCAGAGAATTGGCAATGAGTTTACGTCCCGCCAATAGCATTGAGGTATCTGACTATCGACTGAATGAAACCACTGAAGCGAGAACGTTCCTAAACGATCATCCGCATACTAGCATAGAAAACGTCTCTGATGTACGAGATGAGATTAATAGGGCGAGACTATCTGCCATTTTACAACCCGTAGAACTTGTTCGCATTAGAAGTATATTAGTTGCATCAAGAGAACTAAAGAAAACTATATTGGCCGCTAGCAATGAAACCAAAATCCTATTTCAACAAGCGCAGATCATTGTGGATCTGCCGAATCTAGAAGATGCTATTGGTCGTTGTCTAAATGAACAAGCAGAAGTATTAAGTACAGCTTCTACAGTATTGGAAGAATTGCGTGAGAAAATCAAAGACACCAATAATGACCTTCTACAAAAACTTGAGCATATAACTAATAACCCTAACAATATCAAGTTCTTACAAGAATCGATAATAACACAGAGGTCTGACCGATACGTAGTACTGCTAAAATCCAACTTTAAGGGTCGCATTCCTGGGATTGTGCATGGGGAGTCCACATCAGGTTCTACGCTATTTGTAGAACCTATCGTAACAGTAGATCTAAACAATCAATTACAACAATTGCAAATAGATGAACAGAAAGAAATTATGCGAGTCTTACAAATTCTGTCAGAAAAAGTGGGCAAGTATGCCAACAAAATTGAGAACAATGTAGAAACAATTGCTATATTAGATTTAGCTTTTGCACGTGCCAAACATGCTGAAGCACTCACTGCTACGCAACCCATATTGCTTCCATGGGACGAAGACAACAATCAAACCTCAGACAATATCAGTCATGGATGTACAATAAAATTACTAGGTGCAAGACACCCATTATTATCAAAAAATGATGTGGTAGCCATCGACTTTGTAATCGACAACTATACGAAGGTAATTGTAATCACGGGTCCAAACACTGGAGGAAAAACAGTCAGCTTGAAAACAATCGGCCTATTGTCCTTGATGGCAGCAAGTGGTCTGCATATCCCGGTAGAACCAGGATCAGCACTGCCAATATTCAGCGGAATTTTTGCAGACATAGGCGATGAACAATCTATTAAGCAGAGTCTATCAACATTTTCCTCTCATATAAACAATATTAAAAGCATCAAAAATATAGGCTCCAGATCATTAGTGCTCCTTGATGAGATAGGCGCTGGCACAGACCCAGGCGAAGGTTCAGCACTTGCTCAAGCACTGTTAGAATACATTCTAGAAAAAGAATCAGTAGCTGTAGTTACCACTCATTATCAGAGACTAAAGCTTTTCTCGCACAATACCGATCGTGTACAAAACGCAAGCGTGGATTTTAATCCTAAAACGCTGCAGCCATCATATGGCTTAACAATAGGACTACCTGGAAGATCTAACGCACTCACTGTTGCTAGCAACCTAAACATACCAAAACAAATAATTGGTCGTGCTAGACAATTATTAAATCCGGAAGATCAGAAAGTAGATTCGCTGCTTGCTGACATATATGAACATCGTGAGATAGCAGTAAAGGCTAACAAGCAACAAGAAAATATAAGACAACAACTGGAAACACAAAAGTCGGAATTGCAAATGCGATTGGATCGGATAGATGAAGAGAAACGTAATATTCTATTGGCTGGACGCAAACAAGTAGAAAAAGAATTAGAAAGCATACGTTCGGAAATAAGCAAAATACGTCGCCAGTTAAAACAATCTGAATTGCACAATCAAGTCTTGGGAGACGCAGAAAAAAAGGTTGGCGGTCTTGAAATGAAGCCTGTCCTATTACCCAAGGACAGAAAATCTTATGACGATATAACATCACCAAATGACATCCGTCTAGGAGATCAAGTATACATTGCTAGGTTACGAACCAAAGGAGTAATTGTTAAATTGCAGAACGGCGAAGCTGAAATACAAATAGGACGCCTGCGCATAAAATCACTAATAGATGAATTGCAGTTAAAGAAAAATACTGGTGAGGATAGCAGTAATACCAAAAACACAACAGTGAATGTGTCGATTGAATCTCCTGGAATGGAATTGCACTTACGGGGACAACGTATCGAGGATGGTTTAGAGAAGCTGGATGATTATCTGACTAAAGCAGTCATAGCAGAATTGCCATGGGTGCGTATCATACATGGCAAAGGAACAGGACAAATGCGAGAAGCTGTACGACAGGCCCTCAAAGCTCACTCTGAAGTAAAATCGTTCCGCACAGGAGAACAAGGAGAAGGGGGTGATGGTGTAACAGTGGCTGTACTAGAATAGAAAGAGATTAACTACAAGAAACACAAGATAAAGAACGCATCACAAACAAGCTATTTAGAGTAAGCTCCTTTCCAACCGCAAATTATCGAGAATTTTAGAAACTGAATAACTGCGGTTAAGCACGTAGAAATGTATGCCCGACACTCCAGAATCCCATAACCCTTGTACTTGACAAGTAGCATACTCTACACCCATTGCTCGAGCACCCTCATCGTCATTTTCGTACTTTACCAATTGCATTTCCAAATCTGAGGGAATACGTGCACCACACAACCTGGTAAATTTACGAATCTGATTAGAGCTTAATACTGGAAGCACTCCAGGTATAATCGGGACTTGGATACCAATAGCTCTTGCTTTATCTACAAAACGGAAAAAATCATCGTTATCGTAAAATAATTGTGTTATAAGAAAATCAGCTCCATTTTCAACCTTCAGTTTTGTATAATTAATGTCATGATCAAAACTTACAGCTTCAGGATGACCCTCAGGATAGCAAGCAGCCCCAAGACCGAAAGAATATCCCTTATTAATATGATTTATCAAATCTGATGCGTGCACAAATCCATTTTCAACAGTTAATTTTTTTGTCTGATTAGTAGGTAGATCTCCCCGTAACGCAATAATATTTTCGATAGCAGAAGATTCCAAACGCTCCAAAATCTCATCCAATTCTTTCACAGTATGTCCTACGCAAGTCAGATGAGCCATTACTTCCACATCATAGTGCGCTTTTGCTTTAGTCGTAAGTTCTTCACTAAACTTCCTGGTTGATCCTCCAGCCCCATAAGTAACTGAGATAAAATTAGGCGAATAAACTTGCAGAGACTCTATTTTCTCGAGAACTGTATGTATGCCTGTAGATTCTCTCGGAGGAAAAAACTCAAATGAGATTGTACGAGTCTCGGCAAGAATATCTTGGATTTTCAAACTAAAACCCTGATTATATTATGGTAAACCATATTTATTGGTCAATATAGTAGCAATAGCTGATTATAACCCTAATGCATAACAGTCACAAACAATACAAAATCCTACTTTGTAGAAATTCTTTCACGCAATAAATATATAGCGCGATTAAAAGCCCGAACTCTGGCAAGTAACATAATACAAATTACAGCAGCAAAGATCAACGGCTGTCGTATATCTGATTTTACTGCCCATATGTAGTGAGATACTGCCAGTACACCAGTCAAATACACGAGTTTATGTAATATCTTCCAGTACTTTCCTAATCGACGTATCCAACCATGAGTGGAGGTAATAGCTAAAGGCGCCAATGTCAAATACGCCAAAAGACCTAATACCACATATGGCTTCTTAAATACAGATAATTGCAGAAGTTCAATATCAAATCCATAATCCAAACCAATAAACACCAAAAAATGTAAGCTTGCATACATGAAGGCATACAATCCTAAACTACGGCGAAATTGAATAAGACTGTGCAAGCCAAACCATTTCCTAACTGGAGTAATAGATAGAACAAGCACCAATAGTACTAAAGCTGGTTTTCCAGTACGAATTGTGACATCTTGAATTGGATTTACACTTAGATTATCATAACTCAAGTCATAAAAAAGCATAACCAATGGCAATAACGCACATATATGTAAAAGGATTCGAATATATTTGCTCATATAACTAATGACATTATCCATAGAACTACCTAATTTAGTGAAACAAAATAATCTGTGGTATTTAGCGAAACCATCTTAGTAAATTCTAAAAATTATGTTGTAAATCCATATTAGAATAAAGGTGATCAACTTGTTCTGCATAACCATTGAATAGCAATGTGTCTCTGCGTCCCAATTCACCTATGCGTCTCTCAGTATCCTGTGACCACCGTGGGTGATGCACATTTGGATTGACATTAGCATAAAACCCATACTCATTGGGAGCTGCTTTCATCCACAATGATACAGGCTGTTGATCAACTAAATCTATGCGGACAATACTCTTGATACTTTTAAAACCATATTTCCAAGGCACAACCAACCTCAAAGGAACACCATTTTGAGGTAGCAGTGTACGCCCATAAATACCTGTGGCTAGTATAGTCAAATCATGAAATGCTTCGTCAAGACGAAGTCCTTCAACATACGGCCATGAGTACCACCCATCGTTCTGTCCTGGTAACTGTACCGGATCATACAAAGTTTCAAATCGAACATAACGCACATTCATTGTGGGTTCAACTTCATCCAGCAATCGCTTTAATGGAAAGCCCATCCAAGGAACAACCATGGACCAGCCTTCCACACAACGCAGCCGATAAACACGTTCCTCCTGGTCAAACTTGGTTAACAGATTTTCAATCTGGTACCGACCTGGATTCTTGACCAATCCACCGACATCTATCTCCCATGGCGTTATCTTAAAATCCTGTGCCATTGCAGCAACCCGTTCTTTATTGACTGAAAATTCATAGAAATTATTGTAGTTAGCAATCGATGTATAGTTTGTCCAACTATCACCCAGTTCATCTACATCAGTACTTATATTGCCTGCATCTAAGCTCGTATCAGTAGAGTCACTTTGCCTAGAACAAGCAGCCATCATTGCTGCTCCTACTGCAATTTTGCTAGCACTTGACATAAACTTGCGTCTCGATACATATATATGCTCAGGGGTAATCTCCGAGGAACGAATGGTTTGCATATTCAATTTCATCCAAATATTTATCTAAATTAATCTAAATATAGCACAACAAATATGTTTTTAGTGATGCAATAGTGATGCCTAAAATAGTAAAATACTAACATGAATTCACCAAGTGTATCAATTCTGATGCCAGTACGTAACGCAGCAAATACACTACGAGAAACGTTAGGGAGCATTCAATCTCAAACCCTGACAGATTTTGAGTTAATCGCCGTAAATGATGGGTCAGAGGATGATACAAGTAATATTTTGCATACGTACTCTATAAATGACAAAAGGATCAAAGTAGTTGACATGGTTAAGGGTGGCATAATCAAAGCACTCAATCATGGCCTAGCACTTTCCCAAAGCAATTTTATTGCTCGAATGGACGCAGATGATTTGATACATCCTAAAAGATTGGAAATGCAACTACAACACCTACAGGACAATCCCGGACTTAGTATCACAAGCTGCTTAGCTCAACCATTTCCTCACAATTCTTATAACAAAGGTTTTCATCGTTATGTAGATTGGCTTAATTCTTTAACAACTAGCTTGGAAATAGCTCGCGACATTTTTGTAGAGAGCCCTGTACCGCACCCATCTGTAATGCTTAGAAAGGAAGAATTACAGAGTCTCGGAAGATACCAAGATCATGGGTGGGCGGAAGACTATGACCTTTGGCTACGCTATTTCATTGCGGGAAAACAAATTGGTAAAATACCTAAAGTTCTACTTTACTGGAGAGATCACCCAAGCCGCACGAGTCGAACAGACTCTCGATATTCAGTAGAAAATTTCCTAAAAGCCAAAGTGTATTATTTGCTGCGTGGGCCTCTATTAAATCGAGACACTATAATTATTTGGGGCGCTGGACAAATGGGAAAACGAATATCGAAGCACCTTATACGGAGCGAAGCCCCTGTAAACAGTTTTCTTGATATTAATCCCAGAAAAATCGGTCAAACACTACGTGGACGACCAATTTACTCAGCGAACCACTTGCCGACTTTATGGCAACAATCTGCCCGTCCAGTCGTTCTAGTATCAGTAGGTTCACATAGTGCCCGAAGCCTGATACGAAATAAAATGCAAAACTGGGGTTTTAATGAAACTGAAGATTATTGGTGCGTAGCCTAAACAATGTTGTTACACATAGTACAAACCGAATCAGTCCTGCAACCCAAGACTATAAACATCCTTTCGCAACCAACCACTCTTTTTAGCAACTTCTTTTGAAGCTTCAGAAAGGGTCTTTCCAGACATAGTGGCAACTTCCAACGATTGCAATACTTGAGCATTGCTCCATTTAGCAGCAAGCTCCTTTGGACAACCACCTACAACTAATGTAATTTCACCAAGTACCGAACTATTAAAATATTGTTGGGCAGATCTAACATCGCCGCGAAACATTTCCTCGTGCATCTTAGTTAATTCACGGCCCACAGCTATAGGTCGATTTCCTAACTCTGTTTCAATATCAATAAGAGAGTCTTGAAGCCTGTGTGGTGACTCAAAAAACACCAAGGTGCGTTCTTCTGCAGAGTTATCCGCTAGCATACGTTGCCGCTCAGATGACTTGCGCGGAAGAAATCCTAGGTAAACAAAAGCATCTGTTGGCAATCCTGACACAGATAGTGCAGCTAGCAATGCTGAAGGACCTGGTATAGGACGAACTTCATAACCGGATTCTAACGCAGCTACAACCAGTTGATATCCTGGGTCTGAGATTGTTGGCATACCACTATCAGAAACTACTGCAACATCATCACCAGACAATGCTGACAGGATGGCATCAATCTTTTTTAGTTTGTTATGATCAAAATAGCTCGTTAGAGGAGTGTTTATATTAAAATAGGATAGTAATTTTTTTGTACGCCTCGTATCTTCTGCGGCCACAAGACCAACTTCGCCCAAAACACGTATTGCACGCGGACTAAGATCCTCAAGATTGCCAATCGGCGTAGCTACAATATAAAGGGTACCCATAATGACGACTCATTAGTATTACTGGCTCCAGACAAAGTTGGCCAGTATCAAATTTCGATCGCAATCATCAAATGTGGTCAGTGAACGTCTCTCTGAGACTGGATTTCCAAATACATCCAATAACTGTACAGTGTACAACATGTCAGTCGCAACCGGGGAGCTGGCTAATGTGACCTCGTAACCTGCTGGCCCAAACTCAGGCTTGCTGCCAATAAGAGCATCTTTGGAGAACCCATCTGGCCCTTTCACATTAACAATTAAATCATCCGCCGCATTACCCTGAGCGTCAAACACCGTACCAGCTACACCTAACCAGTCACACCCTAGTTCGGGATAAGCAAACTGTGTTGTATATCCTATACTACCTTCCTGCAGCACATAACTGTAAACTGAAGTGGGTTCTACAAATGAAGTTGCAGTCGGAGCAAGAGTAGGTTCAGGTGCCACCACAATTGCAGTGGGAGGAATACTGGTGTTAGTCGGCACCAAAGTGGGTATAGACGTAGGCGTTGGAATAGGTGTTTCTGTAGCCAAAACGGCTCGGACAGGCACCTGTGGTGGTGGAAATGGATTGATAAACGATTGTGGATCAACGAATATATATAGATAAATACCACCAACCATCATTGTTGCATAAAGCAGCGCGGAGGTTAGTACATCTAATATAGAGTGTCTACGTTTACTCATAAACCAACTCCTGTCTTCTATAGAATATTACTGGACAAATTTCTCTATTACAGCTTGCGACCTTAAATCAGCAAGCCAACTATCTAGTACAGCTCTTCTTACTACTACAGCAGCATTCGGCGTCAGTTCCCGCTGCATGTTACGATCTATGTTCTGTATTATATGAAAACCAATCTCAGTCTCCACAATATCACCCAACTCTCCTGGTTCCAAATCAAATACTTCTGCTTCCAGCACTGGCATAGTAAGCAATCCTCTTGGAAACCACCCTAAATCTCCACCATTCAACCTTGTACTGCGATCAAGCGAATGTATAGCTGCTATGGTTGCAAAATCCGCGCCAGCAACAATTTTACTGCGCAGATCTTCCGCTTCCTCCCTAGTGGCAACTACAATATGACGTGCATTTACCTGTTCAGCATAAGTTCCGACATCATTTAGCACTAATTCCTGAATCTTCGTAGCAAGCAACTGCTCCTCCAGCTGAGACTGAAATTCCACCTCCGTGTAAATATTGTTTTCTAACCATTTATCAAATCCGGCCTGACCACCACGCGCGGATATACTGTCTGCATAAGCTTCATCTAACTGCTGCACAGTTACCGTGAAACCCTGTTCACGCGCCGCTTGACCAATCAATTCGGATAATATCAACTGCTCAAGTACATCGTAAGAATGTTTTTCGATGTTTGGAGGGATTAATTCCGATTTTCTCAGTGCTGCTTCATAACGCAATAACTCACGTTTGTATCGCTTTTCAGAAATAGATACAGTATTTACAGTAGCAACAAGGAGTTCATCACTTGCGACTATTGTATTAACCACTTGCGGTTCCACATACTGCTCTTTATTAATATTGTCAGCCATTGAATCATCGCTGCCTTCATTAGATATGATTTGACAGGAATTGAGCAGGCAAAAAACAATAATGCCAGTACATATAAGGTAGTAGTTTTTCAAATAAATGTACACATATATTGCAAATACAGTTGCTGAGATTATACCTCCAGCAATTGTATTTGCAATCTTCTTACTAACTAAATAAAGCGGAAAATACTAGTGAGAATGAGCCGCTAATCCGTAGAAATCAATTAGAAATACGACAATAAGCATTATTACTGTAGCAACTACAATCTGTAATAACGCCCCACGACCTGTACTTGGATCATGAATGTTCGGTAGAAAATCTACAGTAGCCACATACAAGAATGTACCTGCTGAGAACAAAAGAACTACACCAGTCGATAACTCATTCATGTTGCCAAGCCCATACCAGCTAAAATATAGTGCAGCTGGAGTAGCGATAGCAAACAAAAGAATATAAAAAAGTGTGGAACGCATCGTAGCACGAAATTGCCTTACTTCATGTAAACCAAAAACACCTAAGCTGAAAGCGGCCGGTATTTTGTGAAACACAACACCAAACAATTGTGGCACTGCAACATCTAACGCGTCTGTAGCCATACCAGCTCCAATTGCTACACCATCTGTAAGGGCATGTACAGTCAGACCGATAGCGACAACACCTGATAAACTTCTGGGGTGATGAACATGAGCATGGCCATAGTCACCTTCATGATTATGATGTTCTTCATGAATAGAGTGTCCAACTCCTAAACTTTCAATCATCATCATCACTAAGAAACCGGCCAAGACCATAACTCCTGGGCCAGCCCAACTCATTACATTTGTAATTTGTATGGAGGTTACATCATCGCCTTCTATGTGTTCGTCTACGTCATGATGTTCTTCCGAGTGATGTTCCGATGACAACTCCATATTTTGTGCAACGATCTCAAATCCTTCAGGTATAGCAATGAGAAGTGCCGCTGCTAATAAAATACCAGCAGCAAGTCCAGTTAACCAACGAAGTGCTTTTTCATTAAGTAGTCCTTCAAGCAAGAAAGGAAGATACGCTGGAACAAAACCAGCCACAAAAGACACTGCCAACATCCAAAACAAATTATTGTTCATTTCATTTATTCTCTCTTCAGTTACTTATTAATAAACGGCCAGCATAATACAAAATTATTATTTATTTTTCAAGATGATTGGTTGCAAATTCCCTGAAGGAGGTGGGGGGTCTTTGTAACAAAGTGCTTAACACATGTGAGCTACCCCAAAAACCATATAAGTCGTAATATAAAAACATCTTCAAAAGAGATTCGACTGAATAGGTTCTCAAACCAACCCCATAAGCCAGAGTTTTCCATTCGTCTAAACTTATTTGTTCCACACGTATAGAGCAATCAATATACTCGCTCAATATTGTGGCCTGCTCTTGATAGGTCAATATATCTGGACCACACAGCTCGTAGATTGCGCCAATATGATCTCGTTCACTTAATACCAGTGAAGCTACATGAGCTACATCATTTAAATCGACCGGGCTACCCTTAGATTCAGGTGAGTATGGTACACGTATAATACCTTCCTGCTGTATGTTTTTCCATTCAACTAGAATGTTTTGCATATATGCTGCAGGCTGCAGTATAGTAAATGGGATCCCAGAAGCAAAGAGAGCCTCCTCCACACGCATCTTTTGCCAATGATGAGGCATTGCCTCAACTTGAGAGTGTAAAACAGAATGAAACACAAATTGAGTCACGTCAGCATTTTTAGCGGCTGATATCATTGCTAGTCCAATATTAAGCTCATCCGGATGCATATTAGGACAAATATGATATACAGCTCTTATACCTTCAAACAGGTTGCTTAGCACAGATTCTACACTCATATCTCCTATGACAATGTCAGTGTCATAAAGTGAAGACATTAGTTCGCACTGTGTTTCATTTCGAACTAATGTCCTGACAGTCTGTCCTTTAGCCAATAAAGCTCGAACGACCGCCTGACCTGTTTTACCGGCAGCACCTGTCACTAAGATCATAAAACCTAAAACTCCTCCTGCACTTTAGCAAAAGCATGGTCCAAAATTAAAAGAGCCTCATCTACATGATCGTTAGTAGCAGTAAGAGGTGGTGAAATCCGCAGCACATTGCTGTAAAGACCACCTTTACCTATTAACAATCCATACTCTCGAGTCTGTTCGAAAATCTTAACAACAGCATCTGGTGCCGGCTCTTTAGTTTTACGATCTTTCACCAGTTCTATACCTTGCATCAAGCCTTTGCCACGTACATCCCCTATAAGGGGGTATTTTTCCCAGAGTTGATCTAATCCTGCTTGCAGATGTGAACCCACATCCGAAACATGATTTGGGTTAGCTTCTGTTTCCATCACTTCTATAGTTCCCAGAGAGGCAGCACAGGATACCGGATTACCACCGAACGTGCTAATGGTCATTCCTTTACCCACTAGCTCAGATGCTATATCAAGAGTTGTAATTGTATTACCCATAGGCATCCCACCAGCTATGCCTTTCGCCATAGTCATTATGTCTGGTTCTACACCCCAATGTTCAATGCCAAACCAATGTTGTCCAGTACGTCCAAATCCAGTCTGCACCTCATCGCATATAAATAAACCACCATAATGTTCAACTATTTCTGATGCAATCTTAAAATACTCCTTGGGAGGAGTGATAAATCCACCGACACCTTGTATTGGCTCCACCATAATACCTGCTATCCTTCCCGAAGTGGTTGTCTTTATTACATCTTCTATGTCTTCCGCACATGCAACCCCACACTCAGGATAGGTCATCTTCAATGGGCAACGGTAACAGTATGGATTTATAGCATGATTGATTCCTGGTATCTGGCTAGGTCCTATCCGCCACTCAGATTGCCCTATAAGTCCCATAGCTAAAGCAGATCTTCCACTATATCCATGCCGCAACGCAATTATTTCCTGCTCACCAGTATAGGCTTTCGCTAGCATAACTGCAGTTTCATTAGCTTCCGTCCCTGAGTTGGTAAAAAATGAGGTCTGCAATTCTCCAGGTGCAATAGATGCGATTTTTTCTGCTAGAGTTACATGGTTTTCATGCGGATAAAGTGTAGAAGTGTGCACCAGCTTGCCAATTTGCTCACGCATCTTTTCGATAACTAATGGGTGATTGTGGCCTACACTGTTGGTCAGAATACCTGCAAAAAAATCAAGGTACTTGGTTCCATCTACATCCCAAACATATAATCCATCACCATGATCTAATGGCAATGGGTCAGTATAGTAGAGTAGGTGATTAGGCCACAAATACTCTTCTTGTTTTGCAAGAATTTCATCTTTATTCATTGTAATCCTCCAAGCACAACACTGATGTCGTAAACCGGAACAATATCTACAATTATAGTGAGCACTATCGAGTATTCACCATAGCAATCTAAATTCTCTGATCAGGATGCCACTATACCATCATACATGTCAGGTCGTCGATCTCTATAGAATTGCCACGTATTACGAACATCCTGAATTAAATCCAAATTCAAGTCACGCACCACTAATTCATCATCTTCACTAGCAACATCTCCTACAAATTGACCTGTGGGGTCACAAAAATAAGACTGTCCATAATAATGGTTTGTACCAAACTCATCCTCAATACCAACTCTATTTATAGTACCCACAAAGTACCCATTTGCTATGGCATGAGATGTCTGCTCTATTTTCCATAAATGTTGTGAGAGTCCATGTGATGTAGCCGAGGGAATAAAAACTATCTCTGCACCATTTAATCCCAGCATCCGTGCTCCTTCAGGGAAATGACGATCATAACAAATGTAAACCCCTACTCTCCCAACTGAAGTTTCAAAAACTGGATAACCTGTATTTCCAGGTCGAAAATAGAACTTTTCCCAGAATCCCGGTAAATGCGGCAAGTGAGTCTTGCGATATTTGCCTAGAAAGGTACCATCTGAGTCAATTACTACACCCGTATTGTAATATATACCAAAGTCCTCTTCCTCATACAGTGGAACAACTAGGACAATATTATGCTTCGCTGCGATCTCCTGCATCAGAGTTATGGTAGGACCATCAGGCACCTGCTCGGCCCACGAATAATACTTAACATCTTGTACTTGACAAAAATATGGGCTATAAAAAAGCTCTTGAAAACACATTATCTGAGCGCCTTGCGAAGCTGCTTGTTCTACGTAGTTCACATGTTTGTCGATCATTGTTTGCTTATCGCCAGTATAAGCACTCTGTAACAGTGCACTTCGCACGATCCTAGTCATATAATGCCTCCATGTCTTGATAATACAATCTTGTACTGTTATGAATAATAGAGCCAGAGTTTAGTACATACGGATACTGATTACCAAAATGAGGGTGCAATGTGATCACATTGCACCCTCATATACTCTGACAAATTGTCCTATATATCAGCAGTTAATACATTTGCTCTTAGGCTTCTGTTGGCGGTTTGAATATCAGGAAAATAGCATTCAACAAAATACCCATTACCGCAGCGGTAGCAATAGCTGGAAGTCCTTGAGGAAATATACCTTGTAAGAATGAGATCGGTAAGAAGCCACCTTCATATCCAATATTACCTCCGATACCAACCACCATTATTACAGCACCTACCGCTAGATTGCGAGGCACAAACATGTTGACTTTATGTTCCTGCATTAGAGCAATGCCTTGCATACCAACTACACCAAACAAGTAAATCGCCAGTCCACCAGTCACTGCCAGTGGCACTGATTGTACTAATCCTGCCAGCTTTCCTACAAACCCTAGCAACACTGCTATTACTCCAGCTGCAATCAATGCTGGCCCTGAGTAATTGCGTGTAATTGCCATGAGTGAGTTGTTCTCACCGTAGTTTGTACCAGCAGTTGCACCGGTTAAGCCCTTCAAGAAATCGTCGATGCCATCAAGTATAAGATTGAAACCAACATACTCTGCCAAATTTGATTTCTCTCTACCTGCCTCTTCAGCTGTACGGTCCACGTAAAGGCCAATCTGATATAGATGAGCCGTCGATTCAGGTATGGTCGCAATAGCCATAATTGCGATACTGAAGATTGCAGTACTTACCATAGCACCACTAAAAATTGGAAATGTAAAGTGTGGGACCTGGAACAACGGTGCAGCAGCAACCGCACCCATATTAAACGACCCTGGTTCGATAACAGCAGATATCAGACAACCACCAACCGCTCCAAGAAGTATAGGTAACATTCCAACAAACCCCTTACCCTGCATATACACTGAAAGTAATACAGTAATCAACAAAGTAAGCAAAGCTACGCCCCAGTTAGCCGAAGCCATACCAAGAGCGGCCATTGCCAGGCCAAAGCCAATGATAGCCGCTACAGAGCCGGTTACCACAGGAGGCAAAACCTTATCAAGCTGGTCTTTACCTACAGCCCTGATAATCATGCCTATAATTATGTTCAAAACTCCAGTAACAACAATACCTGCCTGCATTGTGCTGATGACATTATCAGGTACAGGCACACCAAACTCCGGAAGACCCCCTGTCATTGCAGTAACAATTGCTAGATATGCAGCAATATAACTGAAGCTCGATCCATAAAATAGCGGAATAAAAGTACCAAGCCTCCATTTAGACAGTAGCAACGCAACTACTGTACCAACTCCGGAAACTACTAAAACTGTACCAACATGGAACCCTGTGAGAGCTGCCACAAGTATTGTGGCAGGAAACATAGTCAGCACGTGTTGGAAACCAAGCAAAACCAACTCACCAAACGGAGGAACATCGTTCGGGAGATATGTCTTGACAGAATTTGTCATTATTTGCCTCCTTATTAGATTATAAATATTATTATCTGGCCTTAAAAAACATACTGCTCACAACTATTAAGTAAACACCACAATTAAGTAAAAGTTGCGCAGTTCGGTACATTACCCAATATTTAGTTGATACTACTTCGAGGAACTCAGACCCCACAATGTTTTCTAGATAAGTAGGATATTACTGCACAAGCTCACCACTTTCTGCAATTATGCGACCATGATTAATAACATATTTTGGTGCACGATGAAATCTGAGAGATTCAATTGTAGTAGGAACATCCAGCACAACCAATGAAGCTGTAGAGCCTACTTCTAGTTTGTGTGTTATCAAACCCATAGCTTTAGCAGCGCTAGTAGTAATCATGTCATACAAGCAATCCATATCTACTTTGGTAGTCATCCACAACAAATGAGACGCTAGAAACGCCACTTCCAACATATTGTTCTGACCATATGGATAATAGGCATCGCTAATGTCATCTTGCCCCAGACATACTAACACTTCTTTTTCAAGCAGGTCCTTTACACGAACATGCAAAGGACCGGTATGTGGATCAGTTACTATGCCAATACTATTATCCTTTAAAAGTTTGACTAAATCACTATGGTAACTATCTGGATACAGAGCCATAGCTCTAGCATGATGTGCTAAAACACGACCTTCCCAACCAACCTTCTTAGTAGTCATAGCTAACATTTCCAATGTACGTAATTTCGCATCACCAACATCATCAACCAACATACTTACTGGAGCATCAAATTGAGTTGCGACAGAAAACATTGCATCTATATGACTTTGGGCATCGGCGTCACTATGTTCAATCCAGGGAATTCCACCGACCACGTCTGCTCCCATTGACATAGCCTCATGAACCAATATATCAGCGCCTGGCTCCTTAACAACTCCATCTTGCGGAAATGCCACCACCTGAATGTCAACAATACTGCGAAATTCCTCTTTCAACTCAAGTAGAGCAACGACCCCTTCTAATCTGGCCTTATTGTCAACATCCGCAAATGCGCGAATGTGGGTATTGCCGTGTGCCGCGGCCCAGCGCAGAGCAATCCGAACATTTTCAACGATCCAAGATCGATCATATTGTGTTTTTACCCTTGAAGCCAGCTCGATAGCTGCAGCTGCTGCTGCCATTTGATTCTGATGATATTTCTCAAGCGCCAGCTCATCTAATCGATCTAATGTAAATACCTTATCTAAGTGCAGATGAGGATTCACGAAAGATTCAGTCACAAGATTGCTTTCAGCATCAAGCTCCACTTCGGCAACAGCCACATCACTTTTTGATATTGATGCAATTTTCCCATCCGTTATACCAATATGGTATACACCATCTGGTTTACGCCTTAGACGCGCATTTTTTATAGCTAGATCAAGTTTAGTTCTCATAATATAGGTCTCCTAAGCCAAAACTTACATGATCGCTCAAACAATCAATTGATAGCAAAAAACCTGTCAAAGCATCAGCACCAGATGTATGTCCAAGTGACAAAATATCCATACATGCCCGGGTCACATCTGTAACATTTTCTTTGCATAGAACATCTACAAGCGCATGCCAGTTCTCGGAAGCATGTCCATTAGCTGACTGTTGCAACATGGCACCGGATAACATAGTCGTACGAGATGAAGCGGCATCTGCAATGGTACGTGACCACCGTGCAGCATCCTTTTGATCAAATATAGCCCACAATGCATACATAACACCTATTAAAAAATCGTCGCCAGCCGGCGTCAAGCCAACACCTAATCCTGCCATATTTGCAGCACCCACATATATCTCTTGTATATTGCCGCTAACAATTCCTCGATATAATTGTTGAGCAGATTCAGCTACCTTGGTACATACATACCCCATATTTTCCTTAGTTGAACATAATATTATACTGACGCTGCCATCCGAAGCATTGTTCTGTACAGTCAAATACAAATCCCGGATATTTTTTCGAAAATGATGTGGGCGTTCCTTAGGATAATCCCAATCTAGACGAGCAGACCAGAGTGTAGCTTCACTAAAATCGATTGTTGTCGTATTGACAGTCAAACTGTTTTTACCAACAACAACCGGAGCACCAACAGATAACATTTGTTCTAAACTAAGCGGCAATTCCTCAAGCACAATCGTAAACGGACCGTTCCCGATTGTATTATGAACAATAGCAATAAATCTACCTTGTTCGTCTATCAAATTGCATGCTCGCTCAAAACTTGAAAATACGTGAGCACTGTTGTTGCTTGATAGCCATTCTGCCGCTCCAGCAGAATACGACTGGGATAACAATTGCATCTTATTTCGCAGCTTCAACAATTTCCCAAAGCATGCTAGGACTCAGTGGAATTTCTGTGATCTCTGCTTCTGAATCGAACAATGCGTCCTCAATCGCTTGCGCAAAAAGTGCGCCAACGGGAATTGCTCCAGCCTCTCCTGCACCCTTAATGCCCATTGGATTCAACGGAGATGGAGTAGTAACATGATCTGATTCAATGTTCGGAACATCTAATGCAGTGGGAAGAAGATAATCCATAAATGAAGCATTAAGCAATTGACCATTTTCGTCAAACATTAATTTCTCGTAGAATGCATTACCAATACCTTGAGCCACCCCACCCTGAATCTGACCTTCTAAAATCATAGGATTAATCACTTCTCCACAGTCATGAACCACCACATATTTCTTTATATCAACCAACATTGTTTCAGGGTCGACTTCAACAATCATGGCATGGATACCATTAGCAGTAGCGCCTCGTTCTGGACCAAAGTAATTGGTTGCCTCTAAACCTGGTTCAGTGCCCGGCTTGACAGCACCGCGCATGGGGTTTGCTCTTCTTGCTAGCTCTCCTAGACCTATACTCCTCTCGTGATCTGATTGTACCCTTGCTACTCCACCTACTAATTCCACTACCTCTTCCTCAGCCTCCAAAGCGTCGACTGCCATCCTTAGTGCTTTAGCCCGAACATCACGCGCGGCCTCATTAAACGCATTTCCCGCAACCACAGCACCACGACTCGCAAATGTCCCAGCACCCCAATAAAACTGATCAGTATCACCAGTAACTATATCTACATCTGACACATCCACACCTAGCTGGTCAGCAACTATTTGCGCAAAACTTGTCAAATGGCCTTGGCCTTGAGTACCGACACCTGTTACCGCGGTCACTTTACCACTAGCTTGGACCTGCACTCGTGCTCCTTCATATGGCCCAATACCTGTGCCTTCCACATAAGCAACAATGCCTAAACCCACATAACGTCCTTCAGATTGCAAAGCCGGCTGGGTCTCTTTGACAAATTTTTCATAATCTATCATGTCCAGCGCCTTCTTCATTGATGGATCATAGTTCCCACTATCATAGATCAAGGGGGCAAAATCCTGATAGATAATCTCATTGTTATATGGGAACTGGTCAGGCTCAATAAAATTTCTGCGACGTATGTCGGCTCTGTCAATTCCCATTTTACGTGCCGCTATATCTAACAATCTCTCCATCACAAATACGCCATGTTGCCTACCAGCACCTCGATATGGTGTCACAATTGGAAAATTAGTAAAAACAGCATCGAATTCGCTATAATAGTTTGGGATGTGATACGGACCTAGTAAGGTGCATTGGCTGTTTATTGGAACAGTTAATCCATAGGGTGCATATGCGCCGGCATCATGCAAAAACTTATCCCATACTCCAAGAATAAGCCCGCTTTTGTCCATAGCTATTTCAGCTGTATGTATCTGGCTCCGTTCCTGAGTGGTAGCAAAAAAGTTTTCTGATCGATCTTCTATCCATTTGATCGGACGCCCTATTTTCATGGCAGCCCATGGTATTAACACTTCTTCCTGATAAAACATCATGATTTTGGGACCAAATCCACCTCCTATAAAAGGAGCAATGACGCGCACCTGATTCTCTGAAAGCTGGAGCATTTCCGCTAGACCATTACGAATGGGTATGGGAGCCTGAGTAGTATCCCAGACCGTCAGGCGCTGAGCTCGCCTATCCCAACTTGCCACAATACCACGGTTCTCCATAGCTGCCGCTGCACCATGATCATAGACAAACTCACGCTTTAACACACAAGCTGCTTTCTTTTTGGTCTCAAAATAATCGCCTTTTGTCTGCACCACATGTGCGCACAGATTACTATTTAAGTCGTCATGTACAAGTGCACAATCTGCTTCCAAAGCAGTACTCAGGTCCGCAACCACAGAAAGTGGTTCATAATCGATATATATATCCTGCAAAGCATCCTCAGCTATATAACGACTTTCAGCTAAGACCATTACCAGTGGCTCGCCCACAAACCTTACTTTTTCTTTTGCCAAGGGAACTTGTGTCCGCTGATTAAACACAATACCGTCTATAGGTGGAGGTGGTACCAACAAAGGCCCAGGCTTCCAGTAATCACCCAAATCTGCTGCAGTATACACTGCAACAACTCCTTCGCGCTGTAATGCCTTTGAAACATCGATGTTCACAATTCGCGCGTGAGCATAAGTGCTTCGCACAAACGCTGCATGTAACATTTCAGGCAGTTGCACATCGTCTACAAATAACGCCTGACCAGTTAATAGTTGAGGATCTTCATTGCGTCGAATAGGTTGTCCGAAAAACCGATTAGAACCCATCAGATTTACCTCTTGTCACTCCTTAAAAGCCACAAATCGACCCCAGCATGAAGCCAACTCCATTCCTTTTTGCACAAAACATCCGATAAAATATCGGCCACTTTCCATATTTGCTAATGCACCACCCAAATTTTCAGCATGAACAATACCTTTAGGAAACAAGTTGAGATGCATATCCTGATAATATTGATCTAAAGGATACATTTCATCCCAATCTTTCCCAAATCGTTCGTTAAGTTTCTTTTCTGCTTCTTCAAAAGTCTTTGGATGAAATACTCTTTGGATAGTATTCATAGGATGTTCCATGGCTACATTATCTATACCCAGCCATTTGATTTTCTTTTCGACACACCAATCAGCAAAATCCGGAGATGGGCCAGGATGTTTGATCATATAACGAAACTCATTAGAGTCTGGGCTATTCCAACCATACTTGTAATACCCAGTCTTTATGATAAGAATGTCGTTCTCATGCACATCTACAACTTCCTCTATCATCTCAGGAGTATACACACTAGAATCACTAACCTGATCGGAAATATCTGCCACAGCTCCCGGACCAACCCAATAGTCCAAAGGGGTTTCGCCTATACTTCTACCACTGATGCTAAAATGTTTTTCACCGTCCATGTGAGTAGCTAGATGAAAGCTGGCCCGACAATTCGCATTGTTTCGACCCATGCCAAAGTTGTGACCTCCAACACGCTTAGTGTAATCAATACTTAAGGGTATGTAATTCGCCCATTGAGGAGTCTGTACACTAAACGGCAAGGTCATATCCAACATCTCAGCAGTTTCCATAGCAGCAAAGAAGTTGGATGATTCCATTCCATCAGGCGGCAATATAGCCACTGCACGTGACCACGCTGATTCAACCTCCATAAACGGCAATGGCTGTACCATTACCCAAGCACGCTGATTGCCAATTTCATTGATTTGCCCACCAAGAGACTCAGCCAATAACATGCCTGATTTTGGCATAGTGACATGTGTTAAATCATAGTACCAATCCTGAGGAAACAGTTCATCCCAATCTTTACCGTATGTTTCTTGTGTCATAGTTTGTGCTTTTTCAAATTCTCGTTCATGCATATAACGCAAGTTTGTATTCATAGGGTGTTCTGCACATCCGCAATCCACACCGATCAACTTTATATTCATATCCATCGCCCAATCAAAGAATTCTGGCGAAGGACCAGGATGACGAAGATAATACCCAAATTCTTTGCTTTCTATCCCGCCTTGAGCCGAATCGTTAAGCACATCAGGTTGGTCATAACCATATTTGTGATAACCTGTATTTATTATCAAAATGTCGCCCGATTTCACTTCCACTCGACTAGTAATCATTTCTGGCGTATATAAGCTGTAGTCAGAAACATCATCCGAGATATCTACAACTACTCCTTCGCCGCACAAGTCTGTTAGTGGAATGTCGGAAATAGCTCGCTCTCCAGAATGGAAAGCACGCGGTCCTACGAGGTGCGTACCAGTATTGTTGCTCCATTCAATCAATTGACCATTCGCACCTTGGCCACCAATGAAAGAGCCTGTGAGCCTCTTAAAGAACTGTATCTGCAGAGGCATCTCTCCCGGCCATGGTGGTGTAAAAATACTCATTGCTTGCGTCAGGTCAAACCATCTTGCATCAGTCATTAAGCTGATTATTTTGTCACTTTGCATCTAACCCTCCTTTGTTATAACAACAATTCCAACAGTAACTATTTAGACCAATCCATAATGCTCAGCATAAGAGATTAAAGCGTCTTCAAATACATTCATTGGAGGTCGTACTAATCCAGCTCCTACCTGACCAACTCCAGCATCCCTATGAGCAATACCAGTGTTTATACGAGGAGTAATGCCCAGCTCTACTACTTTGCGGATATCGACTCCTACTGGAGTTCCACGGAAATTTAGTGCTGGAATAGTAAAATGACTGTGTTCAGATACAGTAATCTCATACATTTCCATAGTAGCATTCACAGCATCTTGTGGCGTGCCACTCACAAATGCAACTATTGCGGGTGCAGAAGCCATAGCAAAACCCCCAATACCAACCGTCTCAGTAATAGTACTATCACCTATATCTCCGCTAGCATCCTCAGCAGTGAAACCTGGAAAATATAGGCCGTCCGGCTGTCCCACAGGACCTGTAAACCACTTATCTCCTAAGCCACTTATACGAATCCCTAGTTCGGTACCATTGCGAGCCATAATTGTCATTAATGTACTACCTTCGACACCATGTGCTGCATCAGCCATAGACTTGCACGCAGCCATTACAGGATTTAAGACACTAAGCGCATTGTCTGCTAGAAATTGTAGTGCTTCAGAAGCAATATCACTATCAACAGGAAGCTTGGTGATCATAGGAGCCAGTTTTGCAGTATAAAGAATTGATCCCGCTTTATTACGATTATGACCTTCATCACCCATATGTAACGCTTCAGACAACAACTGTCGAACATCTATTCCATTTTCGCTTTTGGCAAGAGCTTCAGACAAGACTGGAGCCAAAACATCATTCATCCAACGTAATTTTGTAATCACATCTTCGCTAAATGCTCCATATCTGAGCACTTTTCCATACCCTTCGTTTAAATTACTATAGGCCACATTGCCATGAGTAGTATTGTTCACCTCATAGACTTTCATAGATGCGGTCGTGACACCAGCCATTGGACCAACACTACTATGCTCGTGACATGGAGCAAATTTGACTTCACCTGCTTCTACCATACTTACTGCATCAATCTCATTATCAACCAAACCTTCAAATATCAATCCGCCTATCACAGCACCTTGCATTGGACCAGACATTTGTTCCCATTCAACAGGAGGCCCTGCATGCAGCAGCAAATTGTCTTCCATATTTGGAACAACATCCCTAGCAGTAGCAATGCCTGTAAGAATCGGACGCGCTGACATCATGCGTTCCACAGCTACATTGTTTGCTTGATCAATATTGATTTTTGCCAAAATTACCTCCTATTAGCTTTTCATCTTTGCCAACAAATTCATCAGATTGTCTTTTCCCTGAGCAGGTGGCTGCCAATCTACATGGATTGCCTCAGCGCCCTGTCTGATTAAACTTTCGTAGAAAGATTCTAATCCTACATTTATGGCTGCTAAAGATTGTCCAGAGCTATCTAATACAACTGGTCTTAAGCTTGCTTTTGAGGATGGGTTCAATCCAGAAATGATGTTACCAACGTAAATTGCTGCCTCATCAGCGTTAGTTTCTATGTGTGCACCTGCTTTCCTCAATAAATTTGTTTGAGCAACTACATCTTGCGGGTCACTTGCGGTTCCAACCACCAATGCAACTACTTCTAAGTGACGACCCGAACGACGTGCCAGTGATTTGGCCTCAGATATAATCGGCGCTAATTCGGCCGCAGGATTTGAGTGTGATCCATAACCAAGTACTACGTCCAACAATATCACTGCTGTCTCTGGATCAGCAGCTTCTTGTTGAAAACGCCTCAAACGCAAATCTGAATCTATCATTGGATGTAACCGACCAATGGTAAATTCATCCTCTCCCATATCTATGATTGTATGCTTATGACTAGATGCATGATCATCCAGTTTGTATGACTCATCGATAGGAATATTAGAATAAATCCCTGTAGTAAATGCACGCAGGACCAACAAAGTCTCATAAGCCAGAGTACCGCCTGAAAACAAACCGCGTATATAGCGTTGTGAAGATGCAAATTTGTTTTGAGAATCCGACTTCATGTTAGTAGAAAGGTCCAATTTGTCACATAACTCAATAGCTAACTCAGCTGCCTCACGTAAAGTAGATGCAAAAAACACATTACCTATTCGATAAGCTGGAGGAGCATAACCTAGAAAATTAACAACCACCGGTTTTTCTAGTGCATGCAGTACTTGCATCAACTCCATTGCAGAACGCGATGATATTGGTTTAGATGTCAATATTATGACCTTAGTATTTGTGTCTCTGTTAAGTACATCTAGAGCCTGTCTAGAAGTAATACCTCCAACCTGCTTATTCAAATCACGTCCACCAGTGCCAATAGCATAGGTGATACCAGAACCTAAGTTGTCAATAGTCACCGTTAAAGCCTGTAGTCCAGTACCTGATGCAGCAACAATACCTACCGAACCTGATTGGCTTTGATTTGCAAAACCTAAACCTACTCCATCAATCACAGCAGTCCCACAGTCCGGACCCATAACCAACAATCCTTTGTCTGCTGCCAATGTCTTCAACGAAACTTCATCTTCCACAGAAACGTTGTCACTATAAAGAAAAACGTGTTTGCCAAAACCCAGAGCTTCACGTGCGACCCCTGCAGCATAACGTCCAGGAACAGAAACTATAACCCATTGACTGTTTGGTAATGTTCGCACAGCCATATCCAGACTACGAGGACGAAACTCCTGATCATCTGTTATCGACTTACGTTTATTTAGTAATACATCTACATGTTTAAGTGCAGCTGATGCTTGGGATACGCTGTCAGCCTTAACTGCAATAATGAGGTCCTCCGCCGCAGCGGTTGCACAGGAATGCGGGAGTAGTCCACTCTGCTCTAACACGTCTTTGTTAGCCTTCGTACCCATCATTACTCCAGCATCCAGCACACCATCTAATTCAAGCATACCTTTTTGTAGCTGCATTAAAACCACTGAGTCGAAGTATGCACCAGACCGTATTTCACCAGTTACGTTTGTCATATATAAACAATTAAGTCTTATATCAGCACCGACTCTGTTTGTGATGCTAGCAAAAATAGAGTCTCATCTTCTCCAAAACGACCCGTTAATTGCAACCCAAAAGGTAATCTATCGCCATTCTTGCCAGAGGGCATTCCTATAGTAGGTAAACCACTATGGGTCCAAGGTAAATTCATTACTGGATCGCCAGTACTCTCCAACCCATTAGGAGCTACCCCCGGAGCCGAAGGAGAAATCCACAAATCTATCTGATTCCGATCCATTAATTTAGTCAATTCCTTTCGCAATCTAGACCGACCTTCAAGAGCCATATTTAAATCATGATCCGAAACTGATTGACCTCGCAATATCAATTCAGCAGTTTTAGGATGATACTTGTTAGTATAACTCGCAAACCAGTTCTCATGAACATTCGCTGCTTCGGCAGCCACTATAAGATTGTGTCTAACAAATATATCCTCAAAATCAAGCATAGCAGTGACTGATTTTATTTCAAATCCAGCATTAGCAAGACGATCACAAGTAGCACGAAATTGCATCTTACCTTCATCAGAGACATTGTCCAGATAAACACCTTCTGGTACGCCTAAGTTTATACATTGGTTTTCTTTCGTGCCTGTTATTTCTAAATTCCACGACTCGACCAACTGTGTAGCTACACATGCAGCCATAGCAACATCAGGAGCAAAAGTACCGACATGATCTACTGAAGGAGATAGAGGTATCACTCCAGATCGCGAAATACGATCATAGGTTGGCTTATATCCAACAACACCACAAAAAGCAGCCGGACGAGTAATTGACCCGATGGTTTGTGTACCTAATGACAAAAGACATAATCCCGAGCTTACAGCAGCTGCTGATCCGCTACTCGACCCACCCGGAGTACATAAAACATTATGTGGGTTCCTTGTAGGGCCAGGTGCAAAGTAAGCAAACTCGGTGGTGATCGTTTTACCCATTACTAGAGCCCCTGCCTTCTTTAGAAGCGTCACACTTTCAGCTTCAATACCTTGCAAAACATCTGCCGGAACATGGCTACCAGCACCGGTAATATGGCCATCCGCATGAAATATGTCTTTCACTCCTACAATTAATCCAAAAAGAGGAGGGCGGTTTTTTGGGTCTGGATACTGTTCGAACAATGCTCTAGCCTCAACACGCAATCGACTAAAACGCTCCGACTCAGGGACAAAAGCAAATATTTCCTGCTCTTTTAATGTAAAGTGGTTCTCCAATTGTTCCAAATAATCCAGGAAACTAGTAAGATTACCTTTCTTGAAACTAGATAATGAACTTTTTCCTACTAATGACGACATTACGACTCACGCTCCACATACAGTTTCACAGCAGTCACTATGTTTTGATAACCAGTGCATCTACACAAATTTCCAGATATAGC
>PVBE011865916.1_pt1 | contig 34857 bp, 38 predicted proteins | sample 1631181 | NCBI WGS metagenome assembly PVBE01 (sample SAMN08397723, study PRJNA350692) | Marine metagenome, whole genome shotgun sequencing project. | isolation source: water | place: Pacific Ocean | collected 2012-04
CCGACATGCCCGGTGAGACGTCTCTGGCGATCGACGTCGACGTCGATCTCTCAGGTCCGGTCGCCAGGTTCGGGCGGACCGGCTTGATGAACCAGATCGCCGATCGCCTCATCGTGGATTTCTTGGAGTGTCTCGAAGCCAAGCTGGCGGCGGCGACCGCGGAGGAAGCCGCTTCGGTCTCAGCCCGCAAGGTCAGGGGGATCTCTCTTGTTCTCTCGAGCCTGGGCGCGGGAGTGGCCGCGTGGTATCGTCGCCTCTTTAGCGGTGGAAAGAATCCGCCTGAGGACGGAGATGAAAGGGATGAGGATGCCGGACATCATTGAGATCTTGGAGCGGACTCAGACCGGTGAGTATTGCTCTCAAAAGGAGTGGGATACGAGGCGGATTCCTCAGACGATCCGCCGTCTGCTCAAAAAGTACGAGCTGGAAAAGGTCTGTGATCAGGAGAATCCGGTCAACTGTGATTTCGAGTTGGCGGATACATTCTTCAAGGCTGGGTACGAGCTGGCGCTCGAGTTGGGGTATCTGTGTACGGATACCGATCGGATCGTAAAAGTTTCTCAGGAGGAACTCGACTATGCCCTCGAGTTCGCTCCGGCGGAGTTGTTTGTTGGGGTGGGCAAGGACGGCACGTGGCTCCGATCGCGGTCTCCGGCTGATCCGTATCCGATGAAGGTGGCGTCGTCGTTGGCGATCGCCAACACTGAGGAGGTCTTTCCGCTCCTGCTGGAGGGGATCGCCCGGGAACGAGAAGTCGATCTGCTCGGTGGTGGTTCGCTCTTGACCGTCTTTGGCCGTGAGATCCTTTCGGGTACCCCGTTCGAGACGCTCGCTGGATTTGAGCATGGGCGAATGCATGTTGAGGCTCGTCGCAAGGCGGGACGCGCCGGTATGGGTGGAATCGGGGTTTACAGCGCGGTGACCGAGTACGGGCAGTTGGGAGGTTACGGTATTTCCGGGGCTGCTCCGGTGACTGATCTATCGCTGATCCTGTTTCCTTCGGAGATGAAGATCGACTACCGGACACTGCACAAGGTGGTGCACACCATCAACGTCGGCGGAATGCCCAAGGCAGCCTCACCGGCGATGATCGGCGGAATGCCCGGGCCACCGGAGGGGGCTTCGCTGTCGAGTATCGCAACTGCGCTGCTTTCCTACCCGATCCTCCAGAACCTGGCCGGCGGCGGACAGACCTACGACGTGCGCTACCTGGCAAATGTCAATCCAGAGGGGCTATGGATGTTGAGCATCGTGCATCAAGCACTGAGCCGCAACACTCATATTATCACCGACCCGGTGGTCAACGAGGTCTCCGGGGCCGGCACCGAAACCCTCCTCTATGAGATCGCGGCCGGTATCGCCACGATTGCTTCCAGTGGTGCGGCGCTGACCACCGGACCGCGAACTGCCGGAGGCAAACTCACTGACTACATCACTCCCCTGGAGTGCCGTTTCACCGCCGAAGTGGCCCACCGCGCTTCGGCTCTCACCCCGGCCGCGGTCAACGAGATCGTCAAAGAGTTGCTGCCCCGCTACCAGGACACGCTGCGGGAGCCGGATCTCGGACGGAGCTTCCAGGATCTCTACGACCTCGAGAGACTGCTCCCGATCCCAGAGTGGGAAGCTACTTACCACCGGGTAAAGCAAGAAGTGACCGAAATCGGCATTCCCCTCGAATAGCAGCTCAAGCCCGGCCGATTAGCGCGGGTGGTCGTCGATCTACACGGCGACATTACGCAGCGGACACCTAACGCACTCCGCGCAGGTAAGGAACACCCAGCGACAGCGGCTCTCCCGACCGGCTGCGGTTGAACACCAACGCGACGATTGTGAGCACGAACGGCAGTGACAGGAGCAACTGGTAGGGAAGATTGACGTCGACAGCCTGAAGGGAGAGTTGTAGGGAATCGAGTAAGCCGTAGAACAGCGCGCCGTACAGAACCCAGAAGGGGCGCCAGTTGCCGAGAATCACCAGCGCCAAGGCGATCCAGCCGCGTCCGGACGTAATATGAGGAAACCAAAGCCCGGTCGAGGCAATCGAGAGGTAGGCGCCGCCGATCGCGGCCATGACGCCGCCGAAGATGACAGCCGCGTACTGTACGGCTTGCACGTTGATCCCGCGCATATCGCAGGCTTCCGGATTGTGCCCGATACTGCGCAACTCCAGGCCGAAGCGGGTCTTCTTCAGCACCAGCCAGACGAGGAAGACCATCAACAATGCGAAGTACGAGAGCCACTGTTGTGAGAATAAAATAGGCCCGACCCACGGGATGTCGGAGAGCCCCGGAATGTCAACGACGTTGAAGGGATCGATCTTGGGCATATCGGTGATCGCGGAGACCCCGCTCAGCACGGTTCGGGATAGGAAGAACGCCATCCCGATAGCAAGCAGGCTGAACGCCAAACCGGCAACGATCTGGTTTACTTTCACAGTTACGGTGATGAAGGCAAACAGGAGGCCGATCAAGGCTCCGGCCACTATCGCGGCCCCGAAGCCGGCCATCAGAGAGCCGGTCTCGAGCACCACGGCGAAGGCGGCGAAGGCGCCGAAGGTCATGGTGCCCTCGAGGCTGAGATTCAGAATCCCGGCGCTCTCCGCGACCAGTTCGCCGATCGCGGCCAGGAGCAACGGAGTGGCGATTCGAATCGCGCTCGCCAGCAAAGAAACCAGGAAGACCTCGCTGAGGATGTCATTCATGGTGCTGCGGCCTTCGGATTCGGTAATGAACGCTGGTAGCCGCAATCAGAACGAAGACGAGAGTCATTCCCTGAATCACCTCCACCAGCGCCGAGGGAATGCCCGTTGCTACCTGCATCGCGGTTGAACCATTCACGAGCGCGCCGAACGCGACTGCGGCGATGACGACTCCGAATGGATTGTACCGGCCGAGGAGAGCAATGATGATGCCGGTGAATCCGTAGCCCGGCGAGATGTCGAGTTGGATCCGATGGTGAATCCCCGCCACCTCGGAGATGCCACCGAGGCCGGCGATGGCGCCGCTGATGGCCATCACGATGATGATGGTGGCGCCAATACTGATGCCCTTAAATTCGGCCGCGTCCCGGTTGACGCCGAGACCCCGAAGCTCGAAGCCGAATGAGGTTCTACTGACCAAGACGTACACGAGCACTGTGACGATGAGCGCGAGCAGGATTCCCCAGTGCAGCCGGTTGCTGGAGATGAACCTCGGCAACCAGCTAGCTTCCGGCATCCGTTCGGTCTGGAAGTAGTAGGTGTCGGGCGGCCGCCACGGCCCACCCAATAAGTAGGAAAGAACAAGCAGGATAGTGAAGTTCAGCATCACCGTGGAAATGATCTCGTTTGTTTGGTAACGGGCCTTCAGGAAGCCCGGAATTGCTCCCCAGATAGCTCCACCGATTGCGGCACCGATCAAGACAACCGGGATCATCACGCCGACCGGCAGTCTGCTGAAGGTATCAGCTACCCAGAAGCCGCCCATCACACCGGCAAAGAACTGGCCTTCCCCGCCGATGTTCCAAATGCGGGCCCGAAACGCGATCGCCGCAGCCAGACCCGTAAAAATGAGCGGTGTGGCTTGCACCAGGGTCTCGAGGGTGGCGTGGCGAGATCCAAACGCCCCCGCCAGCAGGGAACTCAACCCGTCGGAAACCCTGACCCCCGTCAACAGGATCAGCAGGCAGCTGACGACAAGTGCGCAGAAAAGCGCGACAAACAGGGAGAGCGACTCATCCAGCTTGCTGACGTGCAGCCTTCTCTCGAGACGCCATCTGGTCGGTCCCCGAGGCTGCTGGGGCGTGGATGGGGTTGTCACGACAACGCCTCACCGGTGGTGGGTTCGGTTTCGGCGAGACCGGCCATCAACAAGCCGACATTCTCGTAGGTGGCGTTCTGTGAATCGAACTGGCCGATGATCTGGCCTTCGTAGATCACCGCAATCCGATCTGACAGGTTAAAGATCTCATCGAGATCTTCGGATATCAGCAGAACGGCGACCCCTTTATCTCTCTCTAGAACGAGACGTCGCCGAACATACTCGCTCGCTCCAACGTCGAGGCCGCGGGTGGGCTGGTGCACAATCAGAAGCTTGGGATCGGTGGCCAGTTCACGCGCCAGGATGATCTTCTGGAGGTTCCCTCCAGAGAGAACTCGGGTGATCTGTTGTGGTGACGGTGTCATGATCTCGAATTCGGTGATGGCCTGCTCGGCGAATTCTCTGATGCTCTTTCGTTTTTGAAAGAGCATCTTGTGGAACTGCGGTGATCGGTGCCGACCCAGAACCAGGTTCTCCTGAACCTGGAAGTCCATCATGAGGCCCTGGTGAATGCGATCGGCGGGAACCGCCGCCACCCTCCGGGCCGCGATCTCCTTCGGTGAAAGATGCGAGATGTCCTCTCCATCGAGGCGGATCTCGCCGGACGTGGACGGCCGGACTCCGACGAGAGTGTCGAAAAGAGCTTTCTGGCCGTTGCCCGAGACCCCGGCGATTCCGAGGATCTCACCCTGTCGCAGCTCGAGCGAGATGCCCCGCACTGCACCGCGTTTGGAGTGTGCTTCGACATGGATCTGATCGACTTCGAGGATGGTGTCGCCGGGCGTCGCAGCTCCCTTTTCGACCGTCATGAGAACTTCGCGTCCCACCATTAACCGGGCAAGATCACGAGTCGTGGTATCGGCGGTGTCAACCGTCTCCAGCAGTTTGCCCTGCCGCAAGATCGAGACCCGATCGGAGATCTCCATCACTTCCCACAGCTTGTGGGTGATGAAGATGATACCGAGCCCTCGTTCTTTCATTTCGCTGAGGAACTCGAACAGCTTGCGTACCCCGTTCGGAGTGAGTACCGCCGTGGGCTCGTCCATGATGAGGAGGTCGACCCCGCCGTACAGGGCCTTGAGAATCTCCACCCACTGTTGTTCGCCGACCGAGAGGCGACCGGTCTCGACGTCGAGATCGAGCTCGATCCCGTACGTCGTGCACAATTCCTCGAGCCGGCGCCGGGCCCGCCGAGGCTCAGCATCAGTGCCGATGACGACGTTCTCCAGGGCAGACATCGGTAAGACCAGTTCGAAGTGCTGATGCACCATGCCGATGCCGGCGTCGATGGCATCCCGCGGCGATTTGGCAGTCATAAGCTCACCCCGGACAAACACCGCACCCTCATCCGGCTGAGATACCCCGTAGAGAATGTCGGCCAGCGTGGTCTTGCCTGCGCCGTTCTCACCAAGCAGGCAGTGGATCTCGCCTGCCAGGACGTCGAGAGAGATCCCGCGGTTGGCGACAACGTTGGGGAAGCGCTTCGTCACGCTTTCGACGCGCAGCAGTGGCTCAGGGGCGGAGTTTTGAACGGACATCATTGCTTAGCCGCCTCGTGGCCTCCTTAGACCATCCGAGGCTGTGAGGGGTACCGACCAGGTTGGGTCGGTACCCCTCGCGCGATTAGTAATCCGTCCCTACTCGACCGGAGCGTCGTTGAGTATCAGGACAAGTTCACCAGACATTATCTGGTCATGAGCTGCTTCGACGGCAGCCTTGACATCGTCGGGAACAGAATCGCTGATGGCTCCGAGAGCGGCACCGCCTCCGGCCATGAAGTACATGATTCGCTCCATGGGCGCGTCGTACGGCGTGCCGTCCACCGTGTGGGCCCACCAGGCGTCGATCAGGTCCATCATCGCCGGATTCCATTTGGCCACCGGGCTGGTCAAAACCAACTCAGGATTAAGCACCAACTGGTCCGAGAAGTGCCCAAATGAATAGACACCCTCGGCAGATTCCACCGCCTCGAGCGGACCGAACCGCTCCATGTAGATCATGTCGGATCCCGCCGCGATCTGGGCCACTGTCGACTCCATGGCAGCCGCCGGGTCGAACCAACTCTCGATGTAGGTCACCGAGGCTTCAATGTCCGGATTGACCGACCGGGCTCCTTCAATCCAGGCATTCAGCGGTCCGTTCACATTCGGGTATGGGAAGGAAGCCACTCCACTGATCACGTTGGTCTCGGTCATCATGCCGGCGATGATCCCGGCAAGGTAGGCAGGCTCATGGACCCAGACGTCGACCCAGTAGGCGCTGCCACCGTGGGGGTCGTTGCCGGAACCGGAGTAGCCGAACAGGATGTCGGGAAACTCGTCCTTGACGGCAGCTACGCCATCGGAGTAGGTGCTGTGGCCGATGATCATCTGGTATTTACCGGAAGCCGCCAGCTCTCGTATAATCCGCTCGCCGTCGGCATATGCGATTTTCTCGAAGATTTCCAGGTTGACGTCGAGTCCGTGAGGACGCTCTTCACCAATCTCCCCGATCGAATCGATCATCGTCACATACCAGGGCTCCAGAGCAACCCCGAGTAGTATCAACGCGATGTTCAATTCCGTTGGCTCTGCGGCTGCCGGTGCTGCAGTGGTTGCCGGTGCTGCAGTGGTTGCCGGTGCTGCGGTGGTTGCCGGTGCTGCGGTGGTTGCCGTGTCATCGTCGCCACAAGCAGTGAACATCATCGCCATCGCGACTACCAGCGTCAGATATCGAAATCCCTGCTTCATTGTCTAAAGCCCTCCAGTATGTTGCGTCATATCCGTCAAGGATGAATACACAATAGGCCATCAAGCTGAACAGCCCATCTTTAATCGGTTTGTGGAGCCCGATTTGTTTTCTTAGGAATCTTCTAGGCCTGTGTCAGTCATAACCGGCTCGCCTTGGGGCGAAAAACAGCTCACTACACGACATCATCAAGTATTCCCCGCCTGATATCGAGAAAAACCTACCCGGGGAAACTTGAAAGTGCAAGTGGGTTCAGATGCTCGCCACCTTGCGGCTAACCGATACTTTCTAGATGACGATAGATCCGACGCGACCGTTCTGGCAAAACAGAAACTGCCTTGCCAAAGGAAAGGTGCGATACGTTGAAAATCGAATCGTCGCCGTTGCCGCAACAAGCAAACGGATCGCGAAGGCCGTTCGATTGATCTCCGTCACGTATGAGGACCTTGAAGTACTGCATCTGGCCGGGCAAATCCACAAAGCGCAAATCGATGAATTCGTACCCACCGTCTGCTACCAACTCGAGAACGACATTTGACGACGATATCTCGCTCCTCTCGTTTCCGTGATACAACCTTTGTATCCCAGGGCCGTTTCATACCAGTTGCCGGAGTGTGAACAGTGTGCCACGACACTGCGATCAGCCTTCTCATGGGGACAAAGCCTCCGTACAATGACCCGAACCGGAGATCAGACTTGGCGAAGCAAGCAATACGTGCTGTGGACCGTTCGAAGAAAGAAGGATCGAGGAGCACCCGATTCTCGGACCCGCCCGGCTATCGGCAAGACGGTATTAGATGGGTCTGCGTCTCCGTCGACCAGATTTCGATTACACCCGAGCGACTCACTAGGCGATGAACCCGCCGGTTCGTAAACACCCAGTGAATAGATGTTCGGAAGGTCTATTGCTACATTCAATCTTCTAATGCCAACTCGGCAAACAGCACACGGCAAGTCTGCCATCTCGACCGCTGATCCGGTCGACGGGCACGAGATAGCAGTTTCTCTCGGCTCGACACTTCGAACGCGTCGCAAGAGCGATGGCCTGACGCTGCAACAATTGGCCGACCGATCTGGACTCTCGCAGCCGTTTCTCGGTCAACTGGAAAACAGCAAGGCCATACCACGCCTGCTGGCCTTACATCAGATCGCCGCCGCCTTGGGGACAAGAGCCCAGATACTCCTCCAACCCGCCACCTCGGTGGATACGAGCTCGGTGCGCGCCGACGGGAGAAAGTCCTACGAACTCGCGCCGAAAACTTCCGTGAGTTTCCTGGTCGAGGAAACAGATAACATGATCGAAACGAATCTCATCACCGCCCAGCCTGGTGCTGAATCGACCTGCGAATTGACGTACGAAGGCAACGAGATGGCCGTCGTTCTCGACGAATCGATCTCGGTCAGTCTGCGTGACCATGAGAAGGTGGAATTGACCACAGACGACTCCTATACCTACCCGTCAGGAACACCGCACGAATCGTGCAACATCGGCTCCGAGACCACGCAGTGCTTCTTTATCACCTTCCCCCCCTTCTTCTAAGGAACACACATGGGCGCCATCGTCGTCAGATCGATCGGGGGGCCCGCCGTGCTCCAGTGGGAACCGGTTGCGCCGCGTGACCTGGACGCAGACCAAATCCGGATCGAACCCGCCGCAATAGGTGTCAACTACATCGATACCTACCACCGTTCCGGTCTCTATTCAGTCGGACTTCCCTTTACCCCAGGATTGGAAGGTGCCGGAACCGTCACCGAGAAGGGCCCAGGTGTAAAAGGTGTCGAATTGGGCGATCGAGTCGCCTGGACAGACCAACTCGGATCATATGCAGAGGACATCGTGATCACCGCAGACAGAGCGGTTCGTGTGCCGGCATCGCTGAGTCTCGAAACTGCAGCGGCATTGATGCTGCAGGGAATCACGGCCCACTACCTGACCAATGACACGTTTGCTCTCGGCGTTGAACATCGCTGCCTGATCCATGCCGGTGCCGGAGGAGTGGGGTTACTACTGATCCAGCTGGCAAAAGAGGCAGGCGCGCAAGTCTTCGCCACTGTTTCGACCCCGGAAAAGGCTGAACTCGCCTCAGCCGCCGGTGCCGACCACATTGTTGGCTACGCCGACTTCACAGACGACATCGAGCGCCTGGTGGGACCGAAAGCCCTCGATGTCGTCTATGACGGAGTCGGACTCGCCACATTCAGCCGAGGGCTTGGTTTGCTCAGACCGCGGGGATTGATGGCGCTCTTCGGTCGCGCCAGCGGCGCCGTCCCCGCCCTTGACCTCGGCGTTCTGGCCCAGCACGGATCCCTCCACGTGACGAGCCCTTCCCTTGGTGACCACATCTCCGACGGAAAAGCTCTCAGCGACAGAGTCGGTGCTCTGTTCTCCGCCACTCTCGCTGGCCGTCTAGAGGTCAGGATCGGGCAAACCTGGCCACTACGAGACGCCGCAGCCGCCCATCGGCAGCTCGAAAGTCGTGCCTCAACTGGCAAGATCTTGCTTCTTGCATGATCTACTCCGAAGCACTGGAGAGAAGAGCCAACCCGCCTGTTTTCTCAGGGTCTCTGAGTTCTTGGCCGGCCATTCCCCCGCAGCGCTCGCTTGGGGGCGAACTGATCCGTCACCTGAACCGGAACGTGGGTGAAATGCAATTGGCGATGCCTGCCAATTGATGAGACATAATGTGGAAAGCAATACGGCACTGCCACTGCTGGCCATATCAGGGCAGATGCCATGTATCTCGACGCCAAGATTCATAGAACGCGCCGCAGCGTGGTTCCCACCTGCACCCTGGCCCTCGCTCTCGAGGGTTGGAAGATGACTAGATGTGGCTCGAAGCTGGCCTGCTCATTCATGGCCAGACCCAGAGGCGAAAAGCGCGGTTGGCAGCTCGGCGCTACGGGGATCGGTGGGCGTCTGGAACCAGTGTCTTAGTCGAGTGGCAGCCCGGCCTGGATCGCCTCTTCCCTTACTTCCTGGTACATCTGATACCACTCCGGAATTGGCTCGAGAGATTCGAGGTCGTACAGGTCCTGGAACGGCCGGCCGTCTGGCGGCGCCCTCAGGTCATCCTCGTACTTGGGTATGAAGTGCTTGACCACTTCGTTGCCAAGCTCCCTGCTCATTCCGGCTGCAGCCTTGAATACCTCGCCACCGAGTTGGTGTTCCAGCGGAGTCAGATAGTCGGTAAGCCGTCCACCGGCAGAGCGGGTTCCGACGACGTTGGTGACTCCGGTCACGGCCATGTTTGTCATGGCGGCCACAGTCTCGAAGAGCAGCATCTTGGTTCCAGGCCCCGCCACTTGATTGGCAACCGAGTGATAGACCGTCTGGGTGTTTCGAGTGATTGCCTGATTGGACACACTGAGGGCCCACTGCGCCCTACGCCCGCTGTTGCCCATGTAGGCAAGATCAAAGGGTGGAACCCCGGCACGCGATCCCTGGAATACGGCAAACATGAGCAGCGTGTAGGCCACGCATGCGACGGCGGCTCCCTCTGGACCTCCTGAGTAGCCACCGAGCATGATCCAGGTCGATGCAGAAATGTGCTCGCCGCCCGCTACCTGCACCTGTGTCAGTTTGAACAGTGACTCGTACGAGGTCCAGAAATCCGCGATGGACAGGATCGTGACGAGGTCGTGCTTCGGCCGATATCCCCCTTCTACGCCGTAACCCCCCATCAACCCGTAGTGAGTCGTGGAACTGCCGATAGCATCCATCGGCATCCCGACGCGCCCGGCACGTCGGATGCCCTCATACATTAGGTCAGCCTGATACCGGCCCGACAGATGCTCGTAAGGAGAGCCTGACCGCAGGGGATAGCCATAAATGGTCTCAAGAGAAGGACCCTCGAGGCAGTCGACTACCGGGAGGCTCGCCAGGCCTTGAACCATGGGTACAAACATGTCCTCAGAGACTGCAATGCTCAACGGAACCGTCCAAACAGGCATGGTCGGATCATCAAGACCGCGGTGCTGGAAGTGAACCCTCTGGTCACCTTCACCGAGCCAGAACTCACTCGGTGCCTGATCGATGGTGGCCTGAAGCTCATCTACAGAAAAACGGATCGCGCGGTTCGTGTCGGAACACAACAGCCCGATCTCAACTGCCGCTTCAAAGCCGGCCTGATAGACCCGGTCTGCCAGATCGTCATCACTCCCGATCGGATCGTCCGTGTCGCATGTATTGGTGAGGCCGTGTTCCTTGACTTTCGCCGAGATCGTCTTGGCGACAACTCCTAGATTGAAATCCCGTTCCTTGTACACCGGCCCGTTATGAGCCTTCTCGAGCACGTCGAGGATACGATCAAGGTCCATGTCTACTCCGTTGTCTCATAGACGAGCTCACTGGTTGCCGGTGTGGTCGGAAGCGACAGTATCTGGTCACAAATCTGTACCGCCATCCCCGCATCCGAACCCCAGCCATTCGCACCGATGTCGTGGGCGAAGTCGCTGGTGACGGGACCCCCACCGACGATCACCCAGTAGTCATCACGCTCGTTCATCGCTTCGAGAAGCTCCACGACCTCCTTCTGATAGGGCATTGAAGTCGTCATGAGAGCAGACAACCCCATGATCGAGGCACCGTCGCCCTCAGCGACTTTGATCGCATCCATCGGCGCCACATTGACGCCCAGGTCGACCACCTCGTAGCCTGAGGCACCCAGCATCGTGGCAACAATGTTCTTTCCGATGCTATGTATGTCGCCTTGCACGGTTCCGATTACGACCTTGCCGCGAGAGATCGATTCGCCTTCCGCAGCCTCGGCTTTGAGCCGCGGCGTGGCCACATCCATAAACGCCTGCATTGCCTCTGCTGCTAGAACCATCTCGGGGAGAAACATCTCACCGGCACCAAACTTATCGCCCACTTCCCTTATCACTCCGGATGCGGCCTCGATAGCGTTGAGTATGCTCTCCTCTGCCACCACCAGGTCATGGCCGATGGTAATGGCAGTTTCCCGATCACCCTCGAATATGGCCGTTCGAAGGTTCTCGTACTCACTCGACCTACCCATTGCCTTGGTCCCTAAATAGACAACAGCTCCTGCTGCTGACGCTATTCAACATATTGGATGAGGCAGACTCCTAGTCAGGCTGTTCCGCACTTCACACTGAACTTTAGACCGCGACAGATCTATGACGACACGTGTCCCGCAAGTCGCAGAAGTCACATATGTTGCCCTTGGTGGCAATCTCGGCACCAACTCCGATGACCGTCGTCATCGACTTGAGCGGCGTCATCTGTAGTGACTCGGACAGGACCACTCCGACCTGCTCCGCAGCGATCAACGAAAAGATCTCACGTTGCCCGGGGTCCACGCCCCAGCCTTCCATTCCGGGACTGAGCGGCAGGCTTGTCTGCAATTCGGCCGTCACAGCGTCTTGTTCTACCTGATTGCAAGCCGCAGCACTCAGCGCATAAACTGCGGCAGAACCCACCGCATCGAGTGCTAACCCGTAGCTGAGGTTGCTTGCGCTCTCCGCCGCTGCCATCTCTCCCAGTCTGTTACCGACGGTGCACAACATTACGACCACCGATTCAGCCCCCCCGAGATGCTCGACAATGAGCGGACCGGAGAGGTGAAACCCACCCTCGAGCGTGACCCGATTATGCCGAGTTCCGTCGACCGCCAGTTGTCGGGTGATTACTGCCGGTTCCACCAGATCTCTGCCGTTCACCAGAGCGCGCTCGGCGAGAGCGATCAGCCGCGGGCGCCGAGCGCGAATTACCTTCGGATCGGCGCCCTGACTGCGGAGGACGTCGTCGACACCATATTCCAGATCCCACTCGAGACCTACCGCCATGGCCAGTCGCCGATCTGTGATTGAAAATGCTTTCCTTTGTCGAGAAGCTCGCGGTTGCGAGCCAGGTTTATCGCTGCCGTGATCTGGACGGTGGTACGTAGATCGGTGTGATGGCGGGCGAGATCGAACACGGCTCGCGTGGCGTAGTCGGCTTCCTTGGTGAGGCTTATCCGCATGCTCCAAGGAGTGTAGTGCATGTTATGGAAAAAAACGCTCGTTGAGGATATCAAACGATATCGAGTTGCTCGGTATCTAACGTGGTCCGTTCTGCGACACCTGCTTTACCGGCGCGAAGATACCAACCCTGAGGGTGTACAAGCGCAGACCGAAACCTCCTCCGAGCAAGAGCACGGCACTGATCACCGCCATCAAGTCACGAGTCGATTCCGCAGCCGCGCCGACGAGGGACAGCGCCAAAGGTGCCAACGTTCCCAATGCAATCACTCCGACCAAGAAACGGAGCCGATACCGACCCCGGAGCAATCGGTCCACGCTCTGACTCTTCCCCGGAGTATCTCGTCGGGTCGTCAGGTGCCACAGCATCACCGCCCCCAAGAGAACGATGAACACCGCCATCAAACCAAACTGACCACCAGTCAAAGGTTCGTCCTGCACAACAGCCATGAACAGGACCACTCCCATTCCCATACCCAATGACGAAAAGAGAAATTGCAGCGGAACCGCCGCCGAGTGCCAGTACGGGATGGCTCTGGGAGCCGCCAGTACCGCTCCGGCATAGAAGACCACAAACAAGGCGGCGACGACAGCCACGATCTCAAGCACATGACCCGACACCGTGTCGGCGTGGGAATCCCACGGCAACCCCGCAAAGGGATGTGAATCACCGAACTCCAGGTCGGGCAATATCAGCAGGCCACCGCACACCAAAAAGAGCACGTCAGCGAATGCGCCAACACTGATCCAGCTCTTCCGCCAGTTGCTGAAAGATCGAAACATCCGAAGCGGATGGGTCATATAGCTGATCAAGATGGCGCCACCGACGGCGATGGCACCGAAACTGATGACCTCCACCAAAGGAACACCAAGGACGATTCCTAGCTCCTCGACGAGCCCCAAAAACTTGGCCAGAAGGAAGATGGCCCCGCCCACGCCCATGAAAGTAAACCAGGTGGCATGTCGGACCCGCCACACCCGTTGGGTCTTTACCTCGAGTGCAAACCGATCCATGAAGGGGTTCTGCGGCTTGAGTGGGATGGCCAGCGGTCGATCACTCCACATAGAACACGTGTGCTCCGGTCTTGGTGTCGGGTCGAAGTACTTCGGCAGGCCCTCGCGCCGCCAGATAGGCATTCACCGGACTCGCGGCATCATCCAGATCCCCAAAGATACGGCACTCTGCCGGACAGGTGACAACACAGACCGGAGTGGCCAGGTGATCGACGCCGGGAGCCAGACCATGCTCGAGCCCGTAGTCCAATCGGTGAGCACAGAAGTTGCACTTCTGAATGGTGCCGCGCTGATAGCGGTGCCGACCCTCGCTTTCTGTGATGGTGGGCTCCGTGCGGCGGCCTCCGACCAACCGTTCGCCCTTATCGGCAAACTGAATATGGAGCGCACCGTACGGGCAGGCCACCATGCAGGCCCGGTCGCCAGCACAACGGTTCTGGTCGTAGTCCACGATTCCATCGGGTCGCTTTAGCAGCGCCGAGTTGGGACACGCCTTAACACAGGGCGCGTCCTCGCAATGGCTGCACAGCATCGGCAAGAACTCCATACTGGCGCTAGGGAATGTTCCGACCTCGAACTCGACCACCGGCGCATACCAGACGTCGGCGGGGGTGGCGTTCTCCACCTTGCAGGCAATGGTGCAGGCCTGGCATCCCACACACTTGGACCGGTCGATGACCATCGACCAACGTGTCATTGCCCGTCTCCATCGTTCTTGAAGACTTGGGCAGAAATACAGCAGTCCAACGCTCCGGAAAGGAAGTCTATGTGCTCCTCATCAATGGCAAGTAGCGCGTTGAAGTTCACCTCATCCTGATTGGTGCCTCCCGCCCATCCTCCGCCACACCCCTGAGTTGCGAGCACCTCGGGATGGACAAGGTTGGTCACCCGGGCGGTCGCTGTCTGCCTTCTTCCTTCGAAGGTCTCAATGACGACGACGTCCCCATCCTCGATCTTCTTGGACGAAGCAGTCACCGGGTTGATCCATACCGATCGCAGATCATTGTGCTGCGAAGACAAAGCAACCAGCATCGGATTGCGGTGGGTATGCGACAACGCCTGATTCGGCATCTTCATATTGGTCAGGTACATGTCACACGGCGCTTCGTGCTGGTACGACGGACAAGGCTTCCAGTCAGGAAGAACCTGGTAGTCGTCGGTCTCCCAGGGAATCCCCAACTCCTCGGTCACACGTCGCACCTCATCGCCGGTCCGAGGCATGAACTCGTAGTAGATTTGAGCCCGGGCATTGAAGAACTGCCGGGGGTACTTCTCAGTGGGCGTCTTGTCATCGATCCACAATCCATCTTCCAAGAGCCATCCCAAGCCCTTGTCGTCACCCAACTCGCTCCGCAACTGGCGGTCGACGATCTCCATGTAGGAGTAATGGCCGTCTGGGTCGAGTGCGTACTGGGGTTTCAAGCCTGCCACATCATTGAATTGGCCGTAATAATCGCTTTCGAACCCGGTGCGCTTGGCCAGCTCGAGCAGTACCTGCATGACATCCACGTATGGCTCGCCCGGCACCGGGCCCTCGAACGGTGGGTGTACCACCGGCTTGGCTCCGTGGGCGGTCATCGGCCCATCGCCTGCCGCATAATGCCCGTAGGTGAAGGCGACCAACCTCTCGAGATGATGAAGGTCCGGCAACACGATGTCGGCGAATTCTGAAGTTTCGTCGAGGCGCCTGACGACAGAGACGATAAAGGGAATCCGCTTCAAGAAGCGCTCCACAACGTCGGGAGGCCCGGACGTCTTCATGAGGTTGGAGTGGTAGTGCATCAGCATCTTCGGATACGGCGGGGGCTTGTACTTGTCGCCCATCTCCGAGTTCAGCAGGTAGAAGATGGCGCCATACGGGCCGACCGGAAGCAGCTCGAACATCTCGGGAGTGGCGGGTGGCTCAACCGGTCGCGGCGGGTACATTCCACCGACCCGTCCCCCGCCAATAAAGCCCTTGGCGATCATTCCATCGGCATCTTGATCGGCCACATATTCCCTCCGCCCACCCTTGCCGATCAGACCCCAAGGATCTGCCAGCAAGCCCCCCGGAACGTCCAACGCTCCCACCAGGGTTGGCAGGAGGATTACAGACAGGCCGCTCAGCATCGAATGCTTATGGGCCGACAGTCCCCGATACCACACCACCGAGGCCGGCCGATACGGGAACTCAACACCGTCGATCTCAATCGTCGAACCGATCTGAGCGGCTTCCCCAAACTCACGTGCCAACCGCACGACCGTCTCCGGCGGAATGGTGGTGATGTTGTGAACGTATTCTGGAGTGTAGGTGCGCACATGTTCCCTGAGAGCTCGGAAGCCGGTGCGAACCGTCAGCCCCTTGATCTCAAACTCTCCATCCAGAATCATTGATTCGGAATCCACCGCATCAAACGGTTTGGGAGACTGATCTACCGCGTCCCACACCATGGGTTGGTTCGTCCCCGGGTCTCGAACGTACTGGCCGTCGGAACCGATGAGATAGGCACCATTGGTGTACTTCCTGAGGAAAGGTGCGTCGAAGATGTCCAACTCGTTGATGAGTTGGTTCACCATCCCCAGAATCAGAGCGGCATCGGTACCCGGTCGAATCGGCACCCATTCATCGGCGCGGGCCGCACCGGGGGTGCACACCGGGTCCACCGACACCGTACGCAGGTCGTCCGGCCGCTTCCCGGCGAGCGAACGGGTCGCGTGCATGGTGTCGTAATGAACCACCGACCCGAACTGAGAACCGATCATGAGGATGTACTTGCCGTGCATCGAGTCGGGGTTGCCCTCGAAAGCGTTCTGGTTCATGTAATGGATCCCGTGAACGTTGTTTCCACAAAAGATCTGGGCAGACCAGGTGGAAAAACCGGGCGAACCCCAACCCTCGATCCAGGCACCCAGGTGCGAGCCGCGCAGATGGAATGCGTCGAAGGAGGAAAAGAGCATTCGGTCCGGGTTCTCGGCTCGGATTTCAATCATTCGAGTCGCTACTTCGTCCAGTGCCTCGTCCCAGGAGATCTCTTCCCACCCCGGGTCAACCCCGATCCCACGCTCCGGATTGGTGCGACGAAGTGGTGTGGTGACTCGATCCGGATGGCGCAAGCCCTCCATGCCGGAATCACCCTTGGCGCACGTCTTGCCGTGATTGTGAGGGCTTTCCGGGTCTCCCAGAATCTTGTCGACGGTACCGTCCTTATCAGTATGGGCGAGGATGCAGCATCGATTGAGACAGATGATGCAGGAGGTTCGGACCCAATCGTCCCCGAAGGCAGTACCAGAACGTTTTCCCAGGAGGCTGTCGACAGATATCACGTTGCAAAACCGCAGAACAAGAGAATCCTCCGGGCTGTTGAGAAACCCGCCATTGCTCCCAGACACTACATCCACTTTACGTCTTGTTCAAGCTTGAGTGGAGGGAGCAAACCGGCGGTTCAGAGGGTCACCAGGCCGGTGGTGAACCATGGTGGACGACGTCCGAATAGCTTCTCGACCGCCGACCAGACACGGTCGCGAACAGCGTTGATATCCACGGTCAATACCCAGCCACAACCAACGATGTGTCGGACGTCCACCCATACATTCGCGCCGTGCCCGATGCTGAAACCACGAGATGGGACGCGACGTTGAAGTCCTTGCTGTGAACACACGATCGACCCAGCTACTCAAGAAATTCAGGCGACCGTCTTACCGGGCGTACCAGCGGATTCGACACCTGTTACATCGTCACCGCCGTTATCTCTGGTCGCATTCAGATACGCGTAGATCGTGATTCGGCTGCAACCCATGGCACCGGCAACATGCTCCCCCGACTTCCTCACCACAAACGCACCACGACCATCCAGCAACCGAATGGCGTGCTGCTTGGTTTCGCGATTCAGCTCAGACAGTGGGGCACCGAGTTCAACCTCAACCTGATGAATCATGCCGGCAACCGATCGGGTGAGATCCAGCCGGACCGCACCTACAACTTCGCCTTTCCACACGAGGGAGATATCTGAGTCCTGTTGATCGGCCGGCTCAAGCACCACAGCACCGATGGCAGCGACCAGGGGGCCCACCGCCCCGATCAGAGGATGCTCTGGCACGGTCATGTACCGCCTTTTGTTACTTGGAGCGTGACCGTGGTGGCGCCTGACTCGAACACAGCCTGTAGCATCCCCACCAGAGCCGGAAACACAGTCTCGGTCTGGCCCTTGGCAACATTCGCAAAGGAACCCACATCGACTTCGAGTCCATAACTGGCCAAGGTGATCACGGCTGTGTCGACCCGCTCCAGATTGCCGAACTCCCAAGGCTCAATCATGAACTCAGCAACGCACTGCACAGCGCCCATCACCTGCGATACGACTGATAGATTCCCTCATACCTGCAACCCCTAGGATTCTGACGAACATCGAAACTCCAACCTCGACCTTTCCTACTCCCCCGCTCGGCCAGAATTATCAAGAAAATGAACTACAGCCACAGATATCAATAGACCGGAGGCACAACGTGCAAGCACTTTGCTACATCGACGGCCGATGGGTCGAAGGTGACTCAACCTTTTCCGTCACCGACCCGGCAACAGGCAAAGCGATCGGTACCGCATCTGAAGCTTCGGCCAGCATGGCCACCGAGGCCATCGACGCCGCCTCGCAAGCACTCCCCGTATGGTCGGCTCTGCCTGCCAAAGATCGATCCAACATCCTGCGCAAGATCGCCGAGCATCTGCTCGATGCTGTCGACCGCATTGCGGACGTCGTCGTTGCCGAGCAAGGCAAGACGGCTTCGCAAGCAGCCTTCGAGGTGAAATACGCAGCCGAATGGATCACCTGGTTCGCTGAGGAAGGTCGGCGTACCTACGGAAGGGTGATTCCCACTCATAGCCCCGCCAAGCGTCTGATGGTGCTGCGACAGCCGGTCGGGGTAGCCGTCGCCATCACTCCATGGAACTTTCCCGTGGCGATGATTGCACGCAAGCTTGCACCGGCCTTGGCTGCCGGATGCACGATGGTCGTAAAGCCGGCGGAACAGACTCCCCTTTCAGCAGCGGCTCTGTTCGAAATCCTAGATGAGGCAGGGCTCCCACCGGGCGTCGCAAACTGTGTCACCACCTCCGACCCGGTCGCGATCAGCCCTCACTTGCTCCAAGACCCAAGGGTCAGAAAAATCACCTTCACCGGATCTACCGAGGTCGGAAAACTGCTCGTACGGGAGTCGGGGAACAACCTCACACGGGTGTCACTAGAACTGGGGGGGCATGCACCCTTCATTGTCTTCGAGGATGCCGATCTGGAGGCAGCAGTCACCGGACTGCTCACCTCGAAGTTCCAGGTAACCGGTCAGTCCTGTCTGTGTCCCAACCGGATCTTCGTGCATGAAGAGGTCGAAGAGGAATTCATCGCATTGTTAACAGCTGCCGTGTCATCGCTCGTGGTAGGTCCGGGCTCCAAATCCGGCGTTGATATTGGTCCCCTCATTGATCGGCAAACCTTCGAGAAAGTGCAGGGACATGTCGATGATGCTGTAGCCCAAGGCGCCTCCGTCACGGTTGGAGGGTCGCGGGTAGAAGGAGCCGGGTTCGATGACGGATTCTTCTTCGCCCCGACGATCATCCAGCACTGCACCGACACAATGAAGATCACGACCGAAGAGACATTCGGCCCGGTAGTCCCCCTGATGTCGTTTTCCACCGACGAAGACGTCCTCGCACGGGCCAACGACACCCAATACGGCCTGGCTGCATACTTCTACACCAACGACCTCAGACGATCACTGCGAGTAGCCGAACGCCTCGAATACGGAATGGTTGGTGTGAACGACCCCACACCGGCTACCCCATCGGGTCCATTCGGCGGCATGAAGGAATCGGGCCTGGGTCGCGAAGGTGGGTTTGAGGGGATCGATGCATTCTTGGAGAGCAAATTGATCTCGACGGTCATCTGACCATACCTCCAGAAGACGACGTCGGATCTACTCCTGATAGTCCTTCATCAGCCTTCGATCCTGTTGCGCCAGATGAAGAATCTGGATGCCCTCGGTGGCTTCGACATGGCGAACGAACCGATACTTGTCCTCGAATCCATCCGATTGCCGGGGCGGGACTCGGGAGTGCCCGGAATCGGTGCGGACATTGATGAACCGACAGCCTGGCTCATTGAAGGCGGTACTGAACTCGACATCCAGGTCTTCGAGCGTGTCCACCGTGGTCGCATAGGGGACCCCCGAAGCCAGAGCGATACCGGCGAGATCCGCCGTACCGGCAGTGGCCGTGGGCCGTGGGCCTTTCTCACCGCTGCCGATCGATTCATAGACCGCATTATCGACAACGACCACAACAAGGTTGTCCGGGGCTTCCTGGCCCATGAGCACCAACTGTCCAAGCGACATCAGCACAGATCCGTCCGTGTCCAAACCAACGATCTGACGGTTGGGGAGGGCCAGTGCCAAACCGGTGGAGAGGCCAATGACATTCCCCATCTGCCCGAGCTGGCCACTCCGGGGATGCTCATCTGTGAGAGCTCCCCATTCGAATGACACCGCGCCGATGTAGGTGGAGATGACGAGGGCCTCATCCGGCAAGGCCTCGGCCAGGTGGGACAGCAACGAGTAGCGCTCCACCCCCATCAGTTCTCCCAGACACAATCGCCCGAGATAAGAACTGCGGTCGGATGAAGCTGAGCTTCTGCGGTGAGCTGCGCTCGAACAATAAGTGAGCGCAGCTCTTCGGGGCTCTTGGCCACCGCATACGGAACCCGTAAAGCATCGAGCAGTCGCTCTACGACGATGCCGTGAGGTATGCCCCAATGCTCGGTTTCTCCGATGTCGCCGCGAAACGAGAGAAGGAGCAGCACAGGGATCCCGGTACCCAGCGAAATCCGGGCGATGTTCTCGGCAGCCACCCGTAAACCCGAGTTCTCCATAATCAAAGCCGTTTTTCGACCACCAAGCCACGCACCAGCGCAGACAGAGAAACCAACGCCTTCGTTACATACGGGGACGTACTGAATATTGGGGTCGGATTCGACGCCTTCATGGAGCGGACGCTGCCATCCATCTGGCAGTCCCGAGACGAAGTCGACACCTGCGTCCCTCAAACCAGCTATTGCTTCCCTGGCTACAACATCGCGCAATGAACCAGGTCCTCCCAGCATTCCCGACGGGAAAACGCAAGTATATGAACCAACCTAACTATCTGTAAAGGGCTGAGATTTCGGCAGCTTCAGTGGGTGATCTGCGAGCAGGCACACCGAATTAGACCGCTTCGTCGACTCCGCAATTATTCTTCGGGCCAGCACTGCCACTCGCTCCTCCGCAGGCAAGACCCCCATCTTCGCTGCCTCGTGCACCAGGTATCTTCGCTCTCCTCGCCGCCCTCAGAATCCCTCTTGGCTCAGTTTCATTTGGTCGGGTCGGGATCTGGCAGCTTCCGGAGTTCGCCAACTACGTCCGCATTCGGATCACAAAGAACCCCGAGCACCATCTCGTGAGAGATGTCGAAATATCCGTCGAGGTCAAAATTCTCCGGGTCGATGAGATACTGCATCATCGCCCCCTCCATCAACGCCACCATCAGGTCCGGTACCGAAGCAGTGTACTGCTCTCGGAATTCGCCCCGCTCCACTCCCTCGCTAATCACCGCTGAGATGTCAGCTCGCCACGCTACATACTGACGCCGAATTTGTTCGGCGATTTGGGGGGTACTGGTCCCCTGGACGACGAAGTCGAGTCGAGCTCGCATGAGATCACCGCGCTGTGCGATCAGGTTCTGCTTCTGGGCCAGGAAATTCTGCAGCTTTGACTTCGGGCTCAGTGAGGGATCACGAACCCAGTCCCAGCGCTCCTCGGCGAAAAGCTTCCCGATGTATTCGAGCAGCGCCAAGAAGAGGCCGTCCTTGGAAGGGTAGTAGTAGTGGAGATGCCCCGGACTCATCCCGGCCCGCCGGGCGATCTCGCGCATCCGAGTGCCGGCGACCTTCTTGTCACCGATGGTAGCCAACACTGCCTGCAGAATCTGCTCATGAGGGCTGCCTGGATCGGGTAGAGAATCAGTCATATTCGCCTCCGAAGTTCACCAGCCATCTGTTAGGTCATCCGATGAGAGGCGCAAGCTGTAATGACGGATTGTCACGACGGGTCGTTCACATGCAAATCCAGGAAGCGCTGCGCCACCGGGTCGGGCTCGCTCGCGGGAATGAGGTGGGCGATGCTCGAGAAGGGATGGGCCATATGGGGAAAGTTGAGCGCCAGCATGAACTGGTTCTGGAAGTCGGGATCCACGGGCAGCTCGACACGTTGAATGGCCCCAACGAGCTCCATCGCCTCGCGACGTTTGTCGCGGTTGAGCAGCGCGATACGAGCGCCGTCGCCCGCGGCGTTACCTACGGCGTAGACGTCGGAGATCGGGGTGTCGGGGATCATCCCGAGAATGAGCGCCTGAGTAGGGTCGATGTGGGCGCCGAACGCCCCGGCGAGAATGACCTTATCCGGTCGCTGGATCCCCGCCTCTCGGAGCAGAATATGCGCCGCCGCATACAGGGCTGATTTGGCGAGCTGGATCTGACGGACGTCCTGAATGGTGATCGGGATATCGTGACCAATCGATGTTTCTTCTTCGAAGGCAACAACGTATTCCCATCCGAATTCACCCTGGCGAATCCGTGGCAAGTCGGTTCTCTCCACGAAACGACCGCTGGAGTCGATGATCCCCACTCGGAACATCTCAGCGACGGCGTCGATAATCGCCGAGCCACAAATCCCCTTGGCTTGTGGAGATTCCTCGTCGTCGACACTGATCACCGTATAGGTCGGCTCAAGGGTATCGTCGTCGATGCGGACCCGCTCGATGGCCCCGGGCGCCGCCCGCATACCGTATTCGATGTGGGCGCCCTCGAAGGCCGGGCCGGTCGGCGTCGAGGTGCACAGCAGGCGCTTTCGATTGCCCACGACCAACTCGGCATTGGTTCCTATATCGATGATGAGCAGCTCGTCATCCTGGTGATGGGGCTCCTCGGCTAGCAACACGCCCACATTGTCGGCACCCACGAAACTCGCTTCGATCGGAAGCAGGTGAACGTATGCAGCCGGGTTGGCCTCGATACCTAAGTCTCGTGCCTTGATATCAAGCGACCGGTGCATCGTGGGAACGAACGGCGCCAGCCCGAGGTGCGCTGTCGTCATGTTCAAGAAGAGATGATGCATCGTTGTATTCCCCACAACGACCATCTCCAGAAGGTCATCTACCTCTAGCTTGCACCTGCGGAGAGCCCGCCCCAACAGTGTATTCACTGCGGTGAGAACTGCATCGTGGAGAGCCGCCAGACCGTCCTCGTTGTCCACCTGGTAGGTCATCCGCGACATGATGTCGTCGCCGAAAGCGGTTTGGGGGTTCATCATCGACTCAGTGGCTACTACCTCTCCTGAGGCAAGATCACACAGGTAGAGGGCGATGGCGGTAGAGCCGATATCCACAGCCGCCCCGTAGGCCTCGTCGTGGTATCCAGACCGGATGTCGATCACCTCGCAGTCGTTCCACACCGCAACACTGATCTTCCAGTCGCCCTCCCGAACCGCGTCCGACACTCGCCGAAGGACCGTGTAATCGAACCGGAGGTCGTCGGGACCGGGAGCAATACAATTCGCCCCGTCCCCGACCCGCTCCATCACCTCGACAAGAGCGTCAGCCAGGCGAGCGACGTCAGCGAGTGGCTTCGCGAGCGTGGCTGGCTCCATCTCGACGTAGTAGCGACGAACCGTCGGCCTGACATCTATAAGACGCTCGGTAGCAGACTTGCGCACAATCTGACGGTTACCGCGGCTTGACTCGGGCACGAATACAACCACGTCGCCGCACACCTCAGCCTGGCACGAGAGTCGAAGGCGTTCGATGTCGAGGCCCAGCCGCTTCCAAGCCTTAGTTCGCTTAGCGAAGAATTCCTGCTCGTCGACGCCCATCGGTGTGACGTGGTCGAGCGCCGAAGCAACACCACCCCGTCGACCATCCTCTACGAGGATTCTGCATTGGCCACAGGTGGCGTTCTCAGCGCATACGCTTTCGATCTCAACGCCCAGGCTGCGGGCCGCGGCCCGGAGGTGAGTTCCGGCGGGAACTTTGCCCCGGACCCCCGAGGGTTGGAAGACGACAATGTGCTCTTGGGTCATCGTCGAGCTTCGGATGTCAGAGATCGCGCCGGGTGCCACACACGCGTCATTGAACCGAGAGCCGACCCACAGAAAGGGCAACTCGACGGCGGATGCCCGTCCAAGTTAGGAGTCCTTCGCCTTGGCCCGCTGCGTCTTAAGCCACTCCAGGCCGTGGGGGTCACGGACCATGAATAGGTCGGTCGCCAGGACGGTGGTCCCGATCTCGGCATGAAGCGGGTTAGTGATCGCCGCATTTAGGCCCCGAGCAATCATCATCGCCAAGAATGTCGTATTCAAGTCACGGCGGCCAGGCAATCCGAACGATACGTTGCTGGCGCCGGAGATGGTGTTGAGTCCCATCTCCCGAACCACACGTTCCGTGACCGTCATCGTGCACCAGGACGCCGTGTGATCGGCTCCCACCGTGAGAGTCAACCCGTCGATCACGATATCTTCTCTTTCGACTCCGGCGGCCACGGCCCGATCCACAATCAACTCGGCAATCTCGAAACGCTCTTCAGGCGTCTCGGGGATTCCGCGCTCATCGTTGGTTAGCCCGATCACCGCCGAGCCGTACTCGGCGGCCACCGGCAGAATCGCCTCCAGCTTTTCCGCCTCACCGGTGGTCGAGTTGATCAACGCCTTAGCCTCGGGGCCGCACACGTCGTGGTAAGCAGCAAGTCCGGCCGCAATGGCTTCGGTATCGGGGGAGTCGATAGAGATCGGTACGTCGACAACCTCAAGCACCGCCCGGACAGCCAGCGGCATGATCTCGGCTTCAACCCCAAAGACGGTGCCAACGTTGACGTCGAGGATCCGGGCGCCAGCCTCGACTTGGGCCAGAGCGTCGCGCTGTACGACGCTCATGTCCTGGGCCTCCATAGTCTCAGTCAGCTTGGCCCGATTGGTGGGGTTGATGCGTTCGCCGACGATGACGAAGGGCCGATCAGGCCCGATCGCAACCTCGCTATCGCGAGCCCTCAATACGGTTTGCGGAAGATTCATATGAGTCCTCTCCAATGTACAAATGTTTCGGATCTTCGAGTGTAGGTTCGGCGGGTCGCGGTTATCTGAAACTCAACGCAACGAATCCATCAGGTCGCAACGGGCCAAATCTCACCTCAGCGTGTTGCGTCGCCGGCGTGGAGTAGCCAGTGACGGCGTCTCGGATGTCCTTGGAAATCTCGGTGCTCATTTCGGCGCCGACTCTCACTAATGGTTGGATGCCATAAAGGTTACTAGCGTCCTCCTAGGTCGGTCAATTGACCTAAGGCCTTCGATTGCATAACTTCGGGTAAGATCGAACGCCGTCTCGACATCGACCGGACTCGAAAGACGGGACCTTGTTGACACGGTCTCTTTCTGGTCGAGGAGACTTAGTGCAGGACGCTTCTTCCGGTGCGGCGGGAGAAAAGGCTCACCGTCAGCCAAGGTAGAACGTTCAGTCAGGGTCTTCCCAACGCCCCGGTGTTAGCCGTTGCTCCGCTGAGAAAAGCGAGGTGTCCAGGCGATCAGGACGTCAAAGGCACCGCTTCCAACGCCGCAGCCACCGCCCTTAGGTGTTCAGGAGTACTGCCACAGCATGCTCCGATCAGGCTGACACCCAGTTCTCGAAGGCGGCGAGCGTGCTCTGCCATGTCACCTGGCTCTTCCGAATAGAGAATCTCGCCATTGGATTCGTACGGAAGCCCGGCATTGGGTTTGGCGATGAGCATCACCTCGGGATCGACGGCGCGCATCACCCTGACCGCCTCCAAAGCGTTCGGCGATCCAAGACCGCAGTTGGCGCCGATGGCGACCAAGTCCAGCTCCCGCAGAGCCTTCAGGGCGTCGACCGGGCTCACCCCCATCATGGTATGACCGTGAGACTCGAAGCTCATCGTCACGGTGATTTCGAGATCGCACACCGAGCGGACCCCTTCAACCGCGGCCGCGACCTCTTTGAGATCGGCCATGGTCTCTATCCATATAAGGTCTACCCCGCCCGCCACCAACGCTGCTGCTTGCTCGGCGAAGGCTGCCGCGACGGCCGCCGCTGTCAGGTTTCCATACGGCTCTAACAACTCACCAGTAGGTCCCATCGAGGCCGCCACCAGCACGGTGTGAACAGCCCTGTCTGCTTCCGTCCGGGCCAGCCTGGCGGCCGACTCGTTCACCTCGGAGACCCGATCGTCGAACCCGGAGAGCGCAAGGCGATTTCGCGTGCCCCCAAACGAGTTGGTCAGAATCACCCCCGATCCCACCTCTACGTAGCCGCGATGGATTTCCCGTATCACCTCGGGGCGGGTCAAATTCCACGCTTCGGGTGGGTCTCCGGGCTCAAGTCCCTTAGCGAACAGGGCGGCACCCATGCCACCGTCCAAGAGCAGAGGTCCTCCGTCGGCGAGCAGCGCCCGCAAAGGGCTACTCATCCCACACCGTCCCCCATTGCCGGCCTGCCATCCGGCCAGCAGCAAGAGCCCGAACAGCACAGTGATTCTGGGGCGGGTAGCCACCCCGAGAAGCATGCTCGCCGAGGGTGCGGGTAACACGGCATATCCCACAAGGATTGCGCCGCCGGTAAACAATCATGCGGACCTCCTATTCTCGATGCACTCGCGAGCGCCTCGAGCGGAACATCCGCCTTCGGCAGCTCATCGGTCAGGCATTGGCACCGTGCTCATTTAGCCGGTTGCCGCGGCTTCGTAGGGCCTGTCCCTCAGCCGCTCTTGATGAGTGCTACGGATAATTCTGACATGTCCAAGCCGCGAATGCCAACACCGATCGCAAAACTAGGACCGGCTTTAAAGGTCGAGTAGTTCCTTCACGATCCGAACCCCCAGTTCGGCGTCATGGCCGTACCCGTCGGCACCGATGGCGTCGGCGTACTCCTGGGTCACCGCTCCGCCCCCGATTACCACCTTGAGATCTTCCCTCAGGCCTTGCTCGGTGAGATGGGAGATCACCGTCCCGCACTGTTTAGCGGTGATCGTCAACAGCGCGCTCATGCCCAGGACCTGAGGCCGGTTGTCCCGAACGGCCTCGACAAAAGCATCCACCGAAACATTGACTCCCATGTCGATGATCTCGAAACCATTAGCGTTCAGCATGGTCCCCAAGATGGTCTTTCCGATGTCATGTAGATCACCAAATACCGTGCCGATGATCACGGTTCCCAGCATCTGACGCTCACCGCCGGTCCTAGCGATCTCGGCCTCTAGGATCTCGGCGGCCCCCTTCATGGCTTCGGCAGCTATGACGAGATCAGGCAGGAAGAGATCGCCGCAGGCGAATCCGTCGCCCACTTCGGTGATCCCCTCTCGCAATGCCTGCTCATAGGCGACCAGAGGATCGATGCCCCCGGCAATGGCCTCGGTGGCCAGTGCCGCAGCCTCGGATGGATCCCCCCGCACCACCGCCGCCCTCAGCCGAACCAGCAATTCCTTCTCAGAGGTACCGTTATCACTCATACGCCGAGCTTCTCCTTCTCGACCGCTTGTAATATTCTTGCCAACTCATCATCCACTTCCGGAGGCAACGGATTGGGCTGGTGGGTATCCATAATCTCCCTGGCAATCTCAGAAGCTCGATCCGCCGCGCTCTTCCCACCTTCGGCGAGCCACGCCTCGTAGCCCTCCCGTACGCTGACCTGGGGTATCAGGTACTCATCTTGCCAGTGCTGGCGGGTGTGCTCCTCGCGCAAATAGTTGCCGGGAACCGGCCCCACCTCCTTGATTAGTTCGATCGCCAGACGCTCATCGTCCACCCGGATTCCTTCGAGCACTTTGCCGATCATCGCACAAACCTCATTGTCGATGACCATCTGGGCGGCGGAGAAGGTCCCCTCGTTCTCCAGGCCTCCGAGCGGCATGACATAGTTGATGCCACCCATGGAGCACAGAAGATTCTGGAGATGCTTCTCATAGGAGGCCTGGGAGTCGGGAATCTTGGAGTCGGTCATGGGAAAGAACACGCTGGAGGGAATCTTCAAGTGCCGGGCGATCTGGGCTGCGGCAGCGCCCATGATCCCCACCTCGATCGACCCGCTGGCGTAGGTTCCGAACCGCATATCCATCGACGTGGCATACCCGACGAAGATCACTCCGATACCCGGGTTCACCAATTGGGCCAGGACCGTCCCGCTGAGAATCTCGGCGGTCTGCTGAACAAGCATCCCCGCCATCGTGGCCGGTCCGGTTGCCCCCTTAATGGGTCCGCTCAGCATATGGAGTGGGTGGCCGGCGCCTGCGTAGTCGAGGATGCCCTGAGCCTGGTCACCGGGTATCACCAGCGGCGAGGACATGCAGATCGAACCGTGGACCTGCTGTCCCAGAACTTCACACATCTCCACAACCCATTTGGAGCTTCCCCCAAAGGAGGCCCCCATCGTGGTCTTCTCGGTATTGCGGAAGGCGGTGGCGATCACCCATTCCATCTCGACTTCGGGTGGCTTGTCACTCAGGTGGGGAGTGGGCTGGCAGAGGGTGTGCACCTCGGGAAGGGCATCACACAACCGCACCAAGCGAGCAAGGTCTTCGACCGTCGACACGTGCCTCTCCTGAGTGTCAAGATCCAGGTACGTAAACCCCGGAAAGGCCCCGAAGTAGACGGTTTCGCCGCCGAAGTGCAACGACAGATCCGGATTACGCGCCTGTTGATCACACTCCTCGGGACTTTGCTCGATCGCCCAGCGGACCAGGTCCTGCGGGAACCGAACCCGTTCGGTGTCATGGTCGACCCCGCATCCCGCCTCCAGGAGAATCTTTCGAGCGCCCTTGTGAGCCACGGTCATCCCCGAATCTTCCAGGACGGCCAACGATCCTTCGACGATCCTCGTCACCTCATCGTTCGAAAGAAACTCATACGGCCTCTCGCACCGGTGTCCCACTAGTGCCATCTAAATCGCTCCTTTGCGTAGAATTCTCGAATCGCCTCAGCCGGATCGATCGCCCCGTGCCGCCCTGCTCGGCGCAATCCAACTCGTCTTTCAAGGACTTACGACTCTCTGACGCGGCGGGTGGTGGATACGAGCTCATCCATCGGCAACGCATCCTCCATCGCCCCCACCTCGGTGTCGAAAACGCCGGGGTCAGCCTGATCCTTAATCTCCGACTCCAGTACGTGGTAAACGGGAAGGCCAAGTGCCTTGCCAGCAAGAGGCCCGACGTACGTCGGATCTCCGTTTTTCACGGTCTCTGCAAAGATTTCGGTACTGTCGGCGTCGGGTGAGCCCAGCACCACGACGACATCGTCCGCTCCGTGGCGGCCGACGATTTCTTCAATTACTACTTGATCGTCCAGATCAAGTGCTCCGGCAGCAGTTCAGACGAAGCACTGGGTAAACGAGTACACCTGCTCAGCGCCAGCACTGACGGCCACAGCCTCGAGGGCCGGGCCCGGCACGCCGTCACGTTCACCGATGGCGATCACATACTTTCCGGTGATTTCCATGGAGATCCTCTCTTTTCTCGACTTGTTCTATTCGACCAACGATTCGATCAACGTCCTGACATGTGCCTCGCGGAGATCGTCGCCGCCGATCCGGGCTGTCTCCTTGCCTCCGGTGAAACCCAGCATCGCCGGTAGGCCCATCACCCGCAGCGAACCGCACAGCTTACGGTTCTCGGGAGCAACCACTTTGACGATCTTGACACGGTCGCGAAACTCCTCGGCGAGAGCATCCATGGTGGGGTCCAGCGCCACGCACGGCACACACCGAGGGCCCCACACGTCGACGATCACCGGGATCGAAGACTCGAGCACCTCGGTGTCGAAATTGCTCTCTGTTATCTGCAAAAGAGTCACTTGCTCATTCCTTGATGTTGACCGGATTTCTCCGTAAGAGAAACGAAAACCCGTCCGATAGTTTGGTCATACGGCCTAAGAATAGGCTGCCTTTGGCGTAAAAGAAGACTGTGTCCATCTGCCCCTCGGTCAGGTGGCGGCGGGCATGACCCAGATAGGGGATCGCTGAGGCGACATGCCCCTGGGTGGGTGAGAAGCCTGGCATGCCCCGCCGGCGAGCGAAATCATCGATCTCCTCACGAGCAATCTCTCCCCGGCGGGCTGCAACACTCGCCAAAATCCGATAGTTACGATCCGGCACGTTCCCGCTGCCCTGGGGCACAGTCGCCTCGGGGTTATGCAACTCGGTCGCGAATTTGTCGACATCAGCCAACCCCAGGCCCACCCTTCGCAGCGGCTCGGCCACCACGACCTCGACAAAGACCGGAGGAGAGGTGCCGGCTTCAATGGCGTGCTTACCAATGGCATCAAGGTCGATGACTGGGCTCGAACCATCGTTGGCCCCGATGACTATCGCCATCGAGGCCAGCAGATCCTCCAGGATCGGCATCTCATGCTTGAGATGACCCTCGAACTTCATCCCGAGTTTGGCGAGCGACCCGCCACCCACAACAACGACGGTCTCGAACAAGCCGGCAGCTACCAGGCCGGCGCCGATCACGATCGCATGGCTCGGGGCACAACAGAACGCCTTGATGTCCGACCCGGTCGCGGCCGACAACCCAGAACTCTCGGCGATAGCTTTAGCCAAGTTTCCACCACCCCGCTGGTACCGATCGCCAACGGCCTCCTCACCGCAACCAAAAACGTATGCGGCACCACCGGCAGATGGGACGTCGCTCACCAGGTGCCGAAGCGCCAGCACACCGGAGGCCTTGGCGGCGAGGTTCTCCAACAGCACAACGGCTTCGAGCGAAGCATCCTCGGGATGGCCCTGCATCATGCAGCCGACGAATCGTCCGTCGTAGGGAATCCCGATTGCCACTCCGGATTCGATCTTGCGGCGAATCTCCTCTTCTGCCACGCCGGGACCAAGCGCCACAAGGTCGTCGGGAGTGATCAATCGGTGCGCTTCGAACGCCGGAAGAGTCGCCCCAACAAAATCCTCGGATAACAAGAGAAAATCGAAGGGATCGACCGCTGCCATCAGGCAGTAGAACTCCTCTTCGGGCATCACATCGCCGTCGGCACCTTCCCGACTGGCGTCCTCCGTTGCCGCTGCAAACCAGGGATCGGGTAGCTCCCAAAGCCGCTCCGGAGCCATATTGCCGACAAAGACCTGGTTGGGCCCATAGACGACGGCATCTTCGAAACTGCGCCGATGACCCTCCAGGCGATCAAGCAGACCCGGGTCTGCCTGAAGTTCCCGCCCCGGCTTAGAGCCATACCTCACGAGGTCGGGTACGTGGGCCAGGCAAAGCGAGACTCCCTGAACGACCGGGGTGATGCGCTCTGCGGCCACGGTCAAGCCTCGTTCCCGCCGACCTCAAAAGCCGTTGGGCCGTCGACCGAAACCGACATCGCATGCAGACACGTCTCTACCACCCGGCGGCGGTAGGCCAACTCCTGGTCGCGGGAAAGAGTCGGATCGCCAAAGGGATGGGTCACAGCCCTGCCCCGAATGATCCGATTCACCCCCACCGAGGTGGCAAGCGGCACAATCGCCGTCACCAGCACGGTCGACACCCCGGTCTTTTCGATTTCCTTCGCAAGCGTGGACCCGCTGCGTGTCCCCGTTCCTCAAGTAGATCCGACGATGGCGGCCTGCACCTCGGCTCTGCGAAGACGATCACCGATCTCCGCCCCCAATCGCTGCATCTCCGGGATCGAGCCCATGTTGCCGGTCGTGGTTGACAAGTATTCGTGGAGTACGATGCGCCCCTCAGCTTCCAGGACCCGGGCTGCGTCAAGTGGCACCTGCCGGTCGGGATCCTCGTTAGAAAAGCTGGTGTCCATGCCACCGTGGACTGACTCGAACGTCCCCGCCTCGAGCCGTTCGAGGCCTTCGAGGCTGTACTCGATCCACTCGGTGGCCCAGCCCGAAGGAATGCCGTCGGGATTACCCACGGGCACTATTCCAGCCTCGGTGACCAGCGCGAGCCGTATCGGGCCAGTGGATTCCAGGGGCGGTGCGGGTGGAACGGTTTCGTAGACAGGCAACGGCCACTCGGTGGCAAATTCGTCGCCGCGATGCTTGGCCAGCAGCATGTCGATGGCCCGCGTCGACCCACGCCGATCGGCAAATACATTCTGGCGGATGCCGCGGGACAGGTAGCCCTCCTCGGCGGGGGACCCGAGCAGTTCGCCGGCTGCCGCTTTGAGCGCAAGTCGTGCCATCACCGGTAACGCCGCACCCATCCCGGCCGCCGTCTGGCGAGTTGGGACGATCGTGATCATGGCCCGATACTGGATGGCACCGGGACTCTGCGGATGGAGTCCAGTCACGGCCGGGACGCCCACCCTGTCAATGACCGCTTCGCACACCGATCCGCAGGCGAGGCCGTACCGACCCGATCCAAAGCCCGGGCCTGCGATGACCACATCGGGTTTGAAGCCAGTGATCATTTCGAGGACGCGGTCGACGGCTTCACTGCCACCCTCCGTCATGTAGTTGTCGCCCGCCAAAACGGTTCCGATGATCTCCGCTTGGTCACCGAAGACCTTGGCGAGTCCGACCCCGGGGCCGACGGCTCCATCCCGAGCCTCCGGTTCGGCTCCGGCAGCCTCCTCAGCCCCCAGGCCCCCAAAGAACTGATTCAAGTAGTGAACGACCCGAAATGTCATCTCAGACCTCCATTCCGCGAATGGTCGTATCCCCGAACTGGTTGGTAGATCCGAGCACATGACTCAACGGGAGGGTCAACGGACCGGAGGCAGCCTCACCACTCACCAGAATCGTGTCACCGCCGATCACGCGACCGACCGCGGCAAAATCGGCCTTTTCCTCGTAGTTGCCGGTACTCACGATGGCATCGGCTTCCGGCAGATAGTGCACAAAGCCCGAATCCGCCGGATTGGGCGCCATTTCCATCATGAGCATGGTCGTAGGAATACCCCTGGTCTCGAGCATCTGGCACACCATCATGGCATCCACACAAGGGTGGCCTCCACCGGCGTAGTTGATGACTGCGGCCTCCGCCCCGAGCGTCTCCGCAAGATTGGCGGCATGATTGGCGAGCCGCTCCTTGGTTTCCGTGGTGTCCCCATTGGTGAACAGGACCACGCCCCGGAAGTCGAGATCGGACCCATGACGGCGGTAGAGATCGAGCACGACGGCATGGTTCTGAACCAGATAGGTGAGCTCTCTCATACAGGCGATGGCATTCCAGCCGCACACCATGGCGCCATCGAGCAGTTCATTGGGATGAATGACCGTCGGCAAATGAGCTGAGCCCCCGATAGCACCGGCTCCGGGAGCGATTTCACCGTAGATGTACGGGATGGCCAATTGGTAGAGATACACCACCCCCGGTTGACCGGTTCGATCGTGTGATTCGAGTCCGAACACCTCGACCGAATCTGGCTCCAGACCGTCGGTAGCCTTCGCCAAAAACACGGCCGCTGTGAGGCCGGCGACCCGCATCGCACGGTTGTATTCGAATGCTCCCGGGGTTCCCTCGAACAGGTTGTCGGGAGTGGCCGTACTCGCCATCAGCTCGGGTCGTGGTGTAAAGCTCAGCACCACATTGACCAGCCCAGAAAACGGAGAGAAGACCGACCCAGGCTCTGCCATGTCGACAATGGCCTCTCGCCAATAGATCGGCTCGCCGGGAATTGGCTCCGACGTCTCCAGAACCGCCATCCCCTCCAGGCGATTCGTCCGACCCTCCCCCAGGGGAGCGGGCATCCCGAGCATGCCTGCGAAGTCGGTGCCCGGCTCGTCGGTCCGCAGCCGCGGTTCGACAGCGTCGATGATGTGGATCACCCTGACGTCGTCGCCGGGCCTGACAATCTCGATCGCCACATCGGCAAAGTGCTCGTCCTGAAGGATAAGTTCCTTCAGGGCCCCTTCATCGATCGTGAGCACGCCATCCTTCAGAACCGTGTCACCACCGAGGGCGACGTCTCGAACCTCAAATGTCGCCAGTTCGAGTTTCATGATGCGGGCATCTGTGGCAGGCCGAGCATCTCGCGCGCCTGCGCCGGGGTTGCCACCTCCCGATTCATCTCTTCGGCGATGCGCTTGATACGGGCAACCAGCTGGGCGTTTCCGGTAGCCTTCTCTCCCTTTCGGTAGTAGAGATTGTCCTCGAGGCCAGTGCGAACGTGGCCACCGAGCACCAGACCCAGGACGTTCATCGGGATCTGATACGGACCGGTCCCGATCACCGAGTAGAGAGCTCCCTCCGGAAGTTCGTTGATCAGCCCTATCAGGTTGGCCGGTGTAGGGAACGAGGCGGTCATCGCCCCCATGACGAACTGGACCATGTAGGGCGGCTCGATGTTTCCGTTGTAGATGAGATCTTGCAGTACCCAGTACTGGCCCGGGTCGTAGATCTCCAACTCCGGTTTGACACCCTTGTCCTTCATGACTCCGGCATAGTGGTTCAACTCGCCGTAGGTGATCGGTTCACACATGTCATAGTCGATCGCCTCGCGGGGGTGGGGAACCGGTGGCTTGCGCTCTGACATCGTGAACTTCGCCATGAACGGGCCCAGATTCAACGTCACCACATCCGGGAGCGGATCGGCCTCGAGCGGACACCAGTGCTCCTCGGGTGCAAGTTCGGGACCGCCCCCGGTGCTGTTGTTGATGATGACGTCGGGGCAGCGCTCTCGCACCAGTTTGTTGACCTTTCCGAAATCGGCGGGATCGGGAGTGCACTGACTCCAATCGTTGCGATCCCGGGCGTGGATATGGATCTGGGCGGCTCCGGCCTTATAGGCCTCGTATGCCGCATCGGCCTGCTCTTCAGGTGTTTCTGGAAGAGCGTCCGAGGCCTCTTTGCCGTGACCGCCGCCGGTGATAGCACAAGTGATGATGGCCGGTGGTAGCTGACTGCGCGCTACCTTCTCCATCCAGAGATATGAGTTCCGGTAGTCCCACGCGGCTTCGACGTCCATCAGAAATCCTGCCTTCCTCGTCAGGCCCAGCCACGGGATGCAAAGGGACGTAGCGGGACTCTCGGGTATCTACTTTCGTTTCACCCTGAGGCCGACAGTGGGCCAGCACCCTAGCTTTCGCGTGGCAAGCCGGCCTCGGCATCGGCCGGGATGCTACCAGCAGAACTGGTGCGCTGACCCACCCGTCTAGCATTCGGCGGCACAGCCAGAACGGACGATTTCCAGATTAGATTGAGATGAAAGTGGGTTCAAGATGAGAAATACTGGCCGGTTGGTAGACATCCTGGATCGGATGGAAAACGGGTCGGTGACGTCGGAAAAGGACTTCGATATGAAGTTCGTGGCCGCCAAGATCAAGGATCTGGTCGCCGAGTACGAG
>PVBE012272502.1_pt1 | contig 34857 bp, 26 predicted proteins | sample 1631181 | NCBI WGS metagenome assembly PVBE01 (sample SAMN08397723, study PRJNA350692) | Marine metagenome, whole genome shotgun sequencing project. | isolation source: water | place: Pacific Ocean | collected 2012-04
CACCCTGCGCCAGGCGCACCTCCGCTTCCCGCAGCTTGGTGATGATCTCCTCGACCGTCCGCCGTCGTATCCCCATGACTCCCCCCTTTCCTGTCCAGGTCTAACATTACTCCTGGACTAGTTTTCGGGGGGCAGGCCAGGCCGGCCTGGCTTGGGAGATCCGGTCGCCCCGCCTTCGCCCCTCCCTCTCCCCCGCGTTGACGCGCCCCCGCGGAAGTCCGTACACTGGCCCAACTCTGCTACTGGCGGCGGCGCCGCACGCGGAAGGTGGTCAAGATGCTCGACCCATCAGAGCGAGAGCGGATCCGGCAGGCGGAGGAGGCATGGCGGGCGGCGAACGCCGATGCCCCCGAGGAGCCTCGCCTCCACGAGACGCTGTCCGGCGCGCCCGTCGAGCGCCTCTACACACCTTCCCACATGGGCGACACCGACTACCTTCGGGATATCGGCATGCCCGGCGAGTACCCGTACACCCGCGGCGTCCACGCCACCGGCTACCGGGGCAAGACCTGGACCATGCGGATGTTCTCGGGCTTCGGCACCCCAGCCGAGACCAACGCCCGCTTCAAGTTCCTCCTCCAGAACGGCGAGACCGGGCTGAGCACGGCGTTCGACATGCCGACCCTCTACGGCTACGACACCGACGACGCCCGAGCCATCGGCGAGTTCGGTAAGTGCGGCGTGGCGGTGTCGTCACTTTGGGACATGGAAGACCTGTTCAGCGACATCCCACTGGACCGGGTCACCACCTCCATGACCATCAACGCACCGGCCGCCATCATCTGGGCTATGTACATCGTCATGGCTCGCAAGCAGGGGGTCCCTATCGCGCGCCTCGGCGGGACTCTCCAGAACGACATCCTCAAGGAGTACCTGGCCCAGAACGAGTATATTTTCCCCCCTGAGCCGTCGATGCGGCTGGTCGTCGACACGATCGAGTTCGGGGCGCGGGAGATGCCGCGCTGGAACCCCATCAGCATCAGCGGCTACCATATCCGCGAGGCCGGTTCCACGGCTGTCCAGGAGCTGGCGTTCACCCTGGCTGACGGCCTGGCGTACGTGGACTGGACGCTGGAGCGGGGTCTCAAGATCGACGAGTTCGCGCCCCGCCTCAGCTTCTTCTGGAACGTCCACAACGACTTCTTCGAGGAGGTCACCAAGTTTCGAGCCGCTCGCCGCATCTGGGCGCGGGAGATGCGGGAGCGCTACGGCGCCCAGGATCCACGCTCGTGGCGGCTCCGCTGTCACGCTCAGACTGCCGGCGTGGCGCTGACGGCCCAGCAGCCCCAGGTCAACGTCGCTCGAGTGGCTATTCAGGCGCTCGCGGCGGTCCTCGGCGGGACCCAGTCGCTCCACACCAACTCGCTCGACGAGGCTTGGGCGCTCCCCTCGGAGGAGGCGGTGGTCACCGCGCTGCGGACCCAGCAGGTCATCGCGGAGGAGACGGGTGTCGCGAGCACCGTCGATCCCCTTGGCGGCAGCTACTTCGTCGAGCAGCTCACCGACCGCATGGAGTCGGACGCCCGCGACTACTTTCGGCGGATCGCGGACCAGGGCGGCGTCCTGGCGTGCATCGGCAACGGTTACATGGTGCGGGAGATCGCGGATGCCGCGTATCGGTACCAGCGCCAGATCGAGTCGAAGGAGCGGGTCATCGTTGGGGTGAACGAGCACGTGACCGACGACGCCGTCCAGATCCCCCTCCTGCGGGTGGATGCGGAGGGCGAGCACCGCCAGGTGGAGCGGCTGCGGGAGCTCCGGCGCGTGCGCGACGGCCGCGCCACGGCGGATGCGCTGAGGGCGCTGGAGCAGGCCGCGCGCGGCGCCGGCAACCTGATGCCGCCCATAATTGACGCCGTGGAATCGCTGGCGACGCTGAGCGAGATGATGGACGCCATGCGGACCGTCTTCGGCGAGCACACGGCCCACACGGTGGTGTAGGGGCGGGGGTCCGAGCGGCTGGCGTCGCCGCCGGCGAAGACGGAGTCACGACTGCGCCGGAAGTGCGGACCTGGCTCCAGACCAAGGCCAAGGCGCGGGCCCTGCACGATGAGGGTGACGATCCGGCCACGGGCTTCGGCGGTCCGGCGGTTCCATAACTCCGCCCAACACACGAACCCGGCCAACAAGAAACGACCGGCCATGTCGCCGGTCGTTTCTTGTTCACGGAAAGGCTTTTGGCGGACGCCCCTCCCCCCCACCCTGCTGCCTACCCTCCTGGTCCCAGGGAGCAGCGGAACCGCTCCACACCGGGGTGCGTCTCGCCGATGCTCTCGACCGTGAACCCGCATCGCCTGTAGAACCCGACCGCGTCGCCGTCGGTCTCGGCCACCACCGTGCTCAGCAGGAGGCGCTCCGACACACCGTCGATCATCGAGCGTCCGATGCCACGCATCCGCTCGTCGGGGACCACGGCCAGGTGCCGCAGAGTGGCTTGCCCCTGGGCGGTGACCTCGATCCCAACGCACCCCACCACCAACCCATCGCGCTGGTAGCCGAAGAGCGCCCACGCGGGGTCCTCGCGGTAATGGTGGCCCACGTCGTCGAGGGCTGCGGGGGTTGGATCGCCCATCGAGAGCGAGAGGAGCTCCCGGATATGTGGGCTCACCAGGACATCGCCTTCAACCAGGGCGAGATTCATCGGCATTACCTCCGTGGGGCGCGGGCGATTGACACCATGCTACCGTATGCCGGCCACCGCCCGCACCAAGTGTCCGGGGCGGACCCCGGTGAGACATGCCCTGAGGACCGCTCCCAATGCTCCGGCAGGGGCGCCGCCGGGCTGGACCGCCAGGTAGAGGGGCTCCCAGTGCGGGTTGAACTTCCGCTTGAAGTGGTGGAGCGGCCGGAACCGGTAGCCGAGACGCGCGTGGCGGAAGGCGACGTTCAGCGCCCACCGCAGCGGCCCGCCCGTCTCACCCCCGACGTTCGAGAGCGGCGTCCCACCCAGGCTCGTCGTCCCAAGACCATCGCGTTTCATCCGCAGCAAGTACCCCACGATGAGGAAGTCCATGAGGCCCGGCATGGCGTCGGCGCGGCGGCGCATCATGTCGAGCATCCATCCGCCGGTCCCCGGCACGGGCGTCCACGTGACGAAGCCCTCCGCGCGTCCGCTGTCGCCCCGGGCAACGGCTAGGAGGCACCGGGGGTCCGCCAAGTCGCCGGAATCGCCCAGCAGGAAGGCCAGCTCAGGGAGGCGTCGCCGCGCCAGCCATTCGTCCGACACCCCTCGGAGCTCCCGAAGCAACTCTTCGGTGAGGCGTCCGGGCGCGATCCACTGGAGCGTGACTCCCCGGCGCTCCGCGCGGTTCAGCGCCGCGCGGCACTCCCGCCACCGACCGCCCTTCAGATGAAGGTTAGAGAGGTCCACGACAGCCTCGTCACCAACCCGCACCGATCGGTACCCCCGTTCCCGGAGGTGCGTAAGGCCGCTGGAGTTTACGCCGCAGAAAGCCGCGCTGAGCCTCTCGCTGTCGCACAGCGCCTCGAAGTCGCGGAGGAGCGGCCCCCACGTCTCAACGGGACCCACGGGCTGGCCGACCACTAGCGCAAAGCCGCCCACCGACTGGAAGGCGATGCTCGTGCCGCCGTCCAGTGACGACAGGGCGCGCTTGTGCCCTCTCGTCTGGAGGTAGGAGAGGCCGTTGGCGGCAACGCCCGCCCCACCGATCGCACTGGCCTCAGTCGCTGCCAAGCGACCCTCGCCGGGCGACCTTCTCCAGCCCAGCCATGGAATGGAGAAGCCGCTTCACGCCGCCGTCCTTGAAAGCCACCGCGACCTCATGGTCGCCTGCCGAGACGGTGCAGCTCACGACAACGCCCTCGCCGAACTTGCCGTGCCGCACCCGATCCCCTGCGTGGAATGGCGGCCCCTGGGTCTGCTCCGTTGGCGGCGGCCGGTCTGCCCACCGGGCCCCGGCGACCCGGAAAGTGGGGGAATCGCTGCCGCCCGTGACCGTCCCGGTCGCGGGGCGGTTGGGAGGGGAGGCCCGCCGTGGGCCGCGCTCGGCGCCGGGCGATGCGACAAGGCGCGGTGGGATGTCCTGGAGGAATCGGGAAGCCACACCTGTTGCGCTCCTGCCGAACACGGTACGCCGGAAGGCGCGGACAAGGTAGAGGTGCTGTTTGGCTCGGGTCATCCCCACGTAACAGAGGCGGCGCTCCTCCTCCATCTCGTCGGGGTCGTCCAGGGAGCGTACGTGCGGCAGCAGCCCCTCCTCCATGCCGACCATGAAGACGGCCGGGAACTCCAGGCCCTTGGCCTGGTGGAGGGTGATGAGGGTGATGCCGTCCAGCTGCTCGTCCACGTTGTCGGTTTCCGATACCAGCGAGATCTGCTCCAGGAACGCCTCCAGGCCCTCCGGGGGCGGCACGCCGGCGAAGTCGGCGGCCACGCTGCGCAGCTCCGATACGTTGTCCCACCGCTCCTCGCCGCCTTCCGCCTCCTGCAGCACGTAGGCGTGGTACCCGGTGCGCGCGGTGACGCGGTCCAGGAGATCAGGCACGCCCATTGTGCGGCTCGCGTCGTCAAGCTCGTCGAGCATCAGCGCGACCCGCTCCAGCGCGGCCCGGCCTGTGCGGGGGATGGGGGTCTCCCGGTCGGGCTCGGCGGCCAGGAGGACCAGGGCCTCCCGGAGCGAGACCTCCATAGACCGCGCCCATCGGGTGATCTCGTCCACCGTCCGTTGCCCGATCCCACGCGGCGGCACGTTGAGCACGCGGGCCATGCTCACGTCGTCGGCGGGGTTCTGGAGGATCCGCAGGTAGGCCATGACGTCCTTGATCTCGCGGCGCTGGTAGAAGCGCAGCGCGCCCACCAGGCGGTAGGGGATGCCGTAGCGCAGGCACGCCTCCTCGAAGGCGCGGGACTGCGCGTTCACGCGGTAGGCCACCGCGCAATCGCCGTACTTGGCCCCGCCCTGCTTCCGAAGCCGCTCGATCTCCTGTAGGACCCAGGTCGCCTCCTCGGTCTCGTCGTACGCTTCGTGTACCTGGACGAGCCCGCCTCCGGGCGCCATCGCCACCAGGCGCTTTTCGACGCGGGCGCGGTTGCCCGCGATCACACCCTGCGCCGCACCCAAGATGCTCTCGGTGGAGCGGTAGTTCTCCTCCAGCATCACGGTGCGGGCGTCCGGGAAGTGGTGCTGGAAGCTCAGGATGTTGCGGATGTCCGCGTGCCGCCACGAGTAGATGGACTGGTCGGGGTCACCGACGACGCAGATGTTGCGCCAGCGTCCGGAAAGCTGCCGCGCCAGGGCGTACTGGGCCAAGTTGGTGTCCTGGAACTCGTCGACGAGCAGGTGCAGGTATCGCTCCTGGTACCGATCCAGCACATCGTCGTGATGGCTGAACAGGTAGTGGGTGCGCATCAGCAGGTCGTCAAAGTCTACTGCCTGGTTCTGGTGGAGGAGGCTCTGGTACTCCTCGTAGATGCGGAGGACCACCTCTTCGAAGTAGGAGTGCACGCGCGAGCGGAACGCCTCGGCGTCTTCTAGCTGGGCTTTCGCGCCGGAGATGGCGCCGAGCACGGCGGCGTGAGCGAAGCGCTTGCTGTCGACGTTGGCCCGCTCGAAGGCTCGCTTCAGGATGCTGAGCTGGTCGTCACGGTCGTAGATGGTGAACCCGCGGTCCAGGCCGATGGCGTCGCCGTGCTGGCGCAGGATGCGGGCACAGAGAGCGTGGAACGTGCCGGCGGTGACCTCGGGGGCGACGTGGGGACCCAGCAGGCGGCCGAGCCGCTCCCGGAGCTCGCGGGCGGCCTTGTTGGTGAACGTCACGACGCCGATGCGGCGGGGGGAGACGCCGCCGGAGCGCACCAGGTGGGCTACCCGGTGCACGATGACGCGGGTCTTGCCGCTCCCCGGCCCCGCCACGATGAGCAGGGGGCCCTCGGCGTGCTCCACCGCCTCGCGCTGGGCGGGGTTCAGGCCCTCGAGCAGGTTGGTTGTCATGGCACGTGGCCACCGATCTCGAAGTCAGACTTGTCGGGCAACCGGCGCTCCTCGCGGCCGTTCGGTCGATGGGTCGCGAGACGCCAACGCGTTCTCGCCGTCGTGACGCCGCCCGTCCGCGAGAGCGTGCCCGACAGGACGCGCCATACCGCCGCTACAGCCCCTTGCCCACCAGGAAATCGCACAGGTCCGCGGTGCGGCAGGCGTAGCCCCACTCGTTGTCGTACCAGCCCAGAACCTTGACCATGCTGCCGCCGATGACCATCGTCGTCATCGAGTCGAAGATGCAGGAGTGGGGGTCCTCCTTGAAGTCGCTGCTCACCAGTGGCTCGTCGCAGTAGGCCATGATCCCCTTCAGCGGACCTGCGGCTGCCTCTGCGTAGGCCGCGTTCACCTCTTCGACCGTCACGTCGCGCTCCAGCACCGCCACCAGGTCGGTAACCGAGACGGTGGAGGTGGGCACGCGGTAGGCCATGCCGTGTATCTTCCCCTGAAGCTCGGGGACCACGATGCCGACGGCCCGAGCGGCTCCCGTGCTGGTGGGGATGATGTTCATGGCGGCCGCGCGGGCGCGCCGGAGGTCGCTGTGGACCACGTCCAGGATGTTCTGGTCATTGGTGTAGGCGTGGATGGTGGACATGAGGGCGCTCTTGATGCCGAAGCTGTCCAGGAGCACCTTGGTCAGGGGGGCCACGCAGTTGGTGGTGCAGGAGGCGTTGGAGAGGACATTGTGGCTCGCGGGGTCGTACTTGTCCTGGTTGACGCCCAGCACGACAGTGAGGTCCTCGCCGTTGGCTGGCGCGGAGATGACCACCTTCTGAACGGTGTCGTGGCGGTGAGCGGCGGCCTTCGTCGCGTCTGTGAAGACGCCTGTAGACTCGACGACGATCTCCGCGCCGACCTCGCCCCAAGGGATGGCGCCGGGGTCACGCTCGGAGAAGACGCGGACGCTCTTGCCGTCAACCACCAGAGCGTCGTCCTGGACCTCAACCTTGCCGGGGAAGCGGCCGTAGTTAGTGTCGTACTTCAGGAGGTGGGCGTTGGTCTTGGTGTTGGTGAGGTCGTTGACCGCGACCACCTCCAGGGAGTCTGGGTGGCGGTCCCGGATCGCCTTGAACACCTGCCGTCCGATGCGGCCGAACCCGTTGATTCCAATCCGCGTGGCCATGCTGCCTCCTATGAGTGGTGCCCGCCTTCTTCCCGGAATCCCCGACAGCGACGAGAAGCGCCGGTTACGACCGGCCCACCAGTCGCGCGTACGGCTCCATCCCCGCGTACCGCGCCCGCTCGCCCAGCTCCTCCGCGATCCGCAGCAGCCGGTTGTACTTCGCCACACGCTCCGACCGCGCGGGCGCGCCCGTTTTGATCTGGCCCGCCCCGGTCGCCACCGCCAGGTCGGCGATCGTCGTGTCCTCCGTCTCGCCCGAGCGGTGGCTGATCACCACCCCCCAGCCGGCGTTCCGCGTCATCTCGACCGCGGCCAAGGTCTCTGTCAGCGTGCCGATCTGGTTGGGTTTGATGAGCACGGCGTTGCTCGCCTTGCTCTCGATGCCCCAACCGATGCGCTCCACGTTGGTCGTGTAGTTGTCGTCGCCGACAAGCTGCACCCGGTCGCCCAGGCGGGCCGACAGCAGGGCCCAGCCGTCCCAGTCGTCCTCAGCCATCCCGTCCTCGATGCTGATGATGGGGAACTCGCGGACGAGACCCTCGTAGAAGCCGACCATCTTCTCGGGCGTCAGGCTGCGACCTTCCCGCTCCAGCACGTAGTTGCCATCGACGAAGATCTCGCTGGCGGCCACGTCCAGGGCCAGGAAGATGTCGACGCCCGGCCGGTAGCCGGCCCGCTCGATGGCGTCGTTGACGGCCTGGAGTGCGTGTCGGTTGGTGGGGAGCGACGGGGCGAACCCACCCTCATCGCCGACGTTCGTGGCGTGTCCGCCCTCGCGTAGCAGCCCCTTGAGTGCCTGGTACACCTCCGCACCCGCGCGCAGGGCCTCGCGGAAGCTGGATATCCCCGCCGGGACGACCATGAACTCCTGAATGTCCGAGGAGTCGACGGCGTGCTTGCCGCCGTTCAGGATGTTGAGCATCGGCACGGGCAGCAGCCGGGCGTCGTCGCCGCCGAGGTGGCGGTAGAGCGACGCGCCGGCGGAGGCGGCCGCCGCGTGGGCCACGGCCAGCGAGATGCCCAGGATGGCGTTGGCCCCGAGCGCCGACTTGTCGTCGGTCCCGTCCAGGTCGCGAAGCCGCCGGTCCACGGTCTGCTGGTCGAAGGGCGACAGGCCCACGACCGCGGGCCCGAGCCGCTCGGCCACGTTCGCCACGGCCCGCAGTACGCCTGCGCCGCCGTAGCGCGCGGGATCCTTGTCACGGAGCTCGGCAGCCTCGTGCTGGCCCGTGCTGGCGCCCGAAGGCACCGCCGCGCGGCCCAGCGAGCCGTCCGAGAGGCGGATGTCGACTTCCACGGTGGGGTTGCCTCGCGAGTCGAGGACCTCGCGGCCGTGAACTGCGATGATGGTCGGCTGTCCGCTCATGACGTGGCTCCTGGTTGAGCGGCGTCGTAACGCTCGATCGCGAGGGCGATGGCCTTTTCCACAGCCGCGTCGGCGTGCGTCACGCGGTGGATCGCTGAGTCTTCCTTGCCGTGGGCCGAGAATGTCCAGGTGTCTAGCCCCACCACCGGGCTCCCCTCGGACAGGGCGTGCCCGATCTCCGACAGGGTGCCGTACGCGCCGTCGATGGCGATGATCGCCAGGCCGGCCTTGGCGACGATGGAGTTCCTGGCCCAGCCGATGCCGGTCGAGATCGGGATGTCGACGTAGGGGTTGGCGTCGCGAGGGTCATTGCCGGGCAAGATTCCCACGGTGGTGCCACCTGCTTCCTTGGCTCCCTTGCACACGGCCTCCATGACCCCCTCCAGGCCGCCGCACACCACGATGGCCCCCCGTGTCGCGAGGCCCCGCCCCACCTGATAGGCGGCGTCGCGGGCCAGCGCGGACGGTTCGCTGCCGCCGATGACGGCGATCATGAGCGGGGGGTTGTGGCGTTGGTCAGTGAGCACCTCCGGATTATACATGCGGCAGGCCCCTGGCTCAAACGCTGGGCGCAACGGAAATCGCTCCATTCTCGCGCCCATGAGCACTCCCACGGGAGCCGGCCTCCCGGCGGCGGGCGGCGGCCGCCTTTGGGAACGACCGTCGTTGCGACTCGGTGCGTCGTGTGGTAGGCTTGGGCCAGTTGGAGACACGCGCCCCTCGCCCCGTTTGGTGGGCGGGAGGAGGCCTTTAAGGACAGCCCCGTGAGGCTGGCAAGGCGCTCCACCAGGGACGGGTAGAACCCGAGCCTTGATGCTCGCGGCCCGCGGGTGGGGCCAAGCGAAGGAGCTTCTTGCCGATAGGGCAAGAGGCTTTTTTTGTGGCTGGCGGCTGAGGTGGGATGACATGGCGCAGCAGGCCGAGAAGCAGCAGACCGAGAAGATGATCATGACCGCGGACGAGGTCCGTCGGGCGCTAGCCCGCATCGCCCACGAGGTGCTGGAGCGGAGTCGCGGCGGCGCCCACGTGGTGCTTGTGGGGGTTCACACCAGGGGCGTTCCGCTGGCGAGGCGGCTGGCGGCCCTCATCCGCGAGTTCGAGGGGGTTGAGGTGCCGATAGGGTCGCTGGACATCGCCCTCTATCGCGACGACGTTGTCCTGCGCGGACCTGTTCCGGCAGTCGGCAGCAACATCCCCGTGCCGGTTGACGGGCGACAGGTGGTCCTGGTCGACGACGTGCTCTTCACCGGGCGTTCGGTCCGGGCGGCCATGGACGCGGTGATGGACTTGGGACGGCCGGAAGTGATCCAGCTTGCGGTGCTGGTGGACCGGGGCCACCGGGAGCTGCCAATCCGTGCCGACTACGTTGGCAAGAACGTGCCCAGCTCCCGGAGCGAAAGGGTGGCGGTGCGCCTGGAGGAGGTCGATGGTGAGGACGCCGTCGTGATCTCGTAGGCGCCGAGCCTGCCGGCCGTTCGGAGGAAGTGACCGTGTCGGAATCACGACCCAGCAATAGCCTGGTCTCCATAGACGACCTCAGCCAAGAGGAGATCACGGCTCTGCTTGACCTGGCTGAGCGGATCGAACTCAACAGAGATGAGTATCGTACGGTCGCGGCGGGCATGGTGTGCGCCACGCTGTTCTATGAGCCCAGCACGCGAACGCGACTCTCCTTCGAGTCCGCCATGCTGCGACTGGGCGGCGGCGTCATCTCCGCCTGGGACATGGATGCCACCTCAGCTTCGAAGGGTGAATCGCTGGCCGATACGACCAGAGTGGTTGGCGAGTACTCCGACGTCATCGTGCTGAGGCATCCCTCGGAGGGCGCGGCCCAGCTTGCAACCGAGTACTCGCCCGTCCCCGTCATCAATGCGGGGGACGGCGCCCATGAACATCCCACGCAGACCCTCTGCGACCTGTACACCCTGCGCAAGCATCACGGGAAGCTGGAGGGGTTGACGGTAGCCCTCTGTGGGGACCTCAAGAACGGACGGACGGTCCACTCCCTGGCCTTCGCCCTCGCGCGGTTCAAGGCCAATGTCGTCTTCGTGCCAGGGAGCGACGGGGATGTCCCTCCTCACGTGCTGCATCGCTTGGAGCGCGACTTCGGCGCTCGCATCGAGCAGAAGAACGTCGGAATGCTCCAGGCTCTGTTCGGCCTCCCACCGGAAGGCGGCCAGACGGCGACGGTGAACGCCATCTACATGACCCCAACCGCGCCGCATCAGCTGGCATTGTCCCCAGCCGAAGGGGAAGCGCTGGTGGACTTCAACATGAGGGCGGAGGAGTCGTTGTCCATCTACGTCACCCGCAGGCAACGGGAAAGGGAAATGGCGCCCGACTCCCGCTCGGAAGCCTACCCCAGCATAGGAAAGAGCGTGCTGGACCAGAGGGAATTCAAGAACGTCTCGATACTGCACCCGCTTCCCAGGACCAGCGAGCTGAATCCCGACGCCGATGCCGATGCCCGGAGCCTGTACTTCAAGCAGGCCGCCAATGGTATTCCCGTGCGGATGGCGTTGCTTCTGCACATTCTTGGGCTGGAGCGGTCGGTGATAGCAGCCCGGCCGCCGCCCGCTGGCCCCAGCCAGATAGATATCATCGACGGCGGAGAGTACGCGTGCGGGAACCCGCGTTGCGTCTCCAACCACGAGGGTCGGTTCGCTCGGAGGCGATTCGAGCTGTCGTGGAACTCCCATGTGACGCTGCGATGCACCTACTGCGACCATGAGACTCAACCGACGGCCGTTGGCAACGCCGTATCAAAGCTCTACTTCGCCCCGGAAGTGGTGAAGAGATTTGGCACGCCAATCAGGCCGGACCACCTCCGTTTTTTCCCGACCGCTGCGGAGGCCGAGGCCGCTGGATTCACGCAAGGGGCCAACGCTTGAGCGGAGATGGCTTCCCCACCATGCACCGCAAATGCTCGGCGTCAGAGCGTACACGGGGCTCCTGGCACGTCAGCGAGGAACGGATGGTCGTTCCTCCGCTCGCGGCGACGCTCCGCGAGGTTGCCGATGGCTGAGCCGCTGCTGCTGCGCGGCGGGCGAATCCTGGACCCCGGCGGAGGGATCGACCTGGTCGGTGACCTGCTGCTGGCGGATGGGAGGGTCGTCTGGGCCGCGCCGTCGGGCCACGGCCGCCCACTCCTCGAGGGTTGCCAGTCGCTCGACGTGACCGGGTTGGTCGTCTGCCCCGGCTTCGTCGACCTCCACACCCACCTTCGCGAGCCTGGCGCCGAGGAGAAGGAGATGGTGGCGACCGGGGTTCTCGCGGCGGCCCGGGGCGGGTTCACCACGGTTTGCGCCATGCCCAACACGGCCCCGCCCATGGACAGCGTCGCCGTGGTCGAGCGGGTGCTTCACCTAGCGTCGGAGGCGGACATGGTGCGCGTCCTGCCCATCGGCTGCGTGACGCAGGGTCGCGCGGGCGCCACGCTCGTCGACATGACGGCACTGGCGGAGGCAGGGGTGATCGGGTTCAGCGACGATGGGGACCCGGTGGTGGACTCACAGCTGATGCGGACGGCCCTCAACCATGGCGCGGGCACGGGGCTGCCGGTGATCAACCACTGCGAGGACCGCGGGCTCGCGCGCGGCGGCCTCATCAACGAAGGGTGGGTCGCCAGCTGGCTCGGCTTGCCTGCGATGCCTGGCGAGGCGGAGGAAGCGATGGCAGCGCGGGACATCGAGCTGTCGGCCATCACGGGCGGCAGACTCCACCTGGCCCACGTGAGCACAGCCGGGACGGTGGAGGTGGTCCGCCGGGCGAAGGAGCGGGGTATTCCAGTGACCGCCGAGGCCACGCCCCACCATCTGCTCCTGTCGGAGGAGTGGGCCCTGGCCGTGGCATCGGACGTCCCGCGCGACCTGGCGCCCCCCGACCCGCCGGCCGCCCCGGCCGCCGTCGCCTACGACACTCTTGCCAAGGTCAACCCACCGCTGCGGACCCCTGCCGACGCCCTGGCATTGGTGGCGGGGCTCCGCGAGGGCGTCATCGACGCAGTGGCGACGGACCACGCTCCCCACACGTCGGCGGACAAGTCCTGCTCCTGGGAGGAGGCGGCCTTCGGCATCAGCGGGCTGGAGACGGCTTTCGGGCTGGTGATGGCGCTGGTCCACCGTGGAGACCTGTCCCTGTCGACGGCCATCGAACGGCTGACCGCTGGGCCGGCGCGGGTCCTGGGCGCGGCGGTCCCCGCTGGGAACGTCCCGCGGGACCTCGGCACGCTGGTCGCGGGCGCGCCCGCTGATGTGGCGGTGCTGGACCCCGACGCCGAGTGGGTGGTGGACCCGACCACATTCGCCTCCAAGGGCAGGAACACACCGCTCGCGAGGGTACGGCTCAAGGGGCGGGTCGTTGCTACCGTGGCCGCGGGCCGGGTGGTGCATGGCATCGAGCGCCTGGCGCCCTCGGCCGATCCCACCGGGCCGGGGAGGGGCGCATGACCGCACCTGCCTTCCTGGTGCTCGCGGACGGCACGGTTTACGAGGGCGACCCATTTGGCGCGGAGACCTCCGCCTACGGCGAGGTGGTCTTCACGACGGCCATGACCGGGTACCAGGAGATGCTGACCGACCCCTCGTTCGCGGGCCAGCTTGTCGTGCCGACCTACCCGCTCATCGGGAACTACGGCATCAACGCGCAGGATATCGAGTCGCGGCGCATTCAGGTGGCGGGGTTCATCGTGCGTGGGTGGAGCGACGCTCCGAGCCACGGGTTGAGCACCGCGACCCTCCATGACTACCTGGCCGCCCAGGGGGTGCCGGGGATCAGCGGCCTGGACACGCGCGCGCTCACTCGCCGGCTGCGCTCCCATGGCGTCATGATGGGGGCGCTGGCCATCGGAATCTCGCCGGTTGAGGCCCTCCAACGCATGCACGAGGGGCCGGACTACGGCGCGACCGACTTCGTGCGGCGGGTTACGGCGGAGGCCCCTCAAGCGTGGGACGGGAAGCCGGGCGCCGTTCCACCCCCCCCCGTCGATGGCAAGAAGCGCATCGTGGTCGCCGACTTCGGGGTCAAGTACAACATCCTGCGCATCCTCCAGGGCCACGGATGTGACGTGGTGACCGTGCCCGCGACAACCCCCGCGGCGGACGTGCTCGCGCTGCGGCCGAACGGCGTCCTCCTCTCGCCAGGTCCCGGCGACCCCGTGCACCTGGACTACGCAGTCGATCTCGTGCGGAAGCTCGGCGGGAGCATGCCGATCATGGGCATCTGCCTGGGGCACCAGGTGGTGGCGCGGGCCTTCGGCGCGACGACGTACAAGCTCAAGTTCGGCCACCGCGGCGCGAACCACCCGGTACGGGAGGAGCGCACGGGCGCCGTCCACATCACCGCCCAGAACCACGGCTACGCGGTGGACGCGGACTCGCTGCCACCGAAGCTGGTGGTGAGCCACTTGAGCCTGAACGACGGCACGGTGGAGGGGCTCCGCCATCGCTCGCTGCCCATCCTGACCATCCAGTACCACTCGGAGGCGTCCCCCGGACCGCACGACAATGAGTACCTGTTCGAGGAGTTTCTGGCGATGGTGGATGCCTCGCGCCCAGGAAGCCCGTCAATGAAGGAGCCCCATGCCTGACGCTCCGCGCAAGGTCCTCGTCATCGGTTCCGGGCCCATCGTCATCGGCCAGGCGGCGGAGTTCGACTACGCCGGCACGCAGGCGTGCAAGGCCCTCCGCGAGGAGGGGGTCACGACAGTGCTGGTGAACTCCAACCCCGCCACCATCATGACCGACGAGGGGATCGCCGACATCGTCTACATCGAGCCGCTGACGCCCGAGGTGCTGGAGCGGATCATCGCCCGCGAGCGGCCGGACGGCATTCTGCCGACCCTGGGCGGTCAGACGGGCCTGAACCTGGCTGTCGAGCTTGCCGACCTGGGCATCCTGGACAAGTACAATGTCCGGCTCCTGGGCACGCCTCTCTCCGCCATTCGGCGCGCCGAGGACCGAGAACTCTTCCGCCAGCTCCTCCACGAGATCGGGGAGCCGGAGCCGCCCAACGCCGCCGTCACGACGATCGAGGAGGCGCGACGCGCGGCCGAGGAGATCGGCATGCCGCTGGTGGTGCGCCCTGCCTACACGCTGGGCGGCACCGGGGGCGGCGTGGCCTCCACGTGGGATGACCTGGATGAGGCGGTGCGCTCCGGCCTGGCCGCCAGCCCCATCCGTCAGGTCCTGCTGGAGCGCTCTCTGGTGGGGTGGAAGGAGGTGGAGTACGAGGTGATGCGGGACGCCAACGACACCTGCATCACCGTGTGCAACATGGAGAACCTGGACCCAATGGGGGTCCACACCGGCGACAGCATCGTGGTGGCTCCCTCCCAGACCCTCACCGACAAGGAGTACCAGCTCCTGCGGTCCGCCAGCCTGAAGATCATTCGGGCCCTGGGCATCGAGGGCGGGTGCAACGTGCAGCTGGCGCTCGCGCCCCATCCGGACGTGTCTGCCGTCCTCCCGGAGGGCAGCCGGCCCACGAGCAACGCGGAATACTACGTGATCGAGGTCAACCCCCGGGTCAGCCGCTCCTCCGCCCTGGCATCCAAGGCCACCGGCTACCCCATCGCCCGCGTTGCCGGGAAGATTGCGGTGGGCAAGCGATTGGACCAGATCCCGAACGCGGTCACGCAGAAGACCGCCGCCGCCTTCGAACCCGCGCTGGACTACTGCGTCGTCAAGATCCCTCGGTGGCCATTCGACAAGTTCCCGGCCGGCGACCGGACCATCAATACGCAAATGAAGGCGACGGGCGAGGTGATGGCCATCGACCGCACCTTCGAGGCCGCGCTCCAGAAGGCGGTCCGTTCCCTGGAGCAGGGCGGCCACTCGCTGCTCTGGGAGGCGCCGGAGTGGCGCGACGCGACCGGTGCGGAGGAGCTCCCCCTGATCCCTCCCACGGACCAGCGGATCTGGGCGCTGATGGCCGCCCTGCGCCGCGGGGCGTCGCCGGAGGACCTCTCCCGACGCACCGCCATCGACCCGTGGTTCTTGCGCGCGATGGAGCGGATCGTCCGCATGGAAGAGGCGCTCCTGGGCTCGGAGCAGCCGACCCGCAAGCTGATCTGGGAGGCGAAGCGGCTCGGTTTCTCGGACCAGCAGCTCGCCTCGCTGGGCGTGGCTGAGGGCCTGCCGGAGCGGGTCCGGTGGCTGCGCCAGGGGATGGGCATCACGCCCGTGTACAAGATGGTGGACACGTGCGCCGCGGAGTTCGAGGCCGTGACCCCCTACTACTACAGCACCTACGAGCAGGAGAACGAGGCCCCTCCACTGCCCGGCCCCAAGGCCGTGGTCCTCGGCAGCGGCCCCATCCGCATCGGCCAGGGCATCGAGTTCGACTACTGCTCGGTCCACGCCGCCTGGGCGCTCCAGGAAGAGGGCCTGGCCAGCATCATGATCAACTCGAACCCGGAGACCGTGTCCACCGACTTCGACACGAGCACCCGGCTCTACTTCGAACCCCTGGACGAGGAGAGCGTGCGCGACGTCCTGGAGAACGAGGCCGAAGGCGGCGATGGGACTCCAGGGGGAGTCGGCGCGGGCGCGCCTGCGTCAGTGGTGCAGTTTGGGGGGCAGACAGCCATCAACCTTTCGCAGGCCCTGGACCGGGTCGGCCTGCCTATCCTGGGGTCGTCGGCCCAGGCCATCGACATCGCCTCCGACCGGCGCCGCTTCGAGGAGTTCACGGCCCGCCACGGCATCCCGCAGCCGCCGGGTGGCGCGGTGACCACGGTCGATGAGGCCCTGCGGGTAGCGGAGAACATCGGCTACCCCGTGCTCGTGCGGCCGAGCTACGTGCTCGGTGGGCGGGCAATGGAGGTCGTGCAGGTCCCCGAGGAGCTTCGCCGCTACATGGTCGCGGCGATCGACGCCAGCCGCGACAAGCCCGTGCTGGTCGACAAGTACCTGGAGGGTCTGGAGTGCGAGGTGGACGCGGTCTGTGACGGCGAGACGGTGGTGATCCCCGGGGTCATGGAGCACGTTGAGCGAGCGGGGGTCCACAGCGGCGACTCGATGGCGATCTACCCCAGCCTCACGCTCTCGAAGGACGAGGTGGACACCCTGGTGGACTACACGGTGCGGATCGGCCGTGGCCTTGGGGTTCGGGGCCTCATGAACATCCAGTTCGTGATCATGGGGGGCGGTCACGAGCATGGCGGGGGCGGCACGGAGCCCTCCGACGCGTCCTCGGTGTACGTGCTTGAGGTCAACCCCAGGGGCAGCCGCACCGTGCCATTCATCGCCAAGGTGACGGGGGTGCCGATGGTGCGGCTCGCCACCCAGGTAATGCTGGGCCACACTCTGGAGGCCCTTGGATACACCACGGGACTCGTCCCATCGCAGGGCCTGGTGGCGGTGAAGGCGCCGGTTTTTTCGATGTCCAAGCTGGTGGGCGTGGACACCTACCTGGGCCCGGAGATGAAGTCCACGGGGGAGGTCATGGGCGTGGACCGGGAATACCACCCGGCGCTTGCCAAAGCCCTCCTTGCCTCGGGGATGATGATGCGCCCGAACGGGGCGATCCTCATCAGCATCGCCGACCGAGACAAGGAGGAGGCAACGCCCCTAATCCAAGACCTCGTGGCATCCGGCTACGCGATCTTCGCCACCGAGGGGACGTCCGCGTTCATCCGTGGGCTGGGGTTTCCCAACGTCGTGGAGGTGTCCAAGCTGACCGAGGGCAGCCCGAACGTGGTGGACATCGTGGAGCAGGGCAAGGTGGACGCTGTCGTCAACACCCTGTCCGGCGGCCAGCAGCCCATGCTGGACGGCTTCTACATCCGTCGCGCGGCCGTGGAGCGCCGCATCCCCTGCTTCACGTCGCTGGACACGGCGCGCACGGCGCTGGAGGTGCTGCGGCGCGGCAGTGAATACGACGTGAAGCCCCGTGGGGACTATCTCACGATACGGACTTAGGCGGGGGTGGCCGGTCCGCGCGGCCTCGCGTGGACGCGCAAGACCGGCTGGGATCGCGGGCGGCCCGGCGCCAGCCACGGCGACACTTGTTCTCCTTGACACCCCCCTTTGTCTGTGACTACACTCACAAGTGAAGGTGGAGGGTCCGCGGGGAGCGACGGAGGCCTCTGAGGAGGGCGCAATGGCCAGGTACGCAAAGGCCGAGGCCCAAGATTGGGCCTGGGAGAACTTGAAGGGTCAGTGGACCACCATCATGACGCCTTTCACTCCCGAAGATGAGTTGGATGAGGACGGCCTGAGACGCAACATCCGGCACATGCGGTCTCTGGGCACACGTGGCGGCGGCTGCACCTGGGGCATGGGCGAGTTCTGGAGCCTCACGGGCTCGGAGCGGCTGGCTGTCATGGATGTGGTCAGCGACGAGGCCCGAGGCCAGTGGCCCATCGCGGCCCACGTCACCCACACCTCCTACAAGGAGATGCTATCGCTCGCACAGCACGCGGAGGACCGCGGCTTCGACCTCCTCATCGCCGCTCCGCCGTACATCGTCACCAAGACCGAGGACCAGGTGGTCGACTACATTCGCCTCTTGGCCGACAACACCAACCTTGCCATCATGTTCTACAACTCGCCTCAGTTCGGCATCGTCATGAGCCCTGAAGGTCTGGCCCGCGTCTGCGAGCCCAAGAACGTGGTGGGCGTCAAGGAAGCCAGCTTCAACCAGCAGCTTTCGATCGACACGCACCGCCTTCTGGGCAGCAAGAAGGTCATCAGCACGCCGGACGAGTGGATCTACTTCAAGGGGCAGGAGCTTGGCTTCGGCCAGCAGGTCATGTTCGCCAACACCTCCGACTGGCGGTTCGACACGCCGGAGGGCAACTACTACGTCCAGTTCATCGACCGGGCCTCGGAGGGCGATGTCGACGCCGTCTTCTACGACGAGCACGTCCGCGCGGTCAAGGCGGTCTCGGACAAGTGGTGGCCGCGGACCGTCCAGAAGTTCGGCGGCGCACTCCCAGTGACCCTCTGCAAGTACTGGTCCGAGCTGATGGGAATGGCCGCGGGGAATCCCAGGCCGCCGCTCGGGCCATTTGACGACGACGAGAAAGCGGAGCTTCGACGTGATCTGCTGGATATCGGCCACCCCGTTCTTGCCAAGGGAGGCGTAGGGTCATGATGTTGATGACGAGCGTCCAGAACCTTCCCGAGGCCCTGGAGGCCTTGAAGGGCGGAGCCGACATCGTGGACATAAAGAACCTCCAGGAGGCCCTGGTGGGCTCCGCTCACCCGATGGTGGCGCAGGAGGTTCGCGCCGTAGCTCCGCCGGACAGGCACGTGAGCATCACACTGGGCGTTGTGCCCAACCAGGCGGGAACGGTGGCGATGGCCGCCTATGCCGCCGGGTCCCTCCACGCCACCTCCGTGAAGGTCGGCTTCATGAACACCGAGTACGCGGCTGCGGTCGATACGCTGGTCCAGGCCCGCCGGGCTCTGGAGGGCACCGACACCAAGCTGATCGGCTCGCTCTTCGCCGACAATCCCCTCTACGATGGCCTTGACGCCCATCACACCGTGCGCATGTGCATCGAGAGCAAGTGCGACGGCTTCCTTGTCGACACGCTGACAAAGGACGGTCGCAACCTGTTCGACTTCATGTCGGAGGACGATCTCCGGGCTATGGTGCTGGAGGGGAAGGAAGCGGGGATAAGCACCGCGCTCTCCGGCCACCTCCGGATCGAGGATCTGGACGAGCTCACGCGCATCAACCCCGACATCGTCGGGGTGCGCGGGGCCGTATGCCGCAAGGGCGACCGCCATACGGCCGTCGCGTGGGAAGCGGTGGCGGAGTTCAAGCACCAGCTCGAACTGCGGCAGAGCGGCGAGCTCAGCGTCCGTCCAGCGGCAGCCTCGCCGGTCACCGACGGCGGTGGATGGGTGGTGATCGATGGGCGCGGCAAGACGTGCGCCGGCATCTTGGCGGCCCTCAGCGTGCAGGTGCGGGAGGACCCCGGAGCATTCGTGGAAGTCATCATCCCTGACGTCCTGAATACATACGACATCATCGTCTGGGCCGAGGCTGGGAGCCACAAGGTCCTGACCCAGCGCAAGGAAGACGACGGCGCGATGCGGATGCTGATCCAGTCCCACGCCTAGGCGCGCCGTCGGGCCGCGCTCCCGCCCCGTGTGGGCCGCGCCGTGAACTCGCCCCCCTGGCCTAGGGGGGGGCGTCGACCCCGCTGCTGGCGCGCTGCTGGCGCGCTGCTGCGTACGGCGCCGACCCCCGGCCGCTCCGAGCCCCTTGGCCTCGTCCTGTCGATTCCTCGTTCGTCCGCGTAGCGCTGCCTCTTTCGGGCTCCGACTCTGCGCTCAGCCCATGGCCCTGCACGGCTTCATCTCCCGCGCTCCCGACCGCGCTGCTGGTCTGCCCGCGCACTCTCCGGCTCCATGGCGCCCGTGGTTCTTGATGCCTGCGTCCGTCCGGGGGCCTTTCGAGCCTGGTCACCGGACCGGCCTAGGGGTCCGCTCGCACCGAACGGACAACCAGCCCATGGTCTGTGAGGCGCCCCGGCTGGCTCCTCACAGAGACGTCTCTCTGTCAGCCGAACGAATGCCGATGCCCTGGGTTCCAGGCAACGTGGCCGGGCAGGCCCTCTTTCTACGCGCCTTGCCAGGCGCGAGGCATGTGGCGTTTGGAATGAGATACATGCGAGACGTCACGACATGGAACCGTTGGGGTTCCTGTGACGTTTCATGTAACTGAGGGGGACAGTTGAGATCTGGGGTGCTGTCGGAACGGTCCGCGGCGCGCCCCAGGGAAAAAGAGGGGGCCGCCCTGGGAGGGGTACCAGGGCGGCCCAAGCGGACCCGCCCGGAAGACCGGGCAGGCACAGAGGGGGAGGCTACAGCCCGTTCAACCGACTGGTGAGACGGCGACGGGCAAGGTTAGTAGACTTTCGGAGGAACGGAGGCAGGTCGATGTCCGGGTCGTGCTCGCCGAAGCTGGTGCCGGCGACGAGGCTGGCCAGCTCCTCTTCCCGAGCGTTGACCAGTACGTCGGACGATGGGAAGCCTGTGGCGATTATCGTGATACGGACCTCGTCCCCCATCGCGGGGTCGGTGACCATGCCGAAGAAGATGTTGGCGCCGGGGTCCACCACCTGCCCGATCGTGTCGGACGCGGCCTGAACCTCGGAGAGCTTCAGGTTCTCGCTGCCGGTGATGTTGAACAGGACGCCCTTGGAGCCCTCGATCGAAACCTCCAGCAGCGGGCACGCAACGGCGTCCTTGGCTGCCATGATCGCCCGGTTCTCGCCGTACCCTTTGCCGATGCCCAGCCAGGCCGGGCCCGCGTGAGACATGACGGACTTGATGTCGGCGAAGTCGAGGTTGACCTCACCGGGGGTCGTGACCAGTTCAGCGATGGCCTGAACGGCCTGGAGCAGCACGTCGTCCGCCAGGGCGAAGGCGTTCGCCATCGTAATCGCTTCCTCGCTGACATTGGAGAGGCGGTCGTTCGGGATGACGATGAGGGCGTCCACCTTCTCCTTGAGCCGGTGTACGCCGTCCTCTGCCTGGGCGCGGCGCCTGTTGCCTTCGAAGTCGAAGGGCTTGGTCACCACGGCCACGGTCAAGGCGCCCGACTCTCGGGCAACCTCCGCCACCAGCGGCGCCGCGCCTGTGCCGGTCCCGCCGCCCATGCCGACAGCGACGAACACCAGGTCCGCGCCCCGGACGAGCTCGCTCAGGTGCTCCCGGCTCTCTTCCGAAGCGAGCCTGCCGACCTCCGGGTCTCCGCCCACGCCGAGGCCTCGGGTCAGCCGCTCGCCGATCTGGATTCGCAGCGGCGTGTCGCAGCGTTGCAACGCCTGGGAGTCGGTATTGACCGCTACGTACTCAACCCCTGGGATGGGGGTTCGGAACATGCGGTTGACCGCATTGGACCCGCCTCCCCCGACCCCTATGGCCTTGATCACAGGGGCCCCGTTGGCCGGCGTGAAATCACTGGGCTGGAACGGGAATTCTGCCATGGATCACTCTCCTTCTTCCGTGTAGACCGCTTTCCGGGCAACCGGCCTCCCCCATTGCTACAGAGCGGCTCCCTTGACGCGCTCCTTGAGCCAGCTCAGGGGTCCGCCCCCCGCTCCGGCGTGACCGTTGGCCCTGGCGTGGCCGTTCGACCTTACCGCCCGCCGGTCGCTCCGCGCGCCGACGTTCTGCGAGGCCAAGTTGCGGATTCCCCACAGCAGAGTGCCCACGCTGGCGTTGTATGCGGGGCTGTCCATTCCCTGGGGCAGGGCGTCAAGCCCCGAGGGCGAGCCCACCCGAACGGGGCTGCCGAAGACCCGCCGTGCCACGCGGTCGATGCCGCGGAGAGTGGCTCCGCCGCCGGACAGCACCACGCCCGCGGGAGGCATGGAAGGGAACCCGAAGTCGCCCACCTTGATCTGGACCAGGCGGCAGAGCTCTTCCGCTCGGTCGTGGAGGAATCGGCAGATCTCGCGTCGCTCCACGCGCACCGTGCGCCGGTCGCCAAAGGCTTGGAGCTCGACGTGATCGTCGCCGATCCCATCCATGTTTGCCTGGCCGTGGTGGATCTTGACTCCCTCCGCGATGTCGTAGGGCGTGTTGAGCGCAACCGCCAGGTCGGTCGTGAACTGGTGACCGCCGACGGGAAGGACCGCGGTGTTCCACAGCGTGCCCTGTTGGAAGAGAGCCACGGTGGTCGTTCCGCCGCCGATCTCGACCAGTACCACCCCCATCTCTTTCTCGTCGCGGGTGAGGGTTGCCTCCCCGGCGGCGAGGGCGGAGAAGACCACACCCCTCGACTGGAGTCCGACTCCCTCCGCGGCGTGCACCAGGTTCTGGATGGGCGCCGTCGCGCTCACGATGCACAGCGTCTCGACATCGAGGCGGAGCGCGTGCATCCCCACGGGATTACGGATCCCCTTGAGCCCGTCCACGGCATAGAGCCGGGGGATCTGGTGCAGGACCTGCTTTTCCGGAGGGAGCTCGGCGGGAAAGGCGGCCTCCACGGCGCGATCGATCTCGCTGTGGGTGAGGGGTGTGTTGTGGACCACGGAGCGCAGGGATCCCCAGCGAGGGAAGATATCCACCTGGCTATCGGAAGTGCCGATGTATGCGCTCTGGCTGGGGACGCCCGCGGACCTGGCGGCTTCCGCCACCGAGCCGCGGATCGCCTCCTGGGCCTCCTGGATGTTCACGACGACACCTTTGCGCATGCCCTCGGACGGGGAGAAGCCCACGCCCATTAGCTCCGGGGTGCCGTCTGCCTGGAGGCGGGAGACGATGGTAGAGACCTTGGAGGTGCCAACATCGAGCGCGGTGTGGAGGATGTCCTTCGGCATTATCGTGCCCCTTTCCTCTGCATCTAGGCTCGGCCGAGAGGCCTCGGGGAGGTCCGGGTGGACTGCCCGGGCTCCAAGCGCCTGGATCTCAGGACTGTTCTTTCAGCCTCGTCCTACGCCAACTCGGGCGCGGGCGAGCGATTCTACGAAACCCCCTACGTCGGAGCGTCCTCCTCGGTCCTCGCCGCGAGCGGCGGGGGTGCGGCCGCGTACAGCCGGCGCAGGGTGGGCGGAGTACCAGGGAATACAAGGGGACTGACCGAGGGGGAGACCCAGTTGAGACGCTGGAGACTCCGGGACGCGGCCGGTCTGCTCCGGCTTCGAGCCGAAACCACTGGTGCGGTGGCCAGTTCCCTCATACCCCTGGCTCCTTACCCTATCTATAGGCGAGGGCCGCGCCCTCAGCCTCAATATGCTCCGCCACCCGAAGGTGTGCGGATCGCGTCCTGGGGTTAATCCGAACCTCCTCATCGGAGGGGGCGATGGGCTTCTTGGTGATCAGCCGCACTGTGGCGCGGTGCTGGCATCGGCATTCGGGGGTCCCTGGAGGGCAGATGCAGTCGGACGCAGCGCGTTTGAGTGCATCCTTCACCAACTTTGCCTCCAGCGAATGGTAGCTGATGATGCAGATCCTTTGTCCAAAATCCAGGAGATCTATCGCCCTGTCGATGCTGTTCTCTAGGCCTCGCAGCTCCTGGTTGACCTCTATCCTCAGTGCCTGGAACGTCTTGGTCGCCGGATGGATGCGCCTCCGCCCTCTGCCCACCGCGGACTCGACGAGCCGGGCGAGCTCCAGGGTTGTCCGGACCGGCCTACCCTTGACGATGGCTCCGGCGACCCGCCGCGCCCGGGGCTCCTGCCCGTACTCGGCGATGATCCGGGCCAGCTCCGCTTCCGAGTAGCGGTTCACCACATCCTCAGCCGTGAGGTCCGACTCCGGGGAGAACCTCATGTCCAACGGGCCCTCCCGTTGAAAGCTGAACCCCCGCTCCGCCTGCTCCAGGTGGAGGCTCGAGAGCCCCAGGTCCATCAGGACCCCGTGGAGGGGGAGGAAGCCGTGGCGCTCCGCCAGCTCGGTCGCGTCCTGGTAGCCGGCGTTGACCAGTATCATTCGGTTTTCAAAGTGCTTGAGTCGCTCGGTCGCCGTCTCGATCGCCTGGGGATCCAAGTCTAGCCCCAGGACTCTGCAGCCCGGCGCTCCTGCCTCCAGGATCGCCTCGGCGTGACCTCCCTCGCCCACGGTGCAATCCAAAACTCGGCTCGTGGAGGAAACCTTGAGGGCTGAAACCACTTCAGCGACCAGGGCGGGGGTGTGGTATACTCTCACGCCATCCCCCTGTGTCGTCACCTTCGGTGGTGTCTCAGCCGATGTCTCCGACCGCAGGTCGTACATACCATAGGTGCTCCCCCTTCTGCTGTCAAGCCCCTTTTGAGAATAAGGTTAGACGAAGTCTGAGCCAAGTCAAGAACACATGCCGTCCCTATCTGCGAGGCACCCCAGCCAGATACCACTCCCCTGTGCTATCATACATCCGCAGCGCGGTCCGGACCTGCCGCCCCTGCATAGACGGGAGCTTTCTCATGTTCAGCGCCGGGGTGCTCACAGCCAGTGACGCAGCCTCCCGCGGGCGCCGCGAGGACACCAGCGGCGAGGCAATCCGCGACGCCCTCACCCGCGAGGGTTTCCGCGTTGTGCTGCGGGAGGTGGTCCCGGACGACCGTGCCACCATTGCCGATCGGTTGCGCCTCTGGGCCGACCAGGTGGATGTGGTGCTCACGACCGGTGGCACCGGCTTCGGTCCCCGCGACGTCACACCGGAGGCCACCCAGGATGTCTTGGAGCGACACGCACCCGGCCTTGCCGAACGGATGCGCTCGGAGACAGCCAAGAACACCCCCCTGGCCGCCCTCAGCCGCGCCGTCGCGGGCACCAGGGGCGCGTGCCTGATCGTCAACCTGCCGGGCAGCCCCAGGGCGGTCCGCGAGTGCCTGGACGTGCTTCTCCCTCTGTTGCCCCACGCCCTGGAGACCATGCAGGGGCCAGTGGAGCGCCACCCCATGTCGGGGGAAGCCGGGACGCCAGGCTGATGGTTGACCCGCTGCCGGCGGAAGGCGCGCTCATGGACGTCTCCATCCTGACCCTCTTCCCCGGCATGTTCCGAGGGCCGTTCGACGAGAGCATCGTAAAGCGCGCCCGGGAGCGCGGGCTCTTGAGCATCCACCTCTACGATGTCCGCGACTTCACCCACGACCGTCACCACACCGCGGACGATGCCCCCTTCGGCGGCGGTCCCGGCATGGTGCTCAAGCCCGAGCCCCTCTTCGAGGCTGGCGAGGCCGCGCTCCGAGACCTGGCGACCCGCCGGGGAGAAGACACGGCCAGGGCCGCTCCCGTCGTGCTCCTCTCGCCCCAGGGACGCCGGCTTACCCAGGCGGTCGCCGAGGATCTGGCGGCCCACCCGGCGCTCGTTCTCATCTGCGGCCACTACGAGGGTGTGGACGCGCGCGTGGAAGAGGGATTGGCCACCGACGCCGTCTCCATAGGGGACTACGTGCTCACCGGCGGCGAGCTCCCTGCCATGGTGCTCGTGGACGCCGTGGCCCGTCTCCTGCCGGGGGCGCTGGGCGACGAGCAGTCCGCGCGTGACGACTCGTTTGCTACCGGGTTGCTGGAAGGACCTCTGTACACCCGGCCAGCCGATTTTCGCGGCATGAAGACTCCTCCTATACTCCTGTCGGGCGACCACGCCGCGGTGGCCCGCTGGCGGCGTCGGTGGGCCCTTGCTCGGACCTGGCAGCGACGCCCGGACCTCCTGCCGACCGCCGACCTCACGTCGGAGGATCGCGTGCTGCTGGCGGACCTGGAGCGAGAGGGCTTGGGGGTGCTGGACGAGGGCGCGCCGTGATACGCTGACCCCACGCTGGCGCCCGCCCCGAGCGTGAGGCTCCGGCCACCAGCTCCAGGAGCCCCCTTTGGCGGACGAGCAAGACCCCGAGCAGCAGACCTCGGACCCGGCGACTCCCCTGGAGGAGTCGGCGGCCACCCCGCTACGTCGCCAGTACCTTCACGTGAAGCGCCAGCATCCGGACGCCATCGTCCTCTTTCGCCTCGGGGACTTCTACGAGACGTTCGACGACGACGCCCGCGCCGTCGCCGCGGACCTGGAGATCGTCCTGACCTCACGGGAGATGGGGAAGGGCCATCGCGTGCCCATGGCGGGCATCCCTCATCACGCCCTCGACTCGTACCTCGCTCGTCTGATCCGTCGTGGGCATAGGGTGGCGATCTGTGATCAGGTCGGCGACCCGGCCACAAGCCAGGGGTTGGTGGACCGGGAGGTGGTGCGGGTGGTCACCCCCGGAACGGTGGTGGAGCCCTCCCTCCTCGAAGAGAACTCCAACAACTACTTGGTCGCCGCCGTGGTTCGGGGCGACGAGGCGGGCCTCGCGTACGTGGACATCACCACCGCCGAGTTCGCCACCACCCAGATGCCACTGTCGGGCCTCCGACTGGAGATGGAGCGCCTCGCCCCACCGGAGATTCTTTACGCTCAGGGAGACGAGGCGCCCATCGACCTCACATCGGGCGGAGGCCCGATGCCCCACGTGACGCGCATCGAGGCGGACGCCTTCGATCCGGACCTCGCGCGGCGCGCGCTCTTGGACCACTTCGGCGTCGCGACGCTGGAGGCGTACGGCTGCGAGGGGCACCCGCTGGCCGTCCAGGCGGCCGGGGCCGTGCTCGCGTACCTCCAAGGGACCCAGAAGGGGGCACTCCGCCAGCTCACCGGCCTCCGTACCTACTCCCCAGACCGGTACATGACCCTGGACACGCAGACGCGGCGCAACCTGGAGCTTTTCCAGGCCGGGCGGTTTGGGAGCGGACCATCTCTTTTCAGCCTTCTGGACCGGACCCGGACCCCCATGGGTGGCCGCCTCCTGCGCCGCTGGCTAGGGCAGCCTCTCCTGGAGCGGGAGGCGCTGGAGGGCCGGCTGGACATGCTCTCGTGGTTCCACGAGAGCGCCATCCGTCGAGGCGAGGCCGGGCGGCTGCTCGGCGGAGTGTCGGACCTGGAGCGGCTGGTCAATCGCGTCCGCTCCGGAGTGGCGCTCCCCAGAGAGGCCGCCGCCCTGGGGTACAGCCTGGCGGCGGTGCCTGACATCCTGGCCCTCCTGGCCGAGGGGGAGGCGCCCCCTGATCGCGATGTCGCCGCGCTCCGTTCCTGCCCGGAGGTCGTAGACCTGGTGGCTCGCGCGCTCGTCGACGACCCCGGTCCCGTCGGCGGACAGGCTGGGGTCATCCGCGACGGGTTCTCGCCGGAGCTTGACGATGTGCGGCGTGCGTCGCGGGAGGCGCGCGAGTACATCGCGGGACTGGAGCGACGAGAGCGGGAGCGGACGGGCATCGGCTCCCTCAAGGTGGGCTACAACCGGGTTTTCGGGTACTACCTGGAGGTCTCCCGCGCCAACCTTTCCCGGATCCCCGACGACTATTCGCGCCGCCAGACCCTGGTGAACGCCGAACGGTTCATCACCCCGGACCTGAAGGAGCACGAGGCCCAGGTGCTGGGCGCCCAGGAGCGGTTGGAGGAGCTGGAGGGCGCGCTCTTCCGTCAGGTGTGCCAGCAGGTTGGCGAGCAGGCGGATCGGGTCCTGGAGACGGCGGCGGCCCTGGGCCGACTGGATGCGCTCTGCGGGTTGGCGGAGGTTGCCGCGCGCCAGGGGTACGTTCGACCCACGCTGACGGACTCGGAGGCCCTGGACATCCGCGCGGGGCGGCACCCGGTCGTCGAGCGAGTGCTGCCCTCCGGCACATTCGTGCCCAACGACACCGAGATGGGCGGCGAGGGACCGTGGCTGGCGCTCCTCACGGGTCCCAACATGGCTGGGAAGTCCACCTATATCCGCCAGGTGGCCCTCATCACCCTCATGGCCCAGGTGGGCAGCTTCGTGCCGGCGGAGTCGGCAACCATTGGCCTGGTGGACCGCATCTTCACGCGGGTGGGACTTCAGGACGACCTCACCACGGGCCAGTCCACTTTCATGGTGGAGATGGTGGAGACGGCGGCCATCCTGCACCACGCAACCCGCCGCTCTCTGGTGGTCCTGGACGAGATAGGCCGGGGAACGAGCACCTATGACGGTCTGGCAATTGCACGTGCCGTGGCGGAACACCTGCACAGCCACCCACGCCTGGGGTGCAAGACTTTGTTCGCAACCCACTACCACGAGCTGACGGAGATGGCCGAGTACCTGCCCCACGCCGCGAACTTCAACGTGGCCGTGACTGAGGAGGGTGAGCGGGTAATCTTCCTGCACCGAATCGTGCCTGGCGGAGCGGACAAGAGCTACGGCGTCCACGTGGCCAGGCTGGCGGGGCTCCCCCAATCGGTCGTGGGCCGGGCGTGGGACATACTGACCGACCTTGAGGCTCGCCCCAGGGACGGCGGCTCCGGCGAGGCGCGGCCGCTTCGTCGCGGCGCCGGGGGTGGGGTGGGCGTGCCGGCGGCGCAGCTTCCCCTCTGGGGCTCGGAGTCTGCTGACCTGCTGGCGGAGCTTGGGCGGCTGGATATCGCGACGATGACGCCGCTGGAGGCGCTCAACAGGCTGTACGAAGTCCAGCAGCGGCTAAGGGGGCTGTCAGAGGGCGGCGCGTAGGGGCGCCAGCGACCGCTAGGGCGTGGGGAACGGGGGGTTGTCCGCCCACCATGGATCGCCGTTGTCGAATTGGGCGAACGGGACCCAGATGTCGCTGGTGGTGTCCTTCACGTCGATGAACTCGAACCCGGACTGGATGGCGAAGTACCTGTCCATGAAGGTGTCGCCGAGGTGGAAGTAGGTGTCGGCGTCGAACTGGGCCCGCACATCGTCGAGTCTGTGCTTGAGGACCACGAAGTCCACGACGATGTCGTGATCCCTCCACATTTCCTTCTGGTTGTCGATCGGGCGGTCCGAGCAGCTGCCGACGACGTATCCCTGGGCCTTCGCTTTCCTGACCATGTCCATGGTGACGATCCCAGGGGGGTCGCCCACCTCAAGAGTGCCGTCTATGTCGAAGCTGATCAGAAGCGCCAAGCCCGTCCTCCTGTGAGTGTGAAGCAGAGGCGTATAGCTTGGTCCATTATACCTAGGGGTGTCAAGGAGTTCCGCGCGACATAATCCATGGGCCGACTCCCTGTTTTCGCCGCGCGGTGGCGCTCAATGGGCGGCTCTGGTAGACTGTGGGCGCTTTGTAGCCGCCGCGACCGGCCGGAGAGTCGGCGCGGACCCTGTGGAGGAGCGACCTCAAGCGTGCACATCTACTTCGACATGGACTACACCCTGATCGGCCTCACGGGAACCCTTCGGCCCCTGGTGAAGGAGACGTTTCAGCAGCTCCTTGACGACGGACACACCTTGTACATCTGGTCCGGGATCGGCGACCGCACGCAGGAGGTGCGGAAGCTCGGCCTGGAAGAGTACGTGTCCGGCATCTACCACAAGCCGATCGACGACTATGAAGCTCTCGTGCGCGCCAAGTTTGAGCGCCAGGAGCTTCAGGTCTATCCAGACATGGTCATCGACGACCACTCGGAGATCGTGTCCGCGCTGGGCGGGGTCGTCGTCCGGGCTTACTTCGCGGGCGACAACTACGATCGAGAGATGGAGCGCGTCTACCAGATCATAAGTGACTACGTGGAGAGCGGCTCTTGCTCGGATCCCGCTTTCCGCCCCCGACCCGACAACCTCTACGGCAACGGCTCTTCTCCCCAACATCATCCCGCGTAGCCTCGGCGATGCCCATCCACGTCCTGGCCCCGGGGATCGCAGCCCGCATCGCTGCCGGTGAGGTCGTCGAACGTCCCGCCTCCGCCGTGAAGGAGCTCGTCGAGAACGCCCTGGACGCCGGCGCCACGTCGATCCGCGTCGAGGTCACGGGCGGCGGGCTCGACACCATCCGCGTTGTGGACGACGGCGCGGGAATTCCCGCCGCCGAGGCCCACCACCTCTTTCAACGCCACGCCACGTCCAAGCTTTCGTCGGCGGACGACCTGGACCGGGTCGCGACGCTCGGGTTCCGCGGGGAGGCGCTGCACTCGCTGGCGGCGGTGGCCGAGGTCGAGGTCCTGACCAGATCCGCGAGCGACGAAGCGGGCGTCCGGCTGATGGCGAGCGATGGTCGTCTGCAGGGCCAATCGCCGCATGGGACGCCCAGGGGCGCCGCGGTGACAATTCGACGCCTGTTCCGGGACGTGCCCGCCCGCCGCAAGTTCCTCCGTTCGCCCCAGGGCGAGACCTCTCGCATCCAGGCCGCGATCCTTCCCTACGTCCTTGCGTTCCCCGGCGTGCGGTTCACTCTGGTCGCCGACGGCCGCACTTCCATCTCCTCACCCGGCGACGGCACACTCCGAGAGGCGGTGGCGGCGGTCTACGGCGGAGAGGTTGGGCGGGCGCTGCTGGAGATGTCCGGAGACGCGGGAGGTGTGGCGGTGGAGGGGCTGGTGAGCCCTCCGGACCTGCACCGGGCGAACCGGACCTACATATCGCTCTACGTGAACAGACGCCCGGTCCAGAGCCGGAGCCTGGCCTACGCCGCCGTCGAAGCGTACCAGGGGTTCCTACCCGTGGGGCGGAGTCCGATCGCAGTGCTCTTCGTGACCGTTCCCTACGACGAGGTCGACGTGAACGTCCACCCCGCCAAGGCCGAGGTGCGGTTGAGCCGCGAGCGGGAGGTGTTCGGGCTCCTCCAGCGGGCTGTTCGGGAGGCCGTTGTCGCCCGGTCCCCCGTGCCCCAGATCGCTTCCTCGGCGTGGGGGGGCACGGCCCGCGCAGGGCCGTCCGACGCGCCGCCGATCTTGCGTCCCATCGGGCCCACCCACTCCCCGGCCCTTGGCTTTCCGCCGCCCCCAGCGCCGGCCGGAGTCCGCGCGAGCGACCGAGCCGAAGACGCGACGGACGGCCTCCAGGGAGGCCTGCTGCCGGTGGACGCCCTTCCCGCCCTTCGGGTATTGGGGCAGGCCCACGAAACGTACATCGTGGCGGAGGGGCCGGACGGCCTCTACCTGATCGACCAGCACGCCGCCCACGAGCGAGTCATATTCGAGCGGCTGAAGAGGTCGGCGGCCCGCCGAGAGCCAGATATCCAGGGACTCCTGGAGCCGGTCGTTGAGGAGCTGACGCCCCTCCAGGACGAATTGGTCCACGAGCAGGGGTCGATCTTGACCGACTACGGTTGGGTGCTGGAGCCGTTTGGGACCCGCAGTTACCTGGTGCGCGGCGTGCCTTCCGTCCTCGCGCGCCGGCCCCCGGCACAGGCGTTCCTGGACCTGTTGGATGGACTGCTGGAGGCCTCAGACGTTCCGTCATGGGAGGACCGGGTAGCGGCGACGGTGGCGTGCCACGGCTCCGTGCGGGCGGGGGGGTCCCTGAGCCGGGACGAGATGATGGCGATGGTGCGGGACCTGGAGCGCTCGCCGCAGCCCCACACGTGTCCCCACGGCCGTCCGACCATGGTTCACCTGAGTGCAAGCCACCTGGAGCGGCAGTTCCTGCGGCGCTGAGGGACGGGGCATGGATGGCTGGCGCGTCCCGGCGCCAGGGCGCGCCTCGACTGCCCCGGGCCGAGCGCTATGGCGGGTCCCCGGCGCTCTCCTCCGGGTGCTGTCGGCGGAGGAACTCCTCGATCTCCTCGATCGCCACCTGAGCGGTTGGCAGGTCTGTCGGCGATTCGTTCTCCTCGGGATCAAGGGCGTCGTCGTAGCGCTCCTCCAGCCGCCGGACGTACGAGCGGATCTCCGCGTTGTCGGCCAGCAGCTGCTCTACTTGGGTCTCAAATGCCTGGGACGCTCCTGCCATCTCTTGCAGGCTCACTGGCAACTCCAAAAGCGGGACCAGCCGACGGAGCAGGGCGTCTGTGACGCGGACGTTGGACGAGGTCTGCAGGTAGTGGGGCGAGTGCCCCCAGAGGGTCGCGTACGCGACCCCGCGGCGACGGCACGCGTCTATCAGGGCGGTGCCGATGCCCGTCGGCCCCTGGTAGCCGGTGCGGGTGGGCGGCCGGTCCTCCAGGACCTCCGATAGATGCTCGGCGTTCGCGGTGCCGGTGATGCGCGGAGCGCGCGTGTGGGGTACTGCGTCTAGGAGCGACCCCACCGTGATGACCAGCTGGACCTTGTGGCGGCGCACCACCTCCAAGATCGCCTCCATGTAAGCCTTCCACCGGAGCTGGGGCTCCGTGCCGGAGAACAGGATCAGGTCGTGGTCTCCGGCGTCGTCGTACCAGGAGTAGAAGTTGTTGCGCGGCGAATGGATGGTGCGCTTCCCCTCCGTGGAAACCTGGACGACGGGACGCATTCGAGTGAAAACGTAGAATTCCTCCGCGTCGATCTCAGCGAACTTGCGGGCGGGCAGCCTCCTCACCAGGAAGCGGACCGCTCGCGAGGCCGCCTCGTGGGCGTCCGGCCAACCGGCGAATGCAGCCACCAAGATCGGTGATCGCAGCGAAGGCTCGTCGTGAACGATCAGGTTTTCGATGGGACCGCTCCACGGCATGGTGCTGCTAGTGTACCATCGGCAACCGCGACCCCACAACGCGCAGGCGGGCCGGCATGGGAGGCGAAGCGCGCGACCCTATGCCATCGCCGATAGGCCGTGGGCCGGGAACACCAGCCGTCGGACCTCGCCGACGGTAGCCTCAGCGTAGCGGCGCGCCTCCGCGCGGATGCCAGGCTCGATGTCGGGCGGGTTGGGGTCCGCCAACCGCTTGATCCCGTACAGTCCTTCGTAGGCATCCGGGACCTGGTCGGGCCAATCGCGGCCAAGCATCACCCCGTAGGCGGAGGTCCACGCGCGGATGACCGCCGAGATGTCGTAGCCGCCGCCGCCCAGGGCGAGCCACCGGCCGGGGGAGAGGCGGCCGAGCTCGCGCACCGCCTCCGCGAACCCCTGCACCGTGAGCTGGAGGTGGGTGATCGGATCGTCGAAGTGGGTATCTATCCCCAGCTGGGTCACCAGCGCGTCGGGGCGGAACGCCTCGATCAGGGGTGGGACCGTCTCTCGGAACGCCCAGAGGTACGTTTCGTCGTCCGTGTAGGGGTAGAGGGGGACGTTGACCGCGAACCCTCGGCCGCCCCCAAGCCCCGCCTCGGACGGCGCGCCGGTGCCGGGAAAGAGGTACTGGCCCGATTCGTGGAGCGATATCGTCAGCACCCGGTCCGTTTCGTAGAACGCGTACTGGACGCCGTCCCCGTGGTGGCAATCGATGTCCACGTAGGCAACCCGCAGGCCCTCTTGGAGGAGGCGGTTGATGGCGATGACGGGGTCGTTGAAGGTGCAGAAGCCGGACGCGTAGCCGGGCATGGCGTGGTGAAGGCCGCCGGAGAAGTTGGCCGCCGCCTCGCACCGACCCGACAGCAGGAGCTCCGCGGCCGTCAGCGACGCCCCGGTCGACCAGACCGCGGCGTCGTAGACGCCAGAAAACACCGGGTTGTCGCCGTGGTCCGAGAAGTTGTACTTGGAGGCTTCGGCGAGCCGCTCGCCCCGGCCGAACGCCGCGACCGCCTCCACGTACTCGGGCGTGTGGAAGCCAGTCAGCGCGGCGATGGTCGCGGGCTCGGGGGCGACAAGGAGCGCGTCGTCGATCTGGAACGCGCCCAGGAGCTCCAGGAGCTCATAGGTGTAGCGGAGGCGCGTCGGCACCATCACGTGGTCGTCTCGAAGGACGTGCCGGGTGAGGACATCGTCGTATACGAAAGCCGTTGACCCCACCTTGCCACCTCCATCACACGGAGCCATCGCGCCGGTCTTGCCACGTTGACGTTCAATAGAGGCCGCGATCACACGGCGACCTGGCTGCGCTGGTCATCGACGATGTCGCTTCGGTGTGGTGGCGGAGGCGGTCAGGGGGCGACCCGGGTTGCCTGGCCTCGGCGCCGCTCCGTCAAGTCCATCCGCGGAAGCGAAACCAGGCCAAAGCTGCGGCGCCCAGCCCCAGGGAGGCGCCGAGGACGATCCAAAAGGTCCAGCCGCTGTCCCTGGCGACCTCCCCGAGGGGCAGCCGCACGTTCATGCCGTACAGGCCGGACACCAGGAGCACAGGGAGGAGCACGGTGGCCAGCATCGTCAGGGCCCGCATCACATCGTTGGTCACGTAGGAGCTTGTGGTCACGATGGTGTCGTGGAGCCCATCGGCCACCTCCTTCAGCTCTTCCAGCTCCTCCCAGATGCGCCGGGTGTGGTCCGCCAGGTCGCCGAAGTAGACGCCGGGGTCCACCTTCAGGAAGGGGTACGCCTTCCGCTCCAGCAGCTCCATGACACCGATCTGGGGTCGGATGATCCGCCGGTACGAGATGATGTCGCGGCGGTAGACGGCGAGGTCCTGGACGTCGCGACGGCGGGGCCGCCCGAGCAGCCGGTCACCCACGCCATCGACGTTCTGGATGACCCGGTTGAGGATGGGGAAGCCGTCGTCCACCAGCATGTCCAGGATGCGATACAGGAGGTAGCCGGAGGAGCGGGACATGATGTCGGCGCGCACCGACTCGCTGTCGACGGCGTCGCGAAAGAGCTTGGTCATGGGCCGGAGGTCGCCGCGGTGCACCGTGACGATGTACGAGGAGCTGGCGAAGACGGAGACCTGGCTCGGCTGGGCGATGCGGAGCTGGCGGTTGAACACTGGGAAGTGGGTCACGATAAAGAGGTGGTTGTCGTACTCGTCGACCTTGGGGAGCTGGACCCTGCTGAGGCAGTCCTCAAGGGCCAGAGGGTGGAACCCATACAGATCGCCTAGGTGGCCCATCTCGGCCAGGCCGGGGCGCTCCACGTCAATCCACGTCAGCCCCTGCCAGGCGACGGACTGGATCTCCAGGTGCGACGGGTGCGACTGAGGCGTGGCCAAGGCGCCCCCTTTCCGTACGGAGATTCTACCACAGCGGCGGGTGACGGACCCCTCGGCGGAAGGGGGGTAGGAGGGGGTAGGGTCTGCTTGACGGAGGTAGGGGGTGGCGGTATAGTAGGAAGGCAATCCTGAGAAGGAAGGTGTTGATGGTGGAGGAGCGCTAAGGCACATGGGAGGCAGGGAGTGCCTTGGGCGGTGGCCCGGGGGAAC
>PVBE010117098.1_pt1 | contig 34855 bp, 31 predicted proteins | sample 1631181 | NCBI WGS metagenome assembly PVBE01 (sample SAMN08397723, study PRJNA350692) | Marine metagenome, whole genome shotgun sequencing project. | isolation source: water | place: Pacific Ocean | collected 2012-04
ATTTCTGGACCCATCGTGAATCGATCTCCAATTGGAAACATCGCTATGTCAGGTTGGTACATCTGCCCGAGGAATTCCATATCTGAAAAGAGGGCGGTATCTCCAGCGTGGTAGAGAACTGCTCCGGAGAATTCAATCATCAGACCGCATGGCATGCCCATGTATCTTCCCTCAAAACTAGAGGAATGAATAGCAGGAGTAAATGAAATCCCTCCAAAAGGGGTTTCAATTTTGCCTCCTGAATTTCCAGGTTCGCATTTATCATGTCCTTGCTCACCAAGGTATTCACATATTTCAAAAGCAGCGTAGACAGTTGCTTCGTTTGCTTTGGCGATACCCTCACAGTCAGCAAAATGGTCAAAGTGTCCGTGCGTAATTGCAATGTGGGTACATTTGACATCGTTTGCGGCAATTTTTGCTACGGGATTATCCGTAAAAAATGGATCGATAAGGAGGCTATGTTCCCCATCATCGAGTTGAAAGCATGAATGTCCGTGAAAAGTGAGTGTCATTGCCATAGGTGCGATTTCCTTTTCCGCATCGTAGCAGATACCCACTAAACACTGATTTCATTCGACTCAGAGTCACACTAATTCCTCAGAGAATTTTATTATTTTCGGCGGCGACGAGGCCCTGCAAGAGCGGCAATTGAAAGTAGGGCGATGGCACCCGGGGCAGGTACGAATTGGTAGGAGAATGCGTATTGCCCAAGAACGGAGAAATCGCTAGTTCCTGCAACTTGCCATTGATCGTCTTGGTATGTGATGAACTGAATGGAGTTGCTTGCAAATTCCGTCAGATCAACATCGTAAAGATTTACGGTACCTGTTTGTGCGACTGTAACATCTCCCCAAGCAAAACCCGCAGAGGTTAATTCATGATCCCACGCAAGTAGCGCACTTACCATTTGTGTGCCATTCCCCATGTCGTGCCAACCGATTTCGCTACCAGTATCCCCAGTTGCAAACCAATCAGAATCTATCGACGTTGTTGCAGTTAGTCCTAGGAACTGATCCGACACGCTATTTGTAGGGTCAGTGTTTTCAAGTCCATCGAACAAACCTACAAAAGAAAGTCCTGCATCGGTATTCGTGAGAACGAACGAAAGTTTTCCAATAGTTTCAATCCCATCGTTTTTGAGCGTTTCCGCAAGTATTTCTTGCTCACTCAGTGCAAATTGGTGATTCGTATCTTCTAAAATCCCACTTACTTCTCGCGCTTGAAGATCATAGTTACCATTTCCGGCACTGATGGTGATGTAGTCAGCACTTGCAATGTTTGTAATGACTACTGTTGTGAAAAGAATATAGAAATAGCGTTTCATATGGGGTCTCGACTGCTCTTTCATCGGTCAAAAAAGGAGACAATCTGACTCGTTCTTATCTTTGAAGTACTCAGAAGTTCGTACAAAAAACCACTTCAGACCCAATATTTTGCCTATTTTTACAATATAGGTGCTATAAGCCCGATTGCGTTCTGCCAGAGCCGTTTCGGTATTGACCAATCGGCAACTATTTGTGGATGTATCTGGGTGGATTGCTCAATATACGAGGTCTGGTGAAATCGTAGTTCACTCGCAAAATCTGAGTCATACACGAGCATATTGACCTCAAAATTAAGTTCCAAACTCCTTCGGTCGAGATTTGCAGAGCCAATGAGTGCAAGGTTTCGGTCAATCGTTATCGTTTTAGCATGTAATAATCCACCATGAAATTCATGGATATTGACACCTGCGTTTAGGAGTTTGGCAAAATTACTTCGACATGCTGCAGCAACAAGTTTGGAATCATTCTTAGCAGGTAACACTAGATGTGTTTCGACTCCACGCTTTGCACAGATAAGTAGGGCGGATTCCGTAGCATCGTCGGGGCTAAAGTAAGGGGTTGTAATTACGAGCTCTTTTTGCGCGGCGAAGAATGTCGTTTGGAGTAACTGTCCAAGTGCTTGATTGTTGCTATTTGGACCCGTAGCCATAAGTTGTGCTGGAAAACCATCATCGCTGACCTCGAGCGGCTCTGACAGAATGTCCGCTATATCTTCTTCACTATCCATAAACCAATCCTGAACAAAGATTGCTTGTAATTCACGAACAACTGGACCAGTTAACCGAACAGAGGCATCCACCCACGGAGCAAACTTAGGTTTTGGAGCAAATGATGGCTCAGCAATATTATTCGAGCCCATGTAGCCAATTGAATTGTCGATTACCGCAATTTTTCGGTGATTTCGTAAATCGATTCGAACGAAGAGAACCCGAAAGATATTGGCGGGTAGCGCAGCGACAACATTCACCCTACTTTCTTTAAGCCGTTTGCAAGTTTGAGAATGCAAAAAATCTTTAGAGCCAATCCCATCAAGAAGTAGCCTACAGGCAACACCGCGTTTTACTGCGTTCATCAGAGCTGTCGAAATTAGCTTGCCTGCTTCATCGTCAAGCATAATGTAGGAGAGGATGTGGCAATGATGTTGGGCATTGTCGATGTCTTCGATCATTGAACGAATGAAAGTGTCAGAATCACCAAACAAATTTGCATTATTACCATCAAGGGCGAACGAAGCTCCAATGGTTTCAGCTACTGCAGTAATAGAATGATACGGTGTTTCAATTTTTGCGCATTCAATTTTTGCACAGCAGTTATGGTCAGCAATACACTGTGGAATTTGATGCAGAATTTTTTTATGTTGCTTTCGTCTAATTGATCCGAGCCGCCGAGTTCCTAATAAAAGATATAACAATGTTCCAACAAATGGTATGAAAATTATTAAGAGTATCCAAGCAAGTTTTGCAGATGAAGTTTTTTTTCGTTGAAGAATGACAATAGCAATCATAAGAACTTTGAGTGCAAGTTCTCCAATAAATATAATTAGTGGCCATGAGGAATTGTTCATAATGTCACAGTGCCATTGCGTTGGGTATATGTTACTGAATCGTGATTTCAGACGTGTTTGTAAGATCGAAGTCAGCAGAAATACCCTTGTCAATCCGCCCAAAGTTCGTGTGTAACCAATTTAATCGCACTATTTTGTCGTCTGCAAGAGCTTCGAGACCCAGTTCTTCTTGTGGAGCAGAACCCCACTTTAAACGACTAGGTGTCTCTGTTGTAAGAGTTATAGATCCATCACTTGACCAAGTAGAAAGATCAATGGATTGAATTTGTGTTGCCCATTCTTTATTGTAAATTAGATGTAAAACCTTGAGGGCAGAATGTATGTCCTTGCCGCTCCAGAGAATTCCTGGGTGAGCTGGTTTGCTAAACATAGCATTTTCGATTGAGATGAAATGATATTTCGGGTTCACTATGATTCCTGCTCGCACTGGAAGCATTCTGCCCTGTGCGTCGATAAAAATTTCGTCGTTGCCTTCGGTAACAATCGCGTAAGGAACCAGGAAGGTTGCATCGACCACTGCATGGTTGTTGCTAATCCATTGAACTTGTTTTACTTTCGTGAACCAACCAGTAGACATCATCGCTTTAGCTGTTTGAATTAAACCTTCTCGACCGACTGTTGTTTCTGCGAGATGGAGTCTAGCTACGTCTTGTAGTTCAAATAGTAACGAAGTATCTAGCCATATAGGCGGGTCTTGAAAAGTAACTTGAATATCTGCAGCCGAAATGTGCGTTGCTCGTAATTTTGGAACACTCATTGCAGTCAATGTGATTATTCCAGTAACCGCAAGCATCCAAGAAATAAAAACAGGTGATTTGAAAATATCTGCAAACGTAGAAAGCAAAGTCAAACATATGGATGAAATTGGTGTATTTTTTTTTCGTGCCATAGCGTACAAAGAACATCGACTATGTGTCTATTACTACTTGATTAAGCGAGATAATGCTATTTCAACGAGCGAGGAACAAATCGTACACATGTCGATTCCTGCATGTTTAGCCGCCATTGGGATAAGTGAATGATCAGTAAATCCGGGCATTGTATTGAGCTCAAGGAGCCATTCGCCTTCGTCGTCAAGAATGAAATCAACCCGAGCGATATCTTGAATTCCCATTGACTCGTAAAGCAGCAAAGCATGTTCTACACATCTATTTGGAGGTAACTGTGGCTCAACGATGAATAGTGTGTCATCGCGTTCGTATTTTGCTTCAAAATCATATGTAGCAATATCGGTTGGTGGGACAATTTCAATTAGTGGGAGTGGTTGACCGTTCATAATTCCTACCGTGATTTCTCGCCCACGTATATACGATTCTGCGAGCAGTACGTCTCTCTTTTTGTGAAGTAGAGCTCGTGCTTCAGCGACTTCAGTGGGTGTCCGGCAGATGGCAATGTCGATGCTTGAACCGTCATCTACTGGTTTAAGGACAAGCGGAATAACAACGTCGCAGGTTTCGTCTTTTGACAGCACTGACCAATTTGGTGTTTGAATACCAATTTGATTTGCGATTTTTTTTGTGTATGCCTTGTCCATAGCGTTACGTGATGAAATCGATGTAGAGCCAACAAAAGGGATTTCACTCTGTTCAAGTAATTCCTGTAGTGGACCGCCTTCGCCATATGGCCCATGGAGTACTGGAAAAAAAATATCTGGTTTCATACGTAGTAATTCGTCAACCGTAATTTGATCAATCACTTTTGAATGCACTATAAATCTATTTGATTCCTCAAGCGCCCGAACTACTGCTTTTCCGGACTGAATTGAAACGTCCCGTTCAGCATCTGGTCCTCCCATTAACACTGTGACAGCACTTTTGCTCAACGTTGAACCTCGGGATTTCGTGACCAAATGACGATTTCTTCTTGTAGAAGGATATTGGTATGGTCGAGTACTTGTTGTTTAATTGAGTCAATTAAGACAATGACATCGGTTGCAGTCGTATCCGTTTTTGTTGTGATGAAGTTAGCATGGTGTTTACTCACAGAAGCGCTTCCGATAGAAAAACCCTTTAAACCTGTATCGTCGATAATTTTGCCCGCAGATATACGTTCGCCGTCTTTGGAGAGTGGGTTTTTAAACGTACACCCAGCAGTAGAATCCGAAAGCGGTTGTCTTGATTTTTTCCATGCGAATATTTCTTTTACGCTTTTGCGTAATTCAATTGGGTCACCGACATGAAGATCGAACGTTGCTGAGAGAATTAATGGCTCCGCGATTCTACATTCTCTGTAACTGAATGATAGTTCGTCTTTGTTATAGGTAACTAAGGCACCAACGTTGGATAAGCAAGTGACAGTAGAGAGTGAATCACTAATGCATCCGTACAATCCGCCTGCATTCATACGAATTGCTCCCCCGATGGAAGCGGGGATGCCCGTCATGGCAGTAAGTCCATCAAGACCGATCCTGACAGTTTCCATGACTGTCTTAGCAAGGTCGGCACCCGCCATCGCGTGAAGTGCATCGATATTTCCTTCGCGATTAAAACGAATAGATGTAAAGCAAGGGTGGTCTAATTTAATGACGATTCCATCAACACCAATATCGTCAACAAGTAGGTTTGCTCCTTTTCCAAGGATTCTGCAGGGAATCTCATCATCGTGGCATCTGCGAAGTAACACGGAAAGTGCATCAGCAGACCGCGGGCGAACGAGTGTGTCGGCTCGACCTCCTATTGCGAAGTATGTCATGGCTCCTATTTGTGCATCATGATCAATATCAACATCTAGATCGCCGAGTAAGGTTGATCTGAACGAAGGTGTCATAAACTTATGTAGTAACTTGAGATGTTGGAACTAGTGAATGCGCAATAGTCGTGACGGGACCAGCACCCATAATGACAATGAGGTCTCCATCGCTCGCAGTTTTTTGAAGGTGATGGACAATGTCACCAAAGTCATTCATGTGTTTTGCAGAAGCGCCTTGATCGAGGAGTTTGTCAACGAGGTCTTGTGCAGAAACCCGTTGTTGTTCTGTGATGGAATCACGCACAAAATAAATATGTGGAACGATTACCTCATCCGCGCATGAAAAACTCTGGGCAAATTGATTGAGTAAGAATCGTGTTCTGCTGTGTTGGTGTGGTTGGAATACGCAAATTAATCGCTTCGGCAGTTCTGCAGCTCGCAGTGCACGCAACGTTGTTTCAATTTCAGTTGGATGGTGTCCATAATCATCGTATACAGTTGCATTCCCACCATCGTTACAAGTAAAAGTTCCTAGTCGCTGAAGCCGTCTGTCAACCCCTTGAAATTGCTCTAGTGGTTCGATGAGTAATTCCCAATCGATGCCTAAATTCGCAGCAAGAATAGCAGCCGCGGCTGCATTAAGTGCATTGTGGGATCCGGGCATTGGATTTGTCCATTGAATTGTCCACATGCCATCTCGAAGAATGCCAACCCTGCGAACGCTTGGGTCAAACATTACTTGGTAGTCAGCTTCTGGATGAAAACCAAATGTCTCAACACGGCACATAAGTGCAGGAGTAACTATATTTCGATGTGCTCCATCGTGTGCAATAAGAAGGTAACCATCCTCTTCTTCTGATGGGATGTTCATCGCAAATCCTTTAAATGATTCTATGATGTCATCTAAGGAAGAGTAGTAGTCGAGATGATCCTCTTCAATATTATTGATGAGTGCAATTGTTGGATTGTGATCATGGAACGAACGATTGAATTCACAGGATTCACTCACAAGAACACCTTGTTTGCCATTGTGGACACCAGTTGGAATTACGGAAGAACCTACGCGACTTGAGCCACCTATCTGATTGCAGTTTGCACCGACGATGAAGCTTGGGTTGAGCTGCGTGTGAAGTAGGATAGAACTTAAAATCGAAACAGTTGTTGATTTTCCATGTGTTCCTGCAATACACACACTAGTGTGTTGTGACTGAACCATTCCGAGCATCTGTGCGTATGAAACGATTGGAATGCCGCATTCATCTGCGGCGACTATTTCTGGATGGTCGGGTGGAATTGCTGCAGAGTAGACGATGAGGTCTATTTCTTCAGTTATGGAACTACCATCCTGAATGTACGAAATATTCATGCCTTCTTTGTGTAGGGTGTTCGTAATAGAAGACTCCGTGGAGTCTGTCCCTTGCACACGAGCTCCAAATCTCGTGATAAGCATGGCCAGACCGCTCATACCGCATCCACCAATGCCGACGAAATGAATAATTTTGTTTTGAAGTGATTTCGCGGAAAAACCAGAAGGAAATTGCTTGGACATATACTAGATTCTATCGCCCTCAAGAGTGCTCCGCCTTGAACTGTACTAACTTTCTCAAGGTAGTGGTACAATAGTAATCCATGTCAGAACTACACGCACAGATATTGATTGTTGATGATGAGCCAGATCACGCAGAAGTGATGGCTGAATCGCTTCGTCGCCTCGGGCATATTTGCACGATTGTTGATGGTTTTGAAACGGCACAAGAAGAGTTAACAATGGGTAGTTTTGATGTAGTCATTACTGACATGGTGATGGAGGAAGAGCAATCAGGTCTTAGAGTTTTGGAGTTGGCCCAGCAACACCAGGACACCGCTGTAACAATCGTCGTGACTGCCCATGGTGATATTCCAACTGCAAAAGCGGCATTACAAGGCGGTGCTTACGACTTTATTGAAAAGCCTCTCGATCTTGATGTGTTCCGGAATCTTGTTAATCGTGCTGCTGAAACTGTAGTTCTGCGTCAACAAAACGAATCTCTGAAAGGGCAAGTCGAATCTGCATATGGTTTTGAAGGAATTATTGGTGAGTCACCAGCAATTCGCCGGGTGATAGAATTGATTCGACAGGTTGCCCCGAGTACGCTTCCGATTTTAATCACTGGTGAATCTGGAACAGGCAAGGAGCTTGTTGCCAACGCAATTCATAACCAATCAAAACGAGCGGCGAAGAAGTATGTCGCCTTTAACTGTGCTGGTCAAAGTGAATCATTGCTTGAAGATCAATTATTTGGTCATGTTCGAGGTGCTTTCACAGGAGCTGATCGAGATCGAGAGGGCGTGTTTGAATTTGCAAATGGTGGAACGCTATTCCTTGATGAAATTGGTGATATGCCTCTTTCGATGCAGGCAAAATTGCTTAGAGTTCTTGAAACTGGAGATGTTGTACGGCTTGGCCAGAATAGCGATCGTCCAACAAATGTTCGATTTGTATCAGCGACGAATCAGGATTTGAAAGGGCGTTGTGAAAGTGGAGAATTCCGTGAAGACTTGTACTTTAGAATTAATGGGGCTGAAATAAACGTTCCACCGCTTCGTCAACGCCGTGAAGATATTCCACTTCTAGTGAACCATGCGCTTGGAAAGTTTTCTGCAGATATGGATCGACCAAGACCAACATTCACTGAACCCGCAATGCTTCGTCTTGTTGCGTATGATTGGCCTGGCAATGTTCGTGAACTCATGAATGTTGTACAGCGTATGGCGGTTATTTCCGGTGGTAATGTTATCGATATTTCACAAGTTCCAGACGAAGTACGCAGTTCAGAGGGAGACAGTTCGTACGACGTTGGTTCTCTTGCTGGCATTGGGCTAGACAAACTTGAAAAAGAAGCGATAAGGCAAACACTTGCAATGACAGGCGGAAACCGAGAACAAACATCAAATTTACTTGGCATTGGCGAACGGACTCTGTACCGAAAACTGAAAGAATACGGAATTAAATAGTATGGATGTCTTTTTGGTTTGCCGCAGGTTGCAGCGCACAAACTGTTAGATATTATCTACTACAGCGAACGTAGTTACAATAATCTGGAAGTGATGTTTATTGAATAGAACCAGTCATAGGACTGATTTGCACGATAGCCGTTGTTTCTCCACTGGCAATTGTTATGTCTATTGTCTTTGAAAAATCACTAAGCCCACCATTTTGGTCAAAAACAACAATATTATTTTCACTGTTTGTAGTCACAACAACAGCATCGGCTGGGGCAGCAGCACCAGTGCCAAGTTGTACATTCAGTGGCTCCTCTGTGATGTCATCGAGAAGTGGTGTCTCAAGCGAATCCGTGTTTGCGATGTGCCATCCGTCGTCATTGAAGACAACCGCAATTTCTTCTTCTGGATGTGAAATTGCAATAATTTGTGCATACTCAAGATCACTTATGACTAATCGACGCGTGACATCAACTTGAAGTGCAGAATTATCTCCGAACATTGGCGCAGCAAGTGCAGCAAGTATTGCAAGAATTGCAAGCGATAGCATTAATTCAATAAGCGTGAAACCACGATGTTGTTCAGTATGTTTCATCTTCCATACACCGTTGCAAAGGTATTGCTATTGAAGTAATTTCCATTATTGTCAAGGCGTCTGGTTTGCCTTGCAAGTGACTCCCACCGGCGAGCATCTACACCGTACACCACCATTACATAGATAACCTCATTTGGTCTCGCTGTTGGATATGACCACCAATCCTGCCAACTTCTATGCTCGTTATCTACGATGGATGTAGCAGCTTGTTGTAGTGAATCTATAAGTATGGGATCTAGCCGCATGAGTTGTTGCAAACCGTCTATGAACGTGCCATCATCATTGTAAAGGGAACTTGACTCATCAGCGTATCCACCGTTATCAAGCGTTTGGTCATAGAGCAATCTTGACGCACCTCTCAAAGTGACTTCGTCTGACGCAATTCTCCCACACATCGTTGACAATCCACTAAGTTCTACGTCACTTTCAGGTGCGTAAATTTCACCTTTTATAGTTGTAATTCCACCCAAATCCCAGTTGGTCGCATTGTGTCCGAACAGTTGAATTCGACTTGGGTCACTCCAAGAGTTGGTTGTATGTTCAGTATTTCCAAGATAGCTCGAGTTAATATCTACGTCTCCGCCAATGTGCACCGTGAGCGTTGCATCTTCTGCAAGTTCGATGGATGTTGCGTTAAGCGTGAGGTCATTGGTGATAGTGAGTGTTACATCTCCATGGATTACAACTTGTTGGTTGGATTCAACTTGGAGTGATTCAACTTCATAAGACCCCTCGTGAATATCTATTTGGTTAGAGTGATTGCTAAAACGTTTATTGAAACCATGAGAAAAATCACGTGCCCATTGAGCAAAACTAGAAGCATTGTCAGTATCGTTTTCCAATTCAAATGGTTTTGCATCACGTGGCGGATTCGGAGGCTGAGGAAACGGTGCAGTCTTTGGAATCTCATGCGACGAAGATATGGTGTTAGAGATCATAGATGACGCATTGGTGATTGTGTGCAGTTGTATTTCATTGTTTCCATTCCAAGTATGAATCTGTACTGCGAGTGGATTAGTCGCAAGAGTTCCTATTCGAACAGGATTTGCTTGTGAATGCAATGGCGAGGCATTCCATTGTTGAACCGAAGCAACATCTCTAATGGTTAGTTGTGATTGTGTGAAGAGTGCAAACTCGCTGTAGTCAACATCAAACTCTTCCTCGTCTGGAATGATTGTCGCAGTTGCCTGTGTTGTCTGCGTAATTCCATCGATAGAAGACAAAATAGTTACTTCTACTTTATCTGTAGATTCGGTAGGTGGTAAGTTTGTTTCCGAATCAGTTACCGTTAATGTAATAGTACCTCCACTGAATGCAAATGCATCTAAAATGACGCCGTCTACATGTTGCGTTCTCCAGTCAGAATCAGTTTCTAAAATTGCAACAGCCAAATCAAGCCCTGATTCTGCCACTGCTCTCGCTTTTGCTGCGGCCTCAATATTTGAACTAATTGCGATAGAGTTATCTCGACTCCCAAAGTAAGCAACAGCCATGCCACCAGTTACAAGAATTGCAACCATAACGAGCATTAATGCGATTCCTCTTCGTGGGATAGGGTTGTTATCTAGATGCAATTTCATCACTGTTGCTCCGACGGTGGACGGTGAATACGAATTGTTTCGTCAACAAGTGAGTCGTTTGTTTCACCAAAGGATGAATCAAATGAAAAACGAATACAGATTCTTGTAGCGGAAAGTGGGTTGGAGTTGTTAATCCAAAAAGAACATGATGCCATAGCATCGACGAGAGAAATGGAATCAATCAATTTATCGTTTTGAAGTCCTGTAAGTAGTGATTCATAATTGGTTGCAGAAGTACATTCGATATCTGCAGCATCAATCATCGATTGCGACCATTCGTCAGGAAAGTTAACAAAAAGTACGTTTAGCAAATTCGTTGATTCGTCGTACCGAACCCATCGAATTTCCGATGCGTGTACTGTTTCGCTTTCACGAGTGTCATCTGTCCACAGTGTAAGGTGTGAGTTCCCCTTATCAAGAATACAAAGTGAAGGTGCAATATATGCACCGAGTCTAATTTGTGTTGTTGCAAGTCGAATAGCAGACTGACGCCCATCATCTTTCGCAGACAAACTATTGGTCGATGCCGCCATCATTGAAGCTATCGCTGCACCAATAATAGAAGTGATGCCAATTGCAAGAAACATTTCTAATAATGAAAGGCCTCTACGGTTCATGATTTTGGCTCCGGTACAAAGCGTTCGATTGTTGCAAGAACACTACCGTCTTGTGTAAAGGAGGATACGCTAACAGTACGACCAACAATGAAAACTTCAAGTGGTGCTACTTGTATTTCATCTGCGATGACGGTTACCCTTCTTCCGATTTCATTCCAGTTACCAATGAGAGGAGCACCAGTTGGATCTGTAATGGTTCCGATATCCTCAACGTACCCATGCCACGAATCTATTGTTTCCCATGGAACCTGTGTAATCTGGGATAGAAGTGATTCGGCTGCAACCGAACCAACAATTTTATTTCTTGCCTCAATGGAGTGCTGTTGACCGGCGACGATTGCGCTGGTGATTGATGCGACTGCAAAAGTGAGAATGCCGACGGCAATCATTACCTCAAGCAGCGCGAGGCCTCGGTGGGTGTTGCGTTGGGGTTTTGAAATGGAGGAATGGGCTCGCATACCTTCCAATCGAAAACATCCTAGTGCTACTACGCCGCTGCGCTTACAACCTCGCATAATGGCACTGTTAATGCGGTGCATGCGTTATAAATTACCCCAAATGCCACAATTTCATGTCCGATAAAGTTTGATTCACACTAGGGAATGAAGTAAAAAACTTTAAAAAGGGGCCTCTATTCCACGTAGGCAGTTGCAATGTTTGGTCGTGAGACCATAATGCCCACTCATGCCGTGGCGGTTTTATACATATATGATTACAAATGTGATGAAGCAATTTGTGATTACAGCGAGCATTCTCGTTGTTGTAATTGCATTTGGAGCTGCGGTAAAACCTCTTTCAAGCGGTAGTTTACTAACGGCATTTGACACAATGAAGTATCTTCTGCTTGCAATTGTACCAATGTTGCAATTTGCTCTGCCGTTTGCTGGAGCGTTTGCAGTAACAATTTGTTTACACCGCATGGCACAGGACAATGAGTTTATTGCGATGTCAGTGAGCGGTCAATCGTACGTTCGACTTCTTGCACCTATTGTTGTGTTCGGATTAGTTCTTACGATTGTTGTTGCGGTTCTAGTGCAATCTATTATTCCAATTTTTATGGGAAAAATGGCTGAAGCGCTTACGAAAGATTTGCCAAGAATGTTAGCGTTCAAAATTCAACAGCACGCACCTTTCGTTGAGGAGAATTTAGTAATCTGGGCAGAAGAAATTCATCTAAGCCCAAATAGTGATGATGATCTTATGTACCTTCATCATGTTGCGTACGCTAAACTTGGCAATAGAGGAAGAGCTGAGATGTACCTCACGGCATCAGGCGCCTACGTTGATGTAATTCGTGTTGAAAACCGTACTTCGATGGATGTTAAAGCAGAAGAAGTGACACAATGGGAACGATCGCAAGATTTGGGGGGTACACTTCGATTTACTGAAGAAACCAGCCTTAGAGATGCCATTGAACTTCCATCATTTTCAAATCAAAGTTCAACTGCACTCACCCGAAGCGAACTTATTAATTTGAAGTCAAATCCCTCTGAATACTCTACCGTTTCTGAAAGCGCAAAACGATTGCAAAGCAACTTAATCCGATTAACATTTCTTGATAATGTAAAAAAACAACTCTCTACCAACAAAACAATTACTTGCTCCTCGAAAGTAAGCAAGCGTACGTTACAAATTGAGGCAGATGGGCTTACGGGTTCAAAATTTGTTTCTCCAATTAAAGTTACTGAAACACCAGAAATAGGGGAGCCACGAGTATATAAACCAAGCTCAGCAACGATTATTATTGACCAACTTGAAAATGGCGAAGTGGATTCAATAACACTTCAGATGTCAGACGTTATTGTGGGTGTCGGTAGAGTCAATGAGAATGAACAGGAACAACTTTCCTTTTCAGAATTGCAATTCGAAGGTGTTGAAGTTCCTCCTTTTGTCCAACTCGGTGTCTCGGAATTACTGTCGATTGCAGACAACATCGATAACACAAGAATTCAAAAGGCAGCTAAGAATGTTAGAAGTATGATTGAGTCGATGTATCACCATATTTCGGGTAGGATTTGGCAGCGTTGGGCTGTGAGTGTATTTCCGATTCTGATTATTATCTTAGGGAGTATTCTTGCCATTCGATTCCTGCATTGCATGCCTCTGTCGGTATATGCAAAAGTGTTTGTTCCAGCGGTTGTTGCACTCTTATTGATTTTTTCAGGTGGACAGATGGTTCGAGATGCAAAGGAACTTGCTGGTTTAGGAGTGATGTGGGTTGGAAATGTTGGATTGGTTTTATTGATTTTGTTTCATTGGAGCAGATTAAAGCGTGCGTAATTTATGAGTCGCCTTTCACGATACATCATGAAGAGAACAGTTGTAAATTTCATTGTTCTATTTACATTGTTTTATCTTCTTGGTGCAGTGATTGACATCATTGTGAATTTGGATGAATTTGTAAAGAATGCATCTTTTGCAGAAAATGACAATATATTTACAAAGGTATTCTCAATAATCCAAGTTGCATTTTGGTATGAAGCACCAAGAATGTTTCAAGTGTTTGGTTATTTGCACGGTGTAATTGCAATTGGAGCAATGGCATTCACAGCAGCGAGCATGTTGCGATTACAAGAGTTTGTTGCTCTAATGGCTGCAGGAATAAGCTTGAGGCGTGTTGCCGCCCCATTCCTTGTGGTAACAGTTGGTATAAGTATGGTTGCGTTGCTTAATCAAGAATATATGCTTCCAAGAGTAGCGCCTCTTCTTTTGCGAAAACATAGCGAATCGGGGAGCAAATCAGCACATTCATTTCCGATTCCATTTACCCCAGACCAAAACCGTACATTATTGCTCGCTGCTTCTCTCGACCCTGAGAAGGAAACTTTAACAGATCCATCTTTTCTAGAGCGTGATGAAGACGGGAGAATGACGAGGAAAATTCAAGCAACTTCTGCAACATGGAACGACTCTACAGATGCTGGTTGGGATCTACATAATGGGAAAGCTACAACAATCGAATTCGATGAAGCATTAGGATTAACACGTGGTTTACCAAACAGTACAATTGATTATTACGAAACCGACTTGTCACCATATTTATTGACTCTTCATCGGTATGGGCAGTATGTTGGGATGCTTGGTATAAGTCAACTGAATAAGATGCTTAAGACATCGGGATCTTTTAATGCGCCGATGTTACGACGACATTGGTATGCGCGTTTTTCTTCAATTCTCTTAAATGTACTTGCCATGGCGATTGTCATTCCCTTGTTCGTTACTAAAGATGCCATTGTGTTGACACGACAAGCAATATTATGTGGTGGAATTGGATTGACTATTTTATTTGGTGGTTCAGTGTTGATGTTAATGCCGATTGCGGACTTTCCGCCTTTAGCAAGCGTGTTCTTGCCACCGCTCATACTGATGCCGGTAGCGTTATTCAGAATTATGTGTATCAGAACGTAATACGCGTTGCAGATCTTTGTCAAAAAAGTCAACAGGTGTTTGCCTTTGAAGTTTTTCTAGTAGCCCTTCCATAAGAAAACGTTCTTGTGCAAGAGTTGCTAGGCGAATTGTTTCTTGTTCAACCTGCTCAAAGGTTTTCGATGAGAGTATTGGATCATCGGTCACTGAAAGAATAACCCACCTATCTCCAATAAATATAGGATTGGAGAAACTTCCTTTTGCGATATTTTGTAATTGTTCTCGAATAGAAATTGGCCAAAGTGGATCTGCTTCAGCTATAGGATTAACTCTTCCCCCATTCGTTGCGCTCGAGTCAATGGAATGTGCTGAGGCAAGTTCTTGAAAAGGCTCTCCACTAAGAAGTGAAGAATGTACCGCATTTGCTTGTTCTAGTGTCGGTAGAACAATAATCCTCGATGGATAACGAGGTCCATACACTATTTCGAACATTCTCTTGACAGCAACCTCAGACAAAACGACATCACCCTTGATTAATTTTCGTAGCGCTGCATTCCTCCAATACAAACGTTGCTGGCGATAATTACCTATACCTTTTTTTGCTAACATTTCATCAATTGCACTTGGATTGAGGTAGGGGGAAGCATCTAAGAGGAGCGTTCGTTCGACGGAAATATCCTCAGGGGATACAAACAACCCTTCTCTGTCAAGTTTTGTTTTGAGCAGAACGTGATTGATTGTGTCTTCGATTACTTCAATTCCAGCAATTTCGATGAGTGCTGGCCAAAGATCGTCCCTTCGTATGTTTCTTGTACCGATTCGTGCGACAAGTGACGACTGTTGTTGTGTAACTATCGCTGTACTTGGTCGAACTGTGATTGTTTTTTCACCGCAACCAGCCAAAAAAATGAAGAAAGAACTGAGCAAAGAAATTCTAGACGATACAATGGTTTTTACAATCATGGCAAAGCACAGGATACTCGTCTGCCCCATCTGTGGGGACACTCAACCAGAAACAAACGTATGTAGAGTTTGCGAGACATTTCTAGAGCCGGAGGGCTTGGCGCTTGCTGAAGGAGCTATCGGCCCATGGTGGATTCGGAATGAAGAACTTCCATTTCGACCTGGTAAGACGTACGAGCATATGGCTGAGCTTGCCAAAAATGCGAAAATTGACCTTGACACAATAATGCGTGGTCCGACGACTCGACAGTTGTGGAAGCCGGCACGAAGAGTGAAAGGGATTGCGCATCTCCTTGGTCGGTGCCATAAATGCGGGGAACATGTGGAGCCGGACTCAATCTCTTGCACTAATTGCCATGAACCCTTTTTGAAGTACACAAAACGGAATGAGATGGGCTTAGAGGCTGGAGAGCCTATTCGGGGCGAGCCGGTTGGAATGTCTTCGTTCACTTCTGATGCGAATATTTTCGATACGTGTTCGGAGCCGTTGACCCTACCTAAGCAAACGGATCACCAGCCAGAAACCCAGCGCGGCGATACGGATTCTATTGCCTCCCCACAGTTTCGGGCAGTGCAACGGCAACTAGAGCAGAGCAGCAGACGAAATATTGTGTTGCTTGTTTCACTCGTTGTCAGTTTGATTGCCCTTGGTGCAGTCATCTATTTTAAATAGTAGTTTTTACCGGACTTTTACAATTTAGGTTTGGAGATTATCGAAGAATGCCCCAAGATGCCGATGGCACTGCGACCGCGCTCTTTTGCGGTGTAGTCGATAGCGTGGTTTCTATCGATTCTACCTCGGACAGGATGTCGCCCGCTGATGGAGTGGGACACCGAAGGACTCACAGAACCACAGAAGGAATGTATTCGCATGCAGGTACAAACAACTCGATTCGGGACAGTCGAAGTTGATGACAGCAGGATTCTGGAATTCCCCTCGGGACTCTTAGGATTTTCAAGTTACACACAATATGCATTATTACAACCAGATGATGATGGTTTGTTTTTCTGGTTGCAATCAACCGAGGCGCCAGAATTGGCATTCGTTGTTACAGACCCGGCGACATGGGTTCCTGAATACCAAGCAACGGTTCGCAAAGAACAGATGGATGATTTATCACTCGATACGCTAGAGACAGCGCAGACATTTGTTATTGTGAACAAATATGATCATACGCTTACGGTAAATCTACAGGGTCCGATTATTGTGAATCTCGGCAATCACCAAGCAATGCAGTTGGTCCTTGCAGATAAACGCTGGACTACTAGACACGAAATTGTTCGATTGACATCGCAGGAACGGCTGACTGCTTAATATTACTTGTACACTCTGTTCACTCAGGGAAGGGTGAACGTGCTGCAGAGACAGCAGCGAACCTTGAGGAAGGATTCTTACCATGCTAGTGCTATCACGCCATAAAGATGAGACGATTATGATTGGCGACGACATTGAATTAACAGTTGTTGATATTCGCGGAGACAAGGTGCGACTTGGCATTAAAGCACCCTCCACGGTTCCTGTACACCGAAAAGAGGTGTACGAAGCAATTCGTAAGGAAAACGAAGGAGCCTCATCGTTCGATAAAAAGGATCTCGGCGAAATCCCTCCTCCACGAATTGCCCGTTTTAATTAACCGAGGGTTAATTAAAACTGTTTCGTGTGAGTTTTTTACCAAGTTCAACACCTGGCTGGTCGTAGGGGTTTACATCAAGCAATCGACCTGCAATGGCAACGGCTGCCTGCCAGAGGGCGATAAATTGACCTATAGCGTATGCATCAATTCGGTCTAGAGTCATAGTCCAAGTTGCTTGCTGAGCGTCTTGTACGGCATTCTCGGTTGCTCGTTGCTGTGCAGTGAGTAGTGCATCAAGAGTTTGCCCACAGAGCCATTCTTGCGATGTGCTTACCACATCGTTGCCCAGACGAATCTGTTGGGTTTCTTTCACGGTTACAAAACCGATGACCTTGTCATCTGGACCCTCACGCCAAAGCTGAAGCATACTGTGTTGGTCGGTCGCACCAATGGCGGCGATTGGTGTTGGACCGATTCGAATTCCCTCTTTATTCATTTTTCCGAGCGATTCTGCCCAAAGTTGCACATACCAATGTGCGAACTGCACCATTCGATCACAATATGGCATCATCACATGCAGTGGTTTGCCTTCTTGCATCGCACCAACAAGTCCAGCGGCTAAACGACCCGCCGGATTGTTTTTTTCCTGCTTGCACTGCTCGTCCATGTCTTTCGCACCATCAAGCAAGGCAACAAGATTAATATCGCACATCGCTGCAGGGAATAAGCCAACAGGGGAGAGAACGCTGAAGCGACCACCTACGCCTTCGGGTACGGGCAGTGTTGGCCATCCCTTCGTAGTGGCATAGTCGCGAAGTGTTCCGTTCGCACCCGTGATTGCAATGAAAGTTGCATTTTTCATGCTCTGTTCAATGATCATCAAGAGTGCAGTGATTTCGGCAGTTTCTCCCGATTTGGAAATGACTGCAACAACGGTTTGTTCAAATGTTGGATCACTCGCACTTATCGCATCAATTGTGCGCTGGACTGTGTATGGATCAATATTGTCAAGCACAAAAAAGTTTTTTGTGTTGTTCCCTAAGGCGCTATGTAACGCTTTAGCCCCAAGAGCAGAACCGCCTATACCTAGAACTAGAAAATTGACACAATTTTGTTTTACAATGTCGGCCAACTCTTGAACGTCTTGGATGTGATCTTTCCTCATTGGATCGTGCCAGAGCATTCGCCATCGTTCATCGCCAATACCAATGCCTTTGTTTGCATTTTCAATTGCTGAAGATGCATCAAGTTCTTTTTTGAGTGGAATACTAAGTTGGATATCGATGGATGTCATACGAAATTACATGAGTGCTTGTTCAAGATCCATCTGTAGATCATCACAATCCTCAATGCCGACACTCAAACGGACTAATCCATCGTCGATGCCTAGTTCTGCACGCATCTCCGGAGGCACTGATGCATGCGTCATAATTGCGGGATGTTCAACGAGCGATTCAACACCACCAAGTGATTCAGCAAGTGTGAATATTTGTAATTTCTCGAGGAATGGCATTGAACTTTCTAGACCACCCTTGAGCACACATGTAATCATCCCACCACCAGCAACGTTGCCATCGATGGACATCTGCTTACAAGCTGTTTCATGCTGTGGATGAGATGGTAAGGCTGGATAGTAGACTGTTTCGATTTCATCCCTTGTTTCGAGCCAAGAAGCTAAGCGAAGTGCGCTCTCACAGTGCCTTCGCATCCGCAAACCGAGCGTTTTGATACCACGAAGAACGAGGTACGAATCAAACGGGCTTAAAATGGGTCCAGAAGAGTTATGTACGAATCGAATTCGCTCTGCAAGTGCAGCATTTTCTGTCACAAGTATTCCGGAAACAACATCGCTGTGACCGCCTAGGTATTTCGTAGCAGAGTGCATGACGATGTCAAAACCTAAATCTAATGGATGTTGCAACGCTGGCGTCGCAAAAGTATTGTCGCACCCAAGCAGAATCCCTCTGTCTTTTGTAAGTTCGACTACAGCGGCAAGGTCAACAAGTTTCAACATAGGATTTGTTGGTGTTTCGATCCAGATGAGCTTTGTGTCACTAGTAATTGCTTCTTGAAGTTTATTGCTATCAGTCAAGTCAGCAAAAGTAAAACTGAGATTTGAAGTGCGTTGTCGTACTTTACTAAACAAGCGGTTTGTTCCACCATACAGGTCGTCCATTGCAACAACATGGTCACCGCTGTCGAGCAAGTCAAGAACCGTGTTGACAGCAGCCATGCCACTAGAAAAAGCAAATCCACCGTACGAGGCATCTTGATCTTCAACTAGAGTTGATCCTTCAAGTCGAGCGACGCATCGTTCAAGTGCATACCTTGTTGGATTGTGACTTCTTGTATATTCAAAACCCTTGTGCACCCCAGGTGATTCTTGAGCGTATGTCGAAGAAAGGAAAATAGGTTGCATGACCGCACCGGTGATTGGTTCATGCGTTTGCCCAGCGTGGACAACTTTTGAATCAAATTTTGTGTTTGTGTTCAACGGGGTAACTGCTTTCGAAGATGGTTAATCAAATCAATTTTTGTAATAAGTCCAAGGTAGTTACTATTATTGTCTACGACTATGACGACCATGTCGTTTGCAAAGATTGGCATTAATTCGTTAATAGAAGAAGATGCAGAAAGGGTGGTCAGTTTTGTCGTCATGAAATCGCTGACTGGTTTTCTGAAATTTTTTGGGTCACTTGTAACAGCAAGTAGGATATCACTCTCATCTAAAATGCCCACTACTTGTTCATTTTCAATCACTGCCATTTGGCTAATGTCGTACAGGTGCATATTTTTGATGGCTTGGATTACAGGAAGCGATGAGCTAAGGGTGAAGTCCTCGCTCGTCTCATGCCGCCGAGTGATGAGGTCTCGCAAATCGCCGTGTTTCTTACGGTCAATGAATCCTTGGTCAAGCATCCAGTAGTCATTGAACATTTTTGCGAGATATTTTGAGCCGTGATCACAAGCAAATGTGACTATTCTTTTTGGTTGAGTTTGTTCTTTTGCCCAACGTAATGCGGCTGCGACAAGAGAGCCTGTGGATGAACCTGCAAGTACGCCCTCGCGTTTTAATAATTCACGTGCTGTGTTAAATGAATCCTTGTCCGAAATCCAATACGCTTTCGTGACGATGTCCATATCAGTAATAGAAGGAACAAAATCCTCACCTATACCCTCGACAAGCCACGAACCAGCAGAGATATTTTTCCCTTCATTAACAATGGGTGCAAGGATGGAACCTTCTGGATCTGCGAGAATTATCTCAATATCAGGATGTTGTTCCTTGAGGTATCGCCCAACTCCTGTAATCGTTCCGCCTGAGCCAACACCGATGACTATAGCATCGATATTCTTATCCATTTGCTCCCAAATTTCTGGACCTGTCGTTGCGAAATGTGCCGCGATGTTTGCATCATTTGAGAATTGATTGACAAAAAACCAACCGTTTTCGTCAGCAAGTTTCTTTGCCACATCTTGATAATATTCTGGATGTCCTTTTTCAACATCGCTTCGAGCCATAATAACTTCGGCACCCATGGCTCGAAGATGTGCAATTTTTCCTTCACTCATTTTGTCGGGCACGACAACAGTAATTTCGTATCCCTTTTGTGACGCAACAAGCGCAAGGGCGATTCCTGTGTTGCCGGCGGTTGCTTCGATGATTCGAACTCCATCTTTGAGATTACCTTCTCGTTCGGCTTTCTCAATCATTGTGATTGCAATTCGATCTTTAATCGATTGACCAGGGTTTTGTGATTCTAATTTGAGGAAGAGGTCGCAGCAGCCGGTGTCCATCGAGTGCATTTTGAGCATTGGTGTGTCACCAATAAGATCGAGGATGGAATGAACATTCTTCAAGACACGAGATGTAGTTTGTGGCATTGGTGCATTGTATCGCCTCAAATATAAAAAACAGCGGGTCGCATCGAGGATGCGACCCGCTGGGGAAAAACAAACATAATTACAACTTATTTGGTTGCGAGTCGGTCTTGACCACGGATACCGTTCATTGTGTGTGTGTGACCGGACCATTGTGCCCAGTCAGTTGCGTAGCCAGCCCAGTAGCCGTCATTGCCCATATAGCCACCAGGACTTTGAAGCCAAAGACCTTGGTTGTTGTATGGGTCATCAGCTTTGACACGGTTGCTATCCGAGACGGCATCCATAACACTGAACATTGTGGTACTGCCATCAATCATAACGGTGACAGGCTCTGATTTACGTCCTGAGTTAAAGTGTTCTGGTTCGCATCCATCCCATGTCCCATCACCCTGTTGGAACCATGAACCATACATAGGATCCCAGTTGATTCCACATTCGTTGTTGTCAACGTTTTGCAGCCAGTTGTGTTCCATGAGCCATGTTTTATGACCAGGATATTTTGCTTGGTCTGTTGATGGTGGCTTGAAGCCTCGTGAAATATCCATTGGGTCAATTGGAAATGACCCTGATCGCATGTCCCATTGGTATGCAGCAGGGTTATACATCAATGCAGGAGAGATGCAGTAACTTGATGGTGCTTGCAGCAACTCCGATGTCCAGAGACCATCATTTGCAGAGAGGAGTGAGTTAAAGCTCGCCATATTAGTTGAAGGGCAATAGGTTGCTGGAATATCATCGCAACCTTCAAGTGCGCGCGCTGGAATGATATCCTTCGGTGCGAAGTAGCCAGCATGTAGTGGATCACCGCCCATGTATGTTGCGACTTGACCTGCATTTGGGTATCGCCAAACGCCAAAACCGACTTTTCCAGTTGTACTAAACGTCTTTGAGTTTGATTCGTCGAAGCAGTAAGGGACTACTCCGCCTGACTCATCACCACCGTTACTAAACATTGCCATGTAAAAAGCATACATGCCACCACTTTCTCCGTAGGTGCCAAGTTCCAAACCAAGTGGAGTATTGCCACCGGACATTGGTCCTTGATAATCCATAATGGCTTCGTCGCAATCCATACCCTTACGGCTTCCGCTTGCAAGCCCGTCAGGTGCTGCACTGTAGTTTCGGTCGTTGTGGTCGGTTGCGTAGTTCGCAAGTGCCACCATAACTTGGTGAATGTTACTCTTTGATTGTGTAACCTTCGCGGAGTCACGAGCTTTCTGGACAGCTGGTACCAAAATACCAACGAGCAATGCGATGATTGAAATCACCACGAGCAATTCAACAATAGTAAAACCCATTGTCGAGTGTTGTGAGTGTCGCTTGTTTTTCATACTAAATTTTCCTCTGTGCGTTATTACGCATACTGTTTGGCCAGATTGTTGGATGAATAATTCCATCAATCCTTCAATAAAATATGGGTAAAAATAAACGGTCTACCCTGTGTTAGTAGATTGGAAGACATGAGGTCGAAATCTACTGTATACCATGGACAACGCTGTCCATTCAACCAATTATATCATTGAGTAAAAGTTTGTGAATGCCAAGTGGAAAATTACAAAAAAAATAGTAAATCTTTCATTTGTGGTAGAAAAGACGCAGAAATCTCGATTATCGAGCACCGTTGAGCAATTTTTGCCCAATTTCCGTAATTTTTCGCCCTTGTCGTGTCCTTGAGAGGAATCCGGCTTGGAGCAAATATGGCTCGACTACGTCCTGAAGCGTACCAGAATCTTCGCCCATTGTCGCCGCAATTGCTTCTACTCCGGCGGGGCCACCTTCATACACAGTTGAGAGAATTTCTAAATAGGTTCTGTCGAGTACATCGAGTCCTTCGCCGTCAATGCCCTCAAGTCGCAGTGCTTCGTCGACAACGGAAAGGTCAAAACGATGATCGCGACGCACTTGCGAATAATCTCGAACACGCCGAAGAAGTCGAAGCGCAATTCGCGGTGTCCCACGACTGCGCGAAGCGATACAAGCAAGTGAAGCTTCATCAACTGCATCCATCTCAAGTTTTATCACCGCTTGTCGCAAGATGGCAGTAAGTTCTTCGGTTTCATAAAAGCGTATGTTATGTACGATGCCAAACCGACTTCGTAGCGCACTAGTTAATAAACCAGCTCGTGTTGTTGCGCCAATTAAAGTGAAAGGTTGTAATGCATACGTCACGACTCGTGCGTGCATACCTGAGTCGAGGGTGAAATCAATTTTATAATCTTCCATAGCTGGATAAATGTATTCTTCAACTGCAGCAGGAAGTCTATGAATTTCATCGATGAACAAAACATCCCCTGGTTCCATTCGTGTTAATGTTCCTACAAGATCACTCCCCTTAGTAAGTGCTGGCCCCGAAGTAACCCATGCACGAGTACCAAGTTCATTTGCAATGACGTGCGCAAGTGTAGTTTTGCCAAGTCCGGGAGGCCCGTACAGCAGGACGTGTTCCATTGGATCGTCTCGATCTTTTGCTGCTTCGAGCGCAACACTCAACCTTTCCCGAAGTTCGGCTTGCCCGAGATACTGATCTAATGTTGTTGGACGAATCGAATGGGAGGACGTTTTACTCATTGCAGGTTCATTGTCTGCACATTGTTCGTCTGGTGAAATGATTCGTTCGCGTGCCATCTTTTATATAAGCCTATCAGGTGCTGGTCTTGTTTGCCTTCAATAATGTTCCATTACTGTTATTAACTGTTTCCATCGTTCTTCGATTGGACCAATCAAACCAATGGAGAAATGGACAAGTCCTTGTGGAATGTCCGTGCTTGCCAAACAGAAGTCTTGCATTTGCCATGGATTGTTGCGGCTCAAATGGAATCTCTGTCATGTCGTTGAACTCTTTGTATGCAGAGTTTTATTATATGAAAAAGAAATTTCACCGTTTCCTGAAAGCATATTCGCAAACTCTTGCACTGCTTCGCCCCGCCAACCAACTGCCAGAGGAGATTCAACGAGTGGTTTTCCTTCTCGTAGCGCGAGGAACCAATCAGTAAAGGTTGGTCGATTCGTTACAAGTCCAGTTGATAATTGTTTGCCAACACACCAAGCGCCAAACAGTGACCAGATACCGTCAAGTTCTTGCCTTGTTTCCGCTTCTTTTTCTATTGGTTGGGGTTTACGAAGTTGCATTGCTTCTATGGATGTGGCATCGAGAACAGCTTGTAAGATTTTTTTGCCAAAACGGTTTGCCATGTTTCTGGGAAAACCCTTCATAGAAGCAAGTTGATCAACAGTTTCTACAGGTTTTTTTGCAAGGGCGAGTACACATTCATTCGGAATAACCGCACGAGTTGGTAGGTCGAGATCAATGGCAATGGTTTCACGTAATGCAGCAACTGTTTGAATCCGCTGTATTTCTTTTTTCCGTGGTGATTTGTTTTTGCAAATTCGTTTGACAATATTGAATAGATTGAATTCGTACGCTTCCATAGATGTGTATTTTGTGAATTCTTCTTCTGCCCACGAAGTTCTTTCGAGTTCGTTCAGTTTTATATTGAGATGGTCATGTAATGCAATGAGATATCGAACATCATCAGCGGCATAAAATCGTTGTCGATTGGAAAGTGGACGTGCGTCCCACTGTGAGAAAGTAAAGTGTCCGCCGACATCGTGTTGCAAGATGGAGCTAATAAGCTTTGTGAGTGAAATTGGCCATGGGTAGCCAACGAAGCCAGCGGCAAGTTGTGTATCGAATATCGCGGCGGGGGGCTTCCCATAAAGACGAGCGACTGGTTCTAAATCTTGTGAGCCAGAGTGGAGAAGCGTTGTGATTTGTGGATCGGCAATCAGAGCATAAAGAGGCGAAAGATTGTTGATGATAAATGGATCAATGAGCGCAACCCGTTGCGTAGTAGCAACTTGAACGAGACAGGTGTGTGCGTAGTAGGAATCTTCGCCAATAAATTCCGTGTCGTACGAAAAAATGCCGCTATCTCCAAGTTCATCGCAAAGGGCAAGAAATTCTTCTTCCGTATCAATCCAATCCGCCTCACCTGTGGGAATGAGTTGGTTGCCTTCGAGAACTTGGTTAATAGTCGCTTCAGCGTGGGATTGGTGGTGGCTCTGCTGCCGATGCTTTCGTCGATGTGATCCGCTTTTTCCCATTGATTGTTCATTCTATCAGAGGAGGGGTGGAACCGTCTTCAATGTTTTGCGAATCTTGTCTTGAAGAGATGGTGCACGCTGGTTTTCGGAGGGGAAAAACCGGCAGCAAAAAAAGGAGCGTCGCGTATTGCGCGGCGCTCCTTTTTAATTAAAGAGAATATCCAATAGAATGGAGACTAGAAACCCATGTCATCCATACCCGCACCAGTTGGAGCGGCAGTTTTTTCCTTGATATCAGTAATTGCGCAATCAGTCGTAAGCAATAGACCACTTATACTCGCAGCATTTTGCAGTGCAACTCGCTCGACTTTTGTTGGCACGATAACGCCAGCTTTGATGAGATCTTCGTAAATGCCAGTGAGACCGTTGAATCCAAAGTTGTCGTCCGAGGCATCTTCGACTCTTTGGCAGACGATAGAACCATCAAGACCGCAATTTTCAGCGATTTGTCGGATAGGGGCCGTGAGAGCACGGCCAACAATGTCAATGCCGAGTTTTTCATCGCCTTTGGTTTTTTTGCGGGTTGCTTCAAGTGCACGTTTTGCACGAATGACTGCAACACCACCTCCTGGCAGGATACCTTCTTCTACGGCAGCGCGACAAGCGTGTAGTGCGTCTTCGACGCGGGCTTTCTTTTCTTTCATTTCAATTTCGGTTGCAGCTCCGACATTGATTTGGGCAACCCCGCCGGCAAGTTTTGCAAGTCGTTCTTGCAATTTTTCAGCATCGTAGTCAGAGGAAGTGTTTTCAATTTGGGCACGAATTTGATCGATGCGCCCTTTAATGTCAGATGATTTTCCAGCGCCTTCGATAATGGTTGTTGCATCTTTGTCAACAGTAACTTTCTTAGCTCTGCCGAGTTGTGTAAGCTCAAGGTTTTCAAGATTCATACCGAGTTCTTCCATTACGGGTTCACCACCAGTAAGAATTGCGATGTCTTGGAGCATTGCTTTGCGACGATCGCCGAAGCCTGGCGCTTTAATTGCACAGACTTTAATCGTTCCACGGAGTTTATTGACAACAAGAGTTGCAAGTGCTTCAGCGTCTACATCTTCAGCGATGATGAGAAGTGCCTTACCTGTTTCGGCAACTTTCCCAAGAATTGGAAGCATATCTTTTGCTGTGCTGATTTTCTTTTCGTGGATAAGAACGTAGCAATCTTCAAGTAGTACATCCATAGAAGCAGTGTCGGTGACGAAGTGTGGGCTTAAATACCCCTTGTCGAATTGCATACCTTCTACAAGTTCTACGTCAGTTTCGAGTGACTGACCTTCTTCAACTGTGATAACACCGTCCTTGCCAACTTTGTCCATCGCTTTGGCAATAATTTTGCCAATGTCAGTGTCTTGGTTTGCTGCACACGTGCCGACTTGTGCAATTTCGTTTGAATCTTTAACGTCGTTTGACATAGAGTGGAGTTCTTTAACGACTGCAGCAACACCGAGATCAATCCCTCGGCGTACTTGATTCGCATGCGCACCTGCAGTGATGTTTTTGAGCCCTTCGCTAAAAATTGCTTCAGCGTATACGGTTGCGGTTGTTGTGCCGTCACCAGCATCTTTTGAACATTTTGCAGCAACTTCCTTGACCATTTGAGCACCCATGTTCTCGCGTGGGTCTTCGAGTTCAATTTCTTTTGCCACGGTTACACCGTCTTTAGTGACGGTTGGTGCACCAAATGATTTTTCGAGAATGACAACTCGTCCGGATGGACCGAGTGTCGTCTTTACTGCTTTTGCGAGTTTTTGAATGCCGCGGAGCATTTGCTCGCGTGCTTCAATATCAAATGCAATTTGTTTTGCTGTCATGTTATTCTTCTTTCTTTAAGATTAGATGTCTTCGCGTACTTGCCACGCGGCAGATACATGAGAACTGTCTATCCAAATATTGTTTGCTTTAGTTTTAAGGTGTATTCCTTGTGAACTCGTGAGTTTTTCAACGTGTTGAACGCCTACGACCTCGAGTTCGTTATCTTTTCCATAGAACATAATGGAAAGTTCTTTATTCGTTCCGACCATTTCGGAAAGTATTTCTAAGAGTGGTCCGCGTTCCATAGTAGGGTCCTTGTTGAATTACTCGATGATTCCCAGAATGTCATCTTCAGTCATGATGAGATATTCGTTGTTATCAATTTTGATTTCTGTGCCTGCGTAAGAAGTGAATAAAACATGGTCGCCTTTTTTAACAGTGAAGGCAATTCGTTCACCTGTTTCTTGGTTGAGGCGCCCATTGCCGACTTCGACAATCTTGCCTTCTTTTGGCTTGTCTTTTGCTGACTCAGGCAAGTAGATTCCGCTTTCGGTTTTTGTTTGCGCTTGAGCACGTTGGACGAGTAACTTCTCGCCGAGTGGTTTTACGTTCATGGGTGTTTTCCTTCTGTCTTTTCGATTTCTCTTTGTATTGAGTTGGATTAGTGATTTCAGTTTTGTTCTGGCCATCGGTCAGAGTAATGCTTTCGTAGAGCTCTGTGCAGTGCATTGAGCAGAGTTTCTAACATTGCGGGGCGATCGACGACCGTAAAGGCACCTTCATGCAGAGAGTGTGCCAAACTTCTGGCATTTTCTCGAGCAGAAGTTTGCCTTGGCCGAATGACGATTGTGGGTGGTTGCGGATTGAGCCTACGTAGCAGTTGAAGCACTCTTTCGCCACCTGGTCGTTTATCTGTTGTAGCCTCTTTGAGGGGTATAGCAAGATCAACAATTGCGATATGGATATCACTTGTTTCAATCATTTGTACGGCTTCTTCGCCGTTTTTTGCAGTTAAACTGCGTATTCCGAAGGGTCCGAGCAATCGAGGCAATTGCATCACTGGCGAATCCTGCCTCCATGAGCCACATGTAAGCAAGAGATTCAGGCGTTTATTTGGGTCTGAGCCAAATGTTGAAATGGGGTGTTGAAAGACCATGCCATTGTACGAGTCATGCAAATTCCGTGCCGTTCTTGGGGGTGCTTCCTGGCTGTCAATGCCCAATCTTTACTTCCTAAAACTGCCGTCTTGGCAGGAAAAATTCCTAGGATGAATTAATGTGCAAGGAAAAAGCCTTGGAGGAGGTTTTGGTGACACCCACTGAATGAAGTGGGGTCTCACCCTGAAGGACCTGACCCCATAGTGTAGAGGTGGTACTATTCCCCGCCTATGGCATACCAATCAAAATCAACATTACTACGTTCAATTCTTGCTGGGAATGAGAGCAAGCGTGTCCAAGTTGGGGAAACAATTACAGTCCAAGGTTGGGTTCGCTCAAGAAGGGATTCCAAAGCTGGTCTGTCTTTTATCCAAATAACAGATGGAAGTTGTTTCGACCTCCTGCAAATTATCGCGAACAATGAATTGCCGAATTATGACTCGGAAATTTTGCATGTGACAACGGGTGCATCCATTGAAGTTACTGGAGAACTTGTCGCTTCGCAAGGCAAGGGGCAATCGGTCGAAATGCAAGCAACGGAAGTGAAAGTTGTTGGATTTGTAGAAGATCCCGACACGTATCCTGTTGCAGCAAAGCGTCATACGTTTGAATATTTGCGGACAGTTTCACATTTGCGTACTCGTACAAATACATTTGCAGCAGTCGCACGTATTCGCGACACCCTTTCTCAAGCAGTGCACCGGTATTTTTATAACAACAGCTTCTTGTGGGTACACACTCCAATAGTTACAGCGAGTGATTGCGAGGGTGCTGGAGAAATGTTCCGTGTGTCAACACTTGACATGGTCAATACTCCGATGAACGAAGAAGGTGAAGTTGATTTCGACAAGGATTTCTTTGGCAAAGAATCTTTTTTGACGGTCTCTGGACAAATAAATGTTGAAACGTACGCATGTTCTTTAAGCCGAGTCTATACGTTTGGTCCAACGTTTCGTGCAGAAAATTCCAATACATCAAGGCACCTCTCGGAATTTTGGATGATTGAACCGGAAATAGCTTTTGCGGATTTGCAGGACGATGCTGATTTAGCTGAGGATTTTTTAAAAACAATTTTCACCGACTTGCTCAATGAACGCCCAGATGATATGAACTTTTTTCAACAGCGGATAGATAAAGGTTGTATTGATCGACTGGAAAATTTTGTTTCTTCAAGTTTTGAACGTATGGAATACACCGATGCAATTACTGCTCTTGTTAAAGCACAAGAGTCTGGCACTACATTTGATTTCCCAGTTGAGTGGGGGAGTGACTTGCAATCGGAACACGAGCGTTGGTTGACTGAAGAGCACGTCGGTAGACCTATCGTCTTGATGAATTATCCAAAAGACATCAAAGCGTTTTACATGCGACTGAACGACGATGGTAAAACAGTTGCAGCTATGGATGTACTTGCGCCCGGAATTGGGGAAATCATTGGCGGCTCTCAACGCGAGGAACGACTTGATGTCCTTGATACTCGACTTGCCGAGTGTGGCTTAGAGCCAGAGCCGTATTGGTGGTACCGAGATTTGCGAAAATATGGAACAGTTCCCCACGCTGGATTTGGACTTGGATTCGAGCGGACGATTCTTTATGCGACCGGCATGGCAAATATCCGTGATGTCATACCGTTTCCTCGTGCACCACGAAACTGCGATTTTTAGAATAAAAACGTTTTATAACAGTGATTGAGAGCAGACTACGATGAAATGCGTGGCATCAATTGCCGATAATAAATCGTCTTTTTATGCATTTAAGGTAGTTTTTTTCAATAATTGTTGTGAGCGAGCATTATTTATGTCGTCCGATATCGACTTAAAAGGCTGAATTCCGATATTTGTCGAGCGAAGATGGAGCGTCACACGATTGTAGGGTTGTCCTTGGTCTAAGTTCCAATGGTTGGCACTCTAAGGACACTGTCTTAGACAGTTTTAACCGCCTCGATGGATAAGAGGCACACAACGCAAAAGGGGTTTTGCCGTGAACACTGATACATTTATTGAAAAACTATTTCCACTCCTCATTACAGGCGATCGACCTGCCGCTCGTGCTTTTGTTGCTGAAGCAATCACAAGCGGTTGGACAGCTGAAGAAATTTCGGAGAATGGCTTCTGGCCAGTTCTTGATGCAATCAACACGCTTTACCGATCTGACCAAATGACAAGTGTTGCGCATCACTACGCAACACGCCTTCTTCGTTCACTTGTTGATCAAGTGCAAGCTGGTTACTCACAACAAGCAAGCAACAACAAAAGTATTCTCCTCTTTTGTGGACCAAGTGAAGCGGATGACCTAGCCGCTCAAATAGTTGCGGACCTTTGCGAAGCTGACGGCTGGGAAGTAAAGTTCGGTGGTGGTGGTGTTCCAGCAGATGAAATTCTCGCAGAAACAAACGAATGCAAACCAGATGCACTTTGCATGTTCTCTTCTGCTCCATGTGATGCACCACATATTCGAAACATTATTGACACAATTAAAGCAATTGGTGCATCAAAAAATACGCAAATCGCAGTAGGTGGCGGACTCTTTAACCGTGTTGAAGGTCTTGCAGAAGAAATTGGCGCTGATCTATGGGCGAATTCACCTGCAGAGTTGAAAACAAAATTGATAACGGAATCGGAACGACGAGCAACAGAAGACCAACGAACAGTTGGCAAGAACATTCGACCACGCAAAGCTGCATAACACAGTAAGTATCAGGTAAAACCCAATAACGCAACGAGTGCTTCTCGTTGCGTTATTTTTTGTTGGTACATTGTTGTGAAGGGTTATTCAAATAGTGTTAATATATCTGTATGAAAAAAATAATTTATACAGCCATTCTTGTCTTATTTGCATCTTTATGTTTAACGGAAAATGTAGTGCAAGCGCAAGAGATGCCATTGCTCAAGGACCCTATAAAAATCAGAGAACTTGAACAGTTGTCCAATAGGTTGGATTTGTCACTGCCTCAGCGTGAAGGAATCATCGAAGTGTATGATCGTTACCGTGAAGATTTTGCTAGAACAAGAAACGGTGAAATAAAAGAATTCGAAGATGCGATTGCAAGTGCGGCAGAAACATTTGCTTTCATGTCGTTCAATATTCCTGAGCGAGCATTGGTTGAAGAGCTTGTTCGAAAAGCACAACGAGCGATGAAAGCAATTCATCGTTCCGACAACTTGTTCTTTGAAGAAGTTTTTGGAATGCTTTCAGAAAAACAACGCAAGGTACTCAGTCGCGCTCAGATTGCTCGTGAGGTTGAAACGTACAAGTTGTTCGTCACGGAACTTCTTGGACAACTGAATAAGGGTGCTCGATCTCAGTTGCGACCACTATTTGAACGACTTGATTTAGAGCCAACCGTTGAAATTGGAGAAGCACTAGATCTCTACGACAAACGATATTTAAAAGAAGTCAAAAATGGATTCGATGCAGTTATAGAAACTGTTCAATTATTACTTGACCAAATTGATGAGCTTGGAATTCGTGATATGGATCAACAAGAGATGATGATTCGTTTTATGTCAGAAGAAAGTACGATTGATGATCTAAAACAACGGGGCGAAATTTTGCTCAAGCCGCTGGTAGATCAGGCATACGTAATCAGTCAACTCAATTGGAAAACGTGGAAAAAACTCGATGCAATGCTCGGCGATGAAGATGCTCGTGCACTGCAAAAGTCATATTTCAGAAAATCTTTTTACGATGCAACTCGTGGAGGGAAAAAAATTGAGGGCTATCTAGATAAAGCGCTTGCAATGAAAGAGCTTGACGAGGGACAACGTACTTCGCTGGAAGAATTACAGCAATCCTTCCGAACAAAATGGCCAAAGAACACCGAGAACCATGCAGATGTATTAGAAAAATCTCGCAAAGTACAAACGATTGCAATTATGAGTGGCGATGTAGTGACAGAATTTAATGCAAAACTCGATACTCTAAATGCATCTAGAAAAGAATATATAAATGCTACAGAATCGAAAATAAATGGCATTCTTGGAAAAGAACTTGTTGCAATTATTCATGGTGATAAGAAAAAACCATCTGAACTTACGTTTACTAATTCAATTAATTTGAGTAGCAATGATTCTTCTTCGGTTGAAGTACAAGTAATAACATCTGATGGCAGCGATCTTTCCCCTGAAGAAAGAGATGCACTAATGGAATCAGGAGACGGGCAAGTAATGTCAAGCACTTCAAATTCTGGCGCTGTTAGTTATGGAGAACCTATTGAAGCAACCAATGAAGAAAAAACTCAATTTGATACAGCAGAGCCGATGCATCTCGTTGGAGGTGCAGAGATTCCAGAACCAATAGCACCAACATTCCCATCACGTGCTTCTATGATTCTTGGACTTGACGATGGCGGTGAAGTGATTATAGAAAGTGTGTATGATGAATATCGCCAGAACTACAACAACGCGCGAAAAGAAATTTCTTTGGCTTCAAAACAACTTCAAGAAGATGAATCACTTTCTAATGGCGCTCGTGTTAGAAAGACTAGAGAAGCAAGCGATAAGGCTGCAGCTACAGTGTCTGTACTCGACGTAGCTTTTTTTGATGACCTTGCTGCAATTACAGCACTAAAACGCGATGAGATCAACTTGAAAATGTTGGAAAACCATCGTGCACGACAACGCACAGCGGCTCCAAAGGACCCATTCGGGTGGGGAGGCGGGGAGGGCGATACGATTGATTTGGTCGGGTTGTACGTTATGTCTGACGTTTCAGACGAATTGCATCAGGGGCTTTCAGAAGCATCAGTACGTTCCATTCGTAAGGTGATGCAGGAGTATCACAGCAAAGTAAGTGGACCGCACGAATCGTTCGTGAAAGCAACATACGGTTTGAATCATCTACAGGATGCGATGTGGGTTATGGAGGATACGGCGGATGATTCAAAGACTGTTGAGATGATGCAAAAACGCTGGCGAGATTCCTTTGCAAATGTTCGAGATTCCAAGCGAGCACTTCTTCTTGTAAATCAAACCATCATGGATAAACTTCTAGAGGAAGTTGCTGAAACAGACTTTTGGAAAATTCGTATGGAATTCGTTAAGAAAGCATATCCCGATGTGTTTAAAAAAGGTTTAGATGTTACAACCATGTTGCAAGCCGCAAAAGCTATTCAAGGACTTACTCCAGCACAACAGAGCCAACTTGATTCTCTTGCGTCCTCATATCAATATGATTATTGGAATTTGTGTGAATCAATGATTGAAAACCATCAATCTAACGCATCTGCTGACAGTGGTAAGAACATGATGAGCAAAGAAGATATTCATCGACAATTGCAATTGGAAACGTTACGCTTTGAACGAAGAGAATTAAATGATCGAATGCAAATGAGATTACGTATGATTTTACTTGAAGACCAGTTTAAGGAAGTTCCTGGACTTCGTCCATCTGTCGCTACAGCGGACGAGTGGAGTGAAAGGAAGTAGCAATTGCTTCAAGCGGGTGTCGAAGAGATATATTCTCTATACGTTTTGCCTGGCTTTGACAGGAATATCCCGTTACAAGTGTATTTGACGCTTTGGGCTTGAATTGTGCCCAGTGAATATTCCAAATATCCAGCGACAGTTGTTTGTGTTCTTTTTGATGACCAAAGAGACCACCCATTCCACAACAGGAAGTATGCACTATTTCTAATTCACTTCCAATGTTTGTGAAAATTTGTTTCCATTGTTCACTGCTGTTTTTTGCTAGTGATTGCTCAATACAGTGTGGGAACAAGCGCCACGATCCGTTGAGTACAAGAGTTGATAGGTTTTGGTTTACGAGCCATTCTTGTGGCAATAGAACATCGATATTATTTTCTGGATATTCGTTTCGCCAAAGGAGTGTTGCAGCAGGATCGATGCCGATGATAGGTATTCCAACGTTGTGAATTGGTGTAATCCAGTCAATATTCTTGTTGGATAGTTTATTGAATGCCTTGAGTGCTCCCCGAACGTGCAGTGCTTTACCACACTCTTTTTTCGGAAGAATAGAGACTCGTTTGCCAAGATGTTCTGCTATTTTGATCATTGCTAGAAGTGGTGTAGGGCGGAAGTAGGTTGTAAATGAATCCTGTAAAAGGACCAAATCCGGCTTCTCTTCTACAATTTGATCTGGTGTGGATGTATGTATTTGTTTTTTTAGTTTATAAGTAGGTTTTGGCGTATCGCAAATACCTACCAAATAGGCAAACAACCTTGTTGGGAAGTATTGTTGAATTGGCAACCACCGCTCCATGTTAAGCCAAACGATGTCACGAAGTGGTCGTAAATACCTTCCGAAATAAATTTCATAAAATCGTGACCGCATTGAAGGAATATCAATCTGCATGGGGCAATCTGTCGCACATGCTTTGCAAGCAATGCAACTGTCAAGAATATTTTTGATTTCATGGTTGAAATCATCTGGGTTACCAGAGTTTAGAAGTCGTCGGACAAAACCACGCTCTCTTGTTGGTGATTCGTCTTGCCTAGTGAGCCAATGACGCAGTACATCGGCACGACCCCTCGGGCTCTGCGCTGGGTCATCGGTTGCGCGATACGTTGGGCACATGCTGTTTGTTAATGATACTGATTGGCATTCGCTGTTTCCGTCGCATTTTGTTGCATTTGAAAGAACTGGAATTGATATAGTTTTTTCATCTTGTTCTCCGCGAGTTTTCGTATCGATAGATGCTAGCGGAATGGATGCGTTTGGTACTGCAACTTTTCCGGGATTAAATTGG
>PVBE010018139.1_pt1 | contig 34821 bp, 16 predicted proteins | sample 1631181 | NCBI WGS metagenome assembly PVBE01 (sample SAMN08397723, study PRJNA350692) | Marine metagenome, whole genome shotgun sequencing project. | isolation source: water | place: Pacific Ocean | collected 2012-04
CTTTTTTAATGGAAGTGAGATTGTCGGTCAAGTACGACGGATCACCTGCCATCGTTTGGGGTAAGAACCCCGCCACTGGAAACCAATTCGTTGGCACAAAATCAGTATTCAACAAATTCAAAATCAAGATCAATGAGAATCATGAGGACATCGACAGGAATCATCAGGGCAACGTGGCAGAAATTCTACACGCTTGTTTTGACTACCTGCCTGACTCTGATCGGATTTTGCAAGGTGATTTCATCGGGTTTGGAGGTGAGACGGATTACACCCCAAACACGGTCACATATTCATTCGTTTCAGAAATGGATCATGAAATCATCGTCGCACCTCATACAGAATACACGATCAACCCTGATGAGGTCGACCCGTCCATTTCCCCAAATCCATTTTGGTTTGCTGAGGCAAAACCACTTAGGGGACGACTCAGGCAACCGCTTCAATCTGATGAAATTCTGGAAGGGACGGACTGCTGCTATTTCGTTCAACCCGACGCAGGAATTTGGACGGGTGTATGGGGTGACTACTCTGAACAGTTTGAACTAGGGGACCTTTGCAAATTCGCACGGATCATGGCAACGCTGGTTGAGTTTGAAGATGAGAAGGGAGCACGGCAATTGGAAAAGGACTTGAACGCATATATCAGAGACGGGGACGAAATCGTGGCAGAGGAATTTGCAAACTACCAACTGGTTAGACTCTGGAAAATGGTTAAGGAAATCAAAGAGCAAGCACTTTCACAATGCCGCCACCGCCACGCAGGGTGCATGGCATTTATTGAGGACGAATCAATTGATGCTGAGGGTTACGTGATGCATGGGATTCAGGGCGGTTCCTGGAAATTGGTTGACCGTGAACTATTCTCCCATGCCAATTTCAATAATGCAAAATGGTGTGCCGCTTCTTAAACTGCACACATTTTTCCCCATTGCCCCCAAAATCCTGTATATTAGAATAGTGGAGGGAAGGGAATCAACCCAACCCCCACCCATCCAAATTTCCTAAATCAACATGCCCCTTGCAACCGAAATTCAAATGGAAACACCCACATGGGAGAATTACAACGGTTGGGCAAATTATGAAACCTGGAACGTTTCACTCTGGATTCAGAACACCCGCGCCCTTTATGAGGTTGCTACCAACTGCGGCACTTATGCCCGATTCGTGGAGTACATGCATGAGGAGCAAATCTTTGAAACTGGGGACGGGGTTAAGTGGAATGACCCTAAACTGGATTTGGAGGAGTTGGACGAAATGATCGACGAACTCCACGACTAAGAATTCTATAGGAACGGGTTCGCCTCAAAGACGCCCACCCTACACCATCGCTTTTTTATCATGTCCGTTGATGCTGCTCTGTTCGCTCTTGAAAATGCTTCCACTGCCAATGAGGTTCGTGAAATCCTAGAACAGATCGATTATGAGGCAAAGCAGACTGACTAATTCAGTTTGTAACAGATTCAGAGATCCGCCCCTAAACGGGTGGATCTTTTTCTATAATAACAGAGTACCAAACAAATTTTCTATGCATCGCGCAATCGGATCAACCCGCTCAACCGACACCAACCTTAAAGGGCATCACCTCCGCGCATCATCAGGCGGCGGCATGACTTTCACTAAGGCAGGGGGACTAGGTAAGCAAATGGTTGATAATCTTTATGAGGTTCAATGCCGCTATCAGGAAATGCTGTTAGCAGACCGCAAAGCACAGGGACGCGGCGGGTACATCATCGGATAACACCCCCATTCGTTCGTGAATCAGCAGTGCCGGGGGTGACCCCGGTATTTTTATGGGGGCGCGTATATAAAACCCAATGGATCCCTTAAGCTATAAAGTGTTACGAAAGGCAGCTAAAAAACACAATAGGAATCAAATTTTTTTTCTCATATAAAATCAATCAAATAAGTAAAATTACTATATAATTTCGAAGATGGAGATACTCTTGATGAAGAAAAATTCCGCAGAAAATTTTAGTGCTATAAAAGTCGATACTGTAACTGGTGAGTATTACATCAACATACCAGAGTGGATCATCAATGAACAAGGATGGTATGAGGATACAGATATCAATATGGTACTAGATGGTAGTGAGATTTTATTATCAGAAAGAAGTGATTAGTGATTAACGAACGCAGTGAGTTAATTGAGCGAGCATAGTGAGCGTGATTGACTTTTAAAACAATCAACTATATAATGGAACAGATTCAAAGAAGATTATGGTAGATACAATAGAGCCAGATCAAACTTTATATCACATCTATTCAGAGGATGAGTGCATAGTACATTCTTTAGATAAGGAAGAATTTGAGAAGAAATGGAGTAAGTTAGATAAGAAGAAGTATTCATATGAGAAAGTAAAAGGACAAAAAGGTCTTCTTACAGGGGATGATTCGTACTAATGAGTTATAATGAGATATTGTTTTGATATAGATGGCACGATATGTACTCCAACACTAGGAAGGGACTATCATTTAGCAGAGCCTTGGTATGATAGAATAGAGATTATCAATGATTTGTATGAGAGAGAACATTATATCATATACTTTAGTGCAAGGGGTATGGGTAGATTTGGAGATGATCCAGATGCACCATATAAAGCAGAGGAAATATTATATGATTTAACGTATGAACAATTAGTATCATGGGGATGTAAGTTTGATCAATTAAGATTAGGTAAACCACATGCAGATTACTTTATAGATGATAAGGGATGGTCTGATGTTGGGTTTTTTGGTATACGTGATTAAATTGACAAAAGCTATATATTCTGATATAATTGGTTTGAAGGAATCAAAAAATTATGGCAAAAGGATTTACTGTAAAAGCGAAATCACCTAGTGTTAAAAAGAAGGTAGATTTTGATATAGATGCAATTAAAGCAAGGATGAGAGGGAAGGCAATTGTATTTTGCTTGCCAGGTCGTGGTGTTTCGTATCAATATTTAAAAAGTTTTGTACAGTTATGTTTTGATCTAGTACAGAATGGATGTAGTATACAGATATCACAAGATTATTCTTCAATGGTAAACTTTGCACGTTGTAAGTGTTTAGGTGCAAATGTTCTACGTGGTCCTAATCAGAAACCTTGGGATGGTAAATTAAAGTATGATTATCAGTTATGGATTGATAGTGATATTGTTTTTACAAGTGAGAAGTTCTGGCAATTGTGTGATATGGCCATTCCACCCGATGCCGTGAATGAAGATGGTAGTATAGATGAAAGTAAAGAAAGGCATATCGTAGCAGGTTGGTATTGTACCGAAGATGGTAAAACAACATCTGTGGCACATTGGTTAGATGAGGAAGACTTTCGTAGTAATGGTGGTGTAATGAATCACGAAACGATCGAAAGTATATCCAAACGTAACAAACCGTTCACAGTTGATTATACAGGTTTCGGATGGCTATTGATTAAAAATGGTGTCTTTGAAAGCTTAGAGTACCCTTGGTTTGCTCCTAAAATGCAGGTCTTTGAGTCTGGTGAAGTACAAGATATGTGCGGCGAAGACGTCTCGTTCTGTTTAGATGCAAAGGAAACAGGATATGAGATCTGGTGTGATCCTCGTATTCGTGTAGGGCACGAAAAAACCAGAGTTATATAAACCTTTATTACAATGGCTGTCTTTGGAAGTAAGCATCCGGATTTTTCTATGAAAACTGATGAGCAATTATGGTTCGAGATCTCTGAAAATCTCATGGAACTCGAACGTCGTGATACTGTTAAGTTTCAAGTTCGTGCCACACCAGAATCAGTTAAAGAAAAACTTAAATCTTTAAATATACTTAATAAAGTTGATAAAAATGTCGTCTGAACGATATACTATCTACTGTAAGGATAAGAAATTATTCGAAAACCTTACAGAAAACGAATACATGGATACCTTAGAAGATCTGGCACAGGAGTTCTATGAACACGGAGTGCCTCATCCTAATGATCTTTATACACAAACATTCAACGGAGAAGAATTAAATGGCGAAAGTTAGACAAGGACTACTGGGAACTACGTATGTTGAATCAATCCCCAAAAAGTCTCGTCAAGGTACAGGCAAGCATACAAAATATTCGGCAACTTCGCGTAACTCGGCTCGCAAGAGGTATAACGGGCAAGGACGAAAATGAAAACCCCGAATACTAACTCAAATATGGAACTTTTAAAGTCTTTAGGTAGAAATATTAAGAATATTTTTGTTGGTTCCCATAGAGGGGAAGAATTTGTGCTTGAAAATCTAGAAAAATTCGATAAAATTGATAAAAAGGAGACTGCTGAGACTCAAAATCCTAAAAATAACGATCTAGGTGTAGATCCGAACGACTGGTTTGCTCCACCGGCTCCTGAACCAGCATGGAATACGAAAAATACTAATAAAAAAGAGGAAAAGGAAGAAGAAATAACAATGCACGAGAAAATGTATCGCATGGCAACGGCAAGATACAACCCATTTGCTATAGGTGGATCAGAAAATTGTGATTCTGATGTTTCATGTACAAATTTGGGTGGTGGATCCGAAAGAATCCAAAAATAAACTGATTTTTAACACCAAAAGTGCCTTCGGGTGCTTTTTTTTGTCTTAAAATAAATAGTTCATCATAAAATATAAAATAATGGAAACTCCAATCAATCGTTTACATCAAGATATGAGAGATGTGTGGAATGATTCGCCAAAAAGCGACAAAAAAAAGATAATTCAAGAAATTATGCATGATGACATACCTTCTAATAAAGAAGAATTGAAAGAAAAAAGTAATCTTGTGGAATAATGGTATAAATATAAAATAATAAAATAAATATACTTCTATTAAATGGCAGTACAGAGAATATCCAGAGGATTTAAGGATATTAGTTTATCGTTTGATGTTCATCCTATAACGAAAGATATTACTGTACTTAAAAATGCAGATGCAATTAAAAGATCTCTTCGTAACATTATTCAGACTATACAGGGAGAAAGGTTCTTTAATCCTACTTTTGGATCAGAAATAGCATCAAGTTTATTTGATTTTGTTGATATTGGTTCTGCATCTGTTCTTGAAGAACTAGTTAAAATTGCAATAATGAATGAAGAACCAAGAGTTAGTAATCCTCAAGTAGAAGTGATCCCAAAAATAGATGATAATGGATTTGAAATTACAATTTACTTTGATATTATTGGTCAAGAGTTAAGTCCTCAAAAATTTACGTACTTATTAGAGTTAAATCGTTAATATGCCTCTTACAAAATTCACAAATTTAGATTTTGATCAAATAAAATCGTCTATTAAGGATTATCTCCGGGCAAATAGTACGTTTACAGATTTTGATTTCGACGGATCCAATTTTTCCGTATTAATTGACACATTAGCATACAATACTTACATTACTGCGTTCAATTCCAACATGATTGTTAACGAATCCTTCTTGGATTCTGCAACTTTAAGGGAAAATGTTGTTTCTCTTGCAAGAAATGTAGGATATGTTCCCCGTTCTGTAAGTGCAGCACAAGCAACTGTATCATTTGATGTTTCAACTTCCTTTACTGAAGGACAAGTAATACTGAAAGCAGGATTAGTTTGTGTTGGTGCAGTTGGAGAAACATCATATACATACTCAACTCCAGAAGATATTACGGTAAACGCTAATAATGGTGCAGCATCATTTAATAATATTAAAGTTTATGAAGGAATCTATCTGACAAAGACTTTTACTGTTGATTCTTCATTTAATCAACGGTTTATTCTTGATAATCCAGGTATTGATACTAGTACTATCGTTGTTAAAGTTGGAATTAGGGAATATAAACAAGTTAGTGATATAGTTAATATAGATAAAAGTTCTGAAATATACCTTTTACAAGAAGTTGCTGATGAAAAATATGAACTTTTGTTTGGTGATGGAATTATTGGTAAGAAATTATCAAATGCAGATATAATTACGGTTAGTTATATTGTAACAAAAGGAGTATCTGGTAATGGACCAAGTGCATTCTCTTATGGTGGAACATTAACTAAGTCTGATAACACCATTACAAACCCACAAGGAACAGTGAGTGTTACGACCGTTTTAGGTGCCTCTGGAGGCGGTGACATTGAGACTATTGAATCTATTAAGTATTTTGCCCCTAGGATCTATTCATCGCAGCACCGTGCCGTTACTGCAAGGGACTACGAGGCAGTTATACAGAAAATATATGCAAATACTGAATCTGTATCTGTTGTTGGTGGTGAAGAATTAGTTCCTCCACAATTTGGAAAAGTTGTGATCAGTATTAAACCAAAAAATGGTAATTCAATATCTGACTACGATAAAACTACAATTTTAAATGATTTAAAGCAATACTCTGTATCGGGGATTAATCAAGAAATTATTGATCTAAAACTACTACATGTAGAAATTGAAAGTGATGTATTCTATGATTCCTCAAGAGTAACTAACACTTTAGATCTTAAATCCAAAATAACAACAGCATTAGATAGATATTCTAGTTCTATTGATCTGAATAAATTTGGCGGAAGGTTCAAATATAGTAAATTACTTCAAATTATTGATAATGTCGATACTTTATCAATAACTTCAAACATTACAAGAATAAAGATGAGAAGGAATCTTAATTCTATCTTGAATACCTATGCACAATATGAAATTTGTTTTGGTAATCAATTCCATAAAAATTTAGGTACATATAATATTAAAAGTACTGGATTTAAATTGGCAGATAGTATAGATATTGTTTATTTTGTAGATGTTCCTTCTGCAGATAGTGATATGGGTATAGTTTCTATTGTTAAACCAACAACAGATCCAGATACTTATGAGGTTGTTAAGAAATCAATTGGAACAGTAAATTATACTAAGGGTGAGATTATGATTAATACTATTAATATTGTTTCAACTGACTTAGCTGATGGTGTTATTGAAATACAAGCATATCCAGAATCCAATGATATTATTGGTCTTAAAGATCTTTATTTAACGTTTGATACTTCAAAAAGTACTATAAATATGGTTAAGGATACGATTGCTTCAGGAGAGCAAATCTCTGGTGTAAATTATCCAGTCAGATCAAGTTATTCAAACGGAAGTTTAACCAGGAAATAAAGTAATATGATCACAACGGGATTTGATGCTAGAGTCAAGGTACAGCAGATTGTTGATAATCAGTTACCAGAATTTATTGTATCTGAAGCTCCTAAAGCAGCAGAATTTTTAAAGCAATATTACATTTCACAGGAATATCAAGGTGGACCTATTGATATTGCTGAAAATTTAGATCAATATTTAAATTTAAATAATTTAACTCCAGAAGTAGTTGTAGGAATTACTTCATTGACAAATGATATAACCATTTCAGAGGATACAATTTCTGTTGAATCCACAAAAGGATATCCAAAGGAATATGGTCTCTTTAAGATTGATAATGAAATTTTTAGTTATACTGGAATAACAACTAATACTTTTACTGGATGTATTCGTGGATTTAGTGGAGTTACAACTTATAGAGATTCTCTTAACCCAGAAGAGTTAGTTTTTTCTACTTCTGTGCCATCTGCACATAATAATACTTCAAGAGTAGAAAATTTAAGTGCTCTCTTTTTAAAGGAATTTTATAGAAAGATTAAATCTCTTCTTGCTCCAGGATTTGAAGATATTGATTTTGTAGATAATTTAGATATTAATAAATTTATTAAACAAATTCGTGATTTTTATCAGGCAAAAGGAACTGATGAAGCATTTAAAATTCTTTTTAGTGTTTTATATGGAAAAGATCCAAAAATCCTAAATTTAGAAGATTTTTTACTTAAATCATCCGATGCTCGTTATATTAGAAGAGAAATATTAGTTACAGAATTAATATCGGGTGATCCTAATGGTCTTGTTGGACAAGTACTTAAGAGTTCTGATGATTCAGCACAAGGTCCAGTTTCTGAAGTTGAAATTTTAACAAGATCGGGTAAAGTATTCTATAAGATTCAATTATTTGCAGGATATAATGATAAGAGTTTAATTGAAGGAATATTTAAGATATCACCTAAGTCTAAAGTTAGTGATAATGTTTCAGTCGGATCTTCTGTTATTACTGTAGATAGTACTATTGGATTTTTAGATTCTGGATCATTAATATGTGGATTAAGTACGGCAATTACATATACTGATAAGAGTGTTAATCAATTCTTTGGTTGTAGTGGTGTAACATCAATTATTGAGCCAGCAACTAATATTCGTTCCGATGAAACCGTTTATGGATATGAAAATGGTGATCTATCCAAAAAGGTTGTTTTAAGAATTACTGGAGTACTTTCTGATCTTCAAAATAAAGATGATTATTCTTTATTGGTAACCGATGAGGAAATTTTTGCTAGAAATCTTGGAGAAAAGATTGAAAATAATAATGAGAATTTTAAGGAATTTGCATTCAATAGTTGGTTATATAATACTAGTTCTAGATATGAGGTTGAGAGTTTTTCTGGTAGTCAATTAATACTTTTTGAAGTACCAGATCAATCAAGTTTAAAAGTTGGTGATCTTATAGATGTTTTAGATAGAAATTCGGAAAATGCTATTATTTTAGGGGTACAAGTAGCTGATATTTCTAATAATACAATACTTCTTAATTCATCAATTACTGTTCCATCGACTAGGGAATTAAGTATTAGAAGGAATTATAGTTATGCAACAACTTCAAGTAATTTACCATTAAATGCAACTAATGTACTTGCAAATGTACAGAATACTTATAATGAAGACGATGAATATTTGTATGTTGCATCTAATTCACTACCAGATTACACTATAACAAAAAATAAGGTATCTGCATCTATTAATATTCCTATTAATCCAACTCAATTGGAAATTGATCAAATTTTCCCACAGAGTGGATATAATTCTACAAATAAAAAATATTCTATTTTATCATTCTCTACTGATGTTCCGTTTATTACGGGTGATGCAGTTGTTTATACTGGATCGTTATCTGCTATTGGTGGATTAGTATTTGGAACTGTATATTATGTTGAAGTTGTTAAAGATGGTGGAACTAAAAATAAAATAAGATTATATAATTCTAGATCATTTATTGGAACAGGTGGATATATTGAATTTGATCAGTATAAGATGGGTTCTACTCATGATTTTGTATTAGAATATTGTAATAATAGAAGTTTAGTAGCAAAAAAATCATTAAAAAAATTCCCATTAGATCCAAATATAGAATCTGGAGTAGGAGAAAAAACTGAAATTGGTTCTGTTGGAATGTTGATTAATGGAGTAGAGATTTCAAACTATAAAACAGCAGATAGAATATATTACGGACCATTAGAAAATATACAGGTTTATAATGGGGGAACAGATTATGATGTTATTAATCCACCCACAATAACAATAGGATCACCATCAGTTGGTATTGGAACTACTGCATTAGTAAATGCTGTAGTTAGAGGATCAGTTAAAGAAGTTCAAGTTGATCCAGAAGATTTTAGTATTAATAGACTTATTTCAGCTACAATTAGTGGTGGAAATGGAGAAGGTGCTGTTCTTGAGGCTGTTGTATTACCAGAATATAGGGAAATTGAGTTTAGTGCAGCACAGTCTGATATGTTTGGTGGTGTTGATATAAGTGAAGATCAACTTACCTTTATCAAGCAACATCGTTTAAATGATGGAGATCCAATTGTATATAATGTAAATGGAAATCAACCATTAGGTATAGGTTCTTTTAATGGATCAAATACTGATCAGGAAAAATATCTTGTAAATGGATCTGTTTATTACCCAAAAATTGCTAATACAAGTTCAATTTTTCTTTATGAGAATGAAAGTGATTATGTATCGGGTATTAATACTGTTGGTTTTACTACCATTAATACTGGAGGTATTCATAAATTTAGATTATATGAACCAAAAAATACAATATCTGAAATTAAAGTACTAGAAAGTGGAAGTGGGTATGAAAATAGAAAGTTAATTGTACCAATTTCGGGTATTTCAACATTTTACGATCAAATAAATTATGAAAATCATGGTTTTAAAGATGGTGATGTAGTTAATTATACCTATGAAAATACATCAATTTTAGGAATTTCTGATCAAGATCAATATTATGTTCTAAAAATAGATAATGACAGTTTCCAATTATCAAATTTTGGTATTACAAAAGAAAATGTAGGATCTTGTCATTTTGATGGAGTTAGCGATCGTCTAAATGTAGAATCTTCTTCTGATTTTGCTTTTGGAACTAATGATTTTACTATCGAGGCTTGGATAAGAACTGGAACATCTACTGTAGATGGCAGTTCTCAACGTATAATCTATATGACAGATGGACCAACTGGAAATAATGCTAGTAATCTTGTTATAAGTGTAGATGCAAATGGTCGTATAAGAGTACACACTAGTCCAATTACTGTTGTTTCATCTACTACAGCAATTGCAGATAATGAATGGCATCATATTGCAGTAACTCGTACATCTGGAACATCAAGAATATTTGTAGATGGGGTTTTAGAAGATAGTGGTACTCATGAGTATACTGTTACAGCAAATTCTGGTTCTCCAAGACCTAGGATTGGTAGTTGGGATGGTACTAATGGTGATTATAACGGATTAATTTCTAATCTTAGAGTAGTTAAAGGAAAATCTTTATATTCTTCAAGATTCACACCATCGAGACATCCATTTAAGAATATAGATGGTACTGTTCTTTTATGTTGTCAGAATTCTGAATCAGTAATTATAGAGGAAACTAATAAAACTTTAACAAGTAATGGTGTTAGTAAGAATTCAACTCATCCATTTATTCTTGGAGATGGTACTGCGAAATATGATTATAATAGAAGAAGTACTGTAAATCTAACCAATACTGGTACTGGATACCATACTTTTGCATATCCACCAATTAAACTTAATATAGAAGCTGAATTTGTTGGGGTTGGTACAGGAACTGTAGGTATCATTACAGCAACTCCTATTGTTAGGGGTGAAATAGTTGATGCTTATCTTTATAATAAAGGAACAAATTATGGATCAAATATCATTGATTTCCACAAAAAACCAATGATATCAATCAAAACTGGTAGTGGTGCAGAACTTACACCAATTGTTGCTGCTAGTGGATCAATAATTGGCATTCAGATCCAAAATGGAGGAAGTGGTTATAATGCAGCTCCTGATGTTAAGATACTTGGTGAGGGAACTGGTGCAAAGGTAAGAGCAATTACTTCAGATGGAATAATTACAAAAGTTATTATTATAAATGGTGGAGTTGGTTATAAGTCTAATAATACATCATTAGTTTTGACAGCACCAGGAAGAAATTGTATATTAGATGCTTCTGTAAGGTTCTTAACGGTAAATAATTATAAAAGATTTGGTGATGAAGTATATACTCAATATAAAGATGATTTAACATATGGTATAGTTGGTTATTCTTCAATTAGAGATGGATCTTCATTTATAGATCCAAATCCAGATACTGGACATTCAAAAGTTATTGGGTGGGCATATGATGGTAATCCAATTTATGGTCCATATGCGTTTTCTGATCCCAAGGATGATAATTCACTAATTAAAAGGATTGAGACTTCATATACTTCTTCAGAATCAAATATTACAAATAGACCTACTATTACAGATTATGAGTTAGGATTTTTTGTTGAAGATTATAAATTTACTGGAGATGGTGATTTAGATATTCATAATGGAAGATTTGCTAAGACACCAGAATATCCACATGGTGTTTATGCATATTATGCTGGTATTAATACTTCTACTGGACAAGCTGAACCAGACTTTCCATATTTTATTGGAGATACTTTTAGATCAGATAAGATAAGCAATACTTTAGATCAAAGTTTTGATTTTAATAATTCTTCGTTAGTTAGAAATACTTTTCCTTATAGGGTTAGGCAAAAATATTCTGGAAATGATTTCCTCATTGAATCAAATGAGGATTATAAACAAGTTTCTATTGTCGAAGATGCATCAAATGGTCCTATTGATGGAATAACAATAGTTAATGCGGGATCGGATTATAAGATAGGTAATATTGTTGTTTTTGATAATTCAGAAAATGAAGGTACTGGTGCACAAGCAAAGGTTAGTGAAGTAGAAGGACCAAATATTGTAGAAATTTTAACTAATGTTGAATCTTATAATAATTCAGTTATTACTCGTGAAGATCAAAATACAGTAAGAGTATATACTCCACAAAATCACGCACTTTCTGATAAAAATAGGGTTGAAGTTTCTGGATTATCAACTTTTATTAATGGAGTAACTGGTTCTGCTATTATTGGAGTTACTTCAGATACTGCATATTTACTTAGCGATATTCCAGCAAATGTTGGACTTGTAACAGACATTTATGTTACTTCTATTCCATCTGTAGTTAGTGCAGGATCATCTGTTGGTATTGGAACAGAAGTTCTTACTATTCTTAATAAATTTGATAAAGAAAATGTATTACGAGTCAAGAGATCTTTGACTGGTACTGCACATACTTCTGGTGATTCTCCTGTTGTTTCATACCATAATGATTCATTTACTTTTAAATTAGATACTGATTATTTTGAATCATCTCAAGATTATAATGTTAATTTCAATCCAGTAGAATCTATTGGTGTTGGTACTGTTACTGGATCTGAAACTTCTCTTAATTATATGATTGGAGTTGCATCAAAAACAGTTTCTGTACCAACTCAAAGCATTTATATCCCCAATCATCCATTTAAAACAAATCAAAAAGTTACATTATCAAAACTAAGTACTTCTAATGTTATTCAAGTAGGAGTGGCTTCTGATAGTGCAGTATTTAATTTACCTGCTAGTGGTAGCACCGAAGATGTTTTCATAATCAATAAGTCAAAAGATTTTATTGGAATAACGACAGCTGTTGGATTAACTTCTACTACAAATGGGTTATTCTTCATTAATAATGGTAGTAATGATGATCAATATAATTTAAAAACAAATCATATACAGATAACTGCAGATGTAAACAGAATTAAATCTACAGTAGCAGTTTCAACCAGTCACAATTTACTTGATACTGATAAGATTAATATAGAAATTATTCCTGAAATGTCTGTTGGACTTGGTAATACATCTCCAATAAACATTAAATTTGATACTATAAATCAAAAAATTCTTTTAAACCCTGTAGAATTTGCATCATCTGGGATTAATACAGCAACTGATATTATAACTATTACTTCTCATGGATTAAAAACCGGAGATAAAGTTCTTTATGGTGGTAGTGCTATTGGATTATCTACCAATAAAGCATATTACATCTATAGAATGGATGATAATAATGTTAAATTTGCAGAAACTTATAATGATGCAATTGCGACTCCACCAATTGCAGTAGGAATTGGAAGTACAGGAATAGATGATCATAGTATATCATCAGTTAATCCACGAATTTCAGTTATTAGAAACAATGATTTAGTTTTTGATGTCTCAGACTCTTCATTAATAGATTATGATTTCAAATTCTATTATGATAAAGAATTACGTAATGAATTTGTATCAACTGGAACAACATCAATATTCTCTGTTGTAAAAGATCAAACAATTGGAATATCATCTGCAGCCAGATTTACAATTAAGTATAGTGATGATTTACCAACTATATTGTATTACTCTTTTGAGAAAGATGGAATAGCAATTGTTCCTGATATAGGAGTTAAAAATTACGCAGAAATTTTATACACAAATAGTAAATATGATGGAGAATATGATGTTTATGGAATTGGAGCAACAGATTTCAATGTAGCTCTTACTGATGTTCCAGAAGTATTAAAATATACTAGTGATAAATGTAAGAAACTAAAATATACAACAAAATCATTAACTGCTTCGGGACCAATAAGTGATTTAACTATTATTTCTGGTGGAGTTAATTATAATAAGAATCCAGGAATAACTGGACTTTCAACTGGAACTGCAAATACTTTAGGATCAAGTGCAGTTCTTAAGGTAGAATCTAGTAATATTGGAAAACTTAATTCGTTTAGAATTATTAATGAAGGATTTGAATATTCTCCAGACAAGACACTTAGACCTCAGGCTGATGTAAATACACATGTTGTTTTAGATGCATCAGATAGAATAACGGATGTTGCTATTCTTGATGGTGGTAGGGGTTATCTATCAACACCACAATTAGTTCTTGTTAATGAATATACTGGTAAAAAAGTTGATAGTGGTTTGCTTGTAGCTAAATCTAGTGGTGATTCTGTTACTTCGATTGCTAGTATTGATGTTGTCGATCAACCACGTGGATTAGATGCTGTATCTCATAGGGTTTATTCTGTAAATAATAGTAATGGTATTCAAATTAATCAGATTATATCATATAGTGATGGTATTGTAGAATGTGAACTTACTACACCAGGTGTTAATGGATTTGGTAATCCACCATTTAAAGTCGGTGATTATGTATTTGTTGAGGGATTAGTAAGAGGATATACGACAGATAATTTAGGAAATACTACTTATCCTGGAGATGGATTTAACTCAACAGATCTTGGGTATAAGTTTTTTAGAGTAAGTTCCTTTACAAATTCTATTCCTGCAATAATAAAATATGATCTTAGTGATTATACAAATAATGCAGGAAATATAAAGGACGATAATAATAATTTACTATCACAAGATGGTTTTACATCGATTGTTAATATTAATAATTATCCAATATTTAAAATAACAAACGTTGCTAGTTTGTTCTGGCTTGAAGAATCTATAATGATTGGTGATACTTTAACTGATCTAACAGTTAGTTCTGTTGATAAAGCATTTGTTAAATTAAGGGGTGATTATCAACTAAAGAAAGGTGATATTTTAAAGGGATCTTTATCTGGTAATCAGGCAAGGGTTTATGATGTTACAGAATCGACTGGTAGATTCAAAGTTAATTATTCAAATGAAAAGGAATTTGGATGGGAAAATAGCAGTGGAAAATTAAATGATGATCTTCAGGTATTACCTGATAATGATTATTATCAGAATCTTTCATATTCAATTAAGAGTACAGTAGAATATGAGACATTAAAGGATTCTATCAATAAACTTGTTCATCCAGTTGGAATGAAGAATTTTGCTGATATTGATATTGTTTCAACATGTGATGTATCAATTGGATCAACACAGTCTATAACTCCAATAATGGATTTCGTTTCTTATGGGCGAGTTGATACCCTTAATAACTATGACTTGGTTCAGGATTATAATCCATCTGCAACTCAATCTAGATTTATTATATTTAAAAATAAAAAGTTAACTGATTATATTAACTGTAGTACAAATAGAGTTTTGCAGATTGATGATATTAGTGATGGATTTTCTAGTTCTGAATATAATAAAAGGAGATATAATGATGCTGTAGAATATCCAATTACTGATTTTTATTCCAAATTCCTGATACAAGTTAGTGATGAAGATGACTTAAGTACACAATTAAGTGAAGTTGTTATTTTAAACGATTATAAGAATACCTATAGTCTTACTAAAGGAGATGTATATACTGATAAACGATTGGGAACATTTGCTGGAGAATTTGGAGATGTTGGTAATCCGGTTTTAAGATTTACTCCTGATGATCCAAATAATTTTAGTTATAATTTAAAAGTTTATAGAGAATCTTTCTCTCCTAGCCCATATAATATTGGTATTGGATATACTGGTATTGGATTTACAAGATTATCTGCAAAAACCGAAAGAGTTGGACCTGCTTCTGGTGGATTAATTGGATTTAGTACTGATGTTTTTGTAGCAAATGCTGATCAAATTGATACATTCTATGCAAGTGCTCATGTTTTCAATGAGTCAACTTACAGGCAAAATTATTTTGAAGTTGCAGGTTTTTATGATGGAACAAATACTCATATTGCAGAATCATATTTTGATACTGATCCATATAGTATTACTGGCAATTATATTGGAACCTTTGGTGTAGATGTTTCTGGTGGTATTTTAAGACTTTCATTTAATAATGCAGATCAAGAGAACGTATTAATTAAGACAAGAACTATTGGAATTGGTACTACTGCAAGTGGTATTGGAACTTATAGATTTAAGGTTCAAGATCAAGTTGATGGAACAGAAAGAACATCAAGATTAGATTCTCATTATCAGACTATTTCTGGTATTTCTACATCTGCGATTATTCTCAGTTACAAGAATACTGTAGAATTTAGTACTAATACAGTAGTTAGAGTTGGTGTTGGAAATACTGTAGCACTTCATAAATTATTAGTTGTTGCTGATCAAACTAGAAGTAGCAGTCAACATGCACAATTTTTATCAGTTGGTACTGCCAGTACTGCTGGAATTGGATCTTTCTCCACTGAAACTTCTGGTGAAGACTTTTTTGTTAAATTCCATCCAGATCCTTTATTTGCTTCCAGTGATATTGAGATTAGAACATTTAATCAGGTTACCTATAGAAGTGTTGATAAGTTTAATATACCTCCTGCGTTTGATTATGGAACAAGTGTTGAAGAAGTTTCTACTGCATTCTATGGATCAGTAAATGAGTTTGGTAAAGATATAACATCTTTTGATTTACTGCATAAGGGAACACCAATTTATGAAAAAACTTTAAATCCAAATACTTCCAGTAAACTTAATACTGCTACAGGAGTATTCTCAATTGATAACCATTTCTTTGAAACTGGTGAGGAATTAATTTATACTCCAGATTCTACATTACTTGGCGTAACAGCAAATTCGATTGGCATTGGAACAACAACAGTTGGCGGAGCATATTTTGTTGGTGATGTTATTTCGGGGTTCTCAACAGTTACTGGAATAGGTGTTTCGGTTGGACTTAGTGTAGGATCTCCCATTTATGGTAATGGTATCCCCGCTAGTACCACTGTAACGGGTATTAATACTTCATATACCCATTTCTTAGGTAACGTTGTTTCTGGTGGTTCCTCGGTTGTTACAGGGGTTGGAAATACTGCAATTCTTACAGTTGGTTCTGGAATTCATTCTGCTGGTAATGGTGCTCAGTTAGGTACAATTTACTCAATTGGTATTAATTCAATTACAGCATCTTCTACTATAACAGTAGGAACTGGTAGATCTTATTATTCAACAAATTCTAATTGGGCAGTAACATTATCAAACGTTGCTACAGCATCCACCTTTAGACAATCTTACAATACTGGTATTACTACTGATATTTGTCCTTCAACTGTTTATGCAATTAAAACCACAAAAGATACATTTAAACTTACTGGATCTGCTGGAGGAACTGACAATAATCCAGGTATAGCATTTACCTTTACTTCTGTTGGTACTGGTAATTACCATAGATTTGAAATGAAGAAGAAGCTTGAAAAAGCTTTAATAACAGTTGATGGGGTTAATCAATATCCAATAACATATACTCCACTGAATTTTAGGTTTGAAAGCAATGCTTCAACTATTGGTGCTGCAGTAACCTTTATGGGTCTCTCTGGTATTTCATCAATTCTACCAAGAGATTTGGCAAAAATTGATAATGAAATTATGCGAATTGATAATGTTGGATTGGGAACAAATGTTCTTGGACCAATAACAGGAATTGGAACATTCCCTGTTATTGAAGTTACTAGAGGATTTGTTGGCACTGCTGCAACAGAACATTCAGATGGAGATTCCATTAGGATTTATAGGGGTTCATATAATATTGTACGTAATAAAATTCATTTCACACAAGCACCTGATGGAAGAGGAACCAATAATAGATTAGATAATAGAGCTCTTGCTACTCCAAAATCATCGTTTAATGGTAGAGTATATTTAAGAAAGGATTATGCTGGTAACCAAATTTATGATGATATTTCAGGTGGATTTAATGGTATTGGAAGAACATTTACTGTTACCAAAGAAGGTCAGAATACCGATAATATAGTAGCAGGAAATAATATAGTTTTTATTAATGATGTTTTCCAAACACCAAATACAGTAAACAATAGTGGAAATAATTATGAATTTACTAATCCTACCGATATTACAATTACTGGAATTGGTAGTATTACATTTACTGGTGTTACTAAACCAAATAGTCCTGATGTAGTAACATCTGAATATGATGTAAATCAAAATCAAATACCAAGAGGTGGTATAGTAATTTCCTTGGGATCTACAGGTGGATTAGGATATGCACCTATTCTTGGAGCAAAAGTTGATGCTGTTACAGATGCATCTGGAGCAATTACTTCTATTGGTATTGGAACTACGGGAAGATGGGGATCTGGATATTCTGGTAATATTGTTGCAATTGGTGTAAGTGATGCTGTATATGCTCATAAGTTTGTATCTGCTGGAATAGGTTCTATTGTAGATAATAATGCTAATCAGTATACTGCTACAGATGCAGTATACACATCAGATAGTGGATTATTAAAAATAACAATTCCAAATCATGGATTAAAATCAGTTTATGATGCCTATAATGATAATTTTAAAGTTAATGTTGGAACTGGAATAACCAATTCTAATTCGGAGATAGTTGGTAATGGTAATTTCTCAGTCAATACTGGATGGGATATAGGAACTGGATGGGCAATATCTGGTGGAACTGCTACTCATACTGGTACTGCTTTGGGTTATTTGACAAGAACACCAGCTACTAATTTTGTGAAAGGTTCATATTATTTGTTAACTGCTGATATTACTGCTAATGCTGTAAATGGTAAGGGTCTTGCAATGTCAGGCCATAATGAAGTTGGAGTTAAGCAAGGAAGTGGATCTACAATATCTGATGTATACTGTGAAGTTGTTGGAAATAAGTTAATTGCTCTTTGGCAACAAGGTGATTATAATTTAAATAAAGTTAATTTATTATGTTCTGGTGGTAATGCTAATATTACTATTGATAATTTATCAATAAAACAAGTAGATTCAATTGTTGAGAAAGTTGGAATTGCAACTAATTCATTTACATTCACTTGCGATAAAGATAATCATGAAACCCAGCATACTTATCCAAGAACAACAGACCCTGCACATAATAGTAATTTAATAGTACATAATAGAACTACAGATACAATTAGTGTTAATGTTGGTGCAGGTGGTGGTGCTGGTAGAGGAGCAAATATATTAGCAACTGTTGGTGCTCAATATACTCATAGATATGTTTCTGCAATTGTAGGAGCAGCATATACTGGTGGTGATCATACACACGCTTTTGTAAGTGCAGCTACTAATGCAATTGCTAAAGATAATTGGGGTGGAACTAAGTTAACACCTACTGGAGTAGGATATACTGCATCAACTGGTGATTTAATCTTAACGTTTGCTGCTAATCATAATCTTACTGCAGGTAGTAATACTATTGGAATTGCTACTAATTCTTTAACAATGACTTGTGATAGAGATGGTCATTCTACACAGAAGACTTATCCACGCACAACAGACCCTGTACATGGCAATTCATCATTGGCGATTATATGGAATACACCAAGGAAGTTAATGGTTCATGTTGGTGTTAGTGCCAATGTACTTTATAACATCTCTCACGCTGATTATAATGCAGGTACAGGAGATTTAGTAATAACATCTGCTGATCATGGATTAAACACAAGTAGTCTTGTTGGAATTAAAACCAGTTCTATAAAACTTACATGTTCTCAAGATAATTATGAAACTAATCATGATTATCCTCGTACAACAGATCCTGCACATCATGCAGTATTAGGTGTTTCTTCTATAACAGATAATACCTTTACTGTAAATGTTGGAGAATCTCAATCTGGTAAGGGTGGAAGATTAACCTTTAATATTAAAAATGGTGGACAAGGATATATAAATCCACGTTTTGATATAGACCCTCCTAAGTATGAAGATATAGCAGTTTCTGGTGCATCTAGATTAGGTATAGGTGAAACAACCAAAACAGGAATTGGGTTGTCTATGACACTCAATCTCACACCACCTGTTGATGCTGGACAGTTCTTACGTGGACCAGTTCCAACTCCAAAATCCCAAAGGCATGCTGATGCAGGAACTCTTATTGCTCTTAATAAAGAGTTAATTTCTGAAATTGCTGTTGGTAGAATGCTAGAGAAGTATACTGGCAGCTATACCCATCAATTCGTATCTGCAACTTCTGGAGCAATAAACAAAGTTAGCCCAAGTGGATCTGCATTAACACCAAATCATGCATTCTATACTCCTTCAACGGGCGTTTTGAAACTAACATTTGCATCTGCTCATAGTATGTCAAATGGACATACAGTTAGCCTTGATGTTGAATCTTTGAAATTTACTTGTGGGTTAGATAATTTCCAATCTGAGCATAGTTATCCTCGTACAACTGACCCTATGGGTAATAGTAATACAAGAGCTATTACTGTTGGTACAGGAACAGATTTCACTATTAATGTTGGAGCTGCTGCAACAAGAACAACTATTATTCCTCAATATAATACAAATTCATCTGTTACTAATCAAGACTGCATAGATGACGTTGCTGATGTATTAGAGGCTGTTGCACATAACACACAATTTGATGGAAATGATCAAACTGTAGATGCTGCAAATCTTTATATAACTGGTGCTCATGTTGCTGGAGAAGAGCAAGAAACAATATATGCATTCCAGCAAGCAAGAGATATGGCAATTCTAGCATTGGCTAACCAACCAATTGGTTTTGGTTCTGGTGCTCAGTATAAGCATAAGTTTGTAACCTCTGATGCTGATTCATTACAGTCAGGTGGCAATTATGCCCATACGTTCATAAGTGCAGCAAATAATGCTGTTACTAAGGTTGGTGGAGCATCTACAACACCTTCTAGTGCAGCATATGTTCCTTCAACTGGTGTTTTAACATTAACATTTGCTAATGCTCACGGAATTACTAATTCGGATCAAATTACTATTGCTAACCATTCATTAGTATTTACTTGTGAAGGTGATAATCATGCTACTCAGCATGGTTATCCTCGCGCAGCAGATCCTGTTTTTGGACAAAATATAAACGTTATTTCTGCTACAAATTCTTCTCCTCATCAACTTACAGTTCAAGTTGGAGTATCTACACTTGTAAATCAAGGTATTACTACTGCAACATATAATGCAGAAACTGGTGATTTAGTTGCAACTGTTGGTGCTGGACATACCATTCTTGGACCACAAACTTTAGGTACTCCTACTGCAGCAACTTATGCTCCAGCAACAGGATCTTTAAGGATTACTATTGCAGGACACGGTTGTGCGGTTGGTGATAGAATTAAAATTAAGGATAATTCTTTAACATTCACATGTGGTTTAGATAATCACGAAACAAAACATTCTTATCCAAGAACATCAGATCCAGTTAGTGGTGAGTGGTTAACAATTACACAAAGAACAACAAATAGAATGTGGGTTAATGTTGGTGTTTCTGGTATTACATCTGCCCATACATTTGTAAGTGCAACAGCAAATGGCATTGAAAAAGCACGTACAGTACTTGGAATTTCTACAGAATCAATGACATGGAGATGTGATAGAGATTATTATGCTTCTGATGCAGTATATCCTCGTACTACAGACCCATTCCATAATAAGTTAGTTGCAGTTGCATCAACAGGTGGATCAAATGCCAATAGTACAATCACATTTAATGTTGGAGTATCAACTGCAATATATTCAGGTAAAAATCAGATATTTGATAAAACTATAACTCATGATTTATCACCTATGGGTGGAGATTATTATACAAACGATTGTGCAAATGTTCAATCAACGGTTTCAACTCTTGCTGGTATTGTTACTTATGCTGTAGGACAATCTGCTTTACCAGATAAAACACCAAGCAATCCTACATTATTTGAAGTATCAAGGTTTGAAATTACAAAACCAGGATATGCCTTTATGAGAGGTGATGAGTTCAATCCTGTTGGATTGGTTACTTCTCGCGCTTTACTTGGAGAAAGATATGATCATAAATTTATAATTTCTAGTGCTGATTCAGTACAAACTGGTGGTAATTATAATCATACATTTATAAGTGCGACAGCAGGAGCAGCATTTACTGGTGGTGATTATGGGCACGCATTTGTACCAAGACCTGAAAACACTAATTGTATTAGTGTTGGAAATTGGTCCAGCGGAACTACATTAACTCCTACTAGCGCATCTTATACTGGATCAACAGGTCAGTTAGTATTAGGATTTGCTGCTAATCATAATTTAAGACATGCAGTTCATACTATTGGTATTACAACTACAACTTTAGCATTTACATGTTCTAGAGATAATCACTCTAGTGTACATGAATATCCTCGTAATGGTGATCCAGTACACGGACTCGCAAATGTAGCAATTGCAGCAACTACATTAACAACACTTACTGTTAATGTTGGTGTATCAACGATTGTGAATAGTCCAGTTTCTATTGGAACATATACACCTTCAACTGGTGAATTAATATTGGATGTTGGCACTCAACACGGATTTACAACAGCATTTACCCGTTCAATATCAACATGTACGTATGATCCTGCAACAGGAGCAATTGATTTTACAAGTAATGGTCATGGAATGTCTGAGGGTGATATGATTAAGATTCACCCAAATTCTTTGGTATTTACTTGTAAGAAAGATGAACATGCTACAGAGCATACTTATCCAAGAACTACTCTGAATAAGGATTGGCATGGTAGTCGATGGATGCCAGTTTATTATGTTGGTATTAATACTTTCCAAGTTAATGTAGCTAGTGCACCAGCAAATGTTGGTATTCATAGTTTTGAAAGAGCAACTGCACAGTTTAGATGGGCAAATAAGACAGCAATTGTTGGTCTTTCTACTGAATCTTTAGTGTTTACTTGTGATAAGGATTCACACGCAACGCAACATTCATATCCACGTACAACAGATCCTATTCATGGTAGGAATGTTGGTATTGGAGCAACAGGACATACTTCAATTACAATAAATGTTGGAATATCAACCATTGTAAAATATACACCTACTGGAGCAAATTATAATCCTAATACTGGTGAATTAATTGTTATAACAGATTATCCTCATGATATTAAATCTGGTAATAAGGTTGGAATTGCAACCAATTCACTAACATTCACTTGTGGAAAAGATGGACATGTTACTAAGCACACATATCCACGTACAGGATATGCTCATACATTTGTAAGTGCTGTATCAAATTGCATATCTGTAACAGATGGTTCTGCATTAACACCAAATCATGCATTCTATACTCCTTCAACAGGCGGTTTGAAATTGACATTTGCATCTGCTCATGGATTAAATCTTAATAATACTATTGGTTTTGGTGCTGAATCTTTGTCATTTACGTGTTCTCTAGATGAACATGCAACAGAACATAAGTATCCACGTATAACTGATCCTGTATTTGGTAATACAATACCAATTGTAAGTTTAGGTACTACAACTATTACGGTTAATGTTGGTAGATCGAATAATGATCCTGCAGATGCTCAAGAATTGGAAGTTACTTCAAATAGTACCTATACATTTACTACAAATGTTGGAGCATCTCCTAAACCTAGACCACGCACACCATTACAATTCTCAGTTGAGGAAACGTTTAGAGATTCTTTTGCATCTTGGCAATTAGGTGAATTTGATTTTATTGATAATATTAAAACGCTTCAAAATGGAGAGAGAACAAGATTCCCAATCTATAAGAATAGCCAACTGTTGAGTTTTGAAAGAAATCCTGCAGACCAAAATGCTAGTTTAATTGATTTTGATAGTATCTTGTTGATTTATATTAATGGTGTTATGCAGGAACCAAACGTTGCATATACCTTTACTGGTGGTACTACATTCACATTTACCCATCCACCAGCAACAGATGATAAAGTTGATATATTCTTCTATAGAGGAACTGCTGGTGTTGATAGTTCGGAACTAAAAGTTTCAGAAGAAGTTAAAGTTGGTGATGATTTACAGATAAGGAAACATGATGGTATTGCTGATAGTGTTGAGCAGAATAAGAGAATAGTTTCTGCAATTCAATCTTCAGATACAGTACAAACTGGAATTTATCTTGATGATGGAATTGATGGAGTTAATTATAAACCAGTGGATTGGATTAGACAGAAGAGAGATATGATAATAAATGACAATCCAGTAACTAAGGTTAGAGATTCTATAGAAGGTTTAGTATTCCCAACAACACATATTATAAAAGATTTCGAATCAACTGATACTGAGATTTTTGTAGACGATGCTCAATTCTTTAATTATGAGGAAAATGAATCTACAGAGACTATTGGTAATGTAGATGGATTATTAGTTGTAGGTGGAAATGATCCAGTATCTGCCGCATTTACTGCTAATGTTTCTGCTGCCGGAACAATTTCATCAATTGATGTTGTTGGTAATGGTGGTAGTGGATATGATCCAGGTGCTACATTAACATTATCTATTGGTCAACCAGTTGGTGGGATAGGAACCTTCTTCAAACCAACATCTGTTGGTGTTGGTACATTAGGAATTGGATCTGCTGTTATTACTGGTATTGTAGATGTAACTGGAATTGTAATTGGACAAACACTTAAATCTATTCCTAATGTTTTAGGAACAGGTGTAACTATAACTGGAATATCTACTGATAACTTGCTTGGTAATGTTGTTTCTATTGATTCAAATGCATTTAATACATCAGAACTTATAACCCAATTTAAATTTGGTAAATATGAGGTTCATACACAAGCAACTGCAACCGCAACTGTATCTACTTCTGGAACAATTACATCCACAACAATCACTGCCCCAGGAGCAGGTTATACTACAACAAATACTCCATCTCTTTTAGAACCAATAGGAATTACGGAAAAAGAAACCATTAGTGGTATTCGGTTCGTAAATGGATTTAGTGGAATTATTACTGGAATAACAACTAGTGTTGGTATTAATCATCCTATGGCTCTTACATTCTTCCTTAAGTATGATCAGACTAATGCTATTGATGATTTAGTTGTTGATTATCCAATAAATATTACCAATACTAATGTAGGTCATGGAGTAACCTCTGTTGATCGTGGTGGAAATACTACTATAGTTGGAATTGGCAATACATTTGTAGATAATATTTACAAAATACATGCTATAAACAGAAGTGGTTTAACGGGAATTATTACTTGTAATGTACATACTGGAATAAAAACTACTGGTATGCTTGACAATGTTAATGCGATAAGTGGAATTTCTTCTGTATATTCTGGATCATTCTCTTGGGGTAGATTATCAGGATTCTTGAGAGAAGGTGCTTCTCCAATAGGAGTAGCAGTTTCTGGTTATACTGTTAATTCTGGGTTAACAACATTCCCAATAATTCAGAGACGTGGTTATGGTATTAAAGATAATGGTGCTTTGAAAAAAGACCTTGAATCTTAATTTATAAATATAGAAAAAAGCTAGTAATATGGCTGCCATTGTTACAGATCAGTTTAGGGTATTAAACGCCAGTAATTTCGTAGATTCTATTGGAAATGCTAATAATTCCTATTATATATTTTTGAGTTTACCAAATCCAGATGTTGTCGGATATGGTAGATCAACAACCTGGGATACTAATACACCATCTCCAGTAGATAATCTAGATTACTTAAGCCATGTTAAAGATACAATGGTTTTTGGTAAAAAGATTACTACAAATGATGTTAGAAGATTAATTAGAAGGGTTGATTGGAAAGCAGGAACAATATATGAAATGTATAGACATGATTATAGTGTTTCAAATCCTTCACCACAAACAAACTCTACACGGTTATATGATGCAAATTACTATGTAATGAATAGTGATTATCGAGTTTATATTTGTATTGATAATGGATCTTCTGAAGTAAATACAACTGGTAAGTTTTCTCAAGATGAACCAACTTTTGTTGATTTAGAACCATCTAGGGCTGGAGACAGTGGAGATGGTTATCAATGGAAATATCTTTTTACTGTTGCACCTAGTGATATTATTAAATTTGATGCAATTGATTATATTCCAATTCCAAATGATTGGTTAACCACTACTCATTCTCAAATTACATCAGTAAGAGAAAATGGTGATTCTTTAGTAAACGAAAACCAAATTAAAAAAGTTTATGTTAAAGAGCAGGGTACTGGATATAATACAACGAATGCGGAATTAGATATAATTGGAGATGGTACTGGTGGAAAGGTAATTATTGATGTTGTAGGTGGAAAGATTGATGGCACAACAGTTTCTGCTGGAGGAAAAAATTATTCTTATGGTAGAGTTGATTTATCAACAATTAATGCTGGTGCATCTTCATTTGCACATTTAATTCCAATTATTCCACCTTCACGAGGTCATGGTTATGATTTATATAATGAATTAGGGACTGATAAAGTTTTAATTTATGCTCGTTTTGATGATTCAACTAAGGATTTTCCAACTGACACTAGATTTTCTCAAATTGGAATTATTAAAAATCCAACTTTGGTTGGAACTGCAAATTCAGTTTTTGCAGAGAACCAATTCTCAAATCTAAGTGCATTGAAAATGACATCAGTGTCAAATACATCTGATGCACTACCTGGAAATCAAATTTATCAAACTATAACTGGTATCGGAACTGCCACAGGTTATATTGCATCTTATGATAGTTCAACAACAGTCTTAAAATACTATCAGGATAGATCATTATATTATAGCCCTGCTACATATAATCAAAAAGATTCTAGGAGTGTTGTTTCTGAGGCAACAAAAGTTGCTTTTGTTGGTAGTGGAGGAGCTATATCATCTAGCAATAATTTTGGTGGATCAATTGATGCATCTTTCAGTGGGATTACAACAGCAGTTACTGCTACAAAGACAGTTAATTTGGATGTTCAATTTGTAGATGGCCTTGCTAGTCCTGAGATAAATAAAGGATCGGGGGACATTATCTATCTTGATAATAGACCCAGAGTTTCTAGAAATGCTAGACAAAAGGAAGACATTAAAATCATACTGGAATTCTAAGGCAGATGTCACAAAAAACAAATCTTAATGTATCACCATACTATGATGATTTTGATTCAAGTCAAAATTTTCATAGGGTTCTTTTTAAACCAGGATTTCCAGTTCAATCCAGAGAATTAACAACTCTACAATCGATTTTACAAAATCAGATTGAATCGTTTGGAAATCATATATTTAAAGATGGTTCTGTAGTAGTTCCAGGGAATGTATCATATAATTCAAATTATTATGCAATTAAAATTAACCCAACTCATGTAGGTATAAGTGTTGGGGTATACCTTAAAAATTTAATTGGATTAAAGATAAAGGGGCAAACATCACAGTTATCTGCAGTTATTCAAAATGTAATAACAAATCTTGAGTCTGAAACTAGTGATTATACAATATATGTAAAATATACGTCTGCTAATTCTAATTTTCAAACTGGTCAATTTGTAGATGGAGAAACATTACTTCTTGAAGAAAATTTAACTTATGGAAATACAACTATTAATTCCGGTGGTACTTTTGCCAGTGTAATTGATTTAAATGCATCTTCAGTTGCTTCTTCAGTATCTATTTCACAAGGCATCTATTATATTAGAGGGCATTTTGTAAAAGTTGATGATCAAACAATTATTTTAGATCATTATACAAATACACCATCATATAGGGTTGGATTAGTAGTTACTGAATCTCTTGTAGCAGCTCAAGAAGATGGTAGTTTATATGATAATGCTAGAGGTTTTTCAAATTTTGCTGCTCCTGGAGCAGATAGATTAAAAATTACTGCTACTCTTGATAAGAAATCATTATCCGATCTTGAAGATAAAAATTTCATAGAAGTTTTAAGATTAACAAACGGAATAGTTAAAAAAATAAAGGATACTGATAATTATTCGCTAATAAGAGAATATCTTGCGAAAAGAACATATGAAGAATCTGGTGATTATGTAGTAGACCCATTCAATATTGAAATTAATGATTCTTTAAATGATCATACAAATTCAGATGGTATTTTTTATTCAAATCAAAAAACTGATCAAGGAAATACTCCAACTGAAGATCTTTTAGCAGTAAAAGTTTCTCCAGGAAAGGCATATGTTAAGGGATTTGATGTTGAAAAGCCACTTTCTACTGTATTAGATGTTGAAAAGCCAAGAGATACTAAGGAAATAGAAAGTTCTTCAGTCCCATTTCAAATGGGAAATATATTGAGGATTAATAATATTTTTGGAACTCCTCGTGTGGGAATTGATAATAATTTTACAATTTCATTGGGTAGTTTAAGAAGAAACAACGAAAATCATCATACTCAAATCAATAAAATTGGAGAAGCAAGAGTATACTCACTTTCTGCAACTGATGGGTCAAGTAATATTCATCCATCATGTACTCCATCAAATAATGGACTTAGGAAAGAATGGGAATTAGCTCTTTGGGATATTCAGACCTATACTGATTTGTACATAGGTACATCTATAAGCAGTTCTTTATTACCTGTTGGTAGTTATGTTGAAGGTTTAGGTAGTGGAGCATCTGGATATATAGCAGTTGCTAATGGTAATGATATTCTTACTATAAGTCAAACTTCTGGATCTTTCCAAATAGGAGAGCAACTTAGGTTTAATGGAATAGATGAAAATTCTAGAACTGTTACTCAAATTAGATCATATAATACACAAGATATAAAATCTGTATATCAAGGTGTAACCGCGGATAATACCAATGGTTCTACTGGATTAACTACTGCTTTTATTGCTGATAGTGTTCTTACTAGAATAACTCCACAAGGATTTAGTCCTACTGATACAATTCAGATTAATCATACTGGTGTTGGTACTGTTACTGGAAGAAATTGGGTTGGGATTAAAAGTGATACCATTATATCTTATAATGTAGAAGGTAATACTCATCCAACATACAATCGTGTAGGAGTTGTTAATAGTGGTGGAGTATCAGTAGGACTTGGAACAGTAAGTGCTGTAGTAGGTCTTGTAAATGGTACTGTACCATCTGCTGGCAATACATTTGCTGGAACTTTTGATATAGCAGTTCCTCATATTCAAAATGAAGATAGAAAGCAATTATATTCACCATTAAGCTCTAAGAATGTATCTACAGTTAATCTTGCTGGTTCATCTCTTAGTGTAAATCGTCAAATACCAGGAAAATCCACATCTGATATTGGCACACTACAGTGTACTTTAGATGATGCTGGTATTCCAGAAGGAAATTTTGAACCATTTCTTCCAGGTAGATATTCTGTTCATTATGCCAATGGTACAGTAGAAAGTTTGAGTTCAGATCAAGTTACTTTGAATAATATTGCTTCAAATGTCACTTTTACTGGATTAACAACAAGTCAATCTTCTAATGTAAGGGTTAATGTAACAGTTAGGAAGAATGGAATAGCAAATAAGAACAAACTTTATATTAGAAGTTCCAAAGTAAATATTGACAAAACACTTTCTGGTATCAATACAAGTGTAATTGAAAATGGAACTACAGTACTTACTGGATTAACCTTGAATAATTTCTATGGATTAAGAATAGAAGATAAAGAAATTTCTTTAAATAAACCAGATGTTTCTAAAGTAATAGCAATTTATGAGGCTGTAGGTAATAATGGAGTTGCATTAGATAGTTTAACTTTTCAAGGTGGTCTTAGTTTAGATTCTGCATCTGTTTTAGGAGAGAAAATAATAGGACAGACAAGTGGTGCCATTGGACAAATTGTTACTAGAAAGTCTGCTCAAGAAATTGAATTTGTTTATTTAAATTCAAATACTTTTGTTGCAGATGAAACGGTAAAATTTGAGGAGTCGAATATTAGCGGAATTTGTAATTTAGTTACAAAGGGAAATTATATTGATAAAACACAAGAATATAATTTAGATAAAGGACAAAGGGAACAATATTATGATTATTCTAGACTTCTTAGAAAATCGGGTGTTTCTTTAGCAACGAGACCAGTTCTAGTCATATTTGATTATTATGAAGTACCTTCTGCGGATAAGGGTGATATTTACACAGTTGATAGTTATGAAAAAGAAAGGTATAAAGATGGGATAGCCTTATTGGAAGGTGGTGATCGAGTATCAGATGTAGTTGACTTTAGACCTAGAGTTGGTGATTTTAATAGTATAACAGCATCTCCTTTTGCCTTTTCTTCTAGATCTTTTGCAGCTGCTGGATCTAATCCAACATTAGTTGTTGCCTCAAATGAAACTTCTAGTTTAGGGTATTCTTATTATTTGCCAAGAATTGATAAAGTAGTTCTTAATAAGAATGCAACATTGTCTTTAGTTAAGGGCGTATCTGCGGATAATCCAAAACCTCCTTCTTCAATTGAAGAGGCAATGGAAATTGCACAAATTGAACTACCTGCATATCTTTATGATCCAAATAATATAACAGTATCTCTTAGAGATCATAAGAGATATACTATGAAGGATATTGGTAAATTAGAAGATAGAATAGAGACTGTTGAGAAATTAACAGCTTTATCACTTTTAGAATTGGATACTAAATCATTACAAATTAGAGATATTAATGGAATTGATAGATATAAATCTGGATTCTTTGTAGATGGATTTAAAGATAGAAGTTCTATTGATGTTGAAAATTCAGATACTAAAATTACTCTTAATACACAATTACAGGAATTAAAATCTGATGTTAGTTTATATTCTTTAAAATCTCAGATTGCCCCAAGTTTAACTGTTAATAATAATTCTGCAGATTTCAGTACAGATATTGAATTATTAGATCCAAGTATTAAGAAAACGGGAGATATTGTAACTTTAAATTATGCAGAAGTTGGGTGGAATAATTTAGAGCAAGCTTTTGCTACTAAAAAGCAAGGAATTAATCCTTTTGGTATTGTAAATTATAATGGTTCAATTAAATTAACCCCATCTTCTGATACATGGGTTAGAACAATTACTAGCGAAACTGGAGTTACTATTCAATCTCAGAGTGAGTGGTCTGATTCTTATGTGAGTAATTTACTTTCAAGCTCATCTATTCATAATAAGTTGAGAGCAAGAAATGTTGAATTTAGAGCAAGTGGATTACAACCATCTACAAACTACTATTCATTCTTTGGTGGTAGTGGATCGATTGATATTGTTCCAAAAATTCTGTCAATATCAATGATATCTGGTGTTTTCCAGGCAGGAGAAATTGTTAGTGGTTATATGAATGGAAAGAAAATTGCATCTATTAGACTTGCAAATCTAAACCACAAAACAGGGATTTATGACACCCCAACAATAACATATTCAGAAAATCCATATTCATCATCTTTATCATTAAATAGTTATTCAGCATCTTCAATAGCTGTAAATATTGATACTTATTCTCTTGCAGATGATGCTGAAGGTAGATTTTATGGATATCTTCCTGCTGGAGCTAAAATAATTGGAGAAACTAGTACAGCTCAAGCAACTGTTTCTGCTCAAACGTTAACTACTGATTCTGTTGGAGATTTGATAGGATGTTTCTATATTAGAAATCCTCTAGCAAATCCAGCCCCACCAGTTAGTGTTAATAATGGTTCTAAATCGTTTAAGTTAACCTCAAGTTCTACAAATTCAAATGGTGGATCAGTTACTTTTAGCGAATCTACTTTTCATGGATCTGGTATTGTAAATTCTTCTGTTCTTACTGAAAGTGTTATTGTTAGAAAACCACCTGCATCATTACCATTAAATTTCCTTAGACAGGATCCATTATCTCAAACATTTAGAGTAGATAATGTTAGTGGATTTTTAACAGGCGTTGATCTTTTCTTTGCAGAAAAAGATACAACTGAACCAGTATTTGTTGAGATTAGAGAGACTGATATTGGAGGAAAACCAAAGAATAAATTAATACAAGATTTTGCAAGAGTAACAATTCCTGCAGCAGGGATTACTACTTCATCTAATGGAAGTATAGCAACTAATGTTAAGTTTCCATCGCCAATTTATTTGGAAGCAAATAAACAGTATTCACTCTCTTTGCTTTCTCCTGCATCAGATTCTCATAAAGTATGGACTGCAGAATCAAATCAAGCAACAGTTGCCACTCAAACATATCCAGATGCTGAACAGGTAATATATACAAATCAATTCACATCAGGTAATTTATATAAACCTCAAAATGGATCTATTTGGGAATCAAGTATAAATGAAGATTTGAAATTTAAATTATACAGATCTAATTTCTCTTCAACTAGTGGAATTGCATATTTCCATAATCCAAATGTTTCTACTGGAAGTACGTATATTGCTAGAGATGCTAGCTTACCAAAATTAACCAATAACGCAATTAGAACTTTCCCAAGAAAGGTGGTGGTTGGAATTGAAACTTCACCAGAAAGAACAACTCTTGAAGATCTTCTTCCAGAAGGATCACAGATTTCAAATAGTACTGGTGGACTTACTAATGGTTATCTTGAATACTTTGGTGGAAATATTGGAGTAGTTACTACTTCTAATATTGGAATTGGATATTCTAATGGAACATATGAAAATGTTCCACTTTACCCAATAACTGGAATTGGTGAAGGTGCAACTGCAAAAGTAATGATTGCAAATGGAGCAATGGATTCTGTTTCAATCGCATCTACTGGAAACAAATACAAAGCAGGTGATGTACTCGGTTTTTCCACAAGTGTTATGACTAGAGGTACTGGAGCAACAGCAGTAGTTACTGAAGTACCGACTATTGATACATTATTCTTAACCAATGTTACTGGACAGCAATTCACCAACGCACAAACTTTATTCTTCCGTGATGGAAGTAATAATTTTACAACTACAAACCATCAGTGTCGAGGAGTTTCTATTATTCCAGATGCATTATATGAGGGAAATGTTTTTGAAGTTAATCATTATAATCATGGAATGCATGCTGATGGTAATATTGTAACTATTAGTGGAATTCAACCAAATACACCAACAGAACCTTTAACTGCTGATATAGTTTCTTCAAATACAACAATATCTATTGCAAATACTTCAAACTTTACACATTTTGAAAATAGACTTGTAAGTGCAACAAATCCTGGTTATATTATTGTTAATGAAGAAATTATTAGATATACTGGTATTGGGGCAGGATCACTTACTGGGTTAACAAGAAATGCTAATGAATCTATAATAAGAAATCATTCTGTGAATGATACTATTCAACTTTATCAGTTAAATAGAGTTTCTTTGTGTAGAATTAATAAACATCATGCTTTAAATAGCCATACCTCCACGTTCTCTTCTATTGATTCCTATAGATTAGCTTTCAGTAGGTCATCGGCACAACCTAATGCAAATACTAAGCTAGCGACTGATGAGATGCTTAATTTTGCTGATGAAAGATCTTTGGGTGGAGTAGATGTTAGGGCAACTCAAAACTTCCAATTTGATGAAATTATTCCACAATTTAATATTATTACTCCAGAGAATACAAATGTATCATCTACTTTAAGAACAGTTTCAGGTACAAGTGTTGGTGGACAAGAATCTTCATTTAATGACCAAGGATTTGAACCAATATCCTTAAATGAAGTAAATGAACTTTCAACGCCAAGAATTGTAGCTTCTAGGGTTAATGAAGTTAATAATCTTACTACTTTACCAAGAAGCAAATCATTAACTCTTGGTGTTAGAATGGAAACATCAAATAGTAATCTTTCTCCTGTTATTGATCTTTCAGAAGCAGCAACATTTGTTCTTGGAAGAAATAGACTTAATAAACCAGTTTCTGATTATACAAAAGACTCTAGAACTAATCAAGTTGTTGGAGACCCACATTCTTCAGTTTATATTTCTAAGAAGATCAATTTGGTTCAACCAGCTACTTCTTTGAAGGTTTTACTTAATGCATATAGAGATGGTTCTAGTGATATTAGAGTACTTTATAAATTATTTAAAACAGATTCTAGTGAGGTTAATGAATCTTATACATTATTCCCAGGATATAACAATTTAAAAGATACTGATGGGGATGGTATTGGAGATACTATTGTTGATTTAGTTATTAATGGCAATTCTCCAAATAAATTCTTAGGTGATGGTCAACCAGATGCAAATGTAAGAGCAAGTGTATCTGATGAGTTTTTACCTTATCAGTATACTGTTAATGGACTTGAAGAATTTAATGCTTTTGTAATTAAGGTTGTAATGAGTGGAACTAATGAAGCATTTTCACCAAGAATACGTGATTTAAGGGCAATTGCATTAGCATAATGATTCCAGTAGAAGGACATGACGGTTTATTCAGAGATGAATCTTCCGGAGCAATAATTAATGACAATAAATTTGAATATAATAGATATATTCAAATGAAAGCAAAAAAGCAATTTGACAAAGAGGAATTGGATAAGATTAAATTGGATATTGAAGAAATTAAAAGTTTATTGAAGAATTTAGTAAATCCAAGTTAAGGCCAATCAATTATAAATATATTTTAGATCTCATTCATCAATAAATGGATCTTTTATATATGAATCTTTGAGGAACCATCGCATATTAGTAATTATATGGCGGATATCAAAGTAAAAGTAAATCAACCAACTAGAGTAGGACAACAAAATACTCTAAAAGTTGTCTCTGCATTCTCAGGAGATTCGTCGGCAACATTATCGGCATTAACTGATGTGAATATTTCTGGAGGATTATCCGAAGGAATGGTTCTTGTATATAATGCAACAACGAGCAAATGGGACGCAACATTGGAATTAACACCAGGAACTACACAAAATTTAGATATTAACGGAGGGAGCTTCTAATGGCAAGTATCATTAGAGTTAAAAGATCTACTGGTACTGTAGCACCAGGGACTCTAAATTATGGTGAATTAGCTTATACTATTGGCGGTGGTACTCAAGGAAATAGAGGTCAAAGATTTTTTGTTGGGGATAACTCATCAAATCCA
>PVBE010044838.1_pt1 | contig 34820 bp, 39 predicted proteins | sample 1631181 | NCBI WGS metagenome assembly PVBE01 (sample SAMN08397723, study PRJNA350692) | Marine metagenome, whole genome shotgun sequencing project. | isolation source: water | place: Pacific Ocean | collected 2012-04
CGTCCGGGAACAATTTTGAGAATTTCCTTGCCAAAAATTACACAGATCTCATCAAGCGCCTCATGGACCACCTCCTCCACCGCTGCAGAGCTGCCCAATAACTGACGGGATGAATGAAGTGCCTCATCGATCAAACTCTGATATGCAGGAATCTGCGCTGCTGCAAGGATCAACGAAGGGTTGGTCGTTGCGTCCCTTGGCGTGAACTTGCGGATAGCTTCCAGATCACCAGTATCAGCCACAACCACTGTCATGGAGGAAAGCTGCTCAAGGAGTGTGGCCATGACGCAAAATATTTCTCAAGATCTTTAAGCTAGCGGCGTTTTTTCTGCTGACAGCCAAGGTTTAGGACTCACCACCTAAGCTCTTGGAAAGATTTAGCCTTTTGCTGGCTGAGATTTGGTCTGGTTGTTGCTAGGTGGGATTTTCTCAATCACCAGCAAACCATCAATGATCTGCTTCGCAACTGGCACCGCCACCGTGGAGCCATAAGCATTAGCTCCCTGAGGTTCGTCTACGACAACCAGCACCACATAGCGCGGATTCTCAACCGGCAGATGGGCAACAAAGCTGCAAATCTTGGCACCTGGTATGTAAATCCCATTCATTGCTTTTTGAGCGGTACCGGTCTTGCCGCCGATGCGATAACCAGGTGTCTTAGCCCCCTTGCCGCTACCTTTTTCAACTACCGATTCCATCCAGTCGCGCACAACACGGGCAACCTCGGGCCGCAATAACTGATGACCTCTTTTTGCGCCGCGAGGGGGAGCCAACACTTCTCCAGACCGCAATCCCCTAGTGATGTGTGGACTCACCAAGTAGCCGCCATTAGCAATTAAGGCATGCAACTGGGCGAGCTTAAGAGGTGTGAGCGAAAACCCCTGCCCAAATGCTGCTGTGGCCAGCTCAATTGGCTGAGAGACAAACTCTTGCTTGGTCTTTAACTGGCCAGCAACAGCACCAGGGAGATCGGTATCCGGCCTGGAATCAACCCCGAGCCGACGCAGCCAGTCCCAATAAAGCGAAGGCTTGAGATGCCTCATTACCTTCACCATGCCGACATTGCTTGAGACCTGAAGCACCGTGGCGTAGTCAATAACACCATTGCTCTGCCTATCGTGGTTGGTGATAGGCCAACCACCGATTTTCATAGATCCGGTGTCATTCACCATTCCCCCCGGCTTAATCACCCCTTCCTGAAGAGCAAGCGCAAGGTTGATCGGCTTAAAGGTAGATCCAGGTTCATAAAGATCCTGCACAGACCACTCACGAAAAAGAGAAGGTGAGTATTTCCAATACTTATTTGGGTCGTAGGTGGGTGTTGATGTCAGAACCAGCAACTCACCATTGCTGACATCCATAACAATGGCCACGCCCTTCTTGGCATTCCACTGCTTGACCTGGGCTGCAAGTGCCTTCTCCGCTAACTCCTGCAAGCGGGCATCCAAAGTGAGCTGCAGGCGTAAATCATCGCCATAAAACACTCCTGGACCCAAGTCATCAGGGAGGGGCGTGCCATCGGCTCCTCTTCGCATACTGCGAACTTGTTCATGACGCAATAGATCCTCATGGCGGCTCTGCTCCAATCCCGCCTGAGGAATGCGATCCAAGTTGAGAAAACCCACAACATTGGCAAACAGGGATCCCTGCGGATACAAACGCTGTGGATAAGGCTCAAGATCTAAACCACTTATGCCAAGGTTGCTGATTTGATCAGCGCTTTCAATATCCAATCCTTCGGCAAGCTTTACGCCCGAATCTCGATCGCCCAAACGCTGAGCCAATTCGGCCATCGGAATTGATAACAACCCAGAAAGCTTGCTTGCGACATCGATTGGCTTACGAATCAAGCCAGGGTCATCCCCAGGAAAATTAAAGTAGCGAGGATGTGCCCAAAGTCGAAAATGTTGCTCATCAAGGGCCACCAACCTTCCAGTGCGATCAACAATTGAACGCCGTATTCCAATCGGTTGGATTCGCTGAGTCTGCAAAGCCCTTGCACGGGCTTCGAGCTCTGGTGCCTGCAGCACCTGCAACCAAGCCATCCGACCCACTAGTCCAATCAGACCAAAACAAAGGATGGCAAACACCCATCTCATCCGATGTGCAGGAACTGATTCCAACGCGATGACGCGATGAGGCCACCTCCTGGAGCTTCGTGAACGACGAGCCCTTGAGGCAGGCATCAGTAGCCGTGATTGATTGGTTGATCCATCATTTGGCTCAGAAGATGCGCCTCTTCTGATTTAGCAAGGCCAGAAGGATTGATAGGACGCTCTAGATAAAGGAGATTGGCGACCTTAGTGGGGACCATCGACTCGGGCAAATTGGTTTGCTTCAACAAGTGGCGCTCGATCATCGCCGTTGACTCCGTGAGGCGATGGGACAATGAACGAGTGGTCTCCAGCCTGGTAAAAGCAGTAGTCCAGCGATGCTGCCAGTGAAGTGTGAAAGCAGATAAAAGTGCCGCGGCCATCAGAGCACCAATCAATGCACCATCAGCAGCTCGATGCAGTCCTGCAAGCACTGGCGACTGACGAGCTACCTTCTGCGGGGAAAGCGATCCTTGAAGCAGTTCAAGCGTGCGAACAGAACGCGCCCGCGAAACAACACGTTCGGCTGATGCCGGGATCGGTTGAGGAACGGCAACCACCGAACAATTCACTGAAATAAATCAGTGAACCACTATCAACAGCCCTCGGCAAGGTTATCCCCTGACATTCAAATACTGATCCTGCAAAGTTCAGTTATCCGCCGAGCAATAAAAGATTGAAGAAAGTAACCCCATTCCAGAGGGCATGCATCAACACGCAAGGCAAAAGACGACCTGAACTAAGCCTAAGTAGCCCCAGACCCAAGCCCAATACAAACAGCGGAGGCAACTCACCAACGCTCAGGTGAGCCACGCCAAACACCAACGCACTGGTCAATACACCCCATCCTGGACCAAAAGATTTCGCTAAAACAGGCAAAAGCACACCACGGAAAACCAGCTCTTCAAAAAGAGGGGCCATCACAACTGCCGTAGTAGCGAACAACAGCAGAGCCCAGGGATCCTTACTGCGAAGCACCAGTTCCAACAAGGGGTTACTTCCGCCTTGATCGCCCATCAGCAATCCCATCAACCATCCCGTTAGCAGAACCAGCGGCATCACCATCAACCAGCCCCGCCCTGCCTGCAGCAAGGCTGAACTCCAAGGGTGCAGCTGCCACTGCAACCAGCCAGCCACTGGACGATCAATACTCTCTAGGCTCCGCAGCTGCTGACGCAAGATCAGCAAAGGCGGTAGTGATAAAGCGCCGTAACCAATAACTACTGTCACCGCATCGCTCAAAGGGCTAACCATTCCCCGAGTAATAAACCCACTCAGCGGAAGCACAAAACCAGGAGCAATAACCTCACCCAAAACCACAAAACCACAAGCAATCAGGAGCACCATGTCCGTCAGTGACAGTGGTAAAGGCTGAAGTGGTGGCCATGGGGCAGCGGATTTTCTGAACATCATCCAAAGGTGACGCAGCAATAGCCCACTACCAGCAAGCAGAGCCACCACCGGTAGCACCATGCTCAAGATCAACCTCAAAGCCACACTCGATGCGACATTGGGATTGACGCAGTCATCGGTATACCCTCCAAGAGCAAGGCAGCCAACCTGTTGGAGCAAAGGATCACCACTTAAAGAGCCAAGGAGCTCAGTACCAGCGAGCGGAAATTGCCCTTCATCTGATCTGGCCAGCAAGGCCTGCTGCAGAGGAATCAGCGACGGTGCTTGCACTGGAGTAGCCAGAACAGCACGACGTTCAACCCCTGGAGATTGAAGGCCAGCAAGCAACAACCGCTGGCGATCATTGATCTGATCAAGAGGGATATCACCAAGAGCATCTAATAAGGTTTTTTTCGGATCCTCACCCACCAGCAAGGGCCTAATTGCTGAAGGAACGGCCTGATCAGCAAGCAAGGCCATCTCCTGTTGCTGGAGAGAGAGGGTGGGAGTGACTGACGGCCTACTGAAGCTGTCCTGCAGCCCATACACCCAAACCCAAGCCGCCAATATCAATGATAAAAAGGCCAGCCCGACTTTCCAGAGCGGCTCACGGGTATATCGCCTGATCAGGCTGAACAGGGGGTAAAAGCTCAACGACCCAGCATCAATTGGAACTGATTCTCCCTGGCCGCTGCCCACAAAAGTGCATGGTTACCCATACGATGGCCGCGCCAAAACATCTTTGCCGGTGCCCCTGCGTATCCTCTTGGTCCGTCATGGTCTGAGCAGCTTCAATCGCGAGCGACGGATTCAAGGTCGCAATGATCTTTCCACGCTTACTTCAGAAGGCCAAGAACAGGCCCGTCAAACGGGAAAGGCATTGATCGGAGTGCCCATCAATGCGGTTTACAGCTCCCCCCTGAAACGCGCCGCGGCAACAACAGCCGAGCTGCTCACCAGTAAAGGCGGTGAGCTCACGCCTTGCTTCGACAATGCGCTACTGGAGATCGACCTAACTCCCTGGAGTGGCCTCTGCCGCGATGAAGTGAAAAGGCTTTTTCCGGATGCCTATCGCACCTGGCAGCAACAACCCCAGGCCTTAGTAATGGAGCGAGAAGACGGTTCTCCCTACAAACCGATTGGCGAGCTAATGGAGCAAGCCAGAGGATTCCTACGAGAACTATTGCAACGTCACCCTCTAGAAAACGATGAAACAGTTCTGGTGGTTTCGCATAACGCCATCCTCCGCTGCCTAATACTTGTCCTACTTGGCGAACCAGACCAAGGCTTTCGTCGACTCCAACTCGACAATGCCTCCCTCTCAGTGTTCAACCTGATACCCCATCGGGAACAATCCCATCAAGTACAGATCGAATGCCTTAACAGCACAGTCCACTTAGCTCAGAAACTACCTGCCAAAGGGAAGGGCGCGCGACTGATACTTGTTCGCCACGGTGAAACCGACTGGAACCGCCAGGGCCGATTCCAAGGCCAAATCGATATCCCGCTGAATAGCAATGGATTCGAGCAAGCCGCCGCCGCCGGAGCATTCCTAAGCGATGTGCCCCTGCAAAGGGCATATAGCAGTTCTATGACCCGACCCAAGCAGACCGCAGAAGCCATCCTCAAGGCCCATCCAGGCATTCAACTAGAAGCAACACAAGGGCTAGTGGAGATCGGCCATGGCCTCTGGGAAGGGAAGCTGGAATCTGAAATCGAAGCCGACTGGTCTGAACTGCTGAAAGCATGGAAAGAGGCTCCGCAGACAGTGCAGATGCCCGAAGGAGAAACAATCCAAGATGTATGGGAACGGTCTGTGGCCTGCTGGAACAACATTGCCAACAACCTGCCCGCTAACGAAACGGCCCTAGTGGTAGCTCATGACGCCGTAAACAAAACAATCCTCTGCTACCTGCTTGGAATGACCCCAGCAGATATCTGGTCAGTCAAACAAGGCAATGGAGGTGTCACGGTGGTCGACATCGCCACGGATACGAGCCAACCTGCAGTGGTGACCTGTCTCAACCTCACCTCCCACCTTGGTGGTGTGCTCGATCGCACAGCAGCAGGGGCGCTCTAACGTGATGCCCGAGGCGCAGCTTCTGGACCCCATACGCATCCTGCACGGTTCAGGTCAACCTGTGGTTGAAGACGCTGTACTGATCAGAGACAGCCATCTCATCGCCTTTGGTGAGAAGGCCCGTAAACAAGCACAGCAACTCGGTCTGCCTTCTACATCCGCCAGCCAACAACTCCTTGCTCCCTGCCTTGTAGATCCCCATTCCGTCCTCGAGGATCCGATCATTGGTCGTAGCGAAACCCTCACCAGCCTGCGACATGCAGCAGCAGCTGCCGGCTACGGCCAACTGGCCCTACTGCCCCGCAGCTCATCCTGGCGTGATTGCCCAGAAAGACTGCAGGGATTCGTTAATCCCAATAGCGATGTAGACATTCACCTCTGGGGGGGCTTCAGCCGAGGTGGCGCCGGAAGTGAACTAACTTCCCACGCAGATCTACTGCATCACGGTGCCATAGGGCTAGCAGACGACGATCTAATCGTGCCGGTTACTCTCCTGCAACGGGGGCTGGTAGTAGGTGAAATGGGAACAGCCCCTGTGCTACTAGCACCTAGGGATGAACAAATCCAAGGTGATGGGATGGTGCGTGAAGGGGTAGAAACGCTGCGAGCGGGCTGGTCACCTGATCCATTCGCCAGCGAAACCCTTCCTCTAAGACAACTTCTCGAGCTTCAACAACAGCATCCAGAGCGTTCACTACGACTGATGAACCTGTCGACTGCTGTTGGCGTAGACATCTTGACCTCCTACGCCTCCCGACCTATGGCCAGTGTGTGCTGGTGGCATCTTGTAGCTGACCAATCCAGGCTTGATCCAACGGAACTGGGATGGAGAGTTAATCCATCCCTAGGTAGCTCTCGAGATCGAAAAGCACTGATCAATGCCCTCGCCAATGGCACCCTCACGGCCATAGCTGTTCATGCCATCCCACTGGACGAAGAAGACACACAACTCCCCCCCAACCAGCGTGTGCCCGGCCTAGCAGGACATCAGCTTGTGCTGCCTTCGCTCTGGCAAGAGCTTGTAGTCAATGCTGGCTGGTCTATAGAGCAGCTTTGGCATGCATTGAGCTTTGGGCCATCAAAAATGCTCAACCTGCCTGAGGAACAATTGAACGCTGGGAGCCGACGCTGGCTACTGTTCGACCCAGAAAACGCTTGGATTCAAGATCGTCACCATCAAGATGCCCCCAAAGCAGCCAATCAGCCCTGGCAGGGCCGTCAACTAACAGGGCGTGTTGTGGGCTGTGGTCTCAGGGAGTAAGTGAACCAAGACGATTGAAAGGCCAGAAACGCCATACTGCTCGCCCAAGGATTTCGCTTTCGGGCAAGAAACCCCATGTACGTCCATCAGTGCTATTGATTCGATTATCACCAAGCACCAAAACATGATCTCTGGGGACTGTCGCGCTGAGAGATTTACAAGGGCCCATTCCCTGACCATCCACAGGACAGTAGTTAGTCACATAGGGCTCCTTAATCTTCTCTCCATTCACCCTCACTTCTCCCCTAGGGTTAACAGAAACCTGATCTCCACCTACAGCTACAACACGCTTAATCCAAGCAGCACAACTATCATTAGTTAATCCCAATAAATTCATAAAAGGGAAGTTCACCAGAAAGCATGGAAGGGAAATATGTCCATTACTTAATCGACGTAACTCCAATCTATTACGGAACTGAGGATTAAAGGAGTAGGGAGTATTGAATACCACTATCTCACCACGATTGGGTGAGCGACTGCGCAAGCTGAGTTTCTCAACCAATAAACGATCCTGAACCTGCAACCCAGGGATCATGGATTCAGATGGAATATATCTTGCCTCAGCAACATAATTACGAATACCGAAGTACAAGGCAAAGGTGACAAAAAATGGCCCCCAGAAATCCCAGAAAGGATGAAATCTGGAGGTTGAAGCTCCCTCGGAACCAGACGCCTTATGGTCTGTACGGCGATCCTGCTGCTGCGCGTCAGACAACTCAGCCCTGATATGAATTCGATGATTCACGATAGGGCCAGCTTGCCCAGCCCCCTAGCGTGACCTAAGGAACCTCAGATCATGGTGCGTCCCCGTTGGCAAGGGTTAAAACCCTCCACTTCTGGCAAGTTCTGGCGACGCTGGGATCAAGCCTTGGCGCTTATTGCTGCTGCGAATCTGAGCTGGATCATCTTCGACATCAGCTACGTTCCACTACGCAATTTCTGGATACATCGCAACCTCTACCCCCTGCCTTCTTCTTCGCTGATGGTGCCATTGCCATGGCTACCGGACATAACACCTTTATATGACCCTGTTAAAGGCATCAAACCTCATCAAGAGACCCAGCTTTATATCCAACATTTCAACCAACTAGATCAAGCGGCCGCAAGGGAAGGAATCAATAGCCCTGCTGTGCATCAACTACGACTTGAACAAGTCATGCTCACTAGCCAAATGATCGACGAAAATCCCTTCGTTGGCTCCGGCAACGTTGGCACTCTTGAGAAGCTAAAAAGCCGACTCCGCGCAAGAGCACAGATGGATTCCGCTAAACAGGCGACCGCCCATCTACTTGGCAATAAATACCTGAACAATCTTGACTGGCAACAAGAGCGACAATTCTGGACACAAAAGATACTGCCTCTGGTTGCAACAAATTACTGGCGAGCAACTGACGAAAACGGGCAACCTGTCGACCATGCCTGGCGCCTAGACATTCCGTTTCAACTTCTCTTTCTTCTAGACATCTTTTTAAGGGCTCTTCGCCTGAAGCATCGTTTTCCCGCTATCGCCTGGCGAGATGCCCTGCTGCGAAGGTGGATCGACCTACCCTTGCTACTGCCGTTCTGGAGACCATTGCGGTTGGTGCCAGTCACCGAACGACTATCGAGCGCAAACCTCATTGAGCTAGAACCTCTACGGGCTGTAGTAAGCAGATGGGTAGTAGCCCTGTTGGCACTAGAACTATTTGAAGTTCTCACCTTGCGCATCGTCGATGCCATGCAAGGGGTCATTCGCTCCCCACTGCTGCCGCAAAGAATCCGCAGCCTCCGCAGTCACCAATCGGTAGAGAAAAACGAGGCCAGCGAACTGGCCGAATTACTTCAACTCTGGCTGCCGCTGCTGCTCAAAGAAGTGGGGCCAAGCATGCGCCCTCAATTTTTGGCACTATTTAGCCATGCTCTACAACGCAGCATGGATGGAGCCATGGTGCCCACCCCCCTCAAGGGTCTTGCCGTAATAGAAAAAGCCGAATCGGAATTCAGCCGCCAACTCGCTGCCGGGATGATCGATGTAATTCTCGAGCTCTCCCGCAATGCCGGCGACCAGCTTGGCCGCAAAGATATGGTGCTTGAGCAACTAGGAGTCGATACCATTGATCGCTTCTGGGAGGAACTAGCTCGAAATTTGGAGCAGGGCCCCGTTCTCGAACGCAGTCAAGAGCTAATAGTGGCCTTACTTGAAGATTTCAAGCGCTCCAGTTTCCGTCAGCTCAAGGAGCAAGTTGTAGTTAATGAACTGATCACCGAGCTAGATGGATTGAACTTCAACTCAACAACACCTCAGCCCAGACCTCCGGCTTAAATCCCACCAACACATTGCCTTCTTTTGTGACCAAGAAAGGACGTTTAATCAACTTGCCATCGCCAGCAAGTGCGTCGAATGCCTCGGCATCACTCATTGCCTGAATAACAGCAGCACCTAAAGCACGATAACTCTGGCCACTTGTATTAAAGAGAAGCTTGCGGTTGCCTAACTTCTCGCTAGCGCCACTGAGCATCTCCCTACTGGGAGGAGTCTCAACTATATCGAAAAGTTCATAAGCAATTTGATGCTCCTGCAGCCAAGTCAAGGCCTTTCTGCATGTAGAACAACGCGAGTAACTATATACTTTTACTGTAGTGAGCATAATTTATTTAGCAAGTAAAGAGTTGACTGGTTTATTCAGATTATTTATTTTCTTACTCACTTTGCAACCTTTACCTGTGCTGCTTTGATGCAGCTCTCTAGTAAAGACTCTACGGCTTCAGAATCTCTCCAACCACCAAGATCTATAACACGCCCCTCAAGATTTTTGTACGTACGAAAGAATTCGGCCACATCCTCAAGCTGACTTGTAGAGATCTGTCGAATACTGCTAAGCAACCGCTGACGAGGATCAGCTACTGGCACACAAAGCAACTTGCCGTCATAAGCCCCGGAATCATGCATATCAAGCACCCCAATCGGTCGGGCTCTAATCAGACAACCAGCAAAAGTTGGTTCCTCCATAATCACCATTGCATCAAGAGGTGCCCCATCCTCCGCGAGGGTATTGGGGATGAAGCCGTAATCAAACGGGTAACGAACCGAAGAATGAAGCACCCTATCGAGGGCCATCACTCCGGCTTCATCAAAATATTCGTACTTGTTGCGACTCCCGGCCGGGATCTCCACCACCAAGTTGACCACCCCTGGTGAGGGAGATGGGGGAAGAGAACTTAGATCCATCTTGCTCCAAAGCTGTGGGAATCATGCTTTCCCTGTTCGCAGAACGGTCTGTCAACACTGCCGCTAGGGGAACTCCAACTGTTGCGATGGCAATGGTCAAACCCAGCAACGCAATCGAAGGTACGCTCAAACTGAAAGGCTCTTCAGACTCTGGTCCGGTGAGACCAGACTGATGTGGAGATTTAAATGCCCCCTCCCCCTGAGCAGAGGGGCTTGAGGCTGAGGCTGGTTCAGGATCCATGCATGGGTGGTTGGGAATAAACCGATTTAGGGAATGCCATCACCCACCTACACCGGTGCGAGTTCGAGGACTGGAAAAACCATGGCCAAGAACCGCTAGCAAATATTCTCTCACCGAGAAAGGCTTTATGCAGCAGGACGATCCTGATGACCTCGATGAGAATCAAGTTCAGAAGGCGTATCGCCTACACCCTCCAGGTGTGACCTGATAGCACGAAGTTCATCCAAGATGGAGGCAAGAACCTGTTGCGTTGCAGTTGAGGGGGAATTAAGAACCTCAACTGTGACCTCTTTGATCCTTAAAACATCTTTAGCGAACCGGGCAACTTCATTAGGATGAAAGGAAATAGGATCCTTCTGATCACTTCTGTATTCAGGGTTAAGTTTGCGTGGATTAAAAGAAGGATTGAGGTTGCGAGGGTCTGTATTGGTGTAGCGGTAAACCGAAGCCCTTGAACGATTTAAAGACTTCTGAACATCATCTATACCAACAAGTGCATCTGATTGAGCTATCACAGTATTTATATCTTTAGTGAGCTCAGAAGAAAGACCAGATTGTGGAGAATCAGAATTTATCTGCCCAGGGAACATGAGGTATGCCCAGCACTACTTGAATTTGGCAGAACATAGCAGGTGAGACTCATCTGGGACAGGCCGATTCAACACTCCGAGACAGTTCTGCGATCGACCTGTTTTTGCTGTGGTGGTAGCTTCCCCAAACCTCTGTGATCCGATTCATGCGCGTCTCCCGCCTAATGCTGGTGACGCTGCGCGACGTCCCCGCAGACGCGGAAATTGCCTCCCATCAATTGCTACTGAGGGGGGGATACATCCGTCGCGTCACTTCAGGTATTTATGCCTATCTGCCACTGATGTGGCGAGTGCTGAGCAAAATTAAATCAATTGTGCAAGAGGAAATGAACGCTATCGGCGCTCTGGAAACCCTTTTGCCTCAACTTCATCCTGCAGAGCTCTGGCAGCGCAGTGGTCGATGGCAGGGGTACACGGCCGGAGAAGGCATCATGTTCAACCTTGAAGACCGACAAGGGCGTGAACTCGGCCTCGGCCCTACTCATGAAGAAGTGATCACCACCCTGGCGGGTGACCTCCTCCGCTCATACCGACAACTGCCAGTAACTCTCTACCAGATCCAAAGCAAGTTCCGCGATGAGATCCGTCCTCGCTTCGGCCTAATGCGCAGCCGGGAATTCATCATGAAGGACGCTTATTCCTTCCATGCCAACGAAGCGGACCTCACTACCACCTACAAGGCCATGGATAAGGCCTACAAACGAATCTTCTCCCGCTGTGGACTAGAAACCGTCGCAGTGGATGCCGACAGTGGAGCAATCGGCGGAGCCGCATCTCAAGAATTTATGGTCACCGCGGATGCTGGCGAAGACCTAATCCTTACCAGTGCTGATGGGATCTATGCCGCCAATCAGGAGAAGGCGGTCTCCCACCCTGCCAAGGCAACGCCACTGCCTTCGAAAGAGTCCATAGTGCTCGACACACCGAATCAGAAAACTATCGAGACGCTTTGCTCAACCCAAGGGCTTCATCCGAGCCAAGTAATAAAGGTGCTGGTAATGCTGGCCCGCATCGAAGATGGTGAACTTCAACCAGTGCTAGTGAGCCTCCGAGGAGACCAAGAGCTAAACGAAGTGAAGTTGCTTAACGCCCTAAGCAAAGAGCTAGGCAAGATGGTTCTCGATGTAGCACCCATCACCGCCGACCAAATTGTCAGTCAGGGGATAGAAGCCTGGCCCTTTGGTGCCCTGGGCCCTGACCTAGATGATGCTCTCTTGAGTAGTGCAAAAAGCTGGATAACACGTTTCCTACGTCTGGCTGACCCGAGCGCAACAGCACTGGAAAATTTTGTTTGCGGTGCTAATCGCAGCGATCAGCATCGAATTGGCACGAACTGGTCAAAACTTGGCGGCAAGCCAAAAAGCGTTGATCTACGCAAAGCGCAAGCTGGGGATTGCTGCATCCATGATTCAAGCCAGATTCTTGAAGAGCAGCGAGGCATCGAAGTAGGACACATCTTCCAGTTGGGCCGCAAATACTCGCAAGCACTAGAAGCTCATTTCACTAATGACAAAGGCACTCAAGAACCCTTCTGGATGGGGTGTTACGGCATCGGCATTTCCAGACTTGCCCAGGCCGCCGTTGAACAACACCACGACGAAGCAGGCATAAGTTGGCCTCTAGCCATAGCCCCATTCGAGGTGATCGTGGTGGTGGCAAATCTCCAAGATGAGCCTCAACAGAAGCTGGCAGAGCAGCTTTATAGCGAGCTCCAAGCAGCTGGCATCGACACGTTGCTTGATGACAGGAATGAACGCGCTGGCGTCAAATTCAAAGATGCTGACCTAATCGGTATCCCTTGGCGGATCGTGGTCGGAAGAGATGCCACTAAAGCAGAGGTAGAACTAGTTAAAAGATCTAGCCGGGAAGTACGAAAACTGCCCGCCACGCAGGCGCTAGCCGAACTAATAGAAGAGATTGGCGTTAACAACCACTAGAGAATCTGAGCAAACCTCTCGCTGAGCTCACCTCTCAACTGAGCGAGCCTCTAAAATCAATGGAATTGAAATGAACCAGATGAATTCTGCCTTGCATCACATGAGCAAGCAATTGATGCGGGCAGCATTGGCACTATGCCTTGGCCTCTGTCTGATGCTCACAACCTTCGCAGGCGCCGATGCCGCCGAAATCCGGCTATCGGGTACCTACGTAGAGGACACCGTAAACGTTGCACACAGCTTGCAGGAAACTATCGCCATACCAATGGAAGACGAAGGGCATGCCGCAGCAGCAGAGGAAGCCCACGCCCTCATCTACGACTACATAGCCAAATATCGGCCTCGCCCCAAGGTGAATAACCTGCCGTCATTCACCACCATGCAGACAGCCCTTAATTCACTAGCGGGTCATTACAACAACTTCGCCAATCGCCCCCTACCCGAAGAGCTTCAAACACGGATCAATAAAGAACTAGCCAAAGCCGAACAAAGTGCATTAAGAGGTAGCTAAATAAACTATTTGAAAACCAAACTTTGACTTAGGGCACTCAGATCTGCAAAGATAGTTGTTTGTGCAGATTAGCGGCTTCGGGCCGCAGTGTCCTTGGCCAATGTTGTCGTCATAGGTGCGCAGTGGGGTGACGAAGGGAAGGGCAAGATCACCGACCTATTAAGCCGTTCCGCCGATGTCGTAGTCCGCTATCAAGGGGGAGTCAATGCAGGTCATACGATCGTTGTCGATGACAAGGTGCTCAAGCTGCACCTCATCCCATCCGGCATCCTTTACCCAGAAACAATCTGCCTGATCGGCTCAGGCACCGTTGTCGATCCCAAGGTGATGCTCAAGGAGCTAGACATGCTTCTTGAAAATAAAATTGATATTTCAGGCCTTCAACTGGCATCTACAGCCCACGTAACGATGCCCTATCACCGCCTCTTGGATGAGGCGATGGAACAAGAACGAGGTGATCGCCGTATCGGCACCACAGGGCGAGGCATCGGACCCACCTATGCCGATAAATCTCAACGCAACGGCATCCGCGTGCTTGATCTGATGGATGCTCAGCGACTGCGAGATCGACTGAGTGGACCTCTACAAGAAAAGAATCGTCTACTGCAAAAAATCTATGGAGTAGCACCGCTCGACTCGGAACAAGTAATCGAGGAATACCTCGGCTATGGCCAGAGGTTGGCACCACACGTAGTCGACTGCAGCCAAACAATTCACCAGGCTGCCCGCAACCGTAAAAACATTCTTTTTGAAGGTGCCCAAGGGACCCTTCTAGACCTCGACCACGGCACCTATCCCTACGTCACCTCATCTAACCCGATCTCTGGCGGTGCCTGTATCGGTGCTGGAGTAGGCCCCACACTGATCGATCGTGTGATTGGCGTAGCCAAGGCTTACACCACACGTGTAGGAGAAGGTCCTTTCCCAACAGAGCTGGAAGGAAGCCTCAATGAACAGCTCTGCGACCGTGGAGGTGAATTCGGCACCACCACTGGCCGTCGTAGACGTTGCGGCTGGTTCGACGGGGTAATCGGTCGTTACGCAGTGGCAGTCAATGGCCTCGATTGCCTGGCTATTACCAAACTTGATGTGCTCGATGAACTTGACGAAATTCAAGTGTGCGTGGCTTACGAACTCAATGGTGAGCGGATTGATCACTTCCCCAGCAACGCCGAGGACTTCGCCCGCTGTAAGCCAATCTTCCAAACCTTGCCCGGATGGCAATGCTCCACTGCCGACTGCCGTCGTCTGGAAGACCTACCTACCACTGCTATGGATTACCTCCGTTTCCTAGCCGACCTAATGGAAGTACCAATTGCCATCGTCTCCCTAGGAGCCAACCGTGACCAAACGATCGTTGTAGAAGATCCAATTCACGGCCCCAAGCGAGCTCTCCTAAGCGCCTGAGCATTTTCTTTTAGAGAAATGGCCTACGAGGATCGATACTTCTGAGGTTTTCACTGCACACCTCCATGGCTATACCCAGATTCAATGATCGTCCCCTCGATGTAGTTGGAATTGGCAATGCCATCGTGGATGTGCTGGTGCAAACGGACGATGCCTTCCTTAAAGACCACGGCCTAAATAAAGGCAATATGGCCTTGGTGGATGAAGCCCAGGCGGAAGCTCTTTATGCAGTTAGTGGCCCAGGCCTTGAAACTTCAGGTGGATCCGCGGCTAACACATTGGTTGGCCTGGCCCAACTTGGCGGCAAAGCAGGCTTTATCGGTCGCGTAAAAAATGACCAGCTAGGCAAGATCTTCAGCCACGACATCCGCTCTGTAGGAGCTCGATTCGAAACTCCCCCAGCAAACAGTGGTCCTTCAACAGCACGCTGCCTGATCCTGGTGACCCCTGATGCACAACGCACCATGTGCACCTACCTAGGCGCCTCAGTGCAACTGGATCCGGAAGACCTAGACCTATCAATGGTTCGTCAAGCCAAGGTTCTCTACCTCGAGGGATATCTCTGGGATAGTCCCGCAGCTAAAAAGGCCTTCATCGCTGCCGCGGAAGTCTGTCGTGATTCAGGTGGCCAAGTTGCTCTCTCACTTTCTGATGGCTTCTGTGTTGATCGGCATCGCGACAGCTTCCTTGAGCTAGTTAATAACCACGTTGATGTGCTATTTGCCAACGACAGCGAAATCACCTCCCTTTACCAAAGCGTCAGCTTTGAAGCGGCACTAGAACAAGTAAAGGGTCGTTGCCAAGTAGCAGCCCTCACCCGCAGTGAGCATGGATCGGTGGTTTTAGCTGGTGATCAACGCTGGGATATTCCTGCCTACAGCCTGGGCAAATTAGTGGACACAACCGGCGCCGGAGATCTCTATGCCGGTGGCTTCCTTCAGGGTTACACCCAAGGAGCCACTCTGGAGAATTGTGGAAATATTGGATCACTATGCGCCGGTCAGGTGGTCACCCAACTTGGGCCCCGCTCTCAAGTCTCCCTTCAGCAACTGGTGGCAACACATCTCAACTAAATCGCCAGGCCGCTTTATCTTGCTAAGCAGTGTTCACAGCTGCTGCTGCCCAGGCAGCATAGGGATCACTTGCAGATACAGACCAATGAAGCCACTCAGGGGTTTCATAACTATGTAGATCAGATATTGCCTCATGAAGTGCATCAAGCCGATCCTGGGTGGTCTTGATCAGTAGCTGTACTTCCTGAGCACTCTCATGCTTCCCCTGCCAAAAATAGTGAGAGTGAATCTGCTGCATACTCACGCAGGCCACCAACCTGCGCGCCAGCAATTCCTTTGCTAATCCCTCCGCCAGAATTGCATCTGCCTCTGTAGTCAAAACCAATACCAGTGAAGATGAGGGTTCTCGAGTAACCATTTAAGACCTCTTTGAAGGACATCAGCGAAGCGGAACTATTTAATCGATGGATATCCGATTCAACAGGCCCCCCACGCTATTAACGGCCTCTACTTCAATGCAGGGTTTTGGCCGAGAGATCAACAACAGGCTCAATCCTTGTTGCCGGCAAATACGTTGCCAGAGCTGCTCCGTCACCCCACCCGACTGTCTACACACCACTGCTGTAATCGACCAGTGCCTACACAAAGCTGACTCCAGTTCTCCATGAAATTCACCCTGCAGCGGGCGCCCCACAGCAAGATGATGTTCTGGCAGTCCACTTGTAGAGGCATATCGGAGACTTTCTGGAGTGGGCAAAACACGAGCAAATACCTGAGCTCCAGCCTCACGAGCTGCTGCGACAGCCTGGCCAAGGTGCCTTGCGCCAAGAGCCATCAACAATCTGCTCCCTTGCAACTTCTGCCTAGCCAGATCAGCCGAGGTCTCAATCAGGGAAGCCTCACCAAGGGCCTCCATGAAACGCTCAAAGCGAATTAAAGACTGACCGAACTGTTCACAGACCCGTTGCAGATCCACACTGATCTGCACAGCAAAGGGGTGGGTCGCATCCACTACCCAATCAAAACCGTGATCACGAAAATAAGCCTGCTCAATTACCCCACGAATCCCTTGAACACCAGCCAATGGTCCAGTCCAGAGATTTTCTAGAGGCAAATCGGCATAGGCCGCTGCTGCGCCAACTGTCACAACACTCACGCTGACTCGCCATCCCTGGCTAACCAAAGCAGCCGCCAAAGCTGGCCCCTCACCAGTTCCAGATAGCAACCAGACATGCCGCTGGTCATTCCTGCGACCGTGCATCAAAATGGTTTTCACACCAAGGAAAGGACATGAACCACTGCGTACTTGAAGTGGAAGTGATCCAAGCCCCCACGATTCGTTATACCCAAGACAATCAAACACCAATCGCCGAGATGGAGGTGCGCTTCGATGCACTTCGTGTAGACGATGCCCCTGGTCAACTCAAAGTGGTCGGCTGGGGCAACCTTGCCCAGGATCTACAGAACCGCGTCCAAGTCGGTCAACGGCTAGTGGTGGAAGGTCGGCTGCGAATGAATACGGTTCCTCGTCAAGATGGCACAAAGGAAAAGCGTGCAGAATTCACTCTTGCGCGAGTTCACAACCTCTCTGCTCAAGCCAAGCCAGCTGCAAAAACTCCTGATCAACCCACTAGCAGTGGCCCAAACCAAGCCTCGCAGCCGATGGCCGACAAGCCCCAAGCCAAACCGCAAACAGCTGCAGAACCACAAGCCGCCAGCTGGAATAGTGCCCCTTTAGTACCAGATACCGATGACATCCCCTTCTGAACTCATTTGTTGTGGCTATTTTCAGCCTCAAGGCTTTCCGCCGCCCGTATCAACAACTGGCCCAACTCCCTCTCGAGAGCAGCTAGATCAAGGCGCAACTCAACCCAACGACCACGATCAATTTGCTCCAATAGCCAAGCCCGATCAGCTTCAAGCTGAGCAATCAACTCAGACAAGTCTTTATCTGGGGGTTTAGGTGTAGCCATAGCAAAAAATCCTTACCCCCATCCTGGAACCCAAAACGCCACAATGGCACCCATGAAGGATCTGTTCTCTCCAGCCAGTCTGATCACCTTGGCCGGTGGAGTACTGGCCGTGATCGGTGCCGTGGCTTACACAAACGGCAATGCCAACCTCAGCCTGCCAACCATCTTTTACGGCATGCCAATCCTGCTAGGAGGGCTGGCCTTGAAATCCTCCGAACTTCCCCCTGCTAAACGAGTCACACCGGCTGCTCTCCTACGTCAGGCCAGGGAGCAGGGAGCTCCGGAACTAGGAAAGCTCGTATGGGATGTAACCCGCTGGCGTTATGGACAAAAGGCTCATCTTGAAACGTCACTGGAAGCGCTCAAACTCTGGGATAAAGACAATCCCCCACAGCTCCAAGAGATCGAAGAACTCGAAAGTGCAGCTGGTTATGGCATGCGTTTGAGATTCGAATTAGGTGCAGTACCCCTCGATCGCTGGCAGGAATGCCAGGAACGCTTAGGCCGATTCTTTGCCAAAGGCCTCCATGCCGAGCTGAAATCTCCACGGGCCGGAGAGCTGGATCTGATCCTGTTACCAGTTGATAAGGATCACCAGCCAGCAGGTCAGCATGGAGTCAGCTGAATCTGCTGCAAAAGTGGTCAAGCCCTCCCCAACAGACAGCCAACGGATGCATGCAGAGGATGACTCTCTGAGGGTTTCAGTACTTAGCGAAGCCCTTCCATACATCCAGCGTTTTAGCGGACGGCGCATTGTCATCAAATACGGCGGTGCCGCCATGGCACACGCCAATCTGCAAGCAGCAGTTTTTCGCGACCTTGCCTTACTCGCCAGCGTGGGTGTACAGCCGGTTGTCGTTCACGGTGGCGGCCCGGAAATCAACCAATGGCTCAAAAAACTAAAAATTCCAGCTGAATTTCGTGAAGGACTTCGCGTCACTGATGCGGACACTATGGATGTAGTGGAAATGGTCTTAGTAGGTCGAGTAAACAAGCAAATCGTTAATGGTCTCAACCAACTGGGTGCCAAAGCTGTGGGCCTTAGCGGCAGTGACGGAAGCCTTGTAGAAGCACGGCCCTGGGGTGATGGCAGCCATGGACTAGTTGGAGATGTAGCCAGGGTTAACCCAGATGTACTCGAACCACTGCTTGCGAAGGGTTATCTGCCCGTGATCTCCAGCGTGGCCGCCACTATCGAGGGGCGTTCCCACAACATCAATGCAGACACGGTTGCTGGTGAAATTGCTGCTGCCCTAGAAGCAGAAAAGCTAATCCTGCTTACAGATACGCCTGGGATCCTTAAAGATAAAAACGATCCCGCTTCACTGATTCGGCAATTAAAACTCTCTGAAGCACGCCAGCTCATCGATGAAGGCTTGGTTGATGGTGGTATGACCCCCAAAACCGAATGCTGCATCAGAGCTCTGGCGCAAGGATTAGCAGCTGCCCATATCATCGATGGACGGGTTCCCCATGCCTTACTACTTGAGGTGTTCACCGACACCGGCATAGGCACCATGGTGATTGGTCGTGGCTGATCGATGGTTGCAAATCTGGCAGCAGCTGAAGCCGCCATCTCTCGCGGAGACTATGGCCAAAGCCTTGCTCTACTTGAGCCTCTAGCCAAAAGTCACCCATTACCTCAAGCAGAAGGCGCCAGGATCAGAATGCTGATGGTCACAGCATGGATGGGACAAGGCAACGAACAAAAGGCACTAGCAACCTGCAGAATTCTCACTCGTTGCAAAGACCCAGAGCTTCGCCAAAACGCTAAGCAGCTACTCATCGTGCTGGAAGCACCGAGCCTGCAAAGGCCAGCTAATTGGTCAATACGCCTGCCGAATTTGGCAATGTCAGCCACGACAACAGCGGCGCGTCCGTCATCAGCTCGCAAGCGGTCCCTCGGGCCACCACCGCCACCGCCCACAGGTCTCACAAGAGCACCCCAGCTGGGCTTCTCAGTTTTGGTATTTGTAGTCTTGATCTGGTTGACAATATTGCTCAGTGGAGCTGCATATGTATCACCACCACAATGAGCTTCCCTAGGGCCAGAGCGAATCAATCTGGGCTGAAGAATTCAACGTCACAGCCAGCAACTAGCTGTAATTACTAGCAAACAATGAACTGCTCAAATAGCTCATCGTCGACTACTCATCAAAAGCATCAAGCCAGCTCGATCTATGTCTCAAGAGCAAGCACAAACGAATTGGCTGGGATTGCATAGCTAACGCTATAGCCAAATCAGAGTTGGACTATTCAAAGCTGAATTGGATCTGGATCCACCGCTAAAGACACGCCGCGAGGCAGCCCATCCCAAAGGGTCGACCCTGAAGGCAGTGGTAAAGGACTCCCCTCAGGGCCATGTAGCAGTAACTGCCAACGGCTGCGACCAGCAACCCGCGCAATCGGTGCTGGTGCGGGGCCTATAAGGCACCAACCCTGAGCATCACAGAAGGGTTTGAGCTGTTCCGCCAAAACCGCAGCGGCTGTGGCCGTTGCTGCAGCCGAATCACCGGCCATGCGCAACAGACAGGCTCGGCTGTAAGGCACCAAGCCAGCCTCCTGGCGTAGACACGCCTCCTTTTGCAAAAACTCCTCATAGCGACCATCCACCAAATGAAGAATTACAGGATGATCAGGGTCATAGGTCTGAACTAACACCTGACCAGGACGCTCTCCACGTCCTGCACGACCAGCAAGTTGCATCAACAACTGCAGGCTCTGCTCTCCAGCTTGTAGATCAGGGCGATGAAGCAGCCCATCTGCGGCCAATACCGCAGCAAGGGTGACCCGGGGTAAATCCATACCCTTGGCCAACATTTGCGTGCCGACAAGCACATCTGCCTCCCCGGCCGCGAACTGCTCCAGTAAACGGCGATGTCCATCCCGACCGCCGGTGGAATCGCGATCAAAACGCAATAACCTCAGCCCCTGAAGCTCCTCGACAAGATGCTCCATAACGCGTTGAGTGCCAGCACCGAAGGGCTTAAAAGCTTTCGATCCACACTGATTACAACAGGCCTCAATCGCAGCGCGATGATCACACCAATGGCAGCGCAACCACTGCTGCCCCTGTCGACCACGATGCACCGTAAGCGCCACATCGCAGTTGGGGCATTGCACGACCTCTCCACAGCTACGGCAACTCAAAAAGCTGCTATATCCGCGCCTGGGTACCAACACCACCGCCTGTTCACCGGCCTCAGGCAATGCCGAAAGACGATCCATTAACGGGCGGCTGATCAAGCGGCGGTGACCATCGGCTAGTTCCTGGCGCATATCAACCACATGCACTGGGGGCAAGGGCTGATCAGCAATGCGACGAGTGAGTCGAGCCAGGGCAAGAGGGCCTTTAGGTGCAAGATCCTTCCAGGTAGCTAACGAAGGCGTAGCGCTACCAAGCATCACCCTGGCACCAGTACGCCTGGCCCGTTCCATGGCCATATCACGAGCGTGATAGCAAGGCATGGGTGACTCCTGCTTATAAGAACTGTCATGCTCTTCATCCAGCACGATCAGACCTAGTGGTTTTAGCGGCAGAAACACTGCTGAGCGGGTCCCCACTACCACCAATGGCTCTGCAGCAGTAAGCCCCTGCCTCCAAGTGTTCACCCGTTCACGATCAGAACAGCCGCTGTGATACTCAAGAACCTGGCTACCAAAACGACGGCGAAAGCGATCGACCAGCTGAGGAATTAAGCCAATTTCCGGCGTAAGAATCAAACAATGACGGCCAGCTTCCAGTTCTCTTGCCGCTAGCTGTAGGTAGACCTCCGTCTTGCCAGAACCTGTGACCCCCCAAAGCAGCATCCCAGTACCAGGTGACTGTGAACTGAAGACCTGCATAACCTGCTTCTGCTCAAGCGTCAGCGATTGAGGCACCTCCAAATCCTGATCACAAGTTTCTGAACAGCCACGCCTGAAAGAAACCTCTAAAGGCTGCCGCTTTTCACGGCGAATCACACCTCGCTTGATCAAGCCATTAATCAGACCAGCCCCGAAGCCATCAGCTTGCAAATCCTTCTGCCAAGCCCCACCGCCCCCTGTCGCTAGGGCTGCCTGCAAATCAGCCTGACGCTGAGGAAGATTGCTAGGTGTTATGGCAGAGGCTTCGAGTTGAATCCACCAGAGCTGACGTGGCTCCGACTGATGGGACTGTCGTTGACCGAGCCAACCGGGTGGCAAAGCAGCCTTAAGCATGCGGAAAGAACTCATATGGCAATGAACCGCCATTGCTTCAAGCCACTCAAACCAACGCGGATCTACAGCCGCAGGCTGCACAAGAGCCTCTACGGCCTGCAATCGACGTTGTGGCTTTAGCGATTCACAGTCGGCATCACCATCACTGGTAGACGGGATTCGCCTATCCATCACAAGCCCATGCATCCTTCGCCCGCGCAAACGAACGACCACCAGATCACCAAGACCCACACCTAACTGCCTGCTATCGGCATAGGTGAAGCGACGCCCATCTCGACCAGCCTCCAGCCAGATATCTACCTGCGCTGTATCAGCTGAAAGAGAGGGTGGCGGATAAGGATCAGGATCAGGACTTGCAGGCATCACAAGTTTTTTTTAGAATAAATACGTTGGACAGCTCAAAGGCTGTCGTCGGAACAAAGCAGAGTTCCGTCCAGCGGGAAGACACGAAGTTCGAACCTCTACGGGATCCCCCCTATAAAAGGTCGACCGGTCTGAGAAAGCCCCTGACAGCCCTGCTTTGGCCCAAGAAACCTTTCCCTTCCCTCTCGCTTCAACCAGAGCGCCCCAATTCTCAACCTCGACCAAAAAGATCATTCGAATGCTTTGCACTTCGCTGATCATTTGGATCCTGAAGTTCTGATTAGGTGCTGTGATTCGTTGCTTTAGCGGTGGTTCTTTTGCGTTGTATTGCAAAAGCCTGGTTTTCGCTTCCTTAATCCAACTTTCGTACGCGTCCCCTGCCATGAGTACTGCCGCCCCGGTAGCAGCAGCTGCAAAGGCCAAGCCAAAAGCCTCTGCTAAAACCACCAAGCCACAAGTAGCCGCAGCAAAGAGCAAGCCCAAAGCTAAGAAAGTCAAAGCGGCCCCAAAGGCTGGCTCTAGTAAGGCAAAAACTGCCAGCAAGTCAGTCAATGCGGCTAGCAAAACAGCTAATCCGAAAACAAACAGCCCAAAAGTCAAAGCCGTCCCTGCTGCTCCTGCTGCTGGCCAAAACCTTGATGCCACGGCTAGCGAACTTCTAGCTGCCGCCGCAAAAAGCAGCCCCAAGGTCAACGCTGAAAGCAATCAAACTGCCTCTACACAAACCAGCGATGCGGAAGCCAGAGCCAAAGCGCTGGCAAATATCAAGATCGGTCCGAAAGGCGTTTACACCGAAGATTCCATCCGGGTATACCTACAGGAAATCGGCCGTATCCGCCTACTCCGCCCCGACGAAGAAATTGAACTAGCACGCAAAATTGCCGACCTCCTCCACCTAGAGGAACTTGCAGAGCAGTTCGAGAGCGATCACGGTCACTATCCCAGCAATAAGGAATGGGCTGTCCTTGTTGAGATGACCAACATCAAGTTCCGCCGTCGCCTGATGCTGGGACGCCGGGCCAAGGAAAAGATGGTGCAATCAAACCTGCGGCTAGTGGTTTCGATCGCCAAGAAATACATGAATCGAGGCCTGTCGTTCCAGGATCTAATCCAGGAAGGCAGCTTGGGATTAATTCGTGCCGCAGAGAAATTCGACCACGAAAAAGGCTACAAATTCTCCACCTATGCCACCTGGTGGATCCGTCAGGCAATCACCCGAGCAATTGCGGATCAAAGCCGCACGATTCGCCTTCCTGTTCACCTATACGAGACCATCTCTCGCATCAAGAAAACAACCAAAGTGCTCAGCCAAGAATTTGGCCGCAAGCCCACAGAAGAGGAAATAGCAGAAAGCATGGAGATGACTATCGAGAAGCTTCGCTTCATTGCCAAGAGTGCTCAACTACCCATCTCCCTTGAAACTCCAATTGGTAAGGAGGAAGACTCCAGGCTTGGTGATTTCATCGAATCTGACACTGAAAATCCAGAGCAAGATGTAGCCAAGACTCTCTTAAGAGAGGATTTAGAAGGCGTTCTAGCAACGCTCAGCCCTCGAGAACGCGATGTACTGCGTCTGCGTTATGGCCTAGACGATGGCCGCATGAAAACCCTCGAGGAGATCGGCCAGATCTTTGAGGTAACGCGAGAGCGCATCCGTCAAATCGAAGCCAAGGCCCTGCGCAAATTACGTCACCCCAATCGCAATGGAGTTTTGAAGGAATACATCAAGTAATTGAGCGCGAAAGCAAAAAAGAGGGGGCTAAAGCCCCCTCTTTTTATTGAAGGGACTAGCTATACAACAAAAGTTTTAGGCGCCTCAGACAGCACAAACCTGCTGCGAACCAATCAATCCAGATTGCATAAAGAGAAGGCATGCACTCATCCCCATAGTCAAAAAGGGAAACAGCATCTCATGCCAATCCATTGGCTAACAAGGCTGTAAAACCTGCTCAGCCACCACGTTCAGAACGATCAAAGCGATAAGCGATTGCCTGCCGCATCAAGGGTGGTGAGGTCGACTGCTTAATCTGTGAGGCTGGATTTGTTTATCAATGGCCCTCAACCAACTGCGCATCGCCTCCCGCCGAAGCCAGCTGGCCATGGTGCAAACCAATTGGGTGAAAGCAGAACTTGAGAAGGCACACCCTGGCCTTTCCATCTCCGTAGAAGCGATGGCAACCCAAGGCGACAAGATTCTCGATGTCGCCCTGGCCAAGATTGGCGATAAAGGCCTATTCACCAAGGAGTTAGAAGCTCAGATGTTGGTAGGCCGTGCCGATATCGCCGTTCATTCCCTCAAGGATCTACCAACCAACCTTCCCGAAGGGCTGATGCTTGGCTGCGTCACCGAGCGAGAAGACCCAGCCGATGCCCTAGTGGTTAATAAAAAGAATGCCGACCATCAGCTCAACAGCCTGCCTGCAGGTTCCATTGTCGGAACCAGCTCCTTACGACGCCTCGCCCAGTTACGCCATCACTACCCCCACCTGGTATTCAAAGATGTGCGCGGCAACGTGATCACCCGGCTCGAGAAGCTCGATTCGGGCGACTACGACTGCTTGATACTGGCAGCAGCAGGGCTGAGCAGGCTGGGCTTTGGCGATCGCATTCATCAATTAATTCCAGGCGAGATCTCTCTTCATGCTGTTGGCCAAGGAGCGCTGGGCATTGAAAGTGTTGAAGGCCAGCCAGAAGTGCTTGAAATCATCAAAACCCTGGAGCACAGCCCTACAGCCAAGCGCTGCCTAGCGGAACGATCATTGCTTAGGGAACTAGAAGGCGGCTGCCAAGTGCCCATCGGTGTTAACAGCAAGATTATTAATGGCAACGAGTTGGTTCTCACAGGCATGGTGGCAAGCCTTGATGGCCTACGACTAATTCGTGATCAAAAGAATGGACCCGTTGATAACTGCGAAGCCATTGGCAAGGAGCTCGCTGAGACACTTAAATCTCAAGGCGCCGGAGAGATCCTTCAGGAGATTTTCGATGCCGTAAGGCCCGAGGCCTGACTGCTGTCAAAGCTTTTGGCTTAGCTGAAAAGTTCAACGCAGGATTTCCACAGTTGTTCCCACTTCCACAACGTCAAAGAGCTGGCGCATATGCTCATGCTTCATGCGCACACAACCATTGGTCACTGCGGCTTTTGCATTGACCCAAAAAGGCCATGGAGTTCCATGAATGCCGGACTGGTTTTTGCCAGCTTGCAAAAAGCCAATCCAACGGTCCCCAAGGGGGCTTGAAGCACCAATAACGGGATTCACGCGCCCAGTTTTGGTGCTCTGATATCGCGGATTGATCACTTTGTTCTCAACCTGAAAAATCCCTACAGGCGTAGGAGTGCGAGGGTCACCGATCGCAACCGGCCAAAGGCCAAGCTTCTGACCATCTCGTATCACGCTGATCTCACGACGACTGAGCACCAACACAACCTTCGTTTTAAGCGCAGGCATGCCAGCTTTCTTGGTATCGCCCCCTGGGTCCTCAGCTAAAGCATGAGCCATGGCAGGGCACATAGCTCCAGCCATAAGCATCGATGCTGCCAAAGCTGAACATGGACGAGACAAGAGCCTTAACAAGGACCAGCAAAGACTCGCTTTGCTCAACATAAACACTGAGTTGCGAAAGAACCAACTGACGTTTTTGTTCGCTCCTCAGTGTTTTCTTGCGATAATTAATCAACCAGTTTTGGATCGATTTCGCTTAGATAACGGGCTTCACAGGTCTTGATGATCTCTACTGCCTTTTGCACCCCTAAGAAACCATTCACTTTGCAAGTGCCAGGCTTCTTGAGATCTTTGTAGTGCTCCCAGTAATACTGCGTTTCATTGAGCCAATGCTCGCCTAGCTGCTCAAAACTGGTGATGTGATCCATGCGTTTGTCATCGGCAAGCACAGCAATCACCTTGTCGTCTACTTCGCCGCCATCATCAAAAGTCATGATGCCGATGATCCTTGCCTCAACGATCGAACCAGGCACGAGCGGCTCTGTAACACCAACTATCTCGATATCCAAGGGATCACCATCCTCATCCCAAGTGCGAGGGATACAGCCATAAGCAAAGGGATAGGCCAGAGAGGAGTAACCAACGCGATCAAGCTTGAGGTGGCCTGTTTCAGTGATCAGCTCGTATTTGTTGATCGTGTTGGAGTTGAGCTCCACGATCGTGTTGAGACGCAATTCCGCTTCATCGGCAAAAGCAGGCAAAACATGCAGGAGGTTGGGCATGCTGCGGCTTGGAGCCTGGTCGAGGTTGGCCATAGGAAGCTTCTGCTTGAGCGGCGCATCCTACGGGGTGCTGTGATCAAACTCATAGCTGGCCATGATCAAACTCACTGCATTGGTTTGGAAGTTGCAAGAAGCTATGGGCAGCGGTGAAAGACTAAAACAAAAAGTCACCACCGCCACTGGAGAAGGGAAACAAATAATTAAAAGCCCCGCTACTTAGCGGGGCTTTTTCATGAGCTGCGAACCAATGCCAGCCAAACCTTTCGCTGCTGAAGATAACTTATAATTATTTCCACTATCCTTAAATCTAATTGATGTATATATCCCAATTCAATTCGACTTCTAAAGCCGCAATTCCTTAAATACTAAATACTTTTCAACAAGACCAATAATTACACGCAATGTAGAACTATTCATTCACGACACCTAAGCAACATACCACCTTCCCAGCATTTATTGTCACTCTGCCTAGCTACATCAAGCTGTCTGAATATCGCAGGCGAGCAAAATATACCATCTTTTGCTGCTACCCAACCAGGTGCACATTTAGCACTTACCTCTTCAGCAACCACTTCTTCAGTCAACAGCTGATTAGCATTAACTTTGTTAGCAGAAAATTGATTGGTGGCTATCTGATTAGCAGCCATTTGATTAGTGGATATTTGATTAGTGGCCAATTGTCCAGGCATCGCCTCTTCAATAGTTACCTGATTAGTCGCCAATTGTTCATTATTAGAAGTTTGACTATCAATTTTTCCAGTGGTGATAATAATAAATACCAAAAGCATTACACCAATAGCCGCCAATATGCTGTTGACACCTTTCATGCGGGACGTTCTTGCTATATCAAGCCTACCGGAATTAACAGAGAATTCCTAAAAAAACAAAAAAATCAGCGCGGCTACCTGAAGCCACGCAAGTAGGCAATTACACTCATTGGCTCTTCGGCCCAATCACTGTGGGCCAATGGCAGCAAAAATCGCTTTGCAAATGAAATCAGAAATAAACAGCCTCAATCAAAGCTCTCGCAACCGCTCTAGCTTGTGTTCTAAGTAATCAATGAAAGCTTGACTAGAAAGAGGTTTACCGGTTACTTGCTCCACCAATTGCTCAGCATTGATCATCCGGCCATAGGGATACACCTGATCTCGCAGCCATGCCAACAACAAATGCTCATCGCCACGAGCAACGTGTTCTTGCAGCGGCCCAATCGCTTGCTGCATAGCTTCTGAAAGCTGGGCACTAATCAGATGGCCAAGCAAATAAGAAGGGAAATAACCAAACAAACCCTCGCTCCAATGAACATCCTGCAAACAACCTTCGCCATCATTTTCAGGCGTAACGCCAAGCAAATCTCGATAGCGCTGGTTCCATTGCTCAGGTAAATCCTCTACTGGCAAACCTTCTTCAAGTAGAGAAATTTCAAGATCTGTTCGAATCAAAATATGCAGGCCATAGCTGAGCTCATCGGCCTCAACTCGATTGAGGCCTGGCGTTAAAGGATTCATCGCCGCCCAAAGCTGATCAGCGCAGCTAAGCGGAGCACCTGCAGATGCAAAGTGAAGCCACCAATGCTCACAGAAAACCCTGCTGCGGGCAATTCTGTTCTCCCAAAAAAGAGATTGGCTTTCATGCACTGCCATAGATGTCGCCTGACCTAAAGGCCAGGCGAACCATTGATGACTTTGAGAAGGCAAACCCTGCTCATAAAGCGAATGGCCCCACTCGTGCGCCGTGGCCAAGAAACAAGACAAGGGTTGCTTGGGCACCACCCTGGTGGTGAGTCGAAAATCCTGAGGGCCAAGCGTGATTGAAAAAGGATGTGGCGATCGAGATACGCAAGTGATGCTTGGATCTCTGCCCCACTCCAAAAGCAAACGATCACAAAGCCCCTTTTGATTTGCTTCGCTCAAATCCCATCCCAACTGGCCACACCGAGCACCAGAGCAATCACGCACCTTGGCCACCAACTCAGGAAGGCGCTGTCGCAATGGAGCAAATAACGACTGCAAACGAACCAAGCTGAGATCCGGCTCAAACGGTTGGGCCAAGGTTTCCCAACAACTGCGAGGTTCCGCCAACTGATCAGCCTGCTGCTGCCGCAGACTGACCAAATCCTGTAAGGCCGGCGCGAAACAAGAAAAATCAGCAGTTGCTTTGGCCTGCTGCCATCGCTCATATCCAATTGCCTTGGCAGTAGCAAGCGCTCCCACCAAGGCAGGATCAAGGCGCTGCTGACGCGTTAGATCTTGCTCAAGCAGCTCAAGATTGCGGCATCGCTCCACCAACTCGCTTTGCTCAAATTTGCCTGCCAAGCGAGTCTGTTCAAATTCAGCCCTTGCTTCGCCAAGCAGCGCTTCAAAGTGCGAGCTGCTTTGACGTGCATGTAGCTGCTTAGCTAAAAAGCTAAGTTGCTCGCCACGCCAAGCCGCACCAGCAGAAGGCATTCCCGTGTTCTGATCCCAATAGAGGGTGCTCTGAATTGAACCCAAAAGCTGGGTCTGATGCAGATACTCACCAAGCCGTTGCCAAGCCAGTGCAGACAAGCGCTGGATCCATGCGTGCATGAACCTTAAACAGAAACCTGACCCAATCCCAAATCAGCTTGATGGCATCACCCGACTTATCAATCAAGAAAAGCAAATACCGCGAGCTAAGGCCGATTAATACGGCAACTACAAAGCTGATCTAGTGACTCACGGCCAGTGAACCGCAAGCGCAATCGAGCCCAGATCTGATAAAAGCCATCCACAGCACGCGAAACACCTGGCCAAGCAGTTGGTGCATAGAGCCATCCCATACCTACTAGTTGATAAGCCTCGCGAAACACAGCAACATCTCGCACTACTTGTCCATTACGGCGCAGAGCATGCATGCGCCCCATCGCCTGTCGGTAAGTGATACCTGCAAAGGCCGTAGGTTCATAACCAGGAGCATCAATATCAACAAAACCCAATCGACCGTGATGATCATGAGCGCGTAGAAAATTCACTTCACGGCAACAGAAAGGGCAGGCGCCGTCAAATAAGAGAGTGAGCTCAACTTCAGCTTTAAAGATCATCTCCATATCAAGGTTCATTTCTTGCGGCAATAGCCGCCACCAACGTTCATCCAGCCAGAAGGGCACGCTTCACCATTGGTGGGCTTCACGGTGTAGGACATCAATCCAAGCGTGCTGCATTTGCCGTTAAAGGTATCGACATAACCCAGCGGACAGATCGTTTTCAACTTCTTGACCATCCGCTGCGCATACACAGGATTAAAGCCACTGCAAGCTGTAACGAGCACAGCCAAGAGCAAAAAAGGTCGTTTCAGTAAAACAACACGCCCCATTGCTGCTAATCCAATTATGCAGACCAAACTTAGAGAGACCTTCAAGCCAAAGCACAGATGTCTCTTCAGCAAACGTTGCACCAGCTGGAGATCGTCACGAGAGAGGAAGGATTCACAGACCTCACCCCTCAACTAAATACTTGGATTACCGCCTCAGGAATCAAGCGTGGCGTACTGCACCTCACGACATTGCACACCAGCTGCAGCCTTACCATCAACGAAAATGCCGACCCAAGAGTTCTCAAAGATCTCGCGGCCTATCTCAAGGCACTAGTACCGGAAGAGGGCTTCCGCTCAATCAGTGGCCAGGGGGAGCGGCGCTCCTATCTCCATGACGATGAAGGGCCAGACGATATGCCTGCTCATATCCGCACAGCCCTCACCTGCAGCACACTTAGCCTCAGCATTGAACGCGGCAGGCTGTTGCTAGGGATCTGGCAAGCGATTTATCTCTGGGAGCATCGCCGTCATGGAAGCCATAGGAGGGTGGCCGTCCATGCGATTGGCGAAATGAATAGCCATGAATGATCTTCCTGATGAATTGCTACAGCGACTTGATCGTTATGCCGCTATCAACGACATGGATCAAAAGCAAGCAATCGAGCATTTACTGCGATCTGCCCTCAACCTGGCCATTCCTAATCTCTCGAAATCCAAAACAGACAAGCCAGCTGCAACTGCACAGGAGGGAGCTTCAAGCAGCAAGGCAAACTTGCTGGCACGCCGCAATGGTTCCAAGCTCAACCAATTAGTGCAGCAACGCCACAACCCTGATGCCTGGGCTGAAGACGGTGGTGCCGATACCGACGTAGACCTTCTCGTTGATCGCCTTCACGAACTGGCTGAATCACCAGATCAACAGCAGTAAAATCTACAAAACATGCCCAACTAGATCAGGCAAATTGCTCTTCCTACTACTAAAGAATTAGTCAATACAAAAGAGCAAAACCCCATAGGCGAAGCACCACACACCTCGACTGACTGCCCATAGAGCCATTGCATACGAAGATGTCTCAATGCTTCGCGATACAAGCGCATGACAGCAACCCTGCTCACTACTGAAGAGCTCTCTGGCTTAACTGAAAAGCTTTCTAGTTGGAGCCTCACAGGTCAACGGCTTCGGCGGCAATGGCACTTTCAAAACTTTGTAGAAGCCTTCGGCTTCATGACCCGTGTGGCCTTATTAGCCGAGGCAATGAACCATCACCCAGAGTGGAGCAACGTTTATGCCACCGTAACCATCGAGTTAACCACCCATGATCTAGGTGGATTGAGCGATCGTGATTTACAGCTAGCTGAAGCGATCAATTCACTTAAGCGGGACTAAGCAAAACTCACTTAGGCGAAACTGCTGCCAGCATGGAATCGACGGCCGTGGTTTCGGCCTTCTCCCAACGGCACACCGATGAGCACCACAAGCGCCCCAGACTCAACCTCCCAGTTCAACCAGGAACTAGAGCAAGAGCAAAACCGGTGCGTACCGGTAACAATCCTCACTGGTTTCCTAGGCGCTGGTAAAACCACCCTGCTCAACCACATCCTCAGCAATCAAAGCGGACTAAAAACAGCCGTACTAGTTAATGAATTCGGTGAAATCGGGATCGACAACGACTTGATCGTGACCACCGGAGAGGACATGATCGAACTCAATAATGGCTGCATCTGCTGCTCCATCAACGGAGAACTACTCGAGGCAGTTGATCGAATTCTCGAACGTCCAACCCCAATCGATTACCTCGTTGTTGAAACCACAGGGCTAGCAGATCCTCTGCCTGTAGCCATGACCTTTCTTGGCAGTGAACTACGAGACCTAACTCGATTGGATTCGATCATCACCCTGATCGATGCAGAAAACTTTGACGACCAACTACTGGAAAGTGAAGTAGGCAGATCCCAGGTGATTTACGGCGACATCCTGCTGCTCAATAAAACTGATCTCGTAGCAGAAGAACGATTAAAAGAGGTTGAATCCAAGTTGCGGGAACTCAAGCAGAATCCACGCATCCTTCGATCCATCAAAGGAGACGTGCCCTTAGCACTGCTGCTGAGCGTGGGACTTTTTGAAACCGATCGCGTAAAGCCAGCCAACTCTGCAGAGAGCGCAGATCACGACAATTGTGATCACGCACACGGTCACTGCACCCACAACCACAACGAAGGCCACGAGCATCACGATCACGGTGACGACCCTGATCACCTCGCAATCGAAGGATTCTCATCTCTATCCTTCAGCAGTGATGGGCCTTTTGCTCTCAGGAAGTTCCAAAATTTTCTAGATAACCAACTCCCTGCAGAAGTCTTTCGTGCCAAAGGGATTCTCTGGTTCAACGAGAGCGAACGTCGCCATATCTTTCATTTGGCCGGCAAGCGCTTCTCCATTGATGACAGCGACTGGCCTGGTGAACGCAAAAACCAACTGGTATTGATTGGACGCCAACTCGATCACGCCACTCTGCGACGCCAACTTCAAGCCTGTGTTGCTAAGGATGCCGGCAAAGGTTTCAACTGAATCCAGCCCAGGTAAGAATCACTCAACCCCCTTTGGCCACTGCGTATTTAGGCGTATCGATCAAGAGCCCTCATCAACAAGCACAAGGCTGATGGCCTTGATTTCAAAAAAACCAGCTATAACGCCGCGCAGAGTTCTGGCACAGGGGAAACACCTAAACAGTCGTTGGTTGTGATTGCTGTGCTGAGTTGAAACTTCAGTATTTGCAAAATCAAACTTCTGATACGTCCTAATTGAGAAGCAACTGACTAAAGTGTTTATCCAACGGAGAGGGCCATGCTTGAACTGCTGACCGTCATCACCGCCCTGGCCCTAGTGATGCTGGCCTTCTGGTTGCTGGCTGATTCCGATGACGACAACAGTGGCGGGGGGCTGATGGAACCCTCGCTTGTTCCTATTCCGGTTCGTGAGCGACGCCTCTAAAACATTCACCGTTAACAAGCGAGCTGTAAAGCAACACCATTCGGATAAAAAGCTCCCGAACGGCATTCAAAAAGCCATCAGAGCAGAAAAGCATGACTCGACTAACCATGCTGGTGAAAGCAGCCGAGATAGTGAAAGCAGCCGAGGCAATGCTGAAGAGCTTTTCACCAGCAAAATGGGCCTAAGTACTCCTGCCCAGTTCACTAACTCAATCATCAAAATCTTCACCTTGATGGCCACAAGCGGTTGAAATCAATAACTCGATGAACCAAGACGTCGTCCCGTCAAACAAGGGCTCAAAGCAATTGCGGAAACGCCATTGGCAGCCAAATCTCATGCTGCTAAACAGCATGGCGATTCTGATTGCCCTGCTTGCTCTCTTGCCAATAATCGGCCTGATCGGTGAGGCCCTGCAGGGATTTATCAATGGATCCGCCAGCCTGGGAATCGATGGACCACAACAGATTCAAGGGACCTTGATTCTGCTTATAGGAACCTCCCTATTAGGAGGCCTACTAGGCACTGCTAATGGCTGGCTATTGGCAAACTGTCGCTTCCCTGGCCGCCGAGCCCTACAAGTGGCGCAACTGTTGCCCCTTGCAACCCCTGCATATCTTCTCTCCGCCATCTTGATCGATCTAGGCAGCCGCAACGCCATACGAATTCATGGCATGGGATGGGGAATTTTGATCATGTCACTAACAACCTATCCCTACGTATTTCTACTCAGCACCGAAAGCTTTTCTATCTGCGGACGCCGCCAACTGGAAGCCTGTCGCAGCCTTGGTGTTGGACCCTGGAACAGTTTCCGGCGCATTGCTTTGCCACTGGCGTTGCCAGCTATTGGAGCTGGGATTGCCCTGATGGGTATGGAAGTAGTGAATGAGTACGGGGCGGTGGCACTACTAGGAATCCCAAGTCTGTCGGCCGGCATCGTGGAGACATGGCAAGCCGAAGGTAATCCTGCTGGCGCCGTTGGACTAGCAATGATCGCGCTGATCATCGTGATGTCACTGGTGGGATATGAGCGTCGCTTAAGGCGTCGAAGTCGCAGGTGGACCGAGGGCGTAGCGGGTGGTGATTCTCCAGCCTGGCCACTTAAAGGAACAAGAGCACTAATTGCTCAATGCCTAGCTCTGATTCCTCCCACCATCACTCTCGGCGTGCCTCTGCTGTGGGCAATTCTCAATCTCGATCAATTTGAACAAGGAATAGACCCTGACCTAATACCACTTACAGGACGCAGTCTTGGGCTTGGACTAGCAGCAGCAAGCCTGGTTGTAATAGCAAGTTTGGTACTTGCTATCGCCAAGCGTTGGTCATCGTCGCGATGGATGAACAACCTCTCATTCATGGCAGGAATCGGCTATGCCATTCCAGGAGCGGTTTTAGCCATTGCGCTGATGCCATTTAACGGAGCTCCATGGAACCTCGCATCGATCCTGTTGCTGCTATGGGGCTACAGCGATCGCTTCCTTGCTGTGGCAAAAGGAGGCCTTGATGCTGCCTTCGAGCGCCTCTCCCCAAGCCTGGATGAAGCCGCCACCGGACTCGGCTGTCGATGGCAGCAGGTGCTACGACGCGTTCATTTGCCTCTATTAAAAGGCCCCCTAGCGGTAGGTGCCCTTTTGGTATTTGTCGACACGATCAAAGAACTTCCGCTGACTTTTGTGCTGCGTCCCTTTGATTTCGATACTCTTTCGGTGCGGCTTTATCAATATGCAGAACAAGAACGCATGGGGGAATCCATCTTGCCGGCACTAATAATCATCACTCTAGGATTAATCGCTTCCTTAGCACTAGTTCCAGGGCTCGATCAAGGACAACGAGCTAAGACTACCTGCAATGAATGACATTTTCAGGCCTATATCTATATAATTAGTCTTCAGCAGTTAGTGAACAAAAGGCTGTAGATTAATAACCCTTAGCTGTTGATTTAAGAGTCACTGATAACTCCATATCGCCCTGTTTCAATCACTACCACCATATCTCCAAAGCTGACTACCTGATCTGAACGTATCTACTGGCTGTTATTGAGAAGAAGCCAACTGTTGTGCAAAA